>Ga0307468_100000046_pt1 | contig 52660 bp, 26 predicted proteins | sample atmdna_FD_203085 | JGI IMG/M metagenome (GOLD analysis project Ga0307468, IMG submission 203085) | Hardwood forest soil microbial communities from Morgan-Monroe State Forest, Indiana, United States - atmos_gases AM2C_05 | ecosystem: Environmental > Terrestrial > Soil > Temperate forest > Bulk...
CGAAGACCACGGCCACCTGCTGCGGGGTGCGCGCCGCCTGCTGCTCGAACAACTCGTGGATGCAGCCCTCCTGCGGATAGTCTCGGTGAGTCTGATTCCACTGCACGAGCACCTGCTGCAACTCCGCGTCGCTCATCAACTGCAACTCGCCGACCGGCTGATTCGGATCATCGGCGATGGCTTCCAGCAAGTTCTGCAAGTGCCGGCTCATCCGCTGGATGGTCGCCGCCTGATACAGATCGGCATTGTATTCCAGGGTCGCTGCCACTCCCGCGCCGCTCTCGGCCATCGTTAGCGTCAGATCGAACTTCGCCGTGGTGTCCTCTATGGCGATTGAACTAGTCGAAAGTCCAGGCAATCTCCAGTGCTCTTTATCAAGGGTTTGATAGGCGAACATCACTTGGAAAAGCGGAGAGCGGCTCATGTCGCGCTGCGGCTGAAGCTGCTCAACGAGCTTCTCGAAGGGGATCTCCTGGTGCGCCCAGGCTGACAGACAGACCTGTTTGACGGCGGCCAGCAACTGCTTGAAGCTCGCCTGCGGCTGTAGCCGGGTTCGCAGCACCAGGGTGTTGACGAACAGCCCGATCAAATCTTCTGTCTCAGCCCAGTTTCTGCCAGCTATGGGGGTGCCGACGGCGAGGTCGGTCTGGCCGCTGTAGCGATACAGCAGCACTTTGAAGGCCGCCAGCAACACCATAAACATCGTCGCTCCTTGTTGGCGGGCAAGCTCATTGAGCTTAGTAGTGATCCGCGGGCCGATCTGAAACTCCTCATAGCTGCTTCTATAGGTCTGCACAGGGAGTCGCGCATGGTCGGTCGCCAACTCCAGCACCTGCACTCCTTCTAGCTGCCTCTTCCAATATTCAATTCCCCCTGGCAACGTGTTTCTCTCAAGCATCTCTCTGTAGGGTTCCTTATCGGCGCTGTGCCATTCTGCTTGGTTCAATATCTTAGTATCCGACATCAATCACCTTGGCTGTTTCTACCGATCTTCGTTTAGCATGTGTTGGATCTCGCTCGCTTCAAATCCATCTATTTCGTCCATAAGCGCTTTTTCAATCAGCAAAGCCATCTCTGAAACTGTTGGCTTCTCAAACAAGCTCCTCAGCGGGATCGTCAACTCAAACCTATTCTTCAATCTCGATGCCAGTTGCGTGGCCAACAGCGAGTGGCCGCCCAAGGCAAAGAAATTGTCGCTCACCCCGACTCGCGGCACCGCCAACAACTCGCCCCAGATCTCCACCAACACCTCCTCGACCGCCGTGCGCGCTTCCTCGTAGCTCGCTTCTCCCTCCTCGCTTACCCCTTCCTCCTCCGCCAACCGCCGCCGATCCAGCTTGCCGTTTGGCGTCTTTGGCATCTCCTCCAATTCGATGATCACCCCCGGCACCATATACTCCGGCAGCTTCCCCTTCACATACTCCCGCAACTCTCTTGCCTCTGCCCTCCCTGTTTCTTCTGCCACCACATAGCCCACTAGCCGCTTGCCTCCGGCTTGATCTTCTCTGGCCACCACCACCGCCTCTCTCACCTGCGCGTGCCTCAACAGTGCCTCTTCGATCTCCCCCAACTCGATGCGATAGCCTCGCACCTTCACCTGCTGATCGAGCCTTCCCAGATACTCGATCTCGCCATCCCCTTGATAGCGGCACACATCCCCCGTCCGGTACATCCGCTCACCGCCTCGCCGACTGTAGGGATTCGGCACAAACCGCGCCGCCGTCTGCTCCGCTTCATGCAAATAGCCCCGCCCCAAGCCTTCCCCGGCGATGTATATCTCGCCGCTGACCCCCACCGCCACCGGCTGCTGCCGCTCATCTAACACGTAGACCGCCGTGTTGCCGATTGGCCTCCCGATCTTCACTCCCCCTTCCCCACCTTGCACTCGCCACTTCGTTGACCAGATCGTCGTCTCGGTCGGCCCATACAGGTTCCACACCTCGCCGGCGCTTTCGGCCAGCTTTCTGCCGAGCTCGCGGCTCAACTCTTCTCCGCCGCACAGCACCTTGAGCTCGGCGCTGCCTTCCCAGCCGCTCTCCAGCAGCATGCGCCAGCTTGACGGCGTTGCTTGCATCAGCGTCGCCGCCCTTTGCTTGATCAACTCCGCCAACTGCTGCCCATCGCGCGCCTGCTCCCGGCTGGCCAAGGCGACCTCGGCTCCAACCATCAACGGCAGCCACAACTCAAGCCCGGCGATATCAAAGCTCAAGGTCGTCACCGCCAGCAGCTTGTCGCCGGCTTGGATGCCGGGCTCCTGCTGCATGGTCGTCAAGAAATTGACCACCGCCCGGTGCTCGATGGCGACGCCTTTGGGTTTGCCGGTCGAACCTGAGGTGTAGATTACATAAGCGAGGTTCTGCGACTCGGCGCGCCGCCCCAGATTGTCGCCGCTCTGCCGGGCAATCGCTTCCTGCTCCTGCTCGACCACCACCCGCCGCGCCGCCGTCTCCGGCAGTTGCTCCTGCAAGCTCGCCTGCGTCAGCAGCAGGCTCAACCCGGCATCGCCCATCAAGTAGGCCAGGCGCTCTGCCGGATAGCTCGCATCCAGCGGCACATAGGCACCCCCGGCTTTGAGGATCGCCAGCAGTCCGACGATCATCTCGACGCTGCGTTCCAGACACAGACCCACCAAGCTCTCGGCCTCCACTCCCAGGCTCACCAAATAGTTGGCCAACTGATTGGCGCGCTGGTTGAGTTGGCCGTAGCTGATCTCCTGTTTGTCGAAGACCACGGCCACCTGCTGCGGGGTGCGCGCCGCCTGCTGCTCGAACAACTCGTGGATGCAGCCCTCCTGCGGATAGTCTCGGTGAGTCTGATTCCACTGCACGAGCACCTGCTGCAACTCCGCGTCGCTCATCAACTGCAACTCGCCGACCGGCTGATTCGGATCATCGGCGATGGCTTCCAGCAAGTTCTGCAAGTGCCGGCTCATCCGCTGGATGGTCGCCGCCTGGTACAGATCAGCATTGTATTCCAGGGTCGCTGCCACCCCCGCGCCGCTCTCGGCCATCGTTAGCGTCAGATCGAACTTCGCGCTGTGGCCTTCGAGCTTGACGGCGCTCATCGTCAATCCGGGTAGGCTCAACGTTTCATCGGCGGCATTCTGCAAGGCGAACATCACTTGGAAAAGCGGAGAGCGGCTCATATCGCGCTGCGGCTGGAGTTGCTCAACGAGCTTCTCGAAGGGGATCTCCTGGTGCGCCCAGGCTGACAGACAGACCTGTTTGACAGCGGCCAGCAACTGCCTGAAGCTCGCCTGCGGTTGTAGCCGGGTTCGCAGCACCAGGGTGTTGACGAAAAAGCCGATCAGCGGCTCGATCTCAAGGCGGTTTCTGCCGGCCACGGGAGTGCCGACGGCGAGGTCGGTCTGGCCGCTGTAGCGATACAGCAGCACTTTGAAGGCCGCCAGCAGCACCATAAACATCGTCGCTCCTTCTCTCCTGCTTAACTCTCTGAGGCTGTCTCCCAGGCGCGCTTCGATTGAGAGACGTTCTCGTCCGCCATTGAAGGTCTGTAGCGCTGGTCTTGCATGATCTGTCGGCAGGTCCAAGGAGGGCGGATTATCGCCAAGCTGCTGTCTCCAATAAGCGAGTTGCTCCTCAAGTATCTCGCCTTGCAGCCACTCGCGCTGCCATGCAGCAAAATCGCCGTATTGTACATCCAGCTCTGGCAGCGGGGATGGTTTCCCGATTGAATATGCCGCGTATAGTTCCGCCAGCTCGCGTACCAATATGCCTATAGACCACCCGTCAGAAATAATATGGTGCATTGTCAGCAGCGCCACATGTTCATCTTCGTCAAGCTGGACCAGCATAATTCTCAGCAGAGGACCCTGTGAGAGGTTGAAGGGCAACCGTGCTTGTTCGTTAGCAATGGCGAGCGCTTCAATTTCACGATCTGTCCTGGCCTTCTCCCTGAGATCCGCGATGGCCAGCGGCTGCACCAACTCCGGCGAGATATGCTGGACCGCTTGCCCATTATCAGAAGGGAAGCTGGTACGTAGTATCTCGTGCCTGCGAATGACTTCATTAATACTTCGCCTGAGCGCTGCAACATTGAGCTTTCCGCTCAGCCGTACCGCAGCAGGGATGTTGTAAAGAGGGCTCCCAGGCTCCATCTGATCGAGAAACCATAGGCGCTGCTGCGCAAATGAAAGCGGTAAATTCGCGGTGGCATCTCTCAGTATAGGCTTGAGCGCTGTTAGCTCCTTATGGATCGGGGGCGCGCGACGGGTTTGATTGTCAGCATCCGCGCTCGACGGGCGCTTGTAACCGAGCGCCTCTGCCATATCCCAGGTTATATCGCCGAGGGGATCTTCACCCATTTGCTGCTTCCACCGATTGGCTGTCTCTACATTGATGCTCTTATACTCGTGGAACTTCACATCTCCGAGCATCCTCGATACGGCGTACAACCCGTCGGTCATCTTCTTCTCTTTGTTTTTGTACGGCTCAAGCATGTCTGGATGAAACTCCAGGCCGAGGAAGTCGCATATACCTTCCAGGACGGGCTCTGGATGCTTTAACAGGTCTTCGAACCTGACGCGGTGTTGACGATGCTGGGGGACGGCGTTAAAAAGTTCCAAGATATTTTGCTGACTGACAGTCCATATTAATTCGGCCAGCTCTCTTGTTGTGAATGGATGTTTGTACCTGAAAAAGACCTGATCAAGCTTGGCCTCTTCGAACGAACGGATCATTCCATAGGGATGCCTCAAAAGATGTATGTACAAGGCGTTCGCAAACTCGGCTTCGGCACGCCTGAGGGTTTCTAAATCCATGGCGTAGGATGGCGACTTGTCGACAAGGAACCTGTCATCTATCCATTGCTGCATCTGGAAGTAGAACTGCTGCGTCGTCATCTTCTGCTCCTGGCAGGCTTGCATAAGTGAGATGGCCTCCTGCGCATCGCACTCTTTAATCTCCATAATCGCGCGAATCGTGCCTTCCAGCGAAAAGCTGTTGCGGCCAGAGAATGCAGCTTGCCTCTGCTCAAGCGTGTTGAAGCAGAGTAATTCCAACTCCGGAGGCGCAAAGAGCTTCGGGTGACCTGCCAACATCACTCTCAACAAGGTAGAGCCTGAGCGCGGCGGCGACAGGATGAATACGGCGGGCGGATTCTTGCGCTCCGCACCATTGCCCGCAGGAGCAGGCGGCAGCGGTTCGATCAATGTCCTTATATGTGCAATCTTGAATTCGTCTATTCGTGCAGCTTCAGGCTTACCGTTTTCTGTAGGCTCTTCTATTCCAAACCTTGCAACGGCATCGACATAATGAGTCTTTAGATATTGAGCGAGTTCAGCAATCGTAGGAGCATCGAACAGCGCCACCACATAGATGTACTCCCCTAGCTTCTCCTGAAGCCTGTTGATGAAGATCGCGCCGCGAATCGAATCGCCACCCAGGTCAAAGAAATTATCGTTGATTCCAATCCTTTCTATGCCAAAAAATTCCTGCCACATGCCTGTCAGAAAATCTTCGAGAGTCGTTCGAGGCGGCACGTAGGCTTTGTCCATCTCCGGCCTTGCCACATCTGGCTCTGGCAACCTCGCGCGGTCGAGCTTGCCGTTTGGCGTCTTTGGCATCTCCTCCAATTCGATGATCACCCCCGGCACCATATACTCCGGCAGCTTCCCCTTCAGATATTCCCGCAACTCTCTTGCCTCTGCCCTCCCTGTTTCTTCTCCCACCACATAGCCCACTAGCCGCTTGCCTCCGGCTTGGTCTTCTCTGGCCACCACCACCGCCTCTCTCACCTGCGCGTGCCTCAACAGTGCCTCTTCGATCTCCCCCAACTCGATGCGATAGCCCCGCACCTTCACCTGCTGGTCGAGCCTTCCCAGATACTCAATCTCGCCATCCGCCTGGTAGCGACACACATCCCCCGTCCGGTACATCCGCTCACCGCCTCGCCGACTGTAAGGGTTCGGCACAAACCGCGCCGCCGTCTGCTCCGCTTGATGCAAATAGCCTCGTCCCAAGCCTTCCCCGGCGATGTACATCTCGCCGCTGACCCCCACCGCCACCGCTTGCAAACTCTCATCGAGTATATACAGATGTATATTTGAAATTGGCTTGCCTATCGGCACAGTCTGCGCCCGGCTTCCCTTTTCACACTTCCAACTGGTGACATCGATTGCCGCCTCTGTGGGGCCGTAGAGATTGTGCAATTCGCAGTTAAGTCTCTTGTAGAATTTCTCTTGTAATTGAAGGCTCAACGCCTCACCGCTGCTTATCACTCGCTTGATGGTGGCGCAGGCTTCCACGCCCGGCTCATCCAGGAAGATCTGTAGCATTGACGGCACAAAGTGCAGCGTCGTTATCCCTTGCCGCTTGATCACATCGGTCAGATATCCGCTGTCTTGATGCCCGCCCGGTTTGGCTACGACCAGGCGCGCGCCCGTCATCAGGGGCCAGAAAAATTCCCACACCGACACATCAAAGCTGAAGGGCGTCTTCTGCAAAACCCTGTCGTCTGCATTCAGCCTATAGGCTTCCTGCATCCACAGTAGCCGATTGCGGAAGGCCGCGTGCGTATTCATCGCGCCTTTCGGTCTTCCTGTCGAACCTGAGGTGTAGATTACATAAGCAAGGTTATCGTCCCTCACTCCGCTCAAGGGATTCTTTTCGCTCTCGCCGGCGATCCGCTCCCATTCGCTATCAAGCCTGACGATGTGAGCCGCATGCGGCGGCAGGTTTTCGAGGCGTCGTTGTGTTAAAAGCACAGGGACTCTTGAGTCCTCCAGCATGTAGGCAATTCGCTCTCGTGGGTAGCCTGGATCTATCGGCACGTATGCAGCGCCCGCTTTGAGAATAGCCATCAACCCGATGACTAGCTCGACGGATCGGTCCAGGCAAATGCCGACTAGCGATTCAGGGCCGACGCCGTTTCCTCTGAGGTAGTGAGCGAGTTTATTAGCTTTCGCATTAAGCTCCTCATAGGCGACCTCCTGCCCCTCGAAGGCCACGGCAACCGCCTTGGGCGTGCGCTCGGCCTGTTGCTCGAACAGCTCGTGGATTGGCCTGGTCTCAGCGTAGTCCTTGTCCGTCCGATTCCACTCAACGAGCACCTGTTGCCGCTCGTCATCTCTCAATAGCGGCAGAGTCGAAAGTCTCTGGTCAGGATCGGCAACGATTGCCTCAAGCACGGTCTGGAAATGGCTGATGACTCGCTTGATGGTCGAGCGATTGAACAGGTCTGTCCTGTACTTCACAACTCCGGACAGCCCGGCTTCCTCGCGGGCCAGCGAAAGCGTCAGGTCGAACTTTGCCGTGCCGCTGCTCACCTCGACGAAGCTGATCTTCAAGCCTGAGACCAGTCTGGGGATTTCAGGCGTGTTTTGCAGGATAAACATCACCTGGAATAACGGAGTGCGGCTCAGATCACGTTCAAGGTGCAATTCGTCAACCAGTTTTTCAAAGGGCAGGCTCTGATGAGCATAAGCGTCTAGCGTCACATCGCGCACCCGGCCAAGCAATTCTTTAAAAGTAAGGTCGCCTGAAAGCTCCGTGCGCAGGGCGAGCGAATTGAGGAAGAAGCCAATGAGCCGTTCTATCTCCATCAAGGTGCGTCCGGCAATTGGGGTGCCCACGACCATATCTTCCTGCCGGCTGTAGCGGAACAATAAGGTTTTGAAAGCCGCCAACAGCACCATGAAGAGAGTCACTCCTTGCTGGCGGCTCAGATCCAGAAGTTGATTATAGATAATCTCTGATAATGCGAAGTATTCACGCGCGCCGGCAGAAGTCGCCACGGCGGGCCGCAGGCGGTCTGCCGGCAGTTCTAACATGCCAGGAGCGCCTTTCAGTTGTTGCTTCCAGTAAGATAAGAGGCTGTTGAGTTGGTCGCCTTGCAACCACTGGCGCTGCCAGACGGCGAAATCCGCATACTGGATTGGCAATTCGGGCAGCGCCGCCGCCGTCCCGCTGAGGGACGCATCATAATATGCCGCCCATTCAGCTACAAACAACCCCATAGACCAGCCGTCGCTGATGATGTGGTGCATCACCAGTATTATCACGTGCAGGTCTTCGCCCAGCCTTACCAACATCGTTCGCAGCAACGGGCCTTGTGATAGATTGAAGGGCTTTCGAGCTTCGTCGTCAGATAGCTGCTGGACGATTAAATCCTGCTCTGATTCGGAGACTTCGCGCAGGTCGAGGAGGGGCAGCGGCAGAGTGAGCGCTGAGCCAATCACCTGAACCGGTCTCCCCTCCTGCGTGGTGAATGTCGTGCGCAAGCTTTCGTGACGGTTGATTAACTGGTTCAACCCCCGCCCCATTGCCGCCACGTCGAGCCTCCCCTCAAGGCGCACGGCAGCTGGAATATTATAGGAAGGGCTGTTGGGCTCGAACTGATCGAGAAACCACAACCGCTCTTGCGCGAAAGAGAGAGGCTGGGTCGGCCCGCCATCGGCACGCCGCGTGATGGTCTGTGCTCGTGATGGCTTCTTATCTCTCTTCAGCCGCTGGGCCAGCAGTTCAAGCTTATCCTGCGACAACCCTGCAATGCGTCTGGAATGCTCGCTCATCTTCAATCCTCGTCTTTATCGTTGTCGATCATTACACTGCGCTCGTCTTCTTTATTTGTTCAACCTGTTGTTTGAGGAAATAAAGCCCTGGCAGTTAAGCCTGGGCATCTCGGGGCTCAATCATTTGTTCGGCTTGCTCAGTCAGGATTGACCGGGCCTCTTCCTCAGAGAGTTGCTCTAGCTCCGCAAGTATTTGAGCAATCTCCTGGTGGTCATTCTGCTCTGCCTGATTCTGTAAAACCGCCACTGCGAGATCGGCCACAGTCGGGGCTTCGAAGAATTGGCGCAGCGACAGGCTCACCTGAAACTCCTCGGCCAGCCGCGAGACCAACTGCGTCGCCAGCAGTGAATGCCCGCCCAGATCGAAGAAGTTGTCGAATACGCCTATCTGGTCAATCTGGAGAACCTCTGCCCATTTCCTCGCAAGCTTCATCTCTACAGAGGTCCTCGGCGGCACATACTGCTTCTCAAGCCTTCCCCTCTCCTGCTGCGGATTCGGCAGCGCCGCCCGATCCACCTTCCCATTCGCATTCAGCGGCATCTCCTCCATCTCCACTATCACGCTCGGCACCATGTACTCCGGCAGCTTCTTCTTCAACCTCTCCCTCATCTCTCCTACTCCTCTCTCTTCTCCCTCTTTCCATACCACATACCCCACCAGCCGCTTCTCTTCTCCTTCTCCTCTCACTTCCACCGCCGCTTCCTTCACCCCTCCCTCTTCCTTCATCCCCTTCTCCACCTCTCCCATCTCCACTCGATACCCTCTCACCTTCACCTGCCGGTCTTGCCTCCCTCTGAACTCCAACTCCCCTCCCCTTCTCCACCTCACCCGGTCGCCGCTCCGGTACAGCCGTCCGCCGCTTTCCTCACTCATCCCGTCCGGCACGAACTTCTCCGCCGTCTCCCCCGCTTCATTCAAATAGTTCCGCGCCAGCCCTTCTCCGCCGATGTACAACTCGCCTTCCACCCCTTCCGGCACCACCCGCATCTGCTCGTCCAAGACATAGACCCGCGTGTTGGCAATCGGCCCGCCGATCAGCACGCTGTCGCCCACCTCTGAGCCTCGGCTCAGGCGTTGGCAGCAACTGAAGGTCGTCGCCTCGGTCGGCCCATAGCCATTGATCAGGCGGCAGCCGGGCAACTCCTCCAAGACCTTCTGCACGTGTCGCGGACTCAAGACATCGCCCCCGGCCAGCAACTGGCTCAGCGAACTGAGGTCTTGCAGGCGCTCGCCGACCAGCAGGTGAAACAAGCCGGCGGTCAGCCAGGCGGTGCTCACCTGATGCTGTTTGAGGAGGTCGCCAAGCTGTTGCAGAGAGGATGCTTGTGGTGGGGCGATGAGCAAGCGGGCCCCGTTGAGCAGCGCCCCCCAGATCTCGAAGGTCGAGGCATCGAAAGCCAGGGGAGCAAATTGCAGGAGGGTGTGGGCCGGCGACAGATCAGCGAAGTAGTTATTGATGACCAGGCGCAAGACGGCGCGATGGGCGACGCAGACGCCTTTGGGTTTGCCGGTCGAGCCTGAGGTGTAGAGGATGTAGGCGAGGTTGTCAGGCGAAGCCGAGGCGGTCAGGTTGAGAGGGCTTTCTCGCTCGATCTCTTCCCGCTGCGTGTCCAGGTACACAATTTCCAGTTGGTTTTCCGGAGGCGATGGCAGAAGACTGCTTTGTGTCAAAAGCACATTGAGATGCGAATCTTCAGCCATCCAGAGCAGACGTTGCTTCGGATAACTAGGGTCGAGCGGGACATAGGCTCCGCCAGCTTTGAGTATCGCTAGCAGCGCCACTATCATCTCGACACTTCGTTGCAAGTGGACACCGACGGCAGCCTCCGGCCCGACGCCGAGCCGTTGCAAGTAGCGCGCTAGTTGATTCGCGCGCCCATTAAGCTCGCCGTAAGTCACATCCTGTTCGCTTGAGATCAGCGCAGTAGCGTTTGGCGTCTGTTCGGCTTGGGACTCGAAAATCTGGTGAATGCATTTGTCGCGCGGGTAGTTCCTGTAGGTATTGTTCCACTCGCAGAGCAGTTTCCGCGACTCTTCCTGCGTCAACATCTCAAGGCTGGAGATTGATTGCTGATGCGCGCCAATGAGGTTCTCCAGTAGCGTCTCGTAGTGCCGCAACATTCTGACAATCGTGGCTTCATCGAAAATCTCCGTGTTGTATTCGAGCAAAAGAGTGATCTCGCTTTCGCCAGGTTCTGGCTTGATGCCCATTCTTTGCTCAGAGTGCGGGATAACCGTCATGTTCAAATCGAACTTGGCGGTGCCGTTATGCGCATCCATCAAGTTCAAGGACATCCCTGGAAGCTCCAGGTCAGGCATGGGAGTATCGAGGAAGGCGAAGAAGACTTGAAACAACGGTGTGTAGCTCAAGCTACGTTTGGGCTGAAGTGCCTCTACCAGCATCTCGAATGGAATATCCTGATAAGCGTAGGCTTCGAGGCATACCTTGCGGACGCGCGCAAGCAACTCGTCAAACGACGGGTCGCCCGAAAGATCCGTCCGCAAGACCACCGTATTGATGATCATTCCGAGCAGTCCTTCGAACTGCTGCAAGCGCCGGTTGGCGATTCCCGTGCCGATGACAATATCATCTTGCCCGCTGTAGCGGTAGATCAGCACCTTGAATGCTGCCAGCAAGGTCATAAATAGGGTGATGCCCTGGCGACGGCTGAAGGCGCGCAATGATTCAGCTAAAGGCAGCGGCAAGATCAACCTCCGCAATCCTCCGCGAAAACTTTGGACCGCTGGCCTCGGATAGTCCGTGGGCAGTTCCAGAAGCGCGGGCGCGCCCGCAAGTTTCTTCCGCCAATAACCGAGTTGGGCTTCCATTACTGCGCCTTTGAGCCACTGCCGCTGCCAGCAGGCAAAGTCGGCATACTGGATTGGCAGTGCGGGAAGCGGGCTCGGCTCGCCAGCCGACAGGCTCCGATAAAGCGTCAAGAAGTCTCTCAATAAAATTCCCTGCGACCAGCCGTCATGCACCAGATGATGCTCGACAAGAATCAGGACGTGATCCTGCTCGGCGAGCCGCAGCAATACCACACGCAGCAACGGCCCTTTACTTAGATCGAAAGGCTGTCGGCCCTCTTCAAAAATGAATCTTTCGATTAGCACTTCTTGCGCTGCTGCGGGAAGCTCTTCGAGGTCGACCACTCGCAGAGAAACGGGCTGCGGAGGGTGTATGACCTGGACCGGCCTTGCCTCAACGGTGGGGAAGGTTGTGCGCAGTATCTCATGACGACGGATGATCTCGTTGAAGGATCGCTCCAGCAGACTCGCTTTGAACGGCCCCTTGATGCGAACCGCTCTGGGGACGTGGTAAGAAAGGTCATCCGGATCTAGCTGGCTCAGAAACCACAGGCGCTCTTGCGCGAACGAGAGCGGGATGGTCGGGCCTCTGCCAGCAGCCTCAAGGGGCGGAAGCGGCAATCGCTCTTCGCCCTGGCTGGCGCTTTCCACACGAAGAGCAAGATCGGCGATGGAGGGGTTCTCGAAGATCGCTACCAGCGGCAACTCGACCTGGAAAGCTTCGCGCACGCGCGAGATGATCTTCGTCGCAAGCAAAGAATGGCATCCGCGATCAAAGAAATTGTCGCGAACGCTGATTCGCTTCAGGCCAAGCACTTCGGCGCAAATTTGCGCGAGCACCTCTTCGACCGCGCTGCGCGGGGCCAGGTGCTCTTGCTCCAGATCACTGTGCCCGGCTTCGGGCGCAGGCAGTGCCCGGCGGTCGACTTTTCCGCTGCTCGTCATGGGCAATTGCTTGAGCGTCAGGAAGGTCGCCGGCACCATATACTCAGGCATTTTCTGCCTCATGAAGGCTCGCAGGTCGCTGGCCTTGGGGGGCGGTTCCTGGTTTGCGACGACGTAGGCGATCAGCCGCTTGTCTCCAGCCGCGTCCTCGACTATGGCGACGACTGCATCGCGTAGCGCCGGATGCCTGGTCAGTGCCGACTCGACCTCGCCAAGCTCTACACGAAAGCCCCGGATCTTCACCTGATGATCCATGCGCCCGAGAAACTCTATATTGCCATCGGGCAGGTAGCGGACCAGATCACCTGTCTTATAAAGCCGCTCGCCCGGCACAGGGCTAAATGGGTTAGGGATGAACTTCGCTGCCGTCAGGTCAGCCCGGTTGAGATAACCTCTCGCCAAGCCGGGCCCCCCGATGCAAAGCTCTCCGCTTACTCCGACAGGCACAAGCTGGCGGCGTTCGTCGACTATGTAAAGGAGATTGTTTGCCGAGGCTTTGCCGATTGGGACAATGGGCGGCGCTAGGCGACGGCGCGAGGGGTTGCTGCCAATCTCGAAAGCTGATGAATTGACCGTCGCCTCGGTCGGCCCATAGCCGTTATAGATGCGGCAGCGGTCTTCGACCACCTCAAGTATGTCGTCTACTATGGTGGCGGTTAACGCCTCGCCGCCGAGGTGCACGAGTTCAAGAGTCTCAAGCCCGCGCTTGCCCGAAGCAATCTCTCTGAAAAACGAGGGCGTCGAGTGCAGTGTGTTGATCGCGTGCCGGTTGATGTAGTCGGCATACGTCGAGAGGTCGGCCATCCCATTCCGTTGAGGAAAGTATAACGTCCCGCCGAAAAGTAGCGTCGTCAACAGCTCGAATACGCCAAAGTCAAAACAATAAGAAAGGTTCTGTAATACTTTGTTGCGCTCGCCGAGGTCAAAGTAATCTCGACTCCACAATAAGAGCGGCATCAGGTTCTGGTGTGATATGGGAACTCCCTTTGGTGTGCCAGTCGAGCCTGACGTGTAAATGACGTAGGCGATCTGTTCAGGCTCGACCTCGGCGCGCTCTTGTGCGGGCAGTTCCATGTAGTCGTCCGCATTGTACAAGGTGACGCCAGGTCCGAGCGCGACTTCCTTGCTCGCGCCGTCAATGCAGATGATGTGCTGGAGTCGTGGGTTTTCCTCCGATGCCTTGAGCGCCTGCTTCAAGTACTTCTCTTCGGTCACCAGAATCTCTAGCGCACAATCGTTGATGATGAAGCTGATTCGTTCCTGAGGATGGTTCGGATCAATAGGCACGAAGCCATTTCCGGACTTCAATATGCCCAATAGCCCCACCAGCAGATCGCTAGACTGGCTGCTCATCAGGCCGATCAAGTTATCGGTTGACCCGTTTTGCATAAGGATATTCCAACTTAATGGCAATCGCCCATGTGGCGCTGGCGCGCCACGCACTATGCCGCAGACATCGGCTTGCTGTCGCGGTCGCCGCCAGGCCCGTATCCTTGCACAAGGTCCACGGCGATCATCCTGAACTCACTCGAGTAACGGTTGCCTTCCGCATCGGTCAGCCAGGCTTGGTCGGCCAGGGGCAGCATCTCCGACACCGTAAGTAAAGCATTCTCCGGCCCAAATTCTTGGCTGCGGCGCACCGCTTTTGCGAGAATGTTGATGTAGACAGGGCTTTCGAAATCCACGTAGAAAGGTTTTCTCTCGACCGGCGCTTTTACAAAGACGTAGCGCGGCAGGTGGTTATCGCGTGCCCAGCGCCGCGCGGCGACGAAACGCTGGGGCTCATTTTTTTCTCGGGCAAACTCGACATCGGCGGGCGAGAACCGCCAGGATTCGCGCGATACGACCAGACGATCAAACGTGATGCGCGGCGCATGGGCAGTGGGCGGCAAGATGCCGAAGCGGCTCGCCATCATGCGAGTAAAGACCGGCACAAGGGCATTGACCAGATCGAATTCTAGCCGCCCATCGCGCGTTTGTAGCACAAGCCCGCGCTCACCCTTGATAATCACGAGCGACCCTATTGGCAAAACTTTCGAGCTTTGCGCGCCCGACGGATCAGGAGAAAGCGCCATGCGAAAATCTTTCGGCGATATGAGCGAGGGAAGCAGCCGTGCCGTCTGACCTGGCCAAAAGCTCTTGGGGATGATCGGCTCCAGCCGCAACTCGGGCAGGTCGAGATCGACGGCTCGCAGGAAGTGATCCGGGCATGGATGTTGAGCCATAAACAGCGGCGACCCTAGCGTGTTCGCCCCGACATGAAGTTCGCCTAAGACGAGCAGGTATTCGCCCGCTCGTATATCGTCAAGGTTTCGAGCAGCGATCATTACATCAGGACTCTGATAGCGGGCGTATGGCCAGCCTGGCTTCGGCGCATTGAAAGCCGAGGCGACTAGGGGCCGCAACTGTTGGCTGCTATATTCGACGCGGCGCTCGCCTGAGGGAAGATCGAGCAGCCTTACCCATCGCCGCTGAAAATCGACCAGCGAGTCCTTGCCGAACGTTGCCTTTTCGCCAAACAAGAGCGGCTGCACCCGATACCAAAAGCTGGCAAAACTGACGCGCCGTGAGCCGGTCTTGTGTGCGAACTCGTCGTAAATCTGCTCAAGAGCGGCAAGGGGCTTTCTTGCCATGTCGTAGGTCAGCCACCGCGCGCTATCTAGCAGCAGAGCCAGCGGCGGGCCAAGCGAGTTGATGATCTGCCGGCCAATGTTTATCTCGATGTCGCGCCGGCAATCCTCAAAGACGAGCGTGCGCGCGGCGTAGGTCTTCCCGGCTGAACGAGTGGCGGCCTGATCAGTCAGATGTGTAAAGGTAGTCTCCAAATTCTCAAATGCCTGATCCAGTTCCTCGACATTGCCTGCGGCGCTCGCCACACGGTCGCGCGCCTGCCGGAGCCGGTTGAGCGCTCCGATACAATGTTCGCGCAAGTCCGGGTCGCCTATACGCCTGAGCAATCGCTCAAGGGTCTGCTCGGGATGCAATTCCATCGGCACGGCGAGCGCCAGCGAGATCAATCCTTTGTCACGAAGATTACAAAGTTCCGTCAGCACTTCGCGCTCACTCTGGAATCCTGCGACGCTATGGCTCGCCAGATCCCTGGCGATTTGCTCGACCGCCTTTTCCCCGTCGCACGCCTGCAATAATGCAGCCTCGCGAGCCGACAATTCTAGAGGGGCTTGGCCAGGTAGAAAAAGCGTTGAGTTTTGCAGGTGGACGAACTGCATGCGCCAAGGTGCAAGCCAAGGCTCAAGCCTTTTGTCTTTTGCCAGCGCCTCGGCCATTGCGTCTATGCACCAGGCTTCGAAGTAGACGTTGCGCTCTGCCAGCAACGCGGGGCCGGGGCGGGCCTCTAAGGCTTCAGCCTCGGGAGCGAACTCTGCCCAGCCCACAGGTCCGAAAAACCCTATCGTATCGTTCTTCAAGCAGTATCGCTGCAAGTAGCTGGCGAGCATCTCTTCATACTGGCGCTGTTTGGATCCTCTCGGTTTGCCTTCCAGGTGTTTTCGCAATAGCACGTCAATTCCGCTATGCAGGGCGCGGCGGTTTTGCCATAGTATGGCCTCGCGGAAGCGGTTGGTTTTGGCGACCCCGCAAAGGGCGTCGGATACTTCAGCCGTCTCACCATCGAATTGACGACGAAAGCTCTCCCAGGCAGAGATGAGCAGCAGGTTGGCTGAACCGAGTTTTCCCAAATGGTCGCTGCTCGACAGGCAGCCATCGATAGGCCCGGCAATGATAGGCCCGGCAAGCTCGCCCTTTTTCAGACGACGTATAGCATCGACTACAAGTCCACGGGCGCTATCGGAAACCGAATCCAAATCCCGGCGGAGCAATTCAAGGGCTTCGCTGCGTCTGCGAATCAACTGGTCTTCGAGCTGGAGCAAAGTGTCAGCGAGCGCCGCGCTTTTTGGAGTCGCAAGAATGCACGGTTGCGAGGCGGCAAATCCTGCTCCTCTCAGGGCCACCGTGCGCCAAAATGCCCAGTTCTGGCCGGGAATTCTGACGAGGTGATCGGGCAGTTGGAGCTCGCCACGTTCGCCACAGCTTGCCGTGGCGCGCCCTCCCACAAGCGACTTGATTGCTATGAACTCTTGCTCGTTCATTCGGCTGCGTCCTTTGCTCAATCGTTGCATCAAGGCTCAAGGCTCAGCGACGCCTTGCGGCCTTGTTCGACCACCGCCCTGTCAAATCGCATAGGTCTGTAGCGGCCCGCCTGCCAGTCGTTAAGGTAGTCATCGTAGTGCGGCGACAATAGGTGGCCAGACTGTCCGATAGCCGCAATGAATCTGCCTGGTTCGCTGTTTGAAAGGTCGATCAACTGGCGATAACTGGGGGCGGTTCGCTGCTCGAAGACCTGATCGAAAGTAAAAGTACCGATGTTGACCGTGCTCCTGTCGCCACCGTTCGGGATGGAGCGACTGAATAGGCGTCGTAAGATCGCATTGTTCTCCGATAGCTGATGCGGGAAGACGACCATATGAATGCGATCCCAGCGCCAGTCTTCAATACGGCTCCCCTGCCTTGATTGTAGATACGCGAGAGCTTCGTCTAAGGCTCGCCCGGCAATGCCCGAACAATCCTCATGTTCGGGCGTCGTGATGTCGTCGCACCAGGGGCTTGCCCCTTCCTTGAGCGAATTGGCCAAAAAGCTGCTGACGTAATCGAATCGCCTTTCATAACGCTCCATCAGTTGCGGCCCTAATTCGTCGCCGAGCATGGCGCGCGGCAATCTCTCTATCCAGGTCTCGTAAATCGCCGTCGCCGCACTGTCGCCGCGCGCGTCGCAATTCCATGCGGCGAGCAGTTGCAAAGCGCGGCGCTGCTGATCGGTCTGCGACTCGACTATCTTTAGCAGCAAGGGTAACAACTCGCGGGCCTGTAGGGATTCGGTGTCGCCTTGTATAGCGGCCTGGTCTTCGAGGTCGAGCTTCTGTTTTGACTCAATCAACTCGCGGATGCGCTCGGCGCGGTAAGGAGCAGCCCACTGCGCCCCTAAGAAGTATTTGTAAGCCCCATCCACGGGACGATTATTGGCCGTGATAATAAAATGTTCCGCAGGATTGTAGGACTGCGGCAAATCATCAAATGGTATATAGCCCGACCACTCGTTTGCGCCCGACCAGCCCTCGGAGGCCGTGATACCGACTCTGGCAGTCCTTAGCGGAATCCGCCCTGCGGCGCACACGCCAATGTTGTTTTCGACATCGGCATAGACAAAGCTCAGGCCAGGAGCAGCGTGATTTCGCAGGGCTTGTTTGAATTCGCCCCAATTCTGCGCCCGGTTAAGGCGCAGGAATGAATCCACCGTGTTGTCTTCGGGATCAAGAGCGCTCCAGCGCAGGGCCAGCGGTGCGAGCTGTCCCTGGCGGCGATCCTTAGGCAACTGCGAATCATTCAAATTGATGGGGTCTGAGATTAACGGCCCGTGCCGGGTCGCTCGCACGATATGAGTAACATCACCTTCGCCTCTCACCTTTATGGTTTCAGCGAGCACCTGTAGCGGCTCAAGCTGGCCTCGGAACTCGGTCATCCGACCGGTCGAATCAAAGCGCTCTAGATAGAGATCCTGGACATCGGCGGCCAGATGGGTTATGCCCCAGGCGATCTGGCGGTTGCGGCCCGTAACCACTATGGGCAGGCCGGGGATTGTAGCTCCGATCACATCCAGTTCCGCTCCGCAAAGATGCGCCACGTACCAGTTACCGGGAAGCGTCGTCCATAGATGTGGGTCATTTGCGAGCAGTGGCTTTCCGGTTGCGCTTTTTGCGCCATCTATCGCCCAGCAATTCGACCCCATGCCCCCATCATTGATGAGCGTTGCGCCGGTCAATAGGCGCATCTCATCGACTGCGGCGGAGGCCGCTTCCTGCCGGCGGTCGCGGCCCTGTGCAGGGATGATCGCCGGCGCGTCTTGCGGATAATCAGGCATTAGCTGTTGCGCGCGCACTTGGCCGACGCGGCGAATGATGTCGTCGGCCAGCAACTCTGTCGAGTAGCTAAGGCTATCTAGATTCCACGCCAGCAGCTTTACTCCTGCCAGCACATCAGGGCCGCTCCACGGCTCCGGTGACAGGCGAAGCATCGTAAATTCGGGGGGGAGACTGCCGCCGGCGTGGCTGTTGATGAAGGCGTTGACGCCAGCGACATAGGCATTGACGGCTTGCTTGGAATCGGCGGGAAACGTTTCCCAGGCTTTGACAGCGGCGCGGTATATGCCAACCGTGCGCAACATGCGGTCTCTCTGAATGGCGTCCGGGCCGAGGATTTCTGCCAGTCGTCCCTGCACGACGCGGCGCTGGTATTCCATCTGCCAGAGCCGGTCCTGCGCGTGGACGTACCCAAGACCGAAATAGGCGTCGGGCGAATTCTCGGCGTAGATGTGCGGGACGGCATCAACATCGCGAACGATCTCGACGCTCGCCGAGAGGCCCGCCACTTTAATCACGCCTCCCTGCTGCGCAAGCGAGCCGCGCAAATACAAGTAACCGCCCGCCGCCGCAACCAACAAGAGGAGAAAAACTGAAAGCAGGCTGCCGATGACCAGCCTGCGCCGCCGGCCCGGCGCGCGCGCCGATTGCCGGCGCTCTAGAGCCGTCTTTTTTGCCACCCGAAGCATTAGTATCTCAGCGTCTTGAGTGGTCTTGCTATACTGGCCAGGCTGATGCCTTGTTTAAGCGCCAACATCACGCCCGCCGCCTCAGCATAGTTTCTCACCTCGATGATGTTGTCCAACATAAGGTTCGATGGATTAGCGCTGAGTATCGTCCGATTCTCTTCCACGGCAATGATTGGGATATTGAATTGTTGAGCATATATGGCGGGAATCCCTCCGAGGCAGGTTGCCGGCGCGACGACTGCCAACACGTTGTTTATATTTATAATGTCTCTTACGGCGCGGGCCCGCTCTTTGGCGATTTGCGGGGCCTTTCGCAGTCCGATCAAGACGCAGGCCAAGCCGCTTTCCGATGCCATCTCACCTGCGCCCCTGGCGTCAACCACGTTATGCTTCAGGTCGAGCTGCTTGACGTTAATCAAGGGCGCATGAGCGACAGGCACCTGAAATCGTGTGGCCACCGAGTAGGATATGATGGCCTCGACGCCGCCGACAGGGTTCGGGAAATTCCCATCAAAATGTTTTGCGTAATAGTCTAAAGGCAGATCCTGGATGTTGCTGGTTATCGCGATGGCGTTTGCGCCCCTGCTCAAAAGCTTTTCACATGCATTGAAGAGCACGTTCGGGTTATCAATCGTCCCGGCGAAAGCGCCTGATTCATTCCTGACACAGCGGCCACCTATGGGCCCTTCGGTGATGACAAATTCTTCTATGTCAACTCCGTGCACGGCTCTGACGGCATTGACGATATTAAAGACCACATCCAGTTGCCTGTCATCGCTCTTCTCGATTATCAATCCTACCTTGTTTGCGTAAGGGAGGTAGAGATCAACGCAGCCCCTGGCGAACAGGTCTATACTGAAGCCGTCCGTGTAGACGATCCTTTCATTATTGAGGCAGATAAAGTCCGAAGCATTAACGGCGTTCGGGTTGGTCACAAGATAATCGACCGTGGCGGCCAGCAGGTTCGTGGCCGGGGCGGCGTCGCCGGCATAGCCGCCAATGTCGCACCCGACGCCGGTTGGCACAAGGCTCAGGGCCACGGTTTTTCCCGGATAGTGGCGGTCTTTGGCCGACGCCGCCAAGCGGCCTGCCGATTGGTCGTCTATGGTAGCTTCGATTACTATTTCATTTTCTGCAATCTGGGCGATGTACCAGCGCAGAGCGTCATTGCCAACCATCTGCTCGATCCTCTCGGCCAGCGACCCGGCTCCGAAGACCTCTGATTTCTTTCGCCGAAACTGTTTATTTAGGATCATCGTTGTATCCTTCTTATCAAGCTCGCTAATTTGTTAGCTCGCTCGTTCAATGATTGATAGGTTAAAGAGCCATCTTCGCTGTGCGACGCAGGCTTGTCGGGCGTTTTGGCCACCTGCTCGTCCAAGAGATCGTGAACGCAGCCGGGCCGCAAGTAGTCCTTGTCCGTGCGGCCCGGCTGCTCAAGCAATTCCTGTCGCTCCCGGTCGGTCAGCAGACCTAAGTCAGTGATTGGCTGTTGCGGGTCCGCAAGGATGCTTTCGAGAAGCTTCTGGTAGTGCAGCGCCATGTGAGCCATTGCCCCGGAATCGAAAAGGTCAGTGTTGTAGTGCAAGAAGCCTGAGACTGAATTGCCTAGCTCGATAAGCTCGAACTCAAGGTCGGCGCGGGCGACCCGCTTCTCAAGCGGGTAGGGTTTAAAAGAAAGCCCATTGATTACCGATGATGGCTGAGACCGATATGGCTTCTGCAAGATGAAAGTGACCTGAAACAGTGCCGGGCGGCTCGAATCTCGCGGTGCCTGGAGCCGCCCGGCCAAAAGGTGCGAAGGAAACTCCTGGTGATCGAGAGACGCTAAAACCTTCTTCCTCACCCGGGCCAGGAACTCGGCGAAAGCGGGATTTCCGGAGAGGTCCGCCCGCAAGACAACGACGTTGAAAAAGCATCCTATCAACTTTTCCAGCCCCGGCCTCGTGCGCGCGCTTACGGGAGAGCCGACCAGCAGGTCTTGCTGATTCGTATAGCGGTAAAGCAAGATCTGAAACGCCGCGAGCAGAACCATGTAGAGGGTCGCTCCCTGCGAACTGGCCATCTGTCTGAGCCGCGCGATCAAGCGCTTGTCGAGTTCGATAAAATGCGAGGCCCCGTTGAAAGTCTGAACCGCCGGACGCGGCCTGGCAGTCGGCAAGTTCAGCAAAGGCAATTCGCCCGATAGCTCTTTCTCCCAGTAGGCCCAGAGGCGCTCGCCCTCAGGGCCTGTCAGCATTGCATCTTGCCAGCGAAGGTAGTCCGTGTATTGGATTGCCTTCGCTGGCAAATCTGCCGGTCGTCGGTCATGCTCCGCGCCATACAACTCGGCAAGCTCATCTAAGAGCACCCAAAGCGACCATCCATCAAAAACGATGTGATGAACGATCAGCAGCAGCACAGATTCTTCGTCAAGTCGCCTGAATAGCTTTGCTCTAAACAGCGGCCCGCGCTCTAAATCGAATGGCTCATGAGCCGCCTCGATCAAGGCGTGTTTAAATTCATCTTCGCCTTGAGCCGAAAAATCAACCGTTTCAAAATCCATCGTCAGCCGTGGGTGAATCGTCTGCACGGGTTGACCATCGGTAAGCGAAAAGGTCGCCCGCAGCGCTTGGTGGCGATCAAGCAGTGACTGCAAGGCTCGGCCTAGCGCCGCCGACTCGACGCCAGAGGGGATCTCCCCCGCAAAAAAGATATTGTAAGCGGCGCTTCCTGGCGCGAGATGGTGCAGGAACCATAGAGCTTGCTGCCCATAAGAAAGGGCGTATGAATAAGGCCTGTGCGCAGATGAGGGCGGCGTTGCGGTTGACAGCAACAGTTCGCCGGATGAGTAGGGGGTCTCGATTTGCTGCGACAGTTCGAGCGCCAGGTCAGAGATGCTACAGGCGTTGAGCAGGCTCGCCAAAGAGACTGTTGCGCCGAGGTCGCTCGTGATGCTGTGATTGAGTTCAATCGCCATCAGAGAGTCGAGCCCATACGCGGTCAACGGTTGCGTGGTCTTTATTCGGGACGTGGCGACGCCGAGTGTCTTTGCCACTTGTTCGCGAAGATAGGCCTCCAGCAGGTCCTCGCGCTTGTTTCCGTCAACGGCCAGCAAAGCTTTACGGATAAAGCTATCGCTCCGTGCAGCAGGGGCTGGATCATCCAAGACGTTGCGCGCCACCTCTTCCAAAGTGCTTTCGAAAAATCCCGCACGGCAAGCATGACGTTGAATTTTGCCGCTGGATGTTTTGGGGATCGTGCCGGGCTTTATCAGAACGACGGCCTGTGCTTGTAGCTCATGATGATCGGCCACGGCTCGCCTGATTACCTCGATCAGATGTTGAAAATCAAGCGGTTGAGCGACCTCGACTTCCTGAACGATAACCAGCCTTTCTTCGCCATCGACTTCTACGGAGAAGGCCGCTCCGCAACCGGCGCGCAACGCCTTGTCGCATCTCTCGACGCTCGCCTCTATGTCTTGAGGATAATGGTTAAGCCCCCTGATGATTATCAAATCTTTCAGCCGACCTGTGATGAAAAGCTCGCCGTCCTGCAAGAATCCGAGGTCGCCCGTGCGCAGGAACGGCCCTTCGCCCATTCCTGAGATATGAGCCCGGAACCTTTCTTTTGTCTCATCGGGGCGGTTCCAATATCCCTTCGCCACGCTTGGCCCGGATACACATATCTCGCCTACCTGAGTAGGCAGGCACGGGGTCAACGATTCAGGGTTTACGCAAACAATGTTCTGGCCCGGAAGCGTTGTGCCGCACCCGACCAGCGAGCGCGTATCGTCGCTTTGGGGGCTCGCTTCGACGACCTCGTTGTTTTCAAGCGCGCTTGCCTTTAAGGTCTTGATAACCGGCGCGCCATCTCTTTTCCCGCCCGACACGATAAGCGTAGCTTCGGCCAACCCGAAGCAGGGATATAGCGCCTCTCTACGAAAGCCGGCTGGTTCAAAGGCTCTGGCAAAGCGCTCAAGAGTGTCAGGTCGAATGGGCTCGGCCCCGTTGAAGGCAATCGCCCAGTTGCTGAGATCGAGCCTGGCTCGCTCTTGTTGATCTATCTTGCGAACACACAGGTCGTAAGCGAAATTTGGCCCGCCGCTTGTCGTGGCCTTGTAGCGAGAGATGGCCTTTAGCCACCTGGCCGGTCTTTGCAAAAAGGAGATCGGCGACATGAGTATGACCTGAAATCCTCCGTAGAGCGGCTGGAGCACGCCGGCCATAAAGCCCATGTCGTGAAAAGTTGGCAGCCACGATAGGTACTTGTCTTCAGATCGATGCTCGAATGCGTGATAGACCAGGCCCGCGTTGTGGAGCAAGTTCCGGTGTGTGAGCATGACCCCTTTAGGCGCGCCTGTAGAACCGGAGGTGTATTGCAAGAAGGCAAGGCTGTCGGCACCAATAGGACGTTCCTGTAAAGAATCTTCCACGCCTTTTTGAATGTCATTGGTTGTCAGCCATTTCAATCTCTTCAAGTCATCGGCCTGAGCAAACAGGGGCGCTGCCATAGAAAGTAGAGAGGTCGTAGTGAGCGCCACAGTCAGGCGCGAATCCGCCACGATTGCCTGAAGCCGTGGCAAGCTGCGATTGAGACGAGCCGGATCGGGCGGATAGGCCGGGATGGCAACCAGGCCTGCGTATAGGCAGCCGAAAAACCCGGCAATGAAGTCGAGGCCCGGCGGGTAAAGCAGCAACGCATGCTCGCCGCTTCCCGCCACACTCTGTAGACTAGCGGCGATGGCGCGAGCCTGGCGGTCGAGTTCTTCATAGGAAATACTGACCTCTTGCGTTTCGCCGTCCACAAGATAGCTGTAAGCTGGACCGCCGCACCCGATACTTGATCTCCACTTCAGCAATTCAACAAGGGTGCCGAAGCTTCGCGGCTCTTGAAAGGAGCGGTCTGGATTGCTGCTTGCCTTTTGGTGCATTACTCGTCCGTAATCTAAATTAAAACTTACGAGATAAGAACAGGGGATTGGCCACAGAGGCACAAAGGCACAGAGGAACATATTGAGAAACCCAGGAGGGGTTTAGAATTTTCTCTGTGTCTTTGTGCCTCTGTGGCAATTCTTTTGTCCCTTTCTTATGCGGTCTGATTTAGCCTTAGAGATTAGCAATTTAAAGAGTAGAAGGAACTGGCATCAGGTAGGAGGTTGCGGCCATGGCCAGCACAACGATGCCGATTCTGACTCGCAAATCAAAGCACGTCTGAGCCTGATGTAGCCCGAACGAGCCAGGTGTCCTGCTTGACTCCTGTGTGCTTTGCGACCGCAGAGACGGCTGTTAGCCGCACGGATGTGAATCCGATGCTTGTTTTGTCAGATTTGGGGAGATTGAAGGGCGTGAGAAAATGGATAACGGGCGGTGAATGCAAGGCCGCATTATGTGTCGAATTTGCAGTTGTTCAGCTACCATCAATGACTTGAAGGCCGGGCTTACGTTGCGCTGAGCGAGCCGATTTCGGCGTCTGCCAGATCAAGAACAACTGGCTGAATCCTAATTACTTACCGTCAGGTTGTTTCATGATTGTTGAGCGCTGCTTCTAGGTTCGGCTGCGTCAGTCTCGCCTATTTCGACAGACTCATAGACCGGCACTTCAAACTTTAAATCCGTCTTACAGAAATCAATCCATTCAGGAGATACCTCATCGAAAATAATGTTCTCGTCCAGGAAGATTCCATCGGTAACGACGAAGTTCTCCTGCAAATAGAGGTAATCGCTCTCGGTCAATTGCCGGTTGGCCTCTACTTCCTTGCCGTCCACCTGTTTCTTCTCTTTTTTGGTATTTTGGATGTTCTCTTTCCAGCCGCTGAATTCGCGCAATCTCTGAATCGGATATGCTTTGCAGTATTTCCCCATCTTCCCCATAATCAAATCTCCTTTAAATCGGCTCGGTGCCGAACTTTGGCTCTTAAGCCTGTCAGGACTTAAGGCAGGTAGAAGCTACAGTCAAGAATGAACAGGCTACCGCATGTCGCGCCAGAGCCTGAATCTGGCGACGTTCTAGATGAGTGGAATTGTATTAGGCATCAAGCTAAGACAACTCAAGCCTAGCCGAACAGCAGTCTCAGCCGGCAATGGATCGCTCATTCGTCTTTGCTCGCGACCAATGAGCCCTATTTAAGAAGCGTTCGCCCTGCGCCAAAGACTGTCCCGGCAAAACCGCTTCCTGTTGCCATACTTGCTTCTTCCTTAGAGTTAGTGGCTCCAACCACAAAGCTGGAGGTCGAGCATGTGAGTGAGGTCTGCTCACATGCGGCTTTTTGAAACCAGAAATCCGATTGATTCAAACAAAAGAAATACTATTTTAAAGGCGACTGATGTTGGGTGCCGGGCCATATCATATGGTTTAGATCACATCCCCCATTCCCCGGCTCCAAGATTCTTTTCGTTTTCGCTGATCGGGGCGCCAAACAGAGCCTCATTATACATAGGTCAGCATCAAGTTACAAGGATATGAATGAAATCTCATTTTTCCGATTGATGTCGCTTAAGTCATTTGCCTTCCTAGTTATTAGGGCAGCGCCACGGCACAACGGCGGGCGCTACTTTCTTGTTATTCTGCTGCGGGCCAGGCTCCGTTTTGTCGCCAATTTAATATAATATAACTTATAAATCAAGAAGGCCCAGAAACGATAAGCGAGAGAATGTAGCAGATATGCGCAATATCCTGCCCAGGCAAGGCGGCTCGGCACTGCTGGCCGGGGCAAATCTCTCGCAGCCTTGTCGAGAATGCCTCAACGATACCCCTTGACAGGTAAAAGATACCCCTTGACAGGTAACAGCGAAGGATTTTAGACTCCTTCCATCCAATAGCGTGTAACATATTTCTCAAACTTATTTTTGAATTAAAAGGGAGAGACATCTCGAAGGTTTTTCATGGTCAATAATGAATCTCAGAACAAGCCATCCTGGTACGTGATCCACACTAACCCAAGGCAAGAAGAGAGATGCGAGGCCAACCTTAACGCTTGGCACGTTGAGACGTTCAATCCTAAGTTTAGAGATCGTCAATACAATCAATTCACCGGTAAACCGACCTTTATTATAAAATCATTATTTCCGCGCTACATCTTCGCTCGCTTCAGCGTTGACGAATGCATACAGCAGATTCGCTTCACCAGAGGAGTCCACAGCGTCGTCAGCTTCGGCGACGGGCCGACTCCGGTTGACGACGAGATCATCAATATCATTAAGGCGCGCGTTGGAGCGGATGGCTTCGTCAGGACGGGCAGCGATCTCAAGCCGGGCGATAAGGTCGCCATCGGCAACGGCGCACTGAAGGGGTTTATGGGCGTGTTTGAGCGAGAAATCGAGGAAGGCAACCGGATTATGATTCTGCTCACGGCGGTGAGCTACCAGGCGCATGTCGTGATGGAACGCGAGGCAGTCAAAAGGGTTCAACAGGCAGCCGTGGCAAAATGATCGACGGCGCGGCTGGGCGTCGATACTTTATAGATCATCCTTAGACGACCTGTGCCGTCCGCGCGCATGAAAACGACACCCCCTGATCCAATTTATTGAAGGCGCTTAAATGTGTAAGGACAATCGCTGATTGTCCTTACACGGATTTTCTGCTCGACCACAAGGCTTTGCCTACTCGTAGCGAAGCGAGATCATCGGATCAACCTTCAGCGCCCTGCGGGCTGGAAGGTAGTTGGCAAACAGCGCCACTCCCGTCAGCAACAGAAGCACGGCGAGGAAAGTGACCGGATCGCTTGCGCTGATCCCGTAAAGCATGCTGCTAAGCAGACGCCCAACCAGGAAAGCTCCGAATAGTCCCAGCACGGCACCGAACAGAACAATCATCATGCCCTGCCCTATGACGAGCCTTACAATGTCTTGTCGCTTTGCCCCAAGTGCCATGCGGATGCCGATCTCTTGTGTCCGCTGCGCGACGAAGTAACTGATTACCCCATAGAGACCGACAATGGCCAATAGCAGCCCGATGATGCCGAGTATGGCGAAGAGTTTTGCGCCGGTCCTGGCCAGAAAGAGCGCGTCGTAAATCTGTTGGGTCATGGTCTTGACATCGAAAATCGCCAGGTTCCTGTCCAGTTTGGCAATCTCGCCGCGCACCGAGTCTATAGCCTCTTCGGGATGCGCGGCAGAGCGGACCAGCAATCTCATGCCTTGTTGCTGATTTTGAAGCAGCGGCAGGTACAGAAATGGGCGGGGCGCTTCGCCGAGGGTGCGATACTTGCTGTCCTGTGCAACGCCTACGACTTCAATATAGGGGCCCGCCCGGCCCGTTATGCTGAATCGCTTGCCCAGAGGATCCATATTAGGCCAATAGCGCCGCGCCATGGTTTCGTTGATAATGGCGACCCCCGGCGCGCCATCTCGATCCTGCTGGTTGAAATCGCGTCCGTGCAGTAACGGGATGCTCAGGGTCTCGAAAAAATTTGGAGCAATGATGTTGTGATCAAGCCGCCGGTTTTCTATGCGCGTTGAGCTGCCTTGAGACGCGAGGGCCTCGTCTTCAGTGACGATCTCCTTTCTGCCCTCTCCCTCATCGCCGATGAGCCCAAGCGGGATATTTCTTGCTAGCGTAACATTGCGAACTCCGGGCACAGCAGACACGTTTTCTACAAGCTGCTGGAAGAAGACCTGCGCCTGTTCTTTGGAATAATTGTTCAGGCTCAGGTCGACTGCCATCGTGAAGGCGTTCTGGGGGTCAAAGCCGGGCTTGATGCTTTTGGCCACTTGCAGGCTTCGCACCAGCAATCCAGCAGCAATAAGCAGGACGAGCGATACGGCGACCTGAGCGATGACGAGTAGGTTGCGCAGACCGAATCTCCTGGAGCCCCGCGCCGCTGTCAGCGTTTCACCTTTGAGGATGGGCATAACGTCAGGCTTGGATGCCTGGAGCGCCGGCAACAGCCCGAAAATCAGTCCCGTGATCACAGACAGGGCAAGCGTAAACAGCAGCACGCTTGAATCCAGCGGAAGCGCCAAGTTAATCGGGCCACTTACCGGAAACTCGAAAGAAGCGAGCGCCCGGCTAGTCCAAAAAGCCACCAGGATGGCAACTACACCGCCGAGCAATGCAAGCACCAGGCTTTCTGTAAGCAGTTGCCTGATGAGGCGACGCCGGCTCGCCCCCAAAGCCACGCGCAGGGCAATCTCTCTTTGGCGGGCGGCGGCTCTGGCCAGCAAAATGTTGGCGACGTTGGCGCAGGCGATCAGCAGGACCAGCCCGACCAGCGCCATGACGATTCCGGCGACAGGGAACAGATCGCGCCGCATCGCGGGGTCTCCATTGCCTAGCTTGTAAAGCGTTACTCTAGCCCGCACATTAGATTCGGGATAGGCTTGCTCAAGCTGCCCAGTGATCGTATTGACGGCGGACTGTGCCTGCGGCATGCTGATGCCCGGCTTCAGGCGGCCACTTAACTCAATCCAGCGTTGATCGCGCTTGCTGAGCATGTCCTGGCCTGGAACGATCTGGGCCTGCATCGCCAGGGGAACCCAAATATCGGGCGCGAAAACCGGGTTCGTGCCTCTGAAGCCCTCCTGTGCAACCCCGACGATGGTGAAGCCGTAGCCATTGAGCGTGATCGGTTTGCCGACCACTCCCGGATCAGAGCCGAACCGGCTGCGCCACATGTTGTAGCTTATGACGGCCACAGGATTGGCTCCCACAGCAGCGTCGTCGTCTGTAGCAAAAACGCGACCAGCAGCCGGGCCTACACCAAGGACCGAAAAATAGTTGCCCGAAACAATCCACCCGAAGAGTCTCTCGGCCTTCTCGCCGGCATTCAGGCTCAAGGGCACAGCCGTGTAGGCAATTACTCCGGAAAAGACGTCGCTTTTATCGCGATAGTCTAGATAGTCCGGATAAGAACAATTCGTCGTGTTGTAGAGCACCACAACCCGATCCGCGTCGCTGACCTGGATGGGTTTCAGCAGCACGCCATTTATGATGCTGAAGATGGCCGTGTTGGCACCAACTCCGAGGCCGAGCGAGAGGATGGCGACCAGAGTCACGGCTGGGTTCTTGCCAATCAGTCGTAACGCATAACGAAAGTCTTGTAATAGATTACCCATAATCCACCTCCATGCTTTCTATTGTTGAACGACCTAAGAGGCTAATAAAACATGCCCTCTTATAAATCCTTACGGCTGAAACGGCGCAGGGTCAAGCTGAAAGCGGCAATCAAAAATAGCCCTGCGTAGATGACCATAGCCGTGCTTGGCACTGAAGCACCGCCGAAGGGTGAAACGCCCAGCGCGTTTACTACCGGCGACTGCATCTCGGAGGCCGCTCGTCGCCAAAGTGCTTCACTGGGCATGATGAGGCTGGTAATCACGCCTAACTTCACAGCGGCCTGGCTGTGCGACAGCGCACCGAATTCCTCTATCCAGCCACCGATAAAAGCGAGGCCATGAAGGCCAAAGGTCAAGACTCCCGTGGCCAGCGTGGAAAATCTTGTTCCCCACAGGAAGGTCATTGATAGCAGCAACAGACCTTCCATCCACATCAGTCCCAGTCCCGGCGCTACGTTATGCGCAGTGTATCCCGCCAGAACGCCGGTCAGGGTCAGAACGCCGCCCGCCATCAGCAAAATATAAAGCGTCAGCATGGCCACAAAGCCGAGCCACTTGCCTAATACCACCTCCCAGCGGTTCACAGGCTTGATGGCGATGGATTGGATGATGCCCGAAGCGATCTCGCCGGGAAGCGTATCCACTGAACTAAGCACCGTCATCATCACCATCAAAAAGTTGACTGCATATAATCCGACGATCAGCAGAGCGTTCGTCCCCTCCCGGCGCTCAAGCGCAGAAGCCTGCGCTGCCGGGCCTGTCAGCATGAGGTGAAGGCCGAGTCCGTAGAGGGTGAGAAAGGCGAGACCCAAAAGCAAGGCCGTCCAGAGTATCTTTCTGCGAGCCGCCTCCCTGAACGTCAACTCCGCAATGATCCAGATCCTCATCAAAGCCCCCCCTCGGTTCCTACTATCTGTATGAATAATTCCTCAAGCGAAAGCCGCTTGGGGGACAGAGAGTAGAGGTCAACCCCGCGCGAAACAAGGTAGCGGACGACTTCCGGCAGCAGCAATTCGCTCGCCAGATTAATTGTAAGATGCTCCCCATCTGCGCGTATTGGAGTTGACCATTGCGACAGGCCCTGAATTATATCAGGCGACAGGTTTCGCGCGCGAATCGAGACGGTGATGTCACCTTCAATCAGCTTTTGGAGCTCCCTGACCTCAACGACTTCTCCCTGCTTGATGAACGCCGCGCGGTCGCAGATGACCTCCACCTCGCTGAGCAAGTGGGAATTGAGAAAGATGGTCTTTCCTCGGCTGCGTTGATCCTTTATGATGTCGCGCACGAGCAGGCGGCCAGACGGGTCGAGGCCCGAGGTGGGTTCATCCAGGAAGATAAGATCGGGATCGTTGAGCAAGGCCAGCGCCAGCCCTGTCCGTTGGAGCATCCCTTTCGAGTAACCGTGCAAGCGCTTCTCGGCGAACCTGCCCAGGCCGACCAGATCGAGCAGCGAAGCAGTACGCTCGGCCAGTTGCTTGGCCGCTATATCGTAAAGCCGCCCATGCATCCGCATCAATTCAGTAGCGGTCAGCCATTCATGAAAGCGGAAATGCTCCGGCAAAAAGCCTATCTTTCGCCTGACCTCCCGGTCACCAATTGGCCGACCGAGCACCGCAGCTTCGCCTGATGTTGGAAAGACCAGCCCTAAGAGCATCTTCACCGAGGTAGTCTTGCCGGCTCCGTTCAGGCCTAAGAAGGCAAAGGCTTCTCCGCGTTTGACCTCAAGGTTGAGCTCTTTAACCGCGACTGTGGGCCCGAACGTTTTGCGGAGTTTTTCTGTCCGAATTATGGTCTCACCCATAAGCGTCGAGCAGCAGCATTGCGCCAGTTAAGAAATGGACTCTCTTGTTGCTCGCCGCTACCGACAGCTCCACTCTTAACCATGCATGGAAGACAGGATGATGAGGATACCCAAACCTGATCAGAGTCGTAGCGCCTGGCCCGGACCTTGCGCCGCCTTGTCTTCAACGCCATTTTATGGGCGGCGCAAACCAAAGCGGCGCTCGGCATCTGGGTTTCAACTTAAATGGAGCCGCCCTACTTTAAAGAATCTGCCAGAAGCACCGCTTGTGCCGCATCGCCAAACCCTGTAAGCGAGTAAATGACCCCATGCTTTAGCCACAACAGGGTGTAGCCTTCAGGACGATCCTCGACCGCCTTCTGTAATATGAGCGTTCCGCTCACTCCATCAACGTTGACTTTCTGGTAGGAAGCAGCCTCGCGCGGAATCGGGATGACGAGAGTTGAAGTCCAATCCACGTTCTGACTGAAAGCGCGGGCTTCGTCCGCTGACATCCCGGTCAGTTGTAATCCCAACTCGGCCACATGCGCAATATCCAAGTCCGCCGGCGCGACGACGCTTGGAGTTCGAACCTGCGCCAGCGCTATGCAGTCGCCCCAATCGCCCGGCTTTCTGGCCGACATGTGAGGGCCAATTTGTGGGCAATTACCATAGACAGCCACCACGGCTTTCGGAATATCAACCGTAATCTTTGCCCCGTCTAGCGAGGCAGGAAGCTGCAGGTCCGAACGCCCCGATTCATCCAGAATGCTCTGCAAGCGCGACCGATTGACTGTCATCTCAAAGGCGTTCTCTCCCTCGACCGTAAGCTTCGCAGCATCGGTGCGCGCCTCGGGTAAGCGAACAGTCAGACCGGCAAGCTCGCTGGCCTGCGCCGCGCTGGCGACCTTTTGAGGTTCCCCCGGCTCGCTGATGTAAGAAATGTCGTCAGACAGCAGTTGCCCGATCTGCCTGCCGAGCAGGCCCCCGTTGCCCTGGCGGATGCGATTTGAGTCAACCGAGACCACCGTGATCTTGCTCACGCGAAACAGCCCCAGAAGCTTATCCGCCAGTGTTTGTGGAGCGATGAAGGAGAAAGACAAAACCAGGAGAATGATTGCGGCAAGCGCGCCCCAGGCCGGCACGCGACGCCTGGTAAACAGGCGGTCGAAAATTCTAGGTCTTGGCGCGCCGCCATTGTGACGCGCTTTAAACCGGGCAAAGGCGAACGGCGTATCGGTGGGAGCGTCATCCGGTCGAAGCGCCAGGCTAGAAAGGATCGATTGGACTCGCTCGCTTTGTGTGGCGATGAATGCTGCCCGGCGGCGGCATTCTGTGCATATTGCCAGATGCTCATTAATAGCCGAAGAATCTCGCAGGTCGAGTTCCCCGTCAAGCTTACGGCGCAAGGTTCCATCCGCAATACAGTTCATAATCTACTCACTCCTTATCTTTGTGGGACTTTCGGTAGAGTTTCTCAAATTCTGCTTCGGCCCGATGCAATAGCGTCCCAACTGAATTCTCTTTGACGCCGAGAGCCCAAGCGATCTGTCTGTATGAGAGCCCGCTGTTGCGGAGGATCAACATTTCTGCCTGGGCGGGCTTGAGTTGAGAAAGGATCATGCGCACTTGCTTACACTGTTCGCTGCGCAAAACGTCGCTCAAAGGGCTGGCCACATGATCTACTTGTTCGGCATCGGCTGCGGCAGCCTGCTCGTAGCGCGCGCGTCGGGCGCGCGCCCGCAAGGCATCTATCCCAAGGCGCGTTGCTGTTTTATATAACCAGCCTTGTATATGCTGTGTCACCTCGCGCGGCAAAGCCTTGCGGTAAAGTTTCCAGAGCACGTCGTCGGCCAACTCTTCAGCCCTGGCGCGGTCTCCAACTAGGCGGAATAACACGCCAACCAGGCGGGCGTAGTTTTGCACAAAGACTTCCTCGAAGGCAGACTCGGTCCAGCCCCGCTGCTTGGCACTATCGTCAGCATCAGCCATTTCAGTGACAGTATAGGTCAACACCTCTTTCTCAACCATGATACCAATTCCCTCTATGCCCGTTCCGGCCCTGCCTTCATACGATTAAAACGCCTGCCGGAGGAAAATTGTGACACCGGTCACAAGGCCCGGCCCTGGCGCATTGCAGGCATGGTTCGGGCACAGCCTGAAGCGCTTGATCTGGCAGGGCACCGGGATGTGATGATCAGTTTCGAAATCGATCTTGTATGTCGGCCAAGAATTTATCAGGAGGTTTAAGGATCTCTTCGTCCCAGCTTATCAAGCTGTGCTCGCATGGGTATCTCATACCAGCTTGCACACCGAAGTGAGATTAGGCTTCTGTGTCTCTATCTCGATGTCAACGATTTATGGGTTTACTCAATCTCATTTTCCTCTGTAATTCGGTATTAGCATCTAACCCATGAGAACGAACTGCTCCCGATACGGACTCTGACCGATCAAGAGCGAAGTTGAGCCGTCATGACGAAAAGGTTAAATCGAAAAACTAAGATTCCTGAGCACTAGTCTCGTATTCGATGCATCCGAGTTCACTGCATACAGGGCATGCCCATTTTTCAGGTCATTCCTCATTAGGTTTCTTCCTTTGATTCGAGTAGTCGTGCGCGTGCTTCAGCCAGTTCGCGCACTTTCGGGGCATCTTCGGCGAGAAGATACCCTCCTGCCTTGGCGCTGATCTCAGCCATCGTCACGTCAATCGATTGGCCATCGGTTTGCAGCCGAAAGAGACAAAATTCAACCGTATCTGCGATTTCTGTTGGCGATAATGGTGTAGGTCCGCGTGCTGTGCGTGGACTAGCGCCTACTTGCAGTTGCGATCTGGCGCGGTTGGAAGAATCAAGCATAAGGCCCGCCTGCCTGAGGATGTTGTATGACTCGCGTTGCGCGACACGGGCTACCTTGGGAAGGCCGAATTTCTCTAACCATTCTCGCGTCCTATCGTGCTCGCGCGAAGCGGCTTGCCGGGAGGCCGACTGGATCGTCGCTTCAAGCTGGGGCTTGAGCATGCCCAGGATCTCACGGATTATCACTGTATGGCTCGCGCTTGTTCGATCAGGTGTTATAGAATCCATCGGGTGATCCTGATTGGCATCCCCACTAGCAAGACGCGGCAAGCCGGATGATGTATTATCCGACTGTTCTCGATCCGCGCCGCCGGTAGGCGTGCGCGAATTATTATCAAGATCTAAATTCTCTCCAGCATGACTTCCTCTAAAACCTGCTTCGCCAAATGAAGCACGAGGCTCGCCAGATGGAGCAGGAGAAAATGGTAAAATTTTTTTCGTTGCCGATTGGGGTTTAATGCCAATGGACGAGCTTGCGCGGTTGAGAAATATCCGCAGGCCGACCCCATTTTTTCCTGAGAAGTAACCGATGATCCCGACCTCTGCGAGCCATTTGATCGCTTTGTTGGCCGTCGAGCTAGAAACGCTAAGCAGATCACAAAGAACTTGCCACGCTGTACGGCGCTTCCCTTCCCTGATTTCCTCCTCAAATCGCAAAACGCCTGAACTTTCCACATACTTATCTGGGGCTTTGAGCAGTCTGAGGTAGATTTTGCTCATTAGCGGGGTGATGGCATCGGCCTCCAACGATGTAATTACTTCAATTACATCGTTGTCAATCTGGCGGAAATTCCGCCGGTATTCGTTATCTGCGAGCCTTGTCTTTCGCAGAAAGCGTGGTGCCGGTAATGCTGTTGCGGTCATAGTCATGTTCCAAAGATTTTCGTTGACAGCGACCGGAACACTTCCCATAATGAAGTGCGAACAAAAATCCCGGCTCGCCATCAAGCGAGTCAATCACCGGCCCGAAGTGAGGGTTGCTAGGCTCAGCACTTCGGGCTTTGCTTTTTCTCCGGCTCCCATTAATACTACAAAAAATCGAGAAGTCAATTAGTGTGTATTTTCCTACATCAGTGTCCAAGTAAGCTCACCGATGAACAAATAAATACATCGGTGTGGAATAGTGTGCAGTGCTGCGCACGGGAATTCACTGGTGCGTTAAACCGTGCATCAATGATTAGTTTCGATCTTTGATGTTCAATTATATGCATCAATGGTGGATTTACCACATCGGTGTCTTAAATTTTGCACTACTGTTCAAAATCATTCACCAATGTGAAAAAAAAACACTGATGTACAAAATAATGCATCAATGTGCATATTATTGTACCGCTGCATAATATATTACATCAATGTTCAAAATAACGCAGCGATGCATATATTTATACATCACTGCTTAAAATAATGCGTTGATGTGTAAATATATGCATCGCTGGTTTATATAACACACTAATGTTTTAAATAATGCGCTAGTGCGTAAAATAGCACACTAATGTGTTAATTAATGCACTAGTGCACGATAAACGTCACTGATGTTTGAATATATGCACTGGTAGCGTGAATATTGCAGTACTGCGGGATACTTTGCATGGGTGCTAAACTCTGTTTATTCAAATATATAAAAATTTTCCAGTTGCCAACAGGGAAGAGAAGTGACGAAGAGGAGCTAAGGAAACAGCGGTGCTTTGATTGACCTTTGAAAGATCGAAAGAGAATCAGGAGATATATCAGATGATAAGGAAATGGGAAGAAGCTGAGATATTTGAGAATTTCTTGACACTAATGAATCAATGTGGTAAAACCTCATCCCATGTTAGATTCACAGATACAGGGAATTACATCTGAGGCAAGGGTAATAGAAAATCAAAGCGAGAGCAATTATCTTCAATCAGACCAAAAACTGAATCTGACGCAGGCTAGAAAACTGCTTCGTGTTAGCCCCAATAAGATGTCCCAGCTAGTTCGAACAGGAGCACTTCCCTACACACAGGATCCTCTTGATGAACGGGTCAAGCTCGTCAACAAGAGGGATGTAGAAGCGTTACTGAAAAAGCGAGTTGAGTCGTAAGGCGACCCGCGATGCTCGCAGTCTTGATTAATTGCATGTGCGGGGGGTTGCCCAGGCTCGAACTCACCAAACGGCGCTTAGGAGTCTAACAAACATGAAAGCGATAATTTCAATTGCCAATCAAAAAGGTGGCGTAGGCAAGACAACCACGGCAATCAATCTCGGAGCCTGTCTTGCCTACAGAGGTGAAAGAGTCCTTCTCGTTGATCTAGATGGTCAGGGGAACGCGACATCACATCTCGGAGTAGAGATTCCCGACAATGAGAGTATGACCTCGTTTGCCTTGCTGGCGGAATACGAGCCAAAGATTGAACAACTCGTTGTTCCTGTAGCCGAGAACCTGCTATTGATTCCTGGCCACATCGCCTTGGCGGAAGTCGACATCAAACTCTTTTCTCAACTGAATCGTGACACGAGGCTGAAGCGTGCCTTCAATTTACTGGAAGGTAGTGTTGATTACATAATTATTGATTGTCCTCCATCACTCGGCATGGCGACTGTCAACGCGCTCGCTGCGTCCACAGATGTGATGATCTGTGTGCAGACCAACGTCTTTGCATACCAGGCGATCCGTCGTCTGCTGAGCATTGTGGCGCTTGTCAAGAAAGAGCTGGCACCACAACTCGCCGTCCATGCCTTAGCGACACTGCACCGACCTAAGGTCAATCTTAACAAGTCGATTTTGGAGAAGGTGAGAGAAAACTTTCCCGACCAGACGCTCGATGCCACGATCAGCCATACTGCGGCACTGACGGAGGCCGCCGCTGCTTGTCAGACGATTATTGACTACGCTAACGGCAGCCGCGCGCATCAGGATTATGAGATGCTTACGAATGAGGTGACAGCGATCATTGAACAACGGAACAAACGATTGCCGCAACCGGCGGAGGCGGTTGAGCCAGAGATGTCTTCCCAGCGAATCAACTAACCTTGTGGTGATGAAAAGTAATGAATATGACAAGAGCAAAAACCCGCAGGCCGAAATACGAAATACCAGACATTGGTGGCTCTCCAACCACGGAAGATCCCCAGGTATCGCGGGTTGTAAATTTTCTGGTGAGGGGCGTACCGGAAGACGTTGCAGCAAGTGCTGCGCTTAACTCTGAGGGGGTGAATTCTAATTCTGAACCGCCATCACCGCTAGTCACCTCGGGGGAAACGTCGCCACCTGATGCCACGAAACGGGTATCTCTTGATCATCTGTTTTCTGCTGCAAGCACCGGCAAGGCGAAACCTGGAATACTATTGTCCCCTGCCGTTGAGCCATTCCCCTCAGACGACCCCATTGAAATGAATGTGCCGCTGGTTGATCTGCTCTCTGAACCTTTTGCCTCTGAGCCGCCAATTGATCAATATACCGAGCTTACAACGGGGGAAGGGAACTCGGATTCAACAGCAAGCGATCAACCTAGCCACTCCAGCCCACGAGAATCATCTGATGATGACCTTCTTTCTCCTATTCCTGCTGTCACTACACGGACGGTCAAGCGCGCGACAGAGAAGCAGACCTCGGACATCAAGCCGCCTGCCGCTGCTGCTGCTGGGAATTCCTTCAATGAATTTCAAAATCTTTTCGGTAAGATATTAAAGCCAAATCTGCTATCAATTTGCGAAGTGATTTACGCGAACACGGTGGCAGTCGGTCAGGCCGAGTACTTGACGACGATCGGCGATCTCGCTCGGGATGTTGGCATAAAAAAGCGATTCTGCTTCGTACTGTTGAACAAGCTTGAGGCGCTTGGGTTCGTGGAACGAACCATAAAACAAGAGGAGAAGAGAGTACTTGGGGTGGTACTCAGTCTCAATACGAATCCATTCAAATAGGAGCTTGGCCGGTGTGCGATCATATTGGATTCAACCGTCCAGGAGGGGGTGGTGCCGCTCATCGGCGGCGTCCTCGGAGCTTATAATACTCCCTTTCAACTCAACTGCCACATAGGGCCTTTTTTCAGCCGCAAAATGTCGGCGCTTCGACCCAAAACCCGTCCCTGGCCTCCTGCCTTATGGATTTTTACCTTCGCTTGAATCCAAGGTTTCACAACACGTTTCACAGTAGCAAGAAAAAGAGATGAGCCATTGAGAGCGGCCCTTCGCAATGGTATTTACGGTAATAATAGTTTTCTTAATTCAATTTGAATTTTGCTTCTGCTGGAGCGATGATTAGGGCACGACCATTGAGTCGTGTTTTAGATTTGAGGATGCAGCGGATTTAAGTGATGAATATGTAATTTTAGTACTGCATCGTGCATCACTTCACTCTTTGAAAAACAGATGGTCCGTCGCTGCAAGCGCTTGATCCGCGTGCGAAACGTCAGTTTCGCCGTTCGATCCTTAGCGTCCCAGCTTTGCCGATTGCATGCTTCCTGGCTGGCAATACCTTCGGATATGCCGCCCATTGGTCAGTATGAAACGTCTCCGCTTTCGCTTTCTTGATCTTCTCATACAAGGCTCGGCAATTGGCATCCGTTCGTCGCCCATTGACATAAGCGACGATTCGCTGCACATCAACTAGAAGAATAGCTTGTCCAACTCTATTTTAGTGCTCATCCTCAATTCTGATACACGACTCATTTTTGCCGCGACTGAGTACACGCCCTTGCGGTCGCTTATTCTCGCATAGCAAATCAACCTGCGACTGATAACGATAGAACCTCCCTCGATCAAACAAAAAGCAATTTAGTATCGAAATGATATCAAATGGATTTCCCTTCTCTTTCTAATTTTTCGATTACTGCTTCGGCTAGCCACGTATGGCGAGGCGTTTTAGTTCGCCTTGCTTTAACGGCTTGGTCAACCTTGCCTAAAATATCTCCGGGAAGGCGAAGGATGACAGGCGTTATGGTCTCGTCCTTGTTTGGTTCTTCATTAGCAACGCTGCCCCCCTTTCTAATGAGGGCTTCTACATCAACGGTTGTTGGTTTATTCCGCCAACTACGATAATCATAATGAAACCGTATTTTACAAGTCGTTTAAGTGAGCCTGAATGTGGTAGGATCATGAGGTGAGGTGGGGCTATGGAAATGACAGAAATTAAGATAACTGTTCCTAAAAAAATCAACGAAATTCTTGCTAGGCGAGCTAGTGAGCGTGGGCAAGATATTTCTGATTATATGGCGCAATTGGCAGAACGAGAAGCTACAATGCCGGTCTCTTTAAGAGAACTTTTTGCTCCTGTGCGCGAGCAAAGTAGGGCAAGCGGGATAACAGATGATGCCTTAGAGAAAGAAATTGACGAAGCGATAAAAGAGAGAAGAGAAGCAAGAGGAAAACGGGGTGACTGAAAAGGATGATGCTCCGCGAGTTGTTTTTGATTGTGGCGTCTTTTTGCAAGGTTTAATCTCTGAATCAGGTCCCGCAGTTGCTTGCATTGAAAAGTTTGAGAGAGGGGAACTAACTGTATTCATAAGCGAAGAGATAATCGCAGAGGTAAGAGATATTCTTACTCGCTCCAAGCTACGGGCAAAACATCCACTCCTTACGGAAGAGAGAACTAACCGACTTATTGAAAATCTTTGGGCCAAAGCAAAATTTTTTGGCGTTGTGCCAAAGCATTTTACTTATGAGCGCGATCCAAACGATGAGCCTTATATCAACCTTGCGGTTGAAGCAAATGCAGATTTCATCATAAGCCGCGATAAAGACTTACTCGATTTAATGACGGGACGCACAGCCGAATGTAAAGAATTTCGGCAGCGATTCAGACCGCTGAAGGTAGTTGACCCTGTTTCTTTCCTTAAAGCTCTAACCAAATAAAATCGATTCCGTATTTATATCAAAATTATATTGATTGAAGGTTGGAAGCGAGAGGAGAGATAGAGGAAACATTATCAGACTCGACTGTGATTAAGGTAACCGTTCAGATGGGGTCGAATAAACTGAGAGTCACGGAGTAGACACGCCTGAAAAATCGGCCTATGCTGTCTGCCCATGTTCAGCCGCTTCCACAACGGAATGTTGCAATCCGTGGATCTGCGATGACATCAATGAATACGTGCTGTTTAGCTATGCGCGCAATAGCTGCCTTAGGAACCATCAGCGGTACAGGCTATGCGGCTATCATTTTGCCGAAGAACACGAGGGTGATTGGCGGGAATATGCGGATTGCGAAGGAGAGTTCGAGACGGAGATGTACGTCTGGTATAGAACGAACGAGTATAACTTCGAGAAGCTGAAGAATCTGCCGAAGTATGAGCTGACGAAAGGTGACTGTTATGTTCGCTTGTATGGGGCAGGCTGCCGAGTGACCACAATGGGGGCTTGGTCAAAATGGCCGCGACGACACCAAGCGACCGCCAAGCAATGTCACGACAAGCGCCGGGCGGCGCAGAAAATTCATTTAACTGTAGTAGCAGGTTTGAATTATTTCAGACGCAGAATCTTCGCAATATTCATCGCCACCGCCGGGTTGCCCTCTATTTTCAGCTTGCCGGACCGGTAAAGGCGCAGCGCTTCATTCTCAGGATCGCTGCGCAACGCTTGAAAATCTGCTTCTGCAATCTCGATCACCGCCGTTGGGCGTTCCGAACTCGGCCCTTCAGTGATCTCTGGCGATCCTTTTAAAAGGTCTATTGTCCAACTCCGCACGCCCACGATGTTTATTTGGTAGACCCCTTGCAATCGCCTGGTCTCGGTCGGATTATGCTCAAGTGCCCGCTTGATATCCTCATTGAAAAGCCGGGACAGGTCTAAAGACATAACCACTTTTTGTGCTGCCTTGCTGATCACATAATTATTCAATACCAGCACATCCAGGTCGCAATCCAGGTAAAAATCTAGCGCCTGTTCCGGCGTCTCCACTATCGGCATCCCTCTTTTATTAAAAGAGGTGTTGAGCAGCACAGAGATGCCCGTGACGGCTTTGAAGCTCTTAAGCAGTCTGTAATATTTCGCGTCTGATTCTGCGGTAACCGTTTGAATCCGTGCCGAGTCGTCTCTGTGTATGACGCTAGGTATTTTATCTCTCCACTCTTCTCTGACCTGAGCGATCAAGATCATGTAAGGGCTTTCATAATCACAATCGAAATATAGTGCCGACTCTTCGGCCATCACCGATGGGGCGAACGGGCGAAAGTCTTCCCGAAACTTGATCCGGGCGTTTATATGATCACGGATGCCGGGATTGCGCGGGTCGGCAAGTATACTCCGATGCCCGAGTGCTCGCGGCCCAAACTCAGCCCCTCCCTGGAGCCACCCGACGACTTTCCCTTCGGCCAGAAGTTCAGCTGTCCGCCTCGTCGAATCAGCAGTCTCGGTTACCTCCACACGGCCATCGTATTTGGATAGCGCCTGTGATATGGCAAAATCATCATAGGATTTTCCCAGATAAGTAGACCCATTGTGGCGGACTCGCTCGCGCTTGAGAACTTCCAGCCAGCCATAGTAGGCGCAGCCAATTGCCAGCCCGTTATCGCCTGCCGCCGGCTGTATGTAGAGGTTCTTGAACTTCGACTCAGTCAGTACGCGCCGGTTTGCAACGGCGTTTAATGCCACCCCGCCAGCATAAGCTAGGTTCTCCGCCGGTGATAGATCATGCCTTGAGTTGATGATGTACAATACGGCACGCTCCACCTCGCGCTGTACCCAGTAAGCTATATCGGCATAGTACTGAAAATTACCTTTCAAGTCTTCGAAGCTGCGCGCTGGCTCGTTAAAATCCTTCATCCAGTCGTAATTGACAAAAGCTCGGCCATCCTTCAGCTCGAATATCTTGAAGTCGTAAACGCCCGCCCGCCCATACGGTGCCAGCCCCATCAACTTTCCAGGGTCTTCAAACCCATTAAATACGTACGTACTCACGCCCAGATACAGCCCGCCGATTGAGTGCAAAGTGGTGTTGGGATACATAGGGTAGCGTTTGGCTGTCATCCCCCAGGGGGAAAAATCTTTGAATATCGGCGTCAGCTTATGGTCTTTGTAGATATAGTAACTGTCTTTCTCATAATATAAATGTTTCAACTCGGCAGGCGGCTTCTCAGGGATGATGGTCTTCTCAACATCTGTACACTCATCCAATCCGCTCCCGCACCCGTCGATAATCATGATGGCAGACTCGTCGAATGGGGAGGTCCCAATGGCGCTATAGGCATGCGCGAGATGATGCGAAATGGTCGCAACTGGAACATTGCGGTTGATGAAGCGCGGCCCTTCGAACCAGCCATTGCCCCGCTCGAACATGCCGAAGTTGGCGTTTTGAACGATCAGCGAAAGGTCATCGAACCTGATGCCTTCTGCGGCCAGACAGTATTTGATGGCGTCTCTGTCGTTGCCCCCGTCATGCTTCCGCCTGGTGAGCCTCTCTTTTTCAATGGCGACGCATATGCGACCGTCTTTCAACAGACAGGCAGAGCCGTCGTGTGATAATCCCGTCCCGAGAACGTAGATCGCCTTACGGACATTATCCATAAATCCTGCCCCTTGGTGCGCTCCCCGCGCAACCGCTCGCGCTATGAAGGCGAATGGCCGAGGAGCTTGGTGATTGGTTTCAGCGAGCCTGAGGCGTTGCCTTTTGCCTATCGCCTCAAGACCGACTAAGCGTGTTTGATCGCCTCTATGGGCTCTGTATTTTGCATCTCAAAGTCGCGCGTGTAGAGCCGATAATAAAGCCCCGCTCGCTCAAGCAGTTCCGAGTGGACTCCCCGCTCGACTATTCTTCCGTCGTCGAGGACAATGATCTCGTCGGCGCGCTCGATTGTAGTCAGGCGGTGAGCGATGACGAGCGTCGTCCGCCCTTGCAATAGATGTTCGAGCGCCTCCTGAACCAGGCTCTCTGATTCATTGTCCAGGGAGCTAGTGGCTTCGTCCAGAATGAGCACGCTCGGGTCCTTGAGCAGGGCGCGCGCGATTGCGATACGCTGCCGCTGACCGCCCGAGAGCTTGACGCCCCGCTCTCCGACAAGCGTGTCGTAGCCATTTTGAAGGCGCAATATAAACTCGTGTGCGTTGGCGGCGCGGGCTGCCCACACCACCTCTTCATTGCTCGCCGACAGCTTACCGTAGAGGATGTTTTCGCGTATGGTGCTGCTGAACAAAATGGCTTCCTGCGGAACTATCGCAAGCGCGTTTCGCAGAGACTCCTGGGTGACTTTCGAGATATCGTGCCCATCAATTGTGATGCGCCCATTCTGGGGCTCATAAAATCGCGGGATGAGATTCACCAGCGAGGTCTTCCCTGCGCCGCTCGGCCCGACGATTGCCACGGTCTTCCCCGGTTCTATCTCAAGCGCGATGTCGCACAGCACGGAGCGACCCAGTTCGCCCGCCGTCGAGTAAGCGAACGAGAGATTCTCAATCGTGATTGCTCCTTTGATCTCCGGCAGCTTGTAGGCATCTGGCGCGTCCTCGACGGCGGGGCGCGTGTCGAGCAGCGCGAATATACGTGAGCTTGCTCCCAGGACCTTTTGAAAGTCCGTGTATGTCCTGGCCAGCCCCGACAGCGGCCCGATCAGGAACGTCATGTACATGATGAATGAGATCAGCCCGCCCGGCGTCAGCGCCCCGGTCATGACCTGATGGCCGCCATACCAAAACAGCCCGGCGAGGCTGGCAAATATGAGCAGCATCATCGCCGTGCTGAAGCCGGCGTCTACCTTGGCCCGCGTGATGGCGCTTCTGAAGGTGTTCTCTACAGCCTCGCCGAAGCGTTTTATCTCGTATTGCTCGCGGGCAAACGCCTTGACTATTCGCTGCGACGAGATGGTCTCCTCCAGCACGGTCATGGCTTCGGCCAACTGCTTCTGAACCGTCTTTGACAACTCGCGCACGGAGCGCCCGAAAAAGATGCTGATCAGCCCGATCAGCGGCGCTATGCCTCCCAGGTAGAGCGCCAGCCGCCAGTTGATGACAAAGATGATGATAACCCCGACAAACAGCGTGACGACGTTCTGCGGCAGGTCTAACAGCCGCGAACTCAAGGCGGTCTGTATCATCGTGGCGTCGTTGCTTATGTGCGACATCAACTCGCCAGTCCGATGATCGTCATAGAAGGAAAGCGATAGCGACTGCAATTTCTCGTATAATCGCCTTCGAAGGTCGGCCACCACCCGCACACCAACATATGACAGTTGGTATTCCTTTATATAGCCAAACGCCGCCCCGACCAACAGCAGGGCCAACAGCAGCAGCACCAGGCGGTCGAGAAGGCCGGCATCTTTACTTACAAAGGCGCTGTCAATCAAGAAACGCAGCGTCAGCGGGAAGGCCATGGTGATCGCGCCGGAAATCACCAGGCAAATCGCCGCCAGCACGAGCCGGCCTCTGTAGGGGCGGACCATCTCTAGCAGCCGCCTTAGCTTGATGGCGTCGGGATCTTTTCCTACCGGGCGAAGTAGGAGTAACGACAAAAACCGTTTCCAAACCATTCCAAGTCTCCTTGGGCGCTTTTCGTGCCCTTGCATGATCTGAATTGAGTGAGGTCTATGTGGGCCGAATCAAATGGCCATCAGCGGTGGCAACTCGGCTGAGAAATTTCATCCACACATCTTCTAACGAGATTTTCGCCGCCAGCGGTGGCTCGACGCGTTTCTGAATGACCTTCAATAATCTCATAAGAAGTTTCTCCAAAGCGACCGCGAGGCGGCGCGGTTCTCGCCGCCAATTGATTCATCAGGTCGGCGATTGCCGCCGGCGCGGGTTGATGACGAAAGATGCCGGCAAGCACTGTCGCCCGATGAACGGATGGCGAGCGCAACGGTTCAAGCTGACGGCTTGGGCGAAGCCGCGAAACGCTCTTGTGAAAAACCCAGTTCGCCCTGATGGAAACGAGATAGAAACGCGTAGTTGGTTATCGTCCTCCGCCTGGCTTCAGCGGTTCGGTTTCTGATTTTTTCAAACAGTTGTTCCGCCCTGGCTTGCTTATCAGAATGATGTGCCAGTAAGGGCAGCGTGCGTTCCGGTTCCCGTCCGAGACCAGCTAAGATGCAGTAATAGCTTCCATTGGTCCAATAGTTGTTGAACTCAGCCTCGAACTGGCGATAATAGGTGTCTTCATCAACGTGAGGCATGTTGATCGGCAATCCGGCATCATAAGTGGCGAGCTTCTGCTTGACGTTGTCAGACAGTTTAAGCTCGTGCTTGTTTGCCCGCCAGAAGGCCGTGTCTTCTCTGGGACCGGCGAGGTAGTGCGTCTGAAGGAAGTCCCTGGAGTCATCAAACATGGAAGCGATCTCGCGATTAAACCCATCGCTCAACCTCTGGTCAAAGGTTTTATCGGGAAAGTGCTGCACGAGTTGATAAATTGCGGCATAGATGAAGTAGATCCCGGTGGATTCAAGCGGCTCCAGAAAACATGAAGAGAGTCCTATGCTGACACAATTCTTGACCCAGGCCCGACGATTCCGACCGACCCTGAACCGTATGTGATTCAACTTGGCGCTGCCGTCCAGTTTCCACAGCCGCATAAATTCGTCAGTCGCTTCGTCTTGTGAAGTGAACTTGCTCGAATAGACATAGCCCGTGCCGAACCTCGATAGCATGGGGATTTTCCAGGTCCAACCGTAACGCATGGCAATCGCCGAGGTATACGGTTCGATGCCATCGCGTTCATCATTGTTGGCGACGGCGGTTGCCACTGCGCTATCGCAGAGTAGATGATCGCTCATGTCCAGGAAGGGTTCCTTGAGGGCTTTGTTGATGAGCAGGCCCCTGAAGCCAGAACAATCGATGAACAGGTCGGCGCTATGGGTCGAGCCGCCTTTCGTTTGGACAGAAGCCAACAGGCCGTCGGAGGTCAGGGTCGTCTCTTCGATCTGGTCGAGGATATGTTTTACGCCCCATTTCGTTGCTATGCCCTTCAAGTACTCAGCCACCAGATGCGCATCAAAGTGCCAGGCGTAGCGCGTGACCGGCGTCCCATCCAGGGCTCGCGGGGCGCGCTTCTCGTCCAGGAGCACGGGTTCAATAAAGCAAGAATAGTCCACCGGCAAGGCGTAACCGGATTTCCTCTTGAAAGCCCAGTAATGCGTCAGCGGGATATTATCGCAGTTTGGCACCAGCCCGAATGGATGGTAAAAATGGTCGGTTGTGCCGGTTGCTGGCGTCGATTTCCAGTTGATGAATTTGACAGCGCCCTTGAAAGCCGCGTTGCAGCAGCGCATCCATTCACTCTCTGGAATGCCCAGGAAATCGAAAAACACCGGTTGGAGATTGGGCACGGTGGCTTCTCCCACTCCGATTTTTGGAATAGCGGGCGCTTCGATAACCGTGATCTGCACTTCCTGTAGAGCTTTCTTGAGGTATGAGGCGGTCATCCATCCAGCCGTGCCGCCGCCAACAATGACAATCTTTTCAATTCGGTTATCCATAATGAGTAGCCTCCGGTTAGCCCCCCTGGTTGTGTCGGGGGTAGTAAAGCAGGGCTTCCGTAACGGCAGTCGCCCTCGTTATTTTGATTTCTGATAACGAATCACTTCGTTGTCAGCCTCTGAAAACGTCTTCGCTCGCCAGCCCCATCTTCGTCGCAAACGCAGGCTCATCTCTGCTCCAGCGCGAAGCTCCCGAAGGCTACACCATCTCGGCGCGCCGCATAGGGGCGCTTCCGTAAGACGGAACGACACGCCCGGCAGTCGCCGCCTTTGTCGAAGGCGAACATAAAATCTGATTGGTGAGGAAAGCGTGTGCTTTACACGCGTCGCGCCTGAATCAAGCCGGCATTCAAGCGTACATCGTTTTTAAGTACTCATATTGAGAGGGCAAGGTGCGGCATAAACGGTCAGCCTTTTCCTTCATTGCTCTAAACGCTCTTAAGGCGTTCTCGTCGTCCATATAATTCAAGGTGGGCAAGTGAAGTTCGGGCCGATAACCGAGGCCGAGCAGCATGACGGAATAGGAGTAAGATTCAAAGCCATGATATCTGGGGGTGATGTTCCTATTGTTCGGCAGTCGTGTCTTCCATAATCTTAGACGTTCCTGTAATTCATCACAGATCACCAGATCATGTTTGGTTGCTCTCCAGAAAGGCGTATCCGCTCTGGTGCTGCCGTAATAGTGAATCGTCAAAAAGTCTCTTATGCCATCGATGCAATCCGCGACCGCCTGGTTATAGCTCTTAACCAGTTGCTCATCAATCGGCTTTCCCGGCAAATGGCTGACCAGTTCTTCGATGCCGTGCTGAATGAAAAATATACCGGTCGATTCCAGCGGCTCGACGAATCCGCTGGACAGGCCGATGGCAACGCAGTTCTTGACCCACGAATTACGGTTTCGCCCGACCCGCATCTTTATGTGAAGCGCCTTCGCGTGGTCGGAAGCCGCACCGAGATGGGCTCGAAATTCTTTCTCCGCTTCATCCTGCGATATGAAGGCGCTTGAATAAACGTATCCCGTCCCGTCTCGGCCATAGAGAGGGATATTCCATACCCAGCCGGAACCAAGCGCCGTCGCCGTGGTGTAAGGCTTGATGCCATCCTTGGCAATATCTCTGGGGATCTGCATCGCAATGGCGCGATCACAAAGCAGAGATTCAGAAAAAGGAATGAAGGGCTCGCCCAGCGCCTGATTAATTAAGAGTCCTCTGAAACCCGTACAATCCACAAACAAGTCTCCGCCAATCCCCCCATGATCTTTGGTGATCACTTGAGCAAGGCTGCCATCCTCGGTGAATTTCACATCAAGGACATCATCGAGGATTTGCTCGACCCCTCTTTCAACTGCATAATCTCTCAGGAAATTGGCCAGCAGGCTTGCATTAAAATGATAGGCGTACGGGTATTGAATCTTGAGATCGGAAAGCATGTTTTTCTGGAATGCTCGCCCCGGCTCGAAGAATTCTTTCACCTTATCGTCGAAGACATTGCCATCCAAATATTTTGGCGACCTTTGCCGATCACATAGAGCCGGTATGACAAAGCAGGAATAATCAAACGGCTGCAAATCGGCGTACTGGCTGATTTTTAACCACCACTCAGCGCCGAAGAATCCATCGATAGTTTCGTAACGCTGAAAAGGGTGATAGAAGTGACGCCGCTCATCATTCCAGTTCACAAACTTGATCGCCAGTTTATAAGCGGCATTGCACCTTGGCATCCACTCATGTTCGTCCAGGCCAAGAAAGTCAAAGAACACTTTAATGGTGCTAAAGGTCGCTTCTCCGACACCGATAGTAGAAATAGTGGCTGATTCAATCAGCTTGACTTTAACTCCATTCAGGGCCTTGCTCAGGTAAGCTGCGGTCATCCAGCCTGCCGAGCCTCCTCCAACGATGACGATGTTTCGTGTAGCTTGTGGCATGGTTAGCATCACCTGTGATGGACATCCAGATGTTGGATGTTTTGTAGTTAAACAAACTCAATGGTGGTTGAAACACGCATGAGCAACGAAGCAGCGGCGGCGACCGATGTTAAGTGGGTGACGTTCAGGACGCCTGGGCCAGCAGAGCCTACAGGTAATGTCAGTCGCGCCTTTCGGGACGCTTAGATCCTGGGGCTTGCTCCGACAAGCTCATATAACTGCCTGTAGAGTATTTGAAGCAGCAAGGGCCTAGCGGTGTTAATAAAGAAATGGTCGCCGGGAAACATACGCAGTGAGAAGGCTGAAGTGGTTTGCTCGCGCCAGCCCTCAAGCTTCTCACGGCTCATCTCCTGGTCCCGCAAGCCGCTAAATGCGGAGATGGGACAATCCAGCGGCGGTTCATCTGTATACTTGTAAAACTCACAGAGGGCAAAGTCGGCCCGCAGAACCGGCATCAGGATTTGCATGATTTCCGGATTTCCCAGCACCTCTGGCGGCGTGCCGTTCAGGCGATGAAGCTCGTCGAGAAACTCGGGCTCTGGCAGGTCGTGCCTCACCGGATACATTTCGCGCATCTGGGGCGCGCCATGCCCGGAGACGAAAAGGTGAGCCGGCGCGAGATCAAAATCTCGGCGAAGCCGGCGCGTAAGCTCAAAGCTCAACAACGCCCCCATGCTGTGACCGAAAAAAGTGAACGGGCGGTCTAAGTATGGCAGCAAGGCTTTGGCTAGCGCATCCACCAACGGCTCGATTCTGTCGAAAGGCTCTTCTTTGTGCCGCCCTCCCCTTCCAGGAAGCTCGACCGCGCAAACCTCGACGCTCGGCGGCAGGTGCCGCTGCCAGTCATGGTAGATGGCTGCCGATCCGCCTGCATATGGGAAACAAAATAGGCGCAGGCTGGCTCGGTGATTGGTTCGGGGCCCAACAATCCAGGATTTCATCATCTTAGCTCAGGCATCTTGCACATGGGCCCGCATCTGGCCGGCTGCAAAGCCGCTGCCGTTTAGCGAGGTGAAACACTAAGGCCAGCAACCGGGCGGCTGCCTCAGGCTGACTAAAAGCAGGCACGGCTCTCGCGCACCGCCGCCGGCTACTGCGGGCGCTCTGCCGCTTCCATCTTTTTCCTGAGACTGAGGGGCCTCATATCTGTCCACACCTCTTTGATGTATGCCAGACACTCAGCCTTCAGGCCCGATTTTCCGACATCATTCCAGCCCAGAGCATTCTCCCTGTCGGCTGGCCATATCGAGTATTGTTCTTCGTGATTCACAACTACTTTATAAATGATGTTGTCTTCTCTCTCTTCCCTGCTCATTTTTTCTCCTTGTTTATGTGAAGATTATTACTGACATCGCAAGCCCGCAACCCGCGCTTTCACACCCGTTCGCATCAGCCTAACATTACGGCTTAAGTACGGCAAATCGAACGGGCGGCACCGGTCGCCAGACAGCCGCAGCCAGCTTTAGTTAGCGCCCGTTGAAAGACGAGCATGGTCGCCTCGGCTTACGCGATAAAGACATAATCACTGAGGCAGTCAAAATAATTGACCCAGGTCTTTAGCCCGAATTTAAAGCCCTCTTCAACATCTTGAACAGAGCTGCTGATCTTGACCTGTCGCCCAAGAAGCCCTGCGACCTCGCGAACGTGCTCAGTCTCCAGATCCAGGTGTGTGGTGAAGTACTCGACATCGGCCTCAGGATACATTGGCCCGATAACGTCGAAGATGCGACTGAGTACAGGCTGCGCCAGGAATTCACCAGCGGCTAGCGCTCCGAGCGCAGATAGCGGGCTGTCGATCCCGCCAATGTAGCTCGACAATCCCTCCCGCCAGTCGTCTGTGAAGGTCTGTGCGGGCGCGGTCGCCGGGTCTACGCTTGCCGTGGCAAGAAAATTTCGGAAGATGGCGTGATGGGTTCGCTTCAAATTGCCCTCGCCACATTCCTGGTACAGGTTGACCGCAAGTACGGTGCGGGTGTCCGGATCCGTAGCCCGGGCTGCCCCGCACGCAATCAGGCCAGGGAAGCTTCGGACAAGCGCGTCGAAAGTGGCGAGAAACCGCGTTGCCTCCGCAGTGTCAACGCTCTCTTTGCACCAGCCCTGAAAAAACGGGGATTCCTCAAGCGATTTATCTATCAGGCTAGTGAACATTTCGACAAAGTGGTCCTCTACAGATGTTAAAGATGGTTGAGACATTTTCACCTCCTAAGTGAGTGGCGTAATGTTGTGACTTTGCCCAAGCAAAGCGGATAAGATCTGCCGGAACCTGGGCGCGAGAATTAGCCTGCCGAAGCCTTGGGCAGGCTATCCGACTTAAACCGCCAGGGCCTGGGCGGGCTGAAGGAATTCCGTCTTGAAATACTCGACCAGCGGATCCGTATGCACAGGCTCCGCCCATTCGCTGGCGACGCCTTCGATGCCGTGAGGCTCATTGATAAGCTGGCCGCGCGAAAAGCGCAATGAAAGGGCGGTCGGGTGAGAGGAGCCTAAAAGATGAACTGATCCTCTGCGTCGCTTGCAGATTGAGCGCGCGAAAAGGAGTTGCATTCAACCCGATCCTTCTCGCCCGCAAGTGCCAGGTCGAGGAGCTTCATCTCCGGACGACGAACAAGTCCCTCAAGCAAAGTCTTGAAGTGCTCTAGCATGGTCGTCATCATCGCGTCATCAAACAAGTCCGCGTCGTATTCGAAAACTCCGACAATTTGGCCTCCGTCTTCGCGCAATGACAGGCACAGATCGCAGGGCTCGTTTGCTCCTCGGATTTGCTCTAGTGTGAAGCCCAGCCCCTCAGCCTCGAAGTGCCTGGACGCCAACTCATCGATCACACACATCGCCCTGAACCCCGGCCACTGCCAGACCCCCTGCTCTTCTCCGACCGCCTGACTCACCACCTCATAGCCGGCTTCCTGGTGCTCTTGCGCCCCCTGGTATTCGCTGGCCACTCTCGCCAGCAGCATCTGATAGCTGGGATCGTCAGACAGGTCCGTGCGCAACCCCACCAGAGTAGCGACCGGGCCGACCAGGCCCTGAGTTTGATCCAGGCTGCGCCTCGTCTGTTGGGCACCGACGATGAGGTCAGGCTGGCCGCTGTAGCGATAGAGCAGCGCGTTAAAGGCAGCTATAAGCATCACCGGCAATGAATATCCAAGCCGGCTGCCGGCGCTCGCAACCATCTTGCTCAATTCGACGCCTAGCTCGATTGACCTGGCAGCCCTATGCGACGACTGCGACGGGGCACGAAAGCGGCCCGGCGCTATATTTAAGATAGGCGTTGTGCCACTCAGCCTTTGCTTCCAGTATTGAATATCAGCCTGCCACTTTCCTTCCTCAAGCGACTGTCGCTCAGAGGCGGCGAACTGGAAATACTGGTTGGCAGGATCGGGAAGGCGCAAGCTATCTGCCCGCTTGATCCTCGCGTAGAGGTCTGCTAGCTCGCCGGTGATGATTCCAACTGAATATTCATCTGCTGCGATGCGGGCCAGCGTCAGCAGGAGAAAGTGCTGCTCGTCGCCGAGGCGCAGCAATTCGGCATTCAGCATCAGAGCTTGCTTAAGGTCGAAGCTCTTGCGAGTTCTCTCTGCGATAAGCTCATCTATTCTCACGATGCGGTCAGCCTCCGCCAATGCGCTCAAATTGGTCACAGGCAGGATGAGCCGCTGAGATTGCGCGACCATCTGCACAGGTTCGCCTTTCATCTGGCGTATGGCGGTCCTTAATATCTGATGGCGGCTGACGATCTCGTTGAGCGATTCCAGCAGCGCCGTAAAATCAAGCGGACCATCAAGGCGTATCAACGCCGTTATGTTCGACGGCGTAAGCGCCGTCTGCGATTGGCCGAGCGACCATAGCCGTTGCTGGGTGAAGGAGAGCGGGCTGTCTAACCGCCTTTCTGCTTCAGGTGCGTGGGTGGCGGCAGTCGCATTCTCCTGCCGCTCTCTTTCGCTTAATGAAACGAACGAGCGCGCGTCGGCAGCTTCGCCCGTCAGGTAGAATTCGGCTTTGCCGAAAAGCCGCTCGGCGGCAAGGAAGCCTTTTTCGCGGCTCTTTTCAATGATCTTGTTGGCCTCCCTGATTTGCGGCGAGTTCTCCGGCAAGGCGAGCGCCAGGATATGCTCCACCCAGGGCTCCTGCCCCATCCCGTAGTTATAAAACCGCTTGCTGCCAAGGGCGTCGAGGATGTTCAGCCCGGCGACCGAATCGCTGCCTCGCTGTCTCCTCGACTGGTCATGTGCATGCGTCGGCTTTCGCAGAAACAGCGGGCCATAGCTCCATGAAAGCGGTGCGCCGACGCACTCGGTTCCCAGGAAGACGGTTTGGACAGGCCCGAGAAACTTTCTTATGAGCTCGTATGCTCGCCTGTCCAGGCAGTCGGAATCGGCAGCAAACAACATCTGCTCCCTCCCCGCCCTCACCACGTAGCCCGTCTTCCCATGCCCCAGATCGCCGTGCTCTCCCATAAACGGCACCGCCACGATCTCCCCTTCCTTCACCTTGATGCTTTCCAGCGTGTCCAACTCCTCCACCTGCTTGAACCCCAACCGCTTCGCCATCTTCTTCAACGACACATCCCCATACAAATACCCGTAGGCTCTGGGCACCACTAGACATTCGATCCTCGGCCTCAGCCGCATCAGCGATTCGAGAAGAAAATGGTCGCAATGGTTATGCGTGATCAAGACGTAATCAATTTTTTCAGGGAGATCAGCATAGCTGAATCTCTCGACCGTCGCTTGCCCAGGCACCACGGCGATCAACGGATCGGTGAGAATACAGTTGCCCTGCCACTCGATCAGCACAC
>Ga0307468_100000047_pt1 | contig 51116 bp, 24 predicted proteins | sample atmdna_FD_203085 | JGI IMG/M metagenome (GOLD analysis project Ga0307468, IMG submission 203085) | Hardwood forest soil microbial communities from Morgan-Monroe State Forest, Indiana, United States - atmos_gases AM2C_05 | ecosystem: Environmental > Terrestrial > Soil > Temperate forest > Bulk...
TCAAAGCCCTGTCACAAAGTCAGGGCGGTACCTTGTTTATGACGCTGCTGGCGCTGTTGGAGGTGCTGCTCTACCGCTACAGCGGCCAACCCGACATTCTGGTAGGCACGCCAATCGCCAATCGCAACCGGGTGGAGATAGAAAAGCTCATCGGGTTTTTTGTCAACACGCTGGTGATGCGGGCAAGGATCGAGCGGGGAGATAGTTTTCTGACATTGCTCAAACAGCAACGAGAGGTGGCGTTGGGAGGCTATGCGAATCAGGATTTGCCGTTTGAGAAGTTGGTGGAGGAACTCCAGCCGGAACGAAGTCTGAGCCACACGCCGCTGTTTCAGGTGATGCTGGTGTTGCAGAATGCGCCGGTCGAGGAGATGCGTCTGCCAGGGCTGAGGGTGAAATTGCTCGACCGACAGATGGGGACTTCCAAGTTCGATATAACCATGACGGTGATAGAGAAGGCTGAAGGACTGAGTTGTAGTGTTGAATACAACACCGACCTGTTTGATGTGGCGAGCATTGTGAGGCTGGGAGGACATTTCAGTAGACTGGCGGAAGGGGCGGTGGCCAATGCCGATATGAGAGTCGTAGACATGAAGATGCTGAGAGAGGAGGAGAGGCAGCAGCTACTGTACGAGTTCAACCGCACGGATCGAGAGTACCCGCGCCGGGCCAGCATACACAAAATATTCCAACATCAGGCGGAGCGATTGTCAGAGAAGATAGCGATCTCGGAGGGAGGCAGGCAACTGACCTATGGGGAGTTGAACAGAGTAGCGAATGGGGTGGCGAGCTACCTGGTGGCGAATGGGGTTGGGGTGGAGACCTTTGTAGGATTGTGCATGGAACGATCCATAGAGATGGTCATAGCGATGCTCGGTGTGTTGAAGGCAGGAGGGGCATATGTGCCATTGGATCCGACATATCCGAAGCAGCGGTTGGCCTTCATGCTGGAGGATGCGAAGCCGAGTGTAATTATATGTCAAGAACATTTGATGGAAGTGCTACCCGGAGACAAGGAAGGGATAAAGGGGTTCAAAGAGATGTGGGAGGAGGCATCCGGGTATGAAGGAAAGGAAGTGAGTGCGGAGGTGGATTCGCAATGTCTGGCCTATGTGATGTACACATCGGGATCGACGGGCAAACCTAAAGGGGTGAGCATTCCACATAGAGCAGTGGTGTGGTTGGTCAACTGTCTTGATGAAGTGAGAGCGGATGAAACCAGCATCGTGGGACATGGATCTAACACGGCGTTTGATGCGGCGACATTCGAGATATGGATGGCGCTGTTGAAGGGAGGACAGGTTGAGGTGATAAGCAAGCCTACGCTGATAGACGCGGTGGCTTTGAAAGAGTATGTGGAGGAGCGGGGCATAGAGGTGCTGTATTTGACGGCGGCGTTGTTCGCGCAGGTCGCCAGCCAGGAGCCGTCGGCATTCAGGAGGCTGGGATGTGTGTTGTATGGAGGAGAGGCGGTAGACCCAAGATGGGCCGCAGAGGTGCTCAAGCATGGAGGGCCGGATCGGTTGCTGCATCTGATGGGAACGACCGAGACGACGGTGTTTTCGTCCTGGCATGTGGTCAAGGAGGTGAGACCGGATGCCAAGAGATTGAGCATGGGAGCGGCCATGGCCAACGTGAAGTATTACGTACTGGATGAGGAGATGGAACCTGTGGCGATGGGGGTTGGCGGAGAGTTGTATTTAGGAGGAGAGGGAGAGGGGAGAGGCTACTTGAACTTATCTGATTTAACAGCGGAGAGGTTCATCCCCAATCCCTACAGTGAGGAACCAGGCAGGAGGATGTATGCCACCGGGGATATTCTGAAGATGGATGAGAGGGGAGAGATAGAGTTTGTGAGGAGGAAAGATCATCAGGTGAAGATAAGGGGTTACAGGGTGGAGTTGGGAGAGATAGAGGGCGAGGTGCGAAAGCAGGAAGGGGTGAGGGAATGTGTGGTGATAGTAGAGGAGGGAGAGCAGACAGGCAAAAGGTTGGTATGTTATATCGTGGAGAGGCAGAGAGGAGGGGTCAACACGGAGGAGTTGAGGAGGAGGTTGAGAAAGAGTTTACCGGAGTACATGGTGCCGGCCCTTTATGAAATGATAGAGGAGATACCCCTAACGGCCAATGGCAAAGTAGATAAAGGCAAGCTGCCTCGTGTTGAAGCTGGCTATCGTAGCTCGCAAGAAGATTTCATCGGGCCGCGAGATAACCTAGAGCTTCAACTGGTTCAAATCTGGGAAAGGATTTTAGGAGCGCCCTACATAGCGGTCACGGATAACTTTTTTGATTTGGGAGGGCACTCACTGTCAGCCCTACGCCTCAAATACGAGATTCAAACAACCCTTAAATATGAACTCTCACTAAACTCCTTATTTCAATCGCCTACTATCGAGCATATCGCTCAATTGATACGCAGTTCAGAACGAGTGCTAGGCGCATCTCCGCTAATAGCGCTTCAATCCGCCGGATCGAGGCCGCCTTTTTACTGTGTTCACCCAAGCGGAGGAAGCGTTCTTGGCTATATTGATTTAGCTCGCTGCCTTGGCTCGGATCAGCCGTTTTATGGATTGCAATCGCCGGGGCTTGAGGGGGAAGGCGAAGTTTATACATGTATTGAAGAGATGGCAGCGCGCTACATTCAGGAGATATGCAACTCGCAACCGGAGGGGCCCTACTTTTTGGGAGGCTGGTCATTAGGAGGCGTCGTTGCCTTTGAAATGGCGCACCAATTGAAAAGGCTTGGCAAGCAAGTGGCGCTGCTGGCTTTGATAGACTCCTATGCGCCGACCCATGATTACCATCTCAGCTATCAAGAGAATGACTTTGAATTAATAAGTATGTTTCTGAAAGATTTCAAAGGGCGGCTCGGCAAAGAGATGACCGAATCATACGATGACTTGAAAGGGAAGGATATGGATTGGTTGCTGCAATATCTGCTCAGCGAGGCGAAATCGCTCAGCGTGCTGCCCCCGGATGCCGGTATGGAAGAAATACGCCGCCTTCTGAAAGTTTTTAAAGCGAATGTGAACGCCCTGAAGAGCTACAGGCCGAAAGCTTACTTTGATCGCATCACTTTATTTCGCGCTGAAACCGCATCACGAAATTCTCTTGCTGATCACACCTCAGGATGGGGAGATTTAACCGACAACTCGATAGAAGTTCATCTGATACCGGGCAATCATTACACGATGCTCACCAGGCCCAATGTTCAAATTTTGGCCGAAAAACTGGGCCTTTGTCTGGACAAGTAACAAAAACTATATTCGAATAATTCAAGGTTATTGCGCAGCCTTTCCCTCTAATACGGTTCCTAACTTCGCCCACGCCAATGAGCGCGAGATAAGGATTTTATGGCTGTACATCCTAGCAGCATGCCCAGACCGGATTCAGTGCCTACAACGCTGGTCGAATTGCTTCGGCTGAGAGCAAATAGCCAGCACAACGGTGCAAACTATATTTTTTCATCTGATGGGGAGTCGGAAGAAATTAGCTGGAGTTATAGCGACCTGGATAGGAAAGCGCGCAGCATAGCCGCTTTCCTCCAATCACGTAATCTGGCAGGACATCATGCCGTGCTGCTCTACCCTCCGGGCTTGGAATTCATCGGCGCTTTTTTTGGCTGCCTTTATGCGGGAGTGGTGGCAGTGCCGGCCTACCCGCCCGACCCGGCTCGACTCAACCGAAGCTTGCCACGGTTTCAAGCAATCGTGGCGGATTCAAATGCGGCTGTGGTGCTTACCACACAGAGCATTTTATCGAAAATCGAACCTCTATTAAATCAGGCTGGCCTGCTTTTTATCGCTACCGATGTGATTGAAGATGATCAAGCAACACAATGGCGCACCCCTGATGTAATTGATGAAACCATCGCTTTTCTTCAATACACCTCCGGCTCTACGGGTAAGCCTAAAGGGGTGATGCTGGCTCATAAAAATCTATTGCATAATGCCGGACTCGTTTACCAGGCAGTGGAGCATGCAGCCGACGACAAATATGTATCCTGGCTGCCGGCGTTTCACGATATGGGATTTATGGCCGGAATTTTAGAGCCTCTTTATGCGGAAATCCCCGTCATTTTTATGCCGCCCATCGCTTTTTTACAGAAGCCTTTAAGGTGGTTGCAAGCCATCTCGCGTCACAAAGCTACGACCAGCGGCGGCCCAAACTTCGCCTATGATCTGTGCGTTCGGAAAATCAGTGACCAAGAAAGAGCATCTCTTGATCTCAGCAGTTGGAGCGTCGCCTTCAATGGGGCGGAGCCTATTCGCGCAGCAACTATTGACCGGTTTGCTGCCGCTTTTAAATCATGCGGCTTTCGTCGAGAAGTGTTTTTCCCTTGCTACGGGCTCGCAGAAGCAACCCTGATCGTTTCCGGCGGGGCGAAGTCTGATCCCCCCGTTGTCAAAAAAGCGCAGGCGCGAGCGCTTGAGGCCAATCGCTTGATTGAAGACGATTCAGCGGATGCGCGGCTCATAGTCGGATGCGGCACAGCGTTGATGGATCAAAGAATCGCTATAGTGGATCCCGAATCTTTAACCGAGTGCTCAGAAGGACAAGTGGGAGAAATTTGGGTCCATGGCTCTAGCGTAGCGCGGGGCTATTGGAATCAACCGGAAGAAACGGCGAGGGTATTTCAGGCGAAGTTATGCGGCGCTGATAATGATGGCGGAACTTTCCTACGCACAGGCGATTTTGGGGTGATAAAGGACGGAGAATTATTTATCACTGGCCGGATTAAAGACCTCATCATAATTCGCGGGCGCAATCTCTATCCACAGGACGTAGAAGCAACCATAGAACGGAGCCACCCTGCATTCAGACCGGGTTGTAATGCCGCCTTCTCGATTGAGGTAGACGGCCAAGAGCGCCTGATCGCCGTTCAGGAAGTAACCGGCAGCGAGCACTTTGATGAGATCATCGGCGGCCTTTGCCGCGCCGTTATTGATGAACATGAAGTGCCACTTTATGCTGTGGCGTTTATTGGGGCCGGAACTATACCGAAAACTTCCAGCGGAAAGATTCAACGTCGCGCTTGTAAGGAAGAGTTTTTGAACGGGTCTCTCAGCCTTTTGTATAAATGGCAAATGCCCGATGCGCAGGAATTCAAAGAAGATATTTCAAACGCCGCCCCTTTGTCGGGGGACGCTGAGGCTATAAGGCGCTGGCTGGTATCCGAGCTTGCCGCAAACTTGAGAGTGGATTCATCTGAGGTGGATCCGCACCAATCAATCGCACGGTATGGCATAGATTCTTTAGCAGCAGTTGAGCTTAAACACAGTATAGAGACGAGCCTTGGGGTAGCGCTCCCCATAGATGATTTATTGCACAATTACAGCATCGATCAACTTGCAGAGCAGATAAAGGCCCAGCCGCCGGCTTCTTCCAGTACCATCTCTCCGGTTTCCAGGGCCAAAGCTCCGCCGGCTTCTTTCGATCAGCAACAGTTTTGGATGCTTGAGCAAATGGAGCCGGGCCGCCCTTATTTCAATATTGCGGTGGCTTTTCGATTTCTTGGCCCCATCAATATTGAAGCGTTAGAGCACAGTTTTGCGCAGATAATTCAGCGCCACGAATCTCTAAGGACTACCTTCGATTTTGCGGATGATCGGCTGCATCAGATCATCCGCCCCGCAGAAGCCTTCGCTTTGCATAAAGAAGATGTGTCCGTGTCGCCTGAACATGGGCGCGATGGGCAAACTCTTGCGCGTATGGTTGATGAGGCCAGACGTCCTTTTGATTTCAGGAAAGGGCCTTTGCTGCGAGTTTCTTTATTCAGGATGGGCGAGCAAGAACACGCATTGCTTTTGGTTATACATCATATCGTCTCTGATGGCTGGTCTGTTGGAATAATCCTAAATGAGCTTTCGATATTCTATAATTCATACCTGACTCAAACCGTTCCCGCGTTGCCGGAGCTTCCTGTGCAATTCGCAGATTTTGCGCATTGGCAAAGAGAGCGGCTTGAATCGGAGGAGTTATCTGATTGGCTTCCATATTGGAGCGAGCGTCTGCGGGGATGTAAATTTTCGTTGTCACTTCCTTTGGATTTTCCGAGGCCAAAGTCTTCAGCTCGTCGCGGCGCGCGACGAGCTATTGTGTTAGAAAAATCGCTTTATGAATCGTTGAAAGGAATGAGCCATCGGCAAAGCGTAACGTTGTTTGTTACTCTGCTGGCCGCCTTCAAAGCGTTGTTGTATTACTACTGCAATCAGGAAGACATAGTGATTATCACCCCAATTGCCAATCGTGAGTTGATCGAAACCATGGGCATAGTCGGGTGCCTTCGCAATCTTCTGATTCTTCGCACTAACCTTCAAGGCAAACTCCAATTTAAAGACCTTATACAAAAGGTCGAAAATGTATGGCTGGATGCTTACGCTCACCGGCACGTCCCGCTCGGAAAATTGATAGAGAGCCTGCAACCGAAAAAGCCGAAAAACAACGCGCCCTTGTTTCCTGCGATGTTCGCGTTTCAAAGCTTTCCGGCAGAGGCTCCAAATCTAGAGGGGTTGAGTTCCGTTATAGTAGAAGTTCCTCTTGAAATATCAAACCGCGATCTCACCTTGTATGTGGACGTTTATGGAGAAGATTTGGTGTGCACACTTGAATACGACGCTGAGCTTTTCAAGGCTGAGACGATAGCCGATATGCTGGAAACTTTCAACCGTATCATAAAAAATGTCGTTCGTTTCCCCGATCAACCTCTCTCGAATGTAGCTGGTATTACCGAAGCAACTGATCTATATTAATTTTTCTCAAATCTTGGCGTTGCCAAGCAAACAGGAGAGATAACCATGGGTTCAGGGCTTTCTCCGCTTTCAATAAATTTCGATCCCGAATTATTGCAACTGTATCGGAATTGGAATAATACAAAGGTCGATTTTCCAACGCATAAATGTATAGCAGAGGTTTTCAAGCAGCAGGCGCTTAGCAGCCCGGAAGCCATAGCCGCAGTATTCAGAAATCAAAAGATAACCTATAAAGACCTGAATGAGAACGCCAACAGACTGGCCTGGTTTCTCATAGAGCGCGGCATCGGTCCGGATGCGCTGGTTTGTATATTCGCCGAACGCAGCATCAATTTATTGACATCTATTTTAGGAATATTCAAAGCCGGCGGCGCATACCTTCCGTTGGATCCTTTGTCTCCGTCCGCCAGGCTTCATAACGTGCTGGAGCAGAGCAAATCCAAATTTATCATTACAACAAAAGCAGAATTTGCAGCCCTGACAAAAAGCCTCGATGAAATGGATGAAAAGGCGCGGCCCCAAATCTTTTTAATCGAGGAATGCTTGATTCAAGCATTGCCCTGTGATGACCCTCCCATCAGGTCCGCCCCAAACGATTTGGTTTATGTGATATTCACTTCCGGTTCTACGGGTCTGCCGAAAGGCGCAATGGTCGAGCAAAAAGGAATGATGAACCACCTTTATGCAAAGATCAAAGACCTTAATTTAACTGCCTCCGACCGCATCGTGCAGAATGCTTCGCAGTGCTTCGATATTTCGGTATGGCAATTTCTTGCAGGGCTTTTAGCCGGCGGACAAATCCATATAGTCGATGAGGATGTCGCACATGACACCGAGGCATTGCTTGGCTATGTGGAGTCTAACCAAATCTCGGTTTTGGAAATTGTCCCTTCGATGCTACGAACCGTTCTTGATTTGATAAAACCTTCAAGCAATGATTCGCCTCAATTTCCGGCTTTAAGATGGATGATTCTCACCGGAGAGGCTTTGCCACCCAGATACTGCGCCGAATGGCTCGGCCTGTATCCGCACATCCCGATGTTTAACGCCTATGGCCCTACCGAATGCTCCGACGATGTGACTCATTATCCTATCTATGAAGCTCCTGCTGAAGATGTCGTTCATATGCCCATCGGTTATCCGGTTGCCAATATGCAACTCTATGTGGTGGAGCCGCAAGGAGAGGAGTTCAAACTATGTCCGGTCGGAGCAAGCGGCGAGCTTTGCGTGACAGGCATAGGCGTAGGGCGAGGCTACATAAATGATGCGCAAAGAACAAAGGCCGCATTTTTCAAAGACCCCTTTTCTGAAAACTCGGATGCTCGCTTGTATAGAACGGGAGACCTGGCTCGCTATCTGCCCGATGGCAGGATTGAATTTTTAGGGCGAATCGATTCTCAAGTGAAGATTCGAGGCTTTCGCATCGAGTTAGGCGAGATAGAATCGATTTTGTTGCGACATGAAGGCGTTAAAGAATGCGCGGTCATCGTCCGAAACGCTCGTCAAATGCAAGGAAAACTGGTAGCCAGGGAATCCCTGGCAAAGGCAGAACCCGATAGATCCGAGCGCAAGCGATTGCTGGCGTATTTGACATGTCGTGAGGAAATATCCAACCTTGCGCTACGCGGTTTTCTTCAGCAATACCTGCCTACCTACATGATCCCGGAACAGTTCATACGCCTGGATGCGTTGCCGCTGAATGCCAACGGTAAAGTTGACAAAAACAGCTTACCTGAACCGGAGAACGTGCGCCCGGATTTAGACCAGCCTTTTGTCGCGCCGCGCAGCGAACTCGAAGCCTTAATCGCATCGATGTGGCAGGATCAACTGAGCGTTGATCGCATAGGCGTAAACGACAGCTTTTTTGATCTTGGAGGCGATTCGCTTCTCGCCATACAGGTTTTAAACCGCCTCAGGCAGGCAACAAATGCTAATATCGCTTTCCGCAATTTCTTTGAAGCCGGAACCGTAGCGGGGCTTGCCCGCATTATTGAACAAACTGAAAAAGACGCCTCTTCATCGCCGCTCTCAATAGGCGCGCACGCTCAAAGCGAGCGCTATCGGCTATCGTTTGCACAGCAGCGGCTATGGTTTTTGTGGAAACTTGAGCCGGATAATCCTTACTACACATTTCAGGGAATTTTGAATGTAAAAGGAGAATTGAATTTGCCGGTGTTCCGGCGTGCCTGGCAAGCAATTTGGAAGAGGCACGAAATACTGAGAGCGAGATTCGGAGTTGAAGACGGCAGGCCGTTTCAAGTTTTTGACGATGGTGAAGGATTTGACCCGCTCTTCATCAGCTTGACTCATTTGCCTGAAGCCGCGCGACATCAAGCCGTGCGAAACAGGGCCAGGGCGGAAGCCGAGCGCTCCTTTGATCTGGAAGAGGGGAAATTATTTCGTATCCAATTGTTCAAGCTCTCCGAAACCGAGCATAGCGCCCTTCTCACCATGCACGAAATCATCCTCGATGGATGGGCCACCTGCGTGATGATTCGAGAACTGGGCGAACTCTATAACGGGTTTATCAAAGGAGAGGAATCTCCGTTACCAGACCTCACGGTAAAGTTCAGCGATTTTGTATTGTGGGAGGGCGAAACCCTTCAGCGCGATGCCCTGAAAGAACAGGAAGATTATTGGAGAGAAAAACTCGCCGGCGAATTGCCCATACTGGATTTGGCTACGGATCGCCCGCGCCCTATGTCTCCGACTTTTTTGGGCAAATCACATGGCGTGCTTTTAGATGCCGAGCTATCCAATCAAATTCATAGATTGAGCCGCCAAGAAGGCACCACGCTTTTTGTGGTGATTTTGGCGGCTTTCTACAAAATGCTCCACCTTTATACCGGCCAGGATGATTTGATTATCGGCGCTCCTCTGGCAAATCGCAGCCACAAGGATACGGAAGACATCGTTGGTTTCTTTCTCAATATGCTGGCTTTTAGAACTGACCTCTCCGGCGATCCGAGCTTCATCGACTTGATTCGCCGGGTGCGCGAAACGGTGACAGACGGCATTACAAGATCGGAATTTCCTTTCATATGGTTGCTAGAAACGGTGAGCGCCGTTCGCAACCCAAGCATTGCTCCGGTCTTTCAAGTGATGCTCAATATGCTCAGTTTTCCGCAAGTCACTTTGCAATATAACGACCTTGAGATGGGCTTCAGAGAACTGGAGACGGGTTATACGAAATATGATCTTTCGCTTTATGCGCAGGAACAAGGCGACCGGGTATATCTTCAACTTTCTTACCTCACCGATCTGTTCGACGATGAAGCGGCTGATAAGATTTTAAATAATATGGCGGCTTTCTTAAACAGCGCCATTGCCAATCCTGCCGCTCGGATGTCGCGTTTGGAAGTATTGACTGAAGCTGAAAAGAAAACGATTCTCACCCATTTCAACAACACGGATCGAGATTTTGATGACAACAAGTGCATCCATGAGCTTTTCGAGTTGCAGGCAGAAAAAACTCCGGGGCAGACGGCATTAATCTTTAACGGGCGGCGGCTCAATTACAGCGACCTCAATGCGCGCGCAAATCAACTTGCAAACTACTTGCGCCGGCGCGGCATCGGCCCTGAAATGGGCGTGGCGGTTTGCCTCGAACGTTCTTTCGATACGCTCATCGCGCTGCTTGGAATCATCAAAGCGGGCGGGTATTACGTGGCCCTTGACCCTGATTACCCGCCGCTAAGGCTCAACAAAATGCTGGAAGATACGGCTGCTCCCATTTTGTTATTGCACAAAAACACGGATCAATTTGAGAGCTACGGCGGAGAAAAGATTTACCTTGATGATTGGGCGCAACTGGAAAAAGAAGACATCTCCAACGCCTTGTGTTTCTCGACCCCGAACGATTTATTAAACATAGTTTATACCTCCTCCACGACTGGAAATCCCAAAGGGGCCTTTATCACAATGAAGTCGGTGCTAAACAGGCTTTTCTGGATGTGGGAGGCGTATCCGTTTCAACCCGATGATGTTGCCGTGTTGCAAAAATCCACTGCGCTAGTGGCGGCAACCTGGGAATGTTTCGGCGCGCTGCTCCAAGGCATACCGACGCTCATTTTATCGCGCGAGGATCTGTTGGATCCGCAAGAGCTTTGGTCAAAGCTTGCAACTGAGCGAGTGTCATACCTGCTGGCTTCTCCCGCCTTGCTTCAGGGCGTAATAGACCAGGCGGAATCGCACCCATCAGAATGGACGACCTTGAGGCTGGCTACGACGAGCGCAGAAACCATCAGCGTGGCGATGGCGACGCAATGGAACAAGCTATTTCCCCAAGCGCCGCTGTTGAATTTGTACGGCTCGACCGAATGTTCTTCCAACGTGACGGTATACAATACCGGAGAAATTTCCCCGGATGCGGCCCGCGTTTTAATTGGAAAGCCACTGGCCAATACCAGGGTTTATATTCTTAGCGAGCAGTTGGGATTGGTTCCGATGGGCGGAAAAGGCGAAATGTGCGTATCAGGCGAATGCCTTGCGCGCGGTTATTTGAATCTACCGGAACTTACGGCGGCGCGATTCATTCCCGATCCGTTTTCTGATCGGCCCGGCTCACGTTTGTATAGAACCGGAGATGTCGCACGCTATTGCGCCGACGGCAATATTGAGTTGCTAGGCCGAAAAGATAATCAAATAAAGGTTCGAGGATTCCGCGTCGAACTAGATGATGTAGAAGTAGCGATATTGTGGCACCCGATGGTAAAAAAATGTGCGGTGCGAGTCTATCAAGACCAAGGCGGACGTAATCGCCTGGCCGCTTATTTGATAGCCGATGACGGCATGTCTTCTTCAGCCATTCGAAGTTTTCTGAGAGAGCGGCTGCCGGAGTATATGATCCCCTCCGATTTCGTGATGGTTGATGCTTTGCCTTTAACTCCCACCGGCAAGGTAGACCGCCGGGCGCTGCCTTTACCTGATCGGACGCGCCCCGATCTGGATTCGACTTTCGTTGCTCCGCGCACAGACACCGAGAGCCTGATAGCGAACCTATGGTCACAAATTCTAGGCGTGGAGCAGGTGGGGGTTTACGATAACTTTTTTGATCTCGGCGGGCACTCTCTTATGGCCACACAGATTCTTTCCAGGCTGCGAAATATCGCAAATGTTGAAATACCGTTGCGAGCCATGTATGAGACTCCGACCGTTGCGAACCTGGCAGAGGCAGTTGAAGCGGCGACCAGCAATCTATTTTTACAGAGGGATCATGCCGCCATTATAGATGGAGCCGTCAATTGGGAAGAAGGCGAACTATAACCATCTCCGCTCAAATGAGATGTCTCAGCGGTGCGCTACTGACGGGCATAGCAATATGTTGGTGAGGACTCTTCAGATCAAGCGGCTCTATCCTGCCCAAATCAACCATAGGGCATTACTGTTGATTTTTTTGATCCGACATCATAACAGATGTCAGGCGCGGGCCTTATTTCAGAGGCCGACTTTTATGGAGGTGAATGATGAAAGAGATTCAAGTCAACCAGTCAGGAGCCGGCAAAGCGCCCGCTTCAACCGCGTTCAAACAAAATCAGGTCGCCTATCTCGATAAGTTCAGAGGGCTGGAGTGGGCGCACGCCTATAAAATGCGGTCGTTTGAATACCTGGATGTCGAGCCGGGGGATTCCATATTAGAGGTCGGGTGCGGGGCCGGGGACGATAGCCTCGTGCTGGCGCAAATGGTAGGCCCCGATGGCCGCGTAGTGGGGATAGATGCCGGAGAAGATATGGTTTCCGAGGCGAAAAAGCGGGCCGAAAATTCCAACCTGCCGGTCGAATTTTTTGTTCAGGATGCTTGCAATTTGGATTTCCCTGACAACACATTCGATGGCTGTCGAGCCGATCAGGTATTTCAACACGTAGGCGACCCCCGAAAAGCGGTTAGCGAAGTCATACGTGTTGCGCGTCCGGGGGCGCGCATCGTTATTTGCGATCCTGATTGGGAGACTCTAGTAATCGATTCCGCAAACAAAGGGGTCACTCGCAAAATAGTCAATTATCGCTGTGATGTTTTTCGCAGCGGGTGGATTGGCCGCCAACTCGCCGGACTGTTCAAATCACTTGGGCTGGCCGATGTTTTTGTCAGCGCAGATGTTTTCGTCATCACTAATCTTGCGCTCGCCAATAAACTCTGGCGGCTTCGCGAAACTGCGGAACGAGCCAGCAAAGCGGGAGCCATTTCTGAACAAGATGCCTCTGATTGGATAACTGAGTTGGAAGAGGCCGACCGTAACGGACTGTTCTTCGGCACCGTCACCGGGTTTGCAGCCGTCGGGCAAAAACCTTAAGGATGGGGATTTCTAGTCCCATCTTTTGGGACAATGGTTCGGACAAAATCAGGCGGCAATCGCGCCCTAAGTCCTGACCTAATAAATTCTCTTTGCGAAGAGTATTATGAGCACAGAGATTACAATTTCTTCACTTTTAGAAGAGACCAGGCGATTAGGAATAGAGTTGTACGTCGCTGGCGAGCGACTGCGCTATCGCGCTCCGCAAGGCGCGTTAAGTGAGAACCTGCGGGCACAGATAACCAAGCATAAAGACGAGTTGTTCTCTTTTTTATTGAACCGCAACGGCTCGGTTTCTTCAGCGCCGATGATCGCCCGCAGGCCAAAAGAGGGAGATGAAAGGATCATTCTTTCTTTCGGCCAGGAACGCCTCTGGTTCTTGTATCAAATGGATCCGGCCAATCCTTTCTACAACCTCAACACCGCCGCTCGACTGATGGGCGCTCTGGATATCGATGCGCTGGAACGCAGCCTGAACGAAATCATCAGCCGGCACGAAATTCTGCGCACCAGATACCAGGTTATCGACGGGCAACCGTTCGGGGTCGTGGATTCGGCGCTGAACTTAACTATCGAAGTAACGGACTTGCTGAGGCTCTCCGAACCTGATCGTGAACCTGAGGCTTTGAAGATTTCGGCTGAATATTTCCAACAGCCGTTTGATCTCGGTCAAGGCCCGCTCATTAGAGCTTCTGTGCTGAAATTGGGCGAACGGAATTATCTACTGCTTTTATCGATGCACCACATCATATTTGATGGCTGGTCGATAGGCATATTGTTTAGAGAGCTTGCAACCTTATATGAATCATATTCCGCCCAAAAGCCCGCCTCGCTTTCCGAATTGCCCCTGCAATATGCAGACTTTGCGTACTGGCAAAGGCAATGGCTTCAAGGCGAAACGCTTAAAAATCACCTCACCTTTTGGAAAGATTATTTATCGGGCGCTAACACGATTTTAGATTTACACACGGACCGCCCGCGCCCTCCTGTGCAATCTTTCCGAGGCGCGAGGCAGTCATTTCGTATTTCCAGTAATGTCGTAGAATCGATCAAGTCGCTAGCTCAACAAGAACGAGCGACGTTATTTGCGGCGCTCTTGTCGGCATTTCAAACCCTGCTATATCGCTACACGAATCAGGAAGATATTTCGATAGGGACTCCGGTTGCGAACCGGAATAAAGTCGAGATAGAAAACCTGATCGGATTTTTCGTCAACACGGTGGCAATACGGGCTGACCTTTCTGGAAATCCGACTTTTCGCCAGCTACTTGGCCGGGTACGCGAAACTACTTTGGAAGTTCAAACTCACCAGGAAATCCCGCTTGAGAGGGTGGTTGAAGAAGTGCAGCCCAAACGCGAGTTGAATCGCGCGCCCTTATTTCAGGTGATGTTCGTGCTTCAAAATGCGCCCTTGCCGCAACTGAAGCTTGCGGACTTAACGCTCGTCCCGATGGAAATTGACAACGGGACGGCAAAATTTGATTTGACACTTTACATGCGAGAGACGGGACGAGAATTGACCGGCTCTCTTGCATACAACACGGACTTGTTTGAATCGACAAGCATCGCTCGAATGATCGCGTGCTTTCAAATTTTACTGGAGGGCGTTGCCGCCGATGCGGATCAGCACATTTCAAAACTGGCTTTGCTTACGGCCACACAGCGGCAGCAACTGCTGACCGAATACAATCAGACCGACGAAGCTTATCTCCGCGACAGGCTCATACATCAACTGTTTGAAGCTGAGGCGGAAGTAAGCCCCGATGCTTTGGCTCTTGTATATGAGAAGCAAAAGCTCACATACGGGGAATTGAATAAAAAAGCCAATCAACTGGCGCATTATCTCAGATCAATGGGCATTGGGCCGGAGGTGCCTGTCGGCATATGTATGGAACCTTCCATCGACACGATCATAGGCATATTGGGAATCATCAAAGCCGGCGGAGCGTATGTGCCGATAGACCCATCTTTCCCGAAAGAGCGTGTGGATTTCATATTGGATGATGTGCGCGCGCCTGTGCTGTTAACCCAACAAACCCTGCTTGAGAAATTTTCAGGATGCAAAGCGCAAGTGATCAATGTGGATGCCGATTGGCAAACAATCATGGGGTACAGTGATGAAAATCCTTACGGCTATGTGGAACCCGGTAATTTGATTTATATAATATTTACTTCAGGCTCAACAGGCACGCCCAAAGGAGTCGCCATTGAGCACAGACAGTTGCTCAATTACGTTTACGCCATACGACAAAGATTGCAATTCCCCTTTCCTGCAAGCTATGCCACGGTTTCATCGATAGCGGCTGATTTAGGTAACACCTGCGTATTTCCATCGCTGTGCTTTGGCGGAAGCCTACATCTAATATCTCCCGACCGAGCAAGCGACCCCAATGCGTTGGCCAAATATTTTCAGGAACATGACATCGATTGTTTAAAAATAGTTCCTTCGCATTTATCCGCCCTATTAACGTCTGCTCGATCAGAGCAAGTAATACCGCGCAAGCGTCTCATCCTGGGAGGAGAAAGCAGCAGTTGGAGCTTGATTGAAAGACTTCGATCTTTGGCCCCTCATTGCTTGATTTTTAATCATTATGGCCCGACCGAAAGCACTGTGGGGGTGTTGACCTGCAAGGTAGAAGATCAGTTGAGCGATGAGTCTGCGACCGTGCCGATTGGTCAGCCGATTGGAAATATAAAAATTTATTTGTTGGATCAATATCTTGAGCCTGCGCCGATTGGCATACCGGGCGAAGTCCTTATAGGCGGGCGCGGTCTGGCGCGAGGATATTTCAACCGCCCGGAGTTGGCCGCAGAAAAATTCATCCCAAATCCTTTCAGCCATGAGCCGGGCGCACGGCTATATCGCACAGGCGATCTTGCCCGCTATGGGCCATCTGGAAACATTGAATTCCTGGGCCGCGTTGACGATCAGGTGAAAATTCATGGCTTTCGGATCGAACTCGGAGATATTAAAGCCGTATTGGATCAACATCCCTCAATACGCGAATCGCTGGTCACGACTTATGAAGCCTTGGGCGCTAAAGCGGTGGCGGCTTACATTGTATTCAACGACGACGGGAAAGTTTCAATCGCCGACCTGCGCGATTATATGAAAAAGAGATTGCCTGAATACATGACCCCCGCCGCATTTGTAACGCTCGATTTGCTGCCGCGATTACCCAATGGGAAGATCAATCGCAAAGCGCTTCCTGCGCCCGACAAGACCGCGCTCGAAGCGCAGACGATTTATGAGCCGCCCGCAGGCCCCGTCGAAAAAGAGATGGCCGAGATTTGGACCAGGCTGCTCGGCGTCAAACAAATCGGCGGACGCGACAGTTTCTTCGATCTTGGCGGGCATTCGCTGCTGGCCACACAACTGGTCGCGCGGGTCTATGATGTTTTTCAAGTATCAATCCCGCTGCGTAGTATTTTTGAAAAACCCACTATAGTAGAACTGGCCCTCGTCATCGAAGAAGAGCTAATAAGAGAAATAGCTCAGTACACGGAAGAAGAGGCAGAGAGCCTATTGAAAGAAGAGCTTTAAATTCGGGGTTGAGGGCCAATGGCTTCGCCCTCCAAGGCATCTCCACGTCATGTGTGGCTGAAGAGTTGTCATATCCTTCCGGTGATTTGAATCCGAGATTGCGGCGGTTGGAAATGCGCAATCTGCATCGCACGTTTCAACAAGATCTTGCTAGGAGCTGACCATCATGGACGCATTGATTCAGGATATTCGATTTGCCATTCGTCTGCTGATCAAGCATCGCGGATTTACTGCGGTGGCAGTGCTTACCTTAGCTTTAGGCATAGGCGCTAACACGGCCATCTTCAGTTTGGTCAACGCCGTGCTGCTGCGCCAGTTGGATTATAAGCACCCAGAGAAATTGGTGTGGATATGGTCAAGCCGCACAGACATGGACAAAAGCGTTTTCTCTCTCCCGGATTTTATCGACTATAGGGATCAGAATCGAACGCTTGAGCAATTATCAGGCTTTTCGACGCAGCCCTGGAGCGCGAATTTGGTAAATGCCGGCGAGCCCGAACGGGTTTTCGGAGTCCGCAGTTCGGCCAATATATTTCAGACGCTCGGAGTTAACGCCGAAATCGGGCGCACCTTGTTAAATGAAGATGACAACCCCGACAGCTCGCGAGTTGTGGTATTGAGCCATGGCTTTTGGAACCGGCGTTTCGGGATGAGCGCCGATATACTTGGCAAGCCGCTCACTTTAAATGACGAGAACTATATCGTGGTCGGGGTCCTTCCTCCCGACTTTGCTTTTCCCGGAATGGAGGCCGACATCGTGGTGCCTCTGGTGCCGGACGCGGACCCGTTGCGTAAGGAAAGAGCTTCCATCAGCTTTCTAAATGTCATCGGCAGATTAAAACAAGGCGTCACACAGCAGCAGGCGGAAACCGATTTGAACGCCATCGCCAGTCAACTGCAACAGTTATATCCGGTAGCCAATGCAAGCAAGAAGGGGACGAAACTTGTTCCCTTACACGAAGAACTTGTCGGCAATTTCCGCCTGGCATTTCTGGTATTATCGGCGGCGGTAGGATTAGTGCTGCTCATCGCCTGCGCCAATTTAGCCAACCTGGTGCTTGCCAGGGCTTCAACTCGATATAGAGAGATGGCTATTCGTCTCGCCATCGGCGCTACGCGAGGGCGTTTGATAAGGCAGCTTTTGACGGAAAACATTTTGCTTGCCTTAGTGGGCGGGGCTCTGGGGCTTGTCTTAACGCACCCTGCCATGAAATCGATCATCGCCCTCAGCCCGGCTTCGCTTCCTCGCGCCGGCGAAATCAGTATTGATGCCACCGTGTTGTTATTTACTTTACTGATTTCTTTGTTTTCGGGCGTGCTTTTTGGTTTAATACCGACGCTTCAGATTGCCAGGGAGAGTTTCACCGAAGAGTTAAAAGGGAGCGGGAAAGGTGCGTCTGACGGGAGTCGCCGAAACAGCATTCGCAACCTGCTGATACTTGCTGAAGTGGCGATATCGCTTATATTGCTTATAGGCGCGGGGCTGTTGGCTAAGAGCTTCCTTCGATTGCAGGCGGTATCGCCAGGATTTGATATTAAAAATTTGCTGGTGATGCGCCTTTCGCTTCCCAAAGCACAGTATTCCAAGCCTGAGATGGTGACGGCCTTTTATGAGCAGCTTTCCAGCAGGATCGAAAATTTACCTGGGGTGCAGTCGGTCAGCGCGACCTCAGTGCTGCCACTGAGCGGATCCAATACGCGAATCAACTTCACCATATTAGGGCGTCCCCCGCTATCTCTCTCAGAACGACCCGTCACTCAGTATCGAATGACCGGCCCGAATTATTTCCGCACCATGAGTATTCCCGTTCGCTTCGGGCGCGATTTCACAAACGGGGACACGCCGCATTCTCAGCCCGTCGCAATTATTAACGACTCTTTTGCCCGCCGCTACTGGCCGAACGAAACCCCCATTGGCGCGCATATAATGCTGGATGATAATAATCAGGCTCCAAGAGAAGTTGAAATCATCGGCATAGTGGGAGATGTGAGACACACAGGGCTACACGCAGACCCCGCTCCAGAAACTTACGTGCCTATCTCTCAAATTCCTGAAGAGAATGTTTCATTGGTGACCAACAATATGAATTGGGTGGTCAAGACATCGACAGAACCCTTGAGGCTGGCAGGCGCGGTTCGGCGCGAAATTCAATCCGTCAATGGGAGCGTCCCCACCAGCAACACCAGGAGTATGGAGCAATTTCTTTCATCGTCGCTTGCGCCGAGCCGTTTCAACCTGTTCCTCTTGGGGATAGCTGCCATTGCCGCATTGATACTGGCAAGCATGGGAATTTACGCCGTTATCTCTTATTCGGTGGCCCAGCGCACGCATGAGCTTGGGATTCGGATGGCCTTGGGCGCTCAACAACAGGATGTGTTCAAGCTGGTGATTGGAGGCAGCATGAAGGTGGTTTTAATAGGCGTGGCCATTGGGCTGGTCGGCGCATACATTTTGACGCGCGTGCTGTCAAATTTGCTTTATGGTATCAGTGTCACTGATCCGTCCACCTTTTTCTCGATGTCGCTGTTGCTCATCATCATTGCGTTATTGGCGAGTTATATCCCTGCGCGCCGGGCAGCCAAAGTGGACCCGATAATTGCTCTGCGCTCGGAATAGCTTTTGCCGGCGGGCCTGTGAACGAATAAAAGATGAACAAAATAATAGTGGCTGTGTTGATTGCTCCTGAAGATGCCGTTCCGTTCCGAGAAAACGCTTCTCCGTTTCAAGAAGCCATCGAAGGCAATCCCAGGCTGCGCGACCGCATTGAGCTTCGCTTTGCCAGGGCTGAAGAAAGAATCCATGCGATCAAAGACGCTGAGGTTGTGGTTTGCGGAAAGCTTTCCCCTGAGCTTATAGCATCGGCCTCCAATCTTCGCTGGGTAAGCTTTTGGATCGCGGGCCTGGATAAACAAGTCACCCCAGAGCTTAAGGCTCGCAATGTGTTTATCACTAACGCCAGCGGGGTACATGCGCCCAACATCGCTGAACAGATAATCAATTACATGCTCATGTTCACGCGGCGAATGCCGTATTACCTGCGCGCTCAGATGGCGCGCAAATGGGCGCACGATCAGATCGTTTCATTTGAAGAACTGACCGGAAAAACGCTCGGAATAGTGGGGCTTGGGCGGGTTGGAGAAGCGCTTGTGGTCAGAGCGAGCAGCTTTGGCATGAGGGTGATTGCCGCCAAGCGAGATGTTTCCAGCCGCCACGATCAATCAATTATTCCTGACGCCCTGTATCGTCCTGAGCAGTTGCCCGAAATGCTTTCAAAATCCGATCACGTCTGTATCACCATGCCTTACACGCGCGAAACGCATCATCTATTTGATGAGAATATGCTTGCGCACATGAAAGCATCCGCATATTTGTATAATGTTTCGCGCGGCAAAATTATTGATGAGCAGGCATTAATAGCCGCTTTGAAAAATGGCAAGCTGAGAGGGGCCGGGCTGGATGTGTTTGAAACCGAACCGCTGTCGGCAGATAGTCATCTCTGGGAAATGGAGAACGTGATAATCACCCCGCATGTGGCCGGGTTCACCCCGCATTATTTCGCCCGCGCCGCCGCCTTGTTGGCTGATAATCTTGAACGCTTCATCGAAGGCCGACCGCTTAAAAACCTTTATGATCCGCAAAGGGGTTACTAAGGTGTTTGAATAGCCGCGCCGGCCTGTTCGATGTTGTTTTGAACCGGTTTGCCGAACTTACTGCTAGCCCTTACTTTCTCAAGTAAGCCTTCTGGGATGTTTTGGCTATCGGGATTTCGCATCTGCTCTTTTTTAATATCATTAAAGGCCTTCAAAAATTCTACAATCTGTTGGTAGGACATGCCTTTTCGCTGCAAATAAAAGATGCTCCACTGTTCAAATCCATTTTGTGGAAGCCACACCGATCCCTGAATTTCCAGAAACAACTCATCAACGTAATTGCACGCCTCTTGAGAATCCATGGTCTTGTGAGACCAGGTAAAAGCCGAACCCTGAAGCCCGTATTCTTCTCTCTTTTCCCAGATGGGGGTGATCGGGTCGGCGTACCATAATTGGCCCCGGTAAGTGTCGGGCCTTGCCTGCTCTATCAAATCCACCGTCTCATAGTACGTCTCCAGCGTTTCGCCGGGAAATCCGACGACGAAGTTGGCATGGGTTTGAATGCCCACGTCGCGAAACGCCGGGATCGCCTGCATGTAGTGTTTGCGCCTGGAGGTTTTGTTCATCCGTTGTAATTGCGCATCGCTCCCGGATTCTACGCCCAGGAACACCCCTTCGCACCCCGCCTTCGCCATCAACTCTATTGTCCGCTCATCGCCGTGATCGCTTCGATAAAAGGAATTCCATTTGAACCCGTAGTTGTTTTTGATCATCATATTGAGTATCGACCTGAATCTCTCTTTGGGCACATTGAATGTATCGTCGATGAATGTCAGAGTCGATATGGTTCCAATATCTCTTATTGCGTTGAGTTCCTGTTCTACCAATTCGACGGACAGCCATTTATACTTTCCGGCTCTTTGCGGAAAACCGCAGAAGGAACAACTGAATGGGCAAGATTTAGAAGTTCTGAGCGTTAAGAATTCATTGAAGTCTTCCTTTGGAAACAGGCTGTAATTGATCGGATTTTCTTCCTGAGGATTAGATTCGAGCGAGGAACCGGTCATTACGTATCTTCCATTTTTGTTGTACGCCAGATTATCGACTTTTTCCAGGTCGCCATTATTCTTCAAAGTTTCAATGATATTGACCAGCGTGGCTTCTCCCTCGTTGCTAATCACATAGATGTCGGCCCCCATGTACTTAAACAATTGTTGAAGCGCCAGAGGGTTCATCATCTTTGGAAGATTGTAAACGTAAGGCCCGCCAACCACTATTTTTACTTTTGTGTTGTACTGTCTGATGAACTGGATGAGTTCCAAAATGGGGTGAACCGAAACATAAAGCGTGGTGGTAATGGCGATGGTCAGGATGTCGCCGTCCAGTAGCTTTGATTTGAGCTTCTCTTTTTCCAGGTGAGGTAAATTGACGTAGTCGAAACTATAGCCCCTTTTGGCCAGATAGGAACAAAGATAGGTCACCACCGGCCAAATAAAATCCGCATTATGAAAGTGCTGAGGCTCTCCTTTTACGTCTTCAAAGTGAAAGTGATTCAACATCTGCATGGAATGGCGCGGCTTGCCGTCAAAATCAACATAGGCCAAACTGAGATCCTTAAAAGCGCCGGAATCAGTGCCCATCGATTTGACCATTTCTACAAATGTAGCGAAATCCGAGTCATAAAATCCGATCACCAGGCAATCAGTCATGGTCTTACACCTCCTTTAAATATGGAGCGTTTTGCCAAATTTTAGGAGACGATCACATCGCGAGTCAGGCCGAATTAAAGCGCCAGGCTCAAGTGTCGCCCCTTCCTGGAATACTGGTCGCATTCATGCAAGGATGACAATCATTTCAGTTATATTGAAGGGTGCGCGCAATTCAGATGGTCAAAATCCCTAGCTTTTTGAGGCTTTTAAGTCAGGCATGATCTGAAAAAATTTAAGCGCATAGCGAAACCGGCTAAAATGCTGAGCAAAAGCCACAGAGAATTACGTGCACGCTTCAATTACATTACATCGACGTTATCGGGCTAGAAAGCATCCTCACGATTCTCTCCTTCTCATGATGCGGAACCCACTACGTGGCTCTCTATAAATGGCATCTAGTGCCCACTTGATTAGTTCATGTCACGCCAGTCCGGAACCAACAAAAGTCTACGCTCAGCCTCTGTGCATGTCAATTAATTCGTAACTGAAATTGCCCATCTGTACCCCTAATCGTTACCAGACTTGCCAGCTTGATTCAAACTGGTAGACTCGTTATTCAAGCTATAAACAGCCTCAGGAAAGGAAGTGTGTGCCGCCCATGGCGAAAGGTCGCTCACCGCTAGTCATTATTTTTATAACTATATTCATAGACGCAATAGGCTTTGCCATGATAGTGCCGGTTCTTCCGCTCTATGCCGAACGGTTTGGTGCCTCAGAATTAGTTATCGGCTTGTTGTTGAGCGCATTTTCTATCATGCAATTCGTCTTTGCGCCGATTCTCGGAAAGCTGTCGGACAGGGTTGGCCGCAGACCTGTTCTGCTTGTGAGCTTGATAGGGACGGCTGTAGGTTTTGGGACTATGGGACTGGCCCCTACGATTGCCTGGCTTTTTGTTGGGCGCATCATGGATGGCATCACTGGCGGGAATATCTCCACTGCACAGGCTTATATCGCCGACGTTACGCCGCCCAAACATCGTTCGCGCGGAATGGGTTTGATCGGCGCGGCATTCGGACTCGGATATACATTCGGCCCGGCCATCGGCGGAGTCATGAGCTCTATTTCACTGGCAGCGCCGTTCTTTTTTGCCGCCGGGCTTGCAGCGGCAAATGCGATTGCGCTCTATTTTTTGTTGCCCGAAAGCCTTTCTTCCGAGCATCGCACCAAGGCTGGCCATCGCGCATCCATCGCGCAGGTATTTGAAGAAGCCGGCAACTCGCCGCTCAAAGTTATCCTGATGACCTATTTTTTTGCGATGGTCGCCTTCACGATGCTGGCCGCATCCTATGCCCTGTTTGCCAAACACCGTTTCGATTTCGACGCCAGGCATAACGGGTACATGTTTGCATATCTCGGATTGCTCAGCACGGTGATTCAAGCGGGGATGATCGGCAGATTGACCAAGCTTTTTGGCGATAAAGCGGTGGCTATTACCGGCGCGATTATATTTATGGCCAGTATTTTTATGCTCCCGGTCGGCTCGACCATAAAGATGCTGGTGATTGCAAGCACAGGAGTCGCTATAGGCAACAGCTTGGTGGGCCCGACCCTAAATGCCCTGGCGTCAAAAAGTGTAGGCGTAGCCTGGCAAGGGCGTGTGCTTGGCGTGATGGCTTCCTCGACGAGCCTTGCAGCGATAATCGGGCCGACGCTCTCCGGTTGGCTGCTCGGTCGTGATGCCGTTAATGGCTTTGAGCATTATGGGCGCACACCTTTCTGGACAAGCGGCGTGATTATGTTTGTCGCGCTCGGCCTGGCTCTCACTGTCCGGTCGGAGCGGACGCGCGCCAAAGAAGTAGCGGTGTGATTAAAAACCCACAAGAGCGAAGAAGCCGGCTAAGGCTCGCATTTGCTTATGTGAAATAGCTGGTTCGCCCTTTTCGATTGGTGTTGTCTATTTTCGGCACCGCACTTTACTTACCGAGCCGACCGCTCCCGCCATTGTCGTATTGCCCTGGCGTGCTTTGGGTAATGGCTGTAGGTATCGAGCCGCAGGCGGCGGCGGAAGCGCGTCTCGCGCGTGAATTGATCTTCGGGTGCCCCGTGGATGTAGTCGATCAGCCGGCGGTGAGTTTCATCCAGTTGCTTTAATATGACCGCGAGCGGCAGCCTTCTTTTCTGTTCCGTCATCTGCGCATTGAATGCATTGATGCCGCCGTACATGACAGAGTAACGCGGCGGCCTACCTCCTTTGATAATGAGCGGCAGGTATTTTAGCGCCTCCTCCTCCCAGGTGGTGACGTGCGCAAGGATGTCTTTCGCCGACCAGTCGCCCGTGACTCCGGGTTCCGTCATCTGCGCGTCTGACAAACCGGCGTAGGCTTCTTTGATCGCCAACCACGCCTTATCGAGTTGCTTCAGAAGCTGCTGCTTATCCATGGCTCACTCCTTGGCCGCGCGCAAGCGGCCTCACCGCGTACCGACAGCACGGCAGTGCTTTTTGCCGCCTGGTTTCTGATCGCCGCCTTAGCGGGCCGGCGGCGCAGTTCAATCAAGAGACAATCGCTGAGTTTCAGGTGTTGACGACCGGCTACAAAGCTGAATTCGGACAGGCATCCGGAAGCACACCCGCAAGACCGCCCTTACATCGGTTATGAAGCAGTAGCCGGCTAACCATGAGTGATCTCTTAGCGGATGGAAAGGGAATGACCGTTAGCCCGTTTCGGTAAACCCTTCTTCAGTAATTATTGGCGCATCCCATCCATTTGTCTGGGCACAGCAGGTGGCGGTGTTTTAGATTCGATATCCATTTTTTCGATGGCATCCAGTCCAGCCAGCAGCGGGCTTTCATCGCTCAAGGCGTCATTGTAGTAAGCACGGAACTCATCATTGACCTCAAGGTTAATCAATAATTCATCGACCACACTATGGATGCCGCGCACGTCGGTGATGCTATAAACATCATCCTGAATCAGTTGCAAGGAATGGCGCACGACTTCGAGGCGCGCCTCGATGACGCGCACCAGTTCATCGAGTTGTTCGACTCTCACCGAGCGCTGGCGCAGCACTTTGAGATTTTGCTCTAACGCGGCGCGTACTTGCTCTGACGGTTCACCGCTGATGGCTTTCTCAACGCGGCGGTTCTCGCCATCAAGCCATTGCCGCATCTGTTTGTAATTGCGATTCGCCAGTAAGCAGTGAGCGCGCAGCATTCGCAGATACTCGAAGCGAAAGTTCGATAGCTTCTCGACCACTCCCTCAAGAAGCGGCTTAGAGGATTTGTCTTTCTCCACCTCAAGTGCGTGACGCTCGATGTCTTGACCGAGTTGCTTGATCGTCTGGAAATCAGCTTTATATGAATCGCCGAGGCTGGCGAGAATCTGAGCCTCTACTCTTTCCTGCTCCTGCCGGCGTTCGCGTTCGGTTCGCCTGCGCAACCAGTGGTTGACCGATTTCGTCTGCGCGATCATCAACACGCTCAATTCACCGGCGAGCAGCAGGAACAGGAACCCCGGACTGATCACCAGCGAAAGCAGGATCATCAGTGCGATGAACAGCAGGTTGGGGAAACTTTGATATAGGGTTTTGATGTGATTGGATTGCGGTAACGGCATCAGCCCATCCATGTCTTCGTGAGTCAAGCACTGCCAGGCAGGCCATCATGCAGGATTGTCTGCTGTATGACTTGCCGCAGACAATATATCACAGGTTCGTGAGTTACTTATGACATCGTCTGCGGTATACTCCCTGCGGCTATTGGAAAATCTGTCAGCCTCTGACACAGGGTTGCGTCATTACCGGCTCCATATCAAAGCTGAGTAACCGAGCCGCATAGAGTCGTTGAGCACAAATGAGGAAACACCATGTCGCGTAAGACAAGCAATGGTCTGGGCCTCTTATTGTTGGCAACCATTATTCTGATCGGCTGCAAGTCGGCCCCCGACTCCTCAGGCTCGGGCGAGAAAAGCAGCAATGGGCAAAGCCCGCCAGGTTCCTTGGAGTTGGTCTTCACCTACAGTTCTGAAAAGGAAGCCTGGGTCAAAGATGTCACCGAGGCGTTTAATCGCAATAAGGTCAAAACCAGCAAGGGGCAGCCAATCTTTGTGCAAGCCATTCCGATGGGATCAGGAGACATCATCGATGAATTGCTTAACGGCAAACGCCAGGCACACGTAATCAGCCCCGCCTCCGCCGCATTCATCAAGCTGGGAAATGCGCAATCGAGAACCAAAACCGGCAAGGATCTGCTGTCATCAACCGAAACCCTCATGCTCTCTCCCGTCGTCATTGCCATGTGGAAGCCCATGGCCGAAGCCCTCGGCTGGGGGAAAAAGCCGGTTGGCTGGTCCGACATTCTTTCTCTGGCGCGCAACCCGCAAGGGTGGGCAGCTTTCGGGCATCCTGAATGGGGCAAGTTCAAGTTTGGCCATACGCATCCGGAGTTCAGCAACAGCGGCTTGATTTCACTGTTTGCCGAAGTCTATGCCGGAACTGGAAAATTGAATGGATTGACGCTGGAGGATGTGAGTAAGCCAGCCACCGCCGCTTATCTGGATGGCATAGAGCAGGCGGTCGTTCATTATGGTACCTCGACCGGCTTCTTCAGCACCAAAATGCTCAGCAACGGCCCTGAATACTTGAGCGCCGCCGTGCTTTATGAAAGTAACGTGATCGAATCCTATACTTCGCAAACCAATTCGCCATTGCCGGTCGTCGCCATTTATCCGAAAGAAGGCACCTTCTGGAGCGATCACCCGATTGCCCTGGTTGACAGGGAATGGATGACGGCGGAGCATCGCGAGGCTGCCAAAGCCTATATTCAATTCCTGCAAGATCGCCCGCAGCAAGAGAAGACGCTCGCCTATGGGTTTCATCCCGGTGATGTGGGCATTCAACTTGCCGCGCCAATCGATGCGGAACACGGGGTTGATCCCAGGGAGCCGAAGACAACCCTGGAAGTGCCCTCCGTAGAAGTGATCGACGCCATCATCAAACTCTGGCACGAGCATAAGAAGCATTCGAACATCATTCTCGTCTTCGATACGTCTGGCAGCATGAAAGACAATGCGAAGATGCCAAACGCACAGAACGGTGCCAAGCAACTCGTCACCCTGCTCGATGGTCAGGATTATCTCTCGCTGCTGCCATTCAATGACCAGTCGAGCTGGGCTGCAAAAGAGATGCTTATGAGCAGTCAGCGTGAATCTGCCTCACGCATCATTGATTCATTATTTCCGAATGGCGGTACAGCGCTTTATGATGCGATTGGCGCGGCCTATCAATATCGCCTCGGCAATCCGAAGACCGATAAAATAGCCGCCCTCGTGGTGCTCACGGATGGCGAGGACACCAATAGCCGGACGGCGCTTGAGGACTTGCTTCAGCAGATCCGCTTCGACAATGAGACAAAGACGATTCGGGTTTTCACTATCGCTTATGGATCGGATGCCAGGAAGGACGTGCTGAAGAGGATCGCCGATGCGACACAAGCCCGGTTTTATGAGGGCACGCCGGAAAATATTCAATCGGTATTCAAGGAAATATCAACCTTCTTTTAGATCTCAAGTGATCAGGAGCGGCATATGGCAGAAGGCAAACCCTCGTTGTTAGGCAAGATTATCATAGTGGTGGCCATCGTCGGCTGCCTGTACGGAGCTTATTATTTCCTGGTGAAGAAAGACTCTGGTAAAGAGTCTGATTCGCCGACTGGCACGACCAAAGCGGCGGATTCCAGTCAGTGGAAAGGCAACGCGGTTGAACTGGGCATAGCCTATGGCACGGAGAAGAAAAGCTGGCTGGAATGGGCTGTTCAGGAGTTTGCGAAAACCGCCGACGGGCAGAAGATTAAGATCAACCTGATTCCCAAAGGCTCGCAGGAAGGCGCACAGGCGCTGCTCGCGGGCGATAAAAACATCCAGGTATGGTCGCCAGCGAGTTCGCTTTACAAGGGCACCTTCGTTCAGGACTGGCAAGTCAAATACACCACCAACCCGATCCTGAAAGAAGAGAGCCTGGCCCTGACGCCGATGGTCTTTGTCATCTGGAATGAGCGTTACCAGGCGTTTGTTCAGAAGTACAAGTCGCTAAACTTTACGACCATCGCGCAAGCGCTGGCCGAGAAGGGCGGCTGGGAGGCGATTGCGAAAAAGCCTGAATGGGGATTATTCAAACTCGGCCACACGCATCCGGCCAAGTCAAACAGCGGATTGATGACGCTGGTCTTGGGGGCCTATGATTACCACAACAAGACCCGCGATCTGTCGCTGAAAGACCTACTGGATGTCAGCTTTCAAAACTGGTTGCTGGGACTGGAACGCGGCGTCAATGGGCTTTCCGAAAGCACCGGCACGATGATGAAAGAGATGGTCCTGAAAGGCCCTTCTTCCTTTGACGCGGTGTTTGTTTACGAAAGCGTCGCCATCGATTTCTTGAAGAGCGCCGAAGGGCGATGGGGCGAACTGCACCTCGCTTATCCGAAAGCGAACATGTGGAGTGACAATCCTTACTACATCATTGATGCGCCCTGGAGTTCGAAAGAGCAGCGCGCTGCCGCCGAAGTGTTTCTCAACTTCCTGATGTCGGAGGCGGTGCAAAGAGAGTCTCTGAAACACGGCTTCCGTCCTGGAAATACCAACGTGCCGGTTTTGGTCGCCGACAGTCCGTTCATGCTCTATCAAAAATATGGCTTGCAAATCGAGCCCGGCTCGACTTGCGAACCGCCGCAAGCCGAAGTCATCAACAACCTGCTCGGCATCTGGCAGCGTGGTTCAGGCGGTAGATAACCGCGCCTACGACGGTCGCTGGTTGGTGCAGAGTCCATCATCGTGCTGCTCCTTCACGCCATCGGCTCGTAGCACAACAAGGCATTCCCATTGCCGAAGGCCCGCGTCTTTGTCAGCTTCAGGCTCAGCTTCTCTTTGATGCCGTCGAACATGGTTCTCCCTTCGCCAAGAACGATGGGATTCACCACGATCTGGTATTCATCGATCAACCTCTCCTGCGCCAATTGCGAAACGATGCTGCCGCTTCCCAAAATCGCCATGCCTTCACCGGGCTCTTGCTTCATCTTTCGTATTTCCGCCGCTAGGTCGTCCTTCACCAGAGTCGTGTTGTTCCAGGACGCCTGGTCGAGTGTTCTCGAAAACACGACCTTCGGCATACTATTCATCCCTTCGGCCACAACCGGCATATTCTCGATTGCAAAAGGCGTCGGCCAGAAGCCTGCCATGAGTTCATAGGTAATCCTGCCGAACACTAGCACGCCTTCGCCACTTGCATTTTCTGCGACAAAGGCATTCCATTCCGCATCCTGGTGATCTACTTTGGCCCAACTCATGTCACCGTTCTTGTCAACAAAATAGCCATCCAGTGACACGTGATTGAAAACAACCAATTTCCGCATAGCCCTTCTCCTTCACACGGGTTAGTCATCGGTCACTTATGGGCGCATTTGTCAGAGACGTCAAGCGCTCAATATGAACCCTGCCCCAGAGCCGTATATCCTCAACTAGAGGCTGCAATGATCGACCATAGTCGGTCAGCGAATACTCTACGGGGGCAGGAATCACTCCCTTCGGCTGTCGATGCACGATTCCGTCGCTAACCAACTCGCGCAGTTGCTGAGTGAGAACCTTCTGCGAGATGCCCGGCATGACTTGCCGAAGAGCGGCGAAATGCCTGGGTGATTCTGCCAACCAGTAAACGATGATCAACTTCCACTTCCCGCCGATTGCCGCCAGCGCAGCCGTCAACGGGCACCCACTTACGGGATTGGGGCGTCGAAGGCGAGGGTGGTTACCTGTAGGTGCCTTCTTGATCGAGTTCATAGGTCAGATTATATTCCTTCTCAACAAGGTTACAGATCAGATTATTGCATACTGGCTGGGGAGGTTAACCATGATAGTAGAAGTTCGGAGTTATCGTATCAAGCCAGGACGGCGCGAGGAGTTCATCCAGTTCTTCGAAACGCGAGCCGTGCCCGCGCTACGCACACATGGAATGAAAATACTCGGCCCTTTGCTTGATCTTGAGAATCCCAACAAATTCGTTTGGCTGCGCAGCTTTCCTTCACTAGCTGAACGGGATCGAATGAAGGACGCCTTTTACGAAGGTGAGTTGTGGAAGAACGAGCTAGAGTCAATCGCGATGCCGATGCTTGAGAGTTATGATGTCATCCTCTGCGAGACATCCGCCGGGTATGTGTTTGATGGGCCTCAGGAGGAGCCCTAACGCTTTTCGCCGGACTCACACTCCGAGCGAGATAACGAGAGTTTAATCGTCTACAGCGCCGAAGTGGTGGCCAAAGTGAACAGGATACGTCTGATAACGTAAGGTTTTTTAGAGTGTGGCTCCGGCATCAAAACAATGAAACGGAGCGAGCGTTGCAGCATGCGGGGCTATGGCGGCGAGTGAGCTTTGAAAGCCAATCGGCGGGTGGAGCGGAGATGATCGGACGAAGGTTAGCGATGCTGATGACGCCGAAGCGCCCAGGTAAGAGCATCCATAAATACTTGGTAGAAGCATGTCGAGCGCGGCATATAAGGACGAGCCGCGCCATCGGTAGTATAGGCAGCGACCTATCAGTCAACCCTTGGGCGACTGATAGCCCTTCAGCGAAGTTAAATCCTAAATATTGTAATTACAACTGAACGGTTATCCGTAGAGGCCCAAGCTGAAAAGACCCATCGCATTTGAGTCCGATAATGTCGCTTATGTTTTGAATTTTAATTACAAAACATAAATTCTGTAATTAAAATTCAAAACAGTTTGCTGCTCGGAATTGCCTTACCCTCCTCAGCTTAAACGGTAGAAAAAAATCTCACGAGCGGAGAGGTTTTTAACGTTATCAGACTCAAATGCAGTTATGGGGCCCGTACGGTTACGCCGTAGTCTGGCCTGCAATATCGATCATGCACGGATGCGATTTCTGAATTCGCCGGGCGTAGTTGCTCCTGGCCAGCCAGGTTTCAAGCAACAACCCTTAGGTCATGTCTCCTGGCAATTGTTCCGCTTCGTCGTCAGGCGTTTGCTCTATCTTCGCCATCACTCGGCGCTCACTGACCCTGCTGATCTTTGCCATATGCTTCCCATTTCCCTCACCATTCTTCTTTGCAATCATATCGGCAAGTCCGGGTATGGTTGGCGCTTCGAAGACGTGGCGGATATTGAGTTCGACAGAAAAGTGCTCTCGCACCTTGGCAACCAGATGCATAGCCGCTAATGAATGCCCCCCGATGTCAAAGAAATTGTCATGTCTCCCGACACGCTTCAGCCGCATAATCTCAATCCATAACCCCGCCAGTTTTTCTTCAATGGGCGACATGAAAATCTCATCCGTGGGATCACCTGCCTCTGTCCGAGGCGCAGGCAGCCTCTGCTTATCCAGCTTGCCGTTCGCCGTCATAGGCAGGGCTTCCAGGGAGATAAATTGTGCCGGCACCATATAAGAAGGCAGTCTTTGTCTGAGATGATCCTTCAGGTTCTCACGGTCGAGGCGAGATGAAGGCGTTCGACCGACCACATAAGCGATCAATTGTTTTTGTCCATCAGGGGGATCATAAACAGTGACTGCGGCGGCGATCACTTCCGTATAGTCGAGCAATGCGGCTTCAATCTCCCCAGGCTCTATTCTATATCCACGGATTTTAATCTGTGCATCAGAGCGTCCCCAGAATTCAAGCTCACCATCGCTCAGGTGCCTTACCACATCGCCTGTCCGATACAATCTTTCCCCCGGTTGTCCGGCATAGGGATGCGGAATGAAGCGCGCTGCGGTTAACTCCGGCTGATCAAGATAGGCGCGCGCGAGGCTGAGACCGCCAATGTATAATTCTCCCTTAGCACCGATAGGCACTGGGCACAAGGAGCGGTCGAGCACGTAGGCTTGCGTGTTGCTAATGGGGCGGCCAATGGGTGGAGATGAAAGACTCCCCCCGTTGCACGATACCTGCGCGAAGGTAGCAATAACCGTACTCTCCGTCGGGCCATAGTGATTGCCCAGTTGAAACGGATACTGGCAGCCTGCTGGCCAGTGAAGCTTCTCGCCGCCCGTAAATAAGCTGCTCAGCGCGCTGGTTTCGGGCCAGGGTTGCGCCAGGGCGAGTTCGGCCATGGGGGTTGCCATAAAAGATCTGGTTATGGCTGATTCATTTATCCAGTCAATCAACCGCTTGATATCTGAGCGAACCTGTTCATCCGGTATATGGAGACTACCCCCCGCCGCAAGATTAGGCCAGACTTCCCATACCGACGCATCAAAACTTATTCCGGCAAGCAGGGTGGCGCGGTCCGCAGCCGTAACCTGATAGGCGTTATGGTGCCAGTGAATCAGGTTTAACAACGCCCCATGCGAAACACCAACTCCCTTCGGTCGGCCTGTTGAGCCAGAGGTATAAATGATATACACAAGGTTTTCCGGCGCGACCTCTACCTGCGGGCTCATCGAATTTTTGTACTTCAGATCACTTTGGATCATATCGACCGCGACCACTTCTGCGGTTTCACTCGGCAACGAAACTCCAAGCGATTGTCGTGTGAGCAGCAAAGGAGCCTGCGAAGACGCCAGCATATAAGCGATGCGATCCTGCGGATAGGCAGGATCGATTGGCAGGTAAGCGCCTCCGGCTTTCAAGACCGCAAGCTCGCTGAGAATCAAGTCCGGGCTTCTATCCATGCAGATGCCAACCACCCTTTCCGGCCCGATCCCCTTCTCTTGTAAAAAGTGTGCGAGGCGGTTTGCCTGCCGATCTAGTTCCCTGTAGGTCAATGTACCAGAGGATGCAGATACCGCAATGGCATCGGGATCTCTGGCTGCCTGCAATTCAAATAACTGGTGAGTGAGCAGGGCTGTCGAATAATCTGCTCGCGTGTCGTTCCACTCAGTGAGCATCTGGTGGATTTCCTCAGGGCCGATCATATCAAGCTGCGCCACGCTGCTGTCCGGCGAATCAACGATGGAGGTAATCAAGCGCTCGAAGCGGCGCGCCATCCTCTGTATCGTGTCTTCTTTGAATAAGTCCGTGTTGTAGCGGATCGCCCCCTCCAGGACTTCAGTATGGTCGGTCAGCGTCAGGGTCAGATCGAATTTCGACGTTTCGTACTCCGAAGCCAGGGTTTCGAGCTTTAAGCCTCGCAGATCGAGTCCGGCTGTAGGTCGATTGTGTACGGCAAACATCACCTGGAAGATGGGAGAGAGACTGAAATCTCTGTCCGGCTGCAACTCCTCGACCAACTTCTCAAACGGCACATCCTGATTCGCATACGCTCCCAGCGCCACTTCCTTCACCTTCTTCAACAACTCTCGATAGCTCGCTTCTCCTTTCACCTCTACTCGCATCACCAGCGTGTTGACAAAAAAACCGATCACTCCTTCCACCTCCGCTCTACTGCGGTTGGCTATCGGCGTCCCCACCACGATGTCCTCCTGCCCGCTGTATCTCCACAACATCACATCGAAGGCTCCCAGCAAACTCATATACAGCGTCACCCCGGCGCTCCGGCTCAACTCCCGCAGTTTCCTCGTCGCCTCTCGCTCGACTCTCACTCTCTCTGTCCTGCCGCGCTTGCTCCCCGTTCCTCCTCTCGCATAATCACTCCCCATCTCAAGCACCGGCGCGGCTCCCTTCATCTGCTCTCGCCAGTACTCCATCTGTCTCTCCAACTCGCCGCTCTCCAACCACTCTCGCTGCCACACCGCGTAATCCGCATACTGCACCTCCAACTCTTCCAACTCTCCGGCCTCGCCGCCATTCCGCATCTCATACAACTTCCCCAACTCGCGCATCAAGATGCCCATCGACCAGCCATCGCTGATGATATGGTGCATCACCAGAATCAACAGGTGCTCGGTCTCTTCAACCCGCAGCAATCTCACCCGCAGCAGCGGCCATTTAGTGAGTTCAAACCCATGGCCTGCCTCCTGGATTGCAACTAGTTCCGCCTGCCTGCGCCGCTCATCAAGAGTGCCATCAACCAGCCGCTCCAGGTTGATCTTGAGCTTGGCAGCCTCCCTGATGACTTGCCTTAGCTGGCCTCCCTCTTCAGCAAAGCTGGTTCTCAGCACCTCGTGTCGCCTGACCACTTCATTCAGGCTCAGCTCCAGTGCTTCAGGGTTGAGTTCCCCTTTTAGACGAAACACCTTCACGATATTGTAAGCGCTGCTGGCCTGATCCATCTGGCAGGCAAGATACAAACGCTGCTGAGCGTAGGATGGCGGAAGCACATAGACGGCCTTGGCTGACATAATACAACTCCTCCCTGAGTAGACGAACCTGATCCGCCCCCAGAGACCCGTAAACCATTGCTGGAATGCTTGAGGACGCGGCTGCCGATTGAGCGTTTGCCGAATCGACAATCGCCAATGGCTGTGGCGCACGACGGCACCGCTAAGGTTTTCAGGTCGGGTGGGATTGATTCAGGTTCGGCGGATGATTCGGGCTGACCTGAATGAGCGCTACCCTGAGCACTCAGGTTTTACATTGAAGGCTGACAACCGGTATCTGACCGGCGAATTCGTCACCGGCAATATGACACCGATTCGCCTCAGAAATTCTCCTCGTATTCTTTCTGAGCCTGCGCTGCCGCAGCGACCAGGCGCGGCACTTTCCGTATAGTCGACAGGCGGGCAGTCCTCCCGTTTCCCTGCATCTGTTCGACGGCCTGTGCCAGTCCCTCGACCGTCGCCTGCTCGAACAGCCGCCGCAACTCTATCTCCAGGTTGAAGGCTCTCCTGACTCGCACGATGACCTGTGTTGCCAGCAGCGAGTGGCCGCCAAGATCAAAGAAATTCTGCCTCAATCCTACGGACGACCGCTTCAGCACGTCCTTCCAGATGCCGGCGATAATCTCTTCGATAGCTGATGCCGCGCGCTCCTGCACGCTCGCTGAAAGCTCAGGCTCTGCTTCCGGTAAGCTCTCAAGCCGCTGCCGATCCAGCTTTCCGTTTGCTGTCAAAGGCATTTCATCTATCACGACTATGGCATTCGGCACCATATATTCAGGCAGTTCTCGTCTGACCGATTCCTTGACCTGGGTGCCGCTCACGCCTGTCTCTGCGACGACATACCCAACCAGCCGCTTGCCTGCGGGTGTGCCTTCTTTCAACACCGCAACCGCTTGCCGGATTCCCCTCTGGCGACGCAAGGCGGCTTCCACTTCTCCAAGCTCAACTCGGTAACCTCTGATCTTGGTCTGCTGGTCAATTCTGCCGAGATAGGTGATCTTGCCATCCTCGGCGTAGCGGCAGAGATCTCCTGTACGGTACATGCGCTCGCCTGCGGCAGCGCGAAATGGATTAGGCAGGAACCTTTCGGCTGTCTGATTTGCGCGCCCAATATAGCCTCTGCCCACACCAGCACCTGCGATAAAGAGTTCACCCACAGCACCCTTACCCACAGGCAGCAGGCGCTCATTCAATATATAGACCGCGACATTGGCTAAGGGCCTGCCGATCATCGGCGACTTGACGTTTGGCTCTATGTAACAGGCGGTCGCATTTACTGTGGTTTCTGTGGGGCCATAGACGTTATAAAATCCCGTTGTCCGGTCGCTCGCCAGCAGTTGCCACAGCCTGTCATCGATTGCCTCTCCTCCCAATAACCCGATTGCCGGTAAGTTACCCTGCTTAAAAAGATCGCAATCGATTAGCGCCTGCAACAGCGAGGGGGTGCAATCAATCACATCAAGCGCGCCGGCGCTGAAAAATTTCATCAACGCCTCCGCATCTTCGCGAATCGCTTGCGGCACGATGTGCAAGGCATGACCTGACGCAAGCTGTATGAGTTGCTTTACCGATGTGTCAAAGGCCACAGGCCCATTCAAGCTAACCCCCAGCGGCGGCTGCGGGGCTCTTGCATAGATGCTCTCGTTCAAGGCGGTCAGCAGGTTGACAACCGAACGGTGGCAAATCATTGCTCCTTTCGGAGAGCCGGTCGACCCTGAGGTGTAGATGACATAAGCCAGGTTTTGCGGCGTTACCCTTCTGCATGGATTGGCGGTGCTATGGCGGCTGATTCGCGGAGCATCTCCTTTCAGATCCACCAACTTGATACCTTGCGGTGGCGGCCCTCCGCTGGTTATCAACAATTTCGCATTTGCATCCGCAAGCATGAAAGCGAGCCGCTGATCAGGGCATGTCGAATCAAGCGGCAGATAGGCCGCCCCTGACTTGAGCACCGCCAGCAGACTCACTACCAACTCCTGCCGTCGCCCCAGGCAGATGCCGACGACCTCCTCCGCTCCGGCTCCCTCCTCGATCAAATGCCTCGCCAGTTGATTCGCTCGCCGGTTTAACTCTCTGTAACTTAAACTCCCTTCCTGGCTCACCACGGCGATGGCATCGGGTCTTTGTCCCGCCTGCTCTTCAATCAATTCGTGGATCAGCCGCTCGCCCGGATAATCGACTGCCGTATCATTTCCCTCAATCAGGAGTTGGTGCCTCTCTTCAGAACTGAACAATTGCAGATCACCGACCTTCGCGTGCGGGTCTATGACCATCGACTCCAGCGTGAGTTTCAACGCCTTCCCCAATCGCTTGATGGCCGGCTCGGCGAAACTCTCTGCATCGTACTCCAGCTTTATCGATAGCTCTCGGTCCAGGTAAGCAGCCAGGGTGATCGGGTAATTGGATCGCTGTAGAAGATCGAAGGTGCGCCTCTGCCATTCACCTCCCTGAGCTTTCATGGCGGCGTCGAGCGAATGGTTCTCGAATACCACGATGCTGTCGAAGAGCCGCACGCCGCCAGCCATGCGGCTCCATCCGGCTATCGAAACCAGCGGCGTATGTTCATACTCTCTCACCGCGATGTGTTGTGCTCGCAGTTCTCTCAACCAATCCAAAAGAGTGGCTTCGGGCTTTACCCTGGCTCGCACCGGAACCGTATTGATAAAGAGCCCGATCATCTCTTTGGCCCCTTCAAGGGCCATATGCCTGCAAGCACGCGTTGCGCCAAAGACAACATCATCTTGATTACTATAGGCGCTCAACAACAGCGCCCATGCACCCTGAAGCAGTGTATTGATGGTGCAGCCTGCTTGTCTGGCGAGCGCGGCCAGTCGGGATGTCAATTCTTCCGGCAGTCGAAAAAATACTTCCGCATGCAGCCCGCGAGTGTTGAATTGGCCGGCACCATTCGCACACGGCAAAGGGGTGGGCGAGACGAAACCTTTCAGCAACTGGCTCCAGAATACTTCGGCTCGCGCCATGTCCTGGCTTTTCAACCAACTGATATATTTGTGAAAAGGCTGCGGCTCACCGAGTTCAAGGGCTTTCCCGCTTGCCAGCGAATCATAAATAGCGAAAAGCTCATTGAGCACCAGCACACGCGAGCGCCCATCAAGAAGCGCGTGATGACTTGTCCAGATGAGTTTGTGCCGTGTGCGTCCCAGGCGAAAGAGCGCCAGTCGCATCAGTGGCGGCGATCCCAAATCAAACCCTCGTTGACGATCATCCTCCAGGTAAGCTGCCAGCCGGGTGCTCTGCTCCGATGCCGTTAATCCGTGCCAGTCCTCTTGCAAGCAATCCACCCTTGCCGTGCGGTGGACTCTTTGCTCCGTCTTTCCATCGTTTCCCCAATGAAAGCTGGTGCGAAACAGTGCGTGGCGCTTAACAAGCAACGCCCATGCCCGCAAGAACGTCTCGTGGTTGAGTTCATGATCCAGTGTCGCAACCATTTGCTGGACATAGATGCCTGTGCGCTCGTGATACAGGCTGTGGAACAACATTCCAGCCTGCATCGGTGACAGTTCGTATGTATGTAGAATCTCTGACATCGGATCAACGTTGCTTCCGTCTTGAGGGGCCGCGCGCCGGGCAAAGCGGCGACACTAGAGCGGTTTTCAATTGAAGGTACGGGGTGGTGAGGATTCACCGCAGAGACGCAGAGAACCCAGAGAAGGCGCAGAGATAATCTAGATGCGCCAGGCTCTGCGCTCCCTCTGCGTTCTCTGCGTCTCTGCGGTGAATCATTGCGCTTACCTTACACTCAATTGCAAACTGATCTAATTCGTAGTTTGACAATTGCCATCCGACCGATGCGGGCTTATGGCTTCAGGCTGGATATCGACATGAACATAAGCGGGGAACGCCGGCAGGCGGCGGCTGAGATCACTCTCCAGTATCACCGCCTCGCCGTTTCGCTGAAGCTCGCGAAACCCTGCGAACTTAAATGTAATATACATCATACGATTTCGGTCATTGGCGATATACTCGGCCTGCAACGTTACGCCGGCGGCCTGGGCCCGGCTCATCAGGTAATTCAGGATGATCGTTCCGATGCCGCGCGACATCACCCGACAGGACATCAGCAGCAACTTCAACCGATGTTGACCGGGCTGCCGCTCGATCAATGCCAGGCCGATCTTGCCATACGTTCCATACTTGTCCTGCAACTCGCAAATCAAAAGCTCGTAGATCTCGGATTCGAGGAAGCCGGTTAATTCGTCGTATGAATACGTATACCCCGTGGTATTCAACTGATGTGTGCGGACGGTCAACTCCTCGGCGCGCTGCAAGTCTTCAGGTCTGGCGCGGGCAATCGTCAGCCGCATATCGAGACCAGCGAGGAATTCTTCTTGCGCCCCGCTGAACGCGGTTTCAGCAGCATTGCGGGCAATATCGCTCAAGTACATCTTTCGTCTGATCTGCGAATCTGCGGTGATGAATTTCGGATTCAACTCCGGCATCTCCAGCAGACGGTCAGCATCGCAGGCGTCTATGCAACGCACTTGCGGGTGCGTGAAGTTGACTTCATCCCGCTCAAATGCCTGATCATCGATGAACGCCAGCGATTCCAGCCCGATATTGATCGCCTCGGCAATGGCCTTGAGCGAGGCGGACTTGGCGTTCCAGTTGATCTGTGGATAAAGGAAGTATTCAGCGATTCCGAAGGCTTGCAATTGAGCCATCGCCGGTTGGTAATCATTTCTGCTGGCAATCGATTGCAGGATTCCCCGCCTGTCCAATCCGGTAATCGTCTCGATTATCCCATGTCTCAAGGTCAGCCTGTCGCCTTCAAGCAACACACCGTTCCACAGAGTGTTATCCAGATCCCAAACGACGCATTTGACGATCTGCTTGTCCTTGCCGTTTTTTGCCTTCATTGGATTATGCCGCTCAATTGGAATAGTGATGGGGAATACAGATTTATTGGTGACAGCCGCCGAGGTTAATGGGCGACTTCCTGAAAAGCATAATCAGCGATCATGAGTTGCTGGAGTTGATTACTGCCTTCGATGATCTCCATGATCTTGGCATCGCGCATGTATCGCTGCACGGGATATTGGCCGCCGCAGCCATTCGCCCCGTGGATCTGCACCGCATCGCTTGCGGATTTCATCGCCGCCTGCGAAGCGAAATACTTGGCGATCAAGGTCTCCATCACCTCGCGCGGATCGCCGCTGCTTTTCAAGGAGCCGGCGCGACAGCATAACAGGCGGGCGGCTTTGATGTTGACCACCATATCTGAAATCATCTGCCGGATGAGTTGGTGCTCTTTCAACGGTTTTCCAAACTGTTTTCGGTCGCTCGTATATCGCACACAGGCGTCTAAACAGCCCTGGGCGATGCCGACGCAGCCCCAGGCCACGCTGTACCTTCCCATACCCAGCGCCGTCGAGATTACCGAAGCCAGTCCGAATCCCGCACGGCCAATGAGGTTTCCCGCAGGGATCTGGCAATCGTTGAATTCAACCTCAGCGAGCATCGAGGCACGCACTCCGAGCATGCCGTTGATGGGCCGTGTCGACAGCCCTTGCCGACGACGCTCTACCAGAAAAGCCGACGGCTTATCATCCAGGAGCGCCAGAACCAGGAAGAGGTCGGCCACCTGGCCAAAGGTGATCCATTTCTTCAAACCGTTCAGTACATATCCATCTGCTTTACGGACGGCGGTGGTCTGTATGCTACGCAAATCGCTGCCGGCCTCAGGCTCAGAAGCCGCAAAGGCGGCTATCGACTGCCCTCTGGCAAGCAACGGAAGCCAGGTCGCGCGCTGCTCCTGGCTACCCCAGCGCTGGATGGCCGTGGCCACCATGTCGTGTACCGTCAGCAGGCTTCTGACCGATGAGCAGCCCTTGCCGATCTCCTCGGTTAAAAGTCCATAGGTGAGCAAATCAAGCCCTAAGCCGCCCCAGGACTCGTCGAGAAAAGCCCCCAGGTAACCTCTGTCTGCCAGTTTGGCGATCAACTCTGCGGGCAGCCGCTCTTGTCGATCAAACTGATCGGCAAGCGGGGCGATCTCCTGATCGGAAAACTGACGGAAGCGCCTTCTCTGTTCCTGCTGATCAACGTTGAGTTGCAAGTCCATTTACAGCCTCGCCGGTTTTTACTCAACCGCACTTCAAGCGCCGACGGCGCAACGTTTGCGCGCGACGAAGGAGTTAATATTTTCTACCGAATTGAAATTGGCGATGTCGAGGTCTTCGTCCTCAACAGCAACGGCGAACTCGCCTTCAATGAACATGACCAGTTGCATGGCGAATAGCGAGTTGACAAAGCCCATGGCGAAAATATCATCCTGATCATGCAAATCGGCATTTCGGAAAAATCGGGCGAGAAACTCTCTGATCCTCAGTTTATTGTCCATAACCTGCCGTCCTTCCTGGATAACTGCCTAACGATTGTTAGGGTCGTAAGTATAAAACCCCTTGCCGTTCTTGCGGCCCAGCAGGCCCGCTTCGACCATCTGTTTCAATCGCGGGCAAGGCCGGTACTTGCTGTCGCTGAAGCTGTCGTGTAGAACCTCAATCGACAAGAGAATCGTGTCCAGGCCGATGAGGTCGGCAGTCTCAAGCGGCCCCATCTTATGGCCGAAGCAGTCGCGAAAAATCTTGTCAATGGCTTCGGGCGCGGCGACGCCATCGTGGACAAGATAGACCGCCTCGTTTATGGTCAGCATCAAGACGCGGTTTGATACGAACCCTGGCGCGTCATTGACCATCACCCATTCTTTGCCCATCGCAGCTAACAAGCGGCTGGTCGTCTCGATGGTCGCCTCGCTGGTGTGATAGCCGCGAATCACTTCGACGGTTTTCTTCATCGGCACAGGGTTCATAAAATGGATGCCGATGAGTTGCGATGGACGGTTCGTGGCTGAAGCAATTCGTGTAATCGGTATCGCAGACGTGTTGGCGGCAATGATGCAGTATTGCGGGCAGATCGTATCTATGCGGTTATAGAGTTCGCGCTTGATCTCCCATTTTTCGGTCACATTTTCAATAACGTAATCGGCGCGTTCCAGCAGGGCGAGGTCTTCGGAGAATTCGATGCGCTTGAGAATCTCTCCCGGCGATCCCTTTGCGGCTTCCTTGCCGAGCAACATCTGCAAGCGCAAATTTTGCCGTATGCTACTCTTGGCTGCATCAAGAATATCCCGGCTGATATCGATCAGGATCACTCCAAAACCGGATTGCGCCAGGTTCTGAGCTACCCCGACTCCCATGATGCCTGCGCCGAGCACGCCTATGGTTTCTAATTTCATTGAACACCTCCAAGCGACCGCCGATCTGCATAACCCGATGGCGACCGCACACGCGAGCGTTTTCACAAACGCTGCATCCCTGCCGGGCATTTGAAGCCGCGCAAGGATCAGCGGCGAACGACGGATCAATCGAGCCCGGCAGCATGATCTCCCAGGCGTGAACGGCCAGCGGGTTTTTGGTATAACGGCGAGTAGATGTCTTCGATGAGGATCTCTTTTTCGCCAAAGAGCCGCTCGGCGGCAATGCCATAAGCACGGCACTCGCTCAGCAGGCGATTCGAGTCAACAATCGGGCGCGATTTTTCCGTATATTTCAGGCTCAAAACATAGCCTAACCAGGGTTCCTGCCCCATGGCATAGACGTAGACATTCGGGCAGTTGAAACGTTGAACTAGATCCATCGCCTGCTCAAAGTTTGAGCCGTTCAGGCGGCGCGATTCGTCCATAGGGCGTTCCAGGCTTCGGGTCAGCAAGGGGCCATACAGCCAGGTGAGCGGTGCGCCGTCACATTCCATCCCCAGGAATAGCACATCCAGGTCTCCGAACTCGCGTTGTAAGTGATCATACAAACGCGGCTCGATGTTGCAGGAATCAGCGGCAAACAAAAGCGAGCGCTTGCCGAGCCGCGCAAAATAGGCGGTCTTGGATCGTATGTTCAAGTCTGAGTGTTCGCCTAAGAAGGGGATGGCCGTGATCGTTCCATCTTCCCAGGCGATGCTTTCCATTTCATCCAGTTCGATGACGTTCTTGAAACCGATGTTGTTGAGGATGAGTTTCAGCGAAGGATCCTGCAACAATCCGCCTGAACTTGACGGCACGATGATATTCTTAACCTTATGCCTGAGTTGCAACAGGGTTTCCAACATGACGTGATCCTGATGGTTATGTGTGAGAATCACGTAATCGATGGAATCGGGCAAATCCATGTAGGTATACCGGGAAACGTTCGACTCGTAGGTGTAACTCAATACGGGGTCGAACAGCATGTTGACTCGCGGCGTCTCCAAGAGAATGCAAGCGTGGCCGAAATAGCGCCAGCGCACGCCGCTGCCGCGATACGGCGCGTAGGGCGGCGGCGCGGTGGTCGTAAAAAATGAGCGGACCAGTGGCTTTGTAGCTTCCGCTACATGCAACATCTCGGCAATTTCAGCCCAAGGGCGCGGCGAAGATTTTAATGCGAATAAGCGGTCGACGACCTCATCGTCGAAGGGCACATGCAGATGCAACAGCCTGTCGGATTCCAACCTCGGCGTGCTGAAGACGAACGGTCGGTCATCGCCGCTGATCATCGACAGCATCAGGCTCTGGGCAGAGCGGTCGTAATACTCGCTCTTGTAGAGTAGCGGTTCGATGAGCCGGTAACTCGGATGGTTATTGAGGTCGTAGACCAGTTCGACATACCCCTTCAAAATGTCCGGCACTTTGTCATAGAGCGGATGCAGCGAGAAGCCAGTCGCCTGGGTTCGCAGCATCTCTTCGAGCGAGGCGATGGCGGCGGAGAGTTCGAGCAGATGCGGATAGCGGCGTTTAGTCTGCTCTCGCAACTGCTCAATTTCGCCGACTCTGCCGCCGCCGTAATCGATGAAAGGGCCGCCGAGGAGCCGTGGGTTTTTAACCGCGTTTGCATGCACCTGCGGGGCGCTGATGTAAGAGTTCATTATCTTCAGGTGGCGCTCAGATAGGTAGCGCGCCGCCGTTGCCGGAGGGATCAAATACGACCATGCGTACCAGTGGTCAAACAACGGTTCGACCTGTATATTCGGACGAAGATAGAGTAAGTCGTTTTCCATGAGTTCTCCGTTATTGCCGAGCGGTCGAGCAGGCGCTTTGGTCAACGCGACTCTTGTAACCACTCTTTGAGCAGGGTTTCTTTTGCGGTTGGCAGCTTGGCCCGCCGGCTTGCGAGTTGGGCCCGCCGCCGGGCCAATTCAGTGCGCGACTGTGGATCGCAAGCCATATTGGTTGGGCGCTCAGGCAATCCTGCGGCGGCGGCTCCCGCCAGGTTCCGCTCCCTGAGAAGCTGATGCTGTTCTGACTCGTTTAAAAAGTCCAATTCCGACAATCTCAAATGCGGCGCTGCCACCGCCGTCTCCAGTAATTTTTTATAATGGCGGATCATTCGTTGTATGGTCGCCGCCTCAAAGAGAGCCGTGTTGTAACTGATCATTCCCACTAAGCCCCGCGCGGTTTCCATCATGACCAGCCTGAGATCAAAGCGTTCGGTGGCAGGTTCGGAAAGCAGGCGCTCGGCCTCGACGCCCGCAAGTTGAAGTTTTTTCGCCGGCAAGTTCTGTAATGCAAACATCACTTGAAACAGCGGCGTGCGGCTCAGGCTGCGTTCGGGCTCCAGTTCTTCGACCAGCTTCTCAAAAGGCATGTCCTGGTGCAGGTAAGCCGCAAGCGTAACTTCTCTCACATGCTTCAACAAATCGCTGAAGCTCGGATCGCCTGACAGGTCGCTGCGCATCACCAGCGTGTTGATGAAGAAACCAATCAGCGGTTCTAGTTCGGCCCGGTTACGGCCCGCTATGGGTGAGCCGATGACGATATCCGTCTTGCCGCTGTAGCAGTGCAACAGTACCTTGAACGCCGCCAGCAGCGTCATATACATGCTGACATTTTCGCGACGGCTTAGTTCTCTCAGAGACTGATCCAACTCGCTTGGAAACCTCAACGGCTCAAGCGCGCCGCAAGAATCCAGAACCGCTGGACGTGGGCGATCTGTGGGAAACCCCAACTCGACTGGAGCGCCTTGAAGCTGATCTTTCCAGTACTGCAAATCGCGCTGATGCGCCGCGCCTTGCAGCCATTGCTGCTGCCAACAGGCGAAGTCTGCATATTGAATCGCGAGTTCGGCAAGCGGAGACGGCTCAGCCGCAACGAAGGCCGTATAGAGTGCCGACAACTCATGAAACAAAACCCCTCCCGACCAGCCGTCGGATACAGTATGGTGCATGGTCAGCAACAGCAAATGCTTGTCGTTTTCGAGATGGAGAAAAAATGCCCTCACCAACGGCCCCTTCGCCAGAGCAAATGGCCGGCGCGATTCCTGTTGCAGAAGGGATTGAGCAAGCGCCTCTCTCTGTGTCGCAGGCAGCCCGGTCAAATCGACCAGCGGGAACGGCGCGGCAGCATATGGCTGTATCAACTGAATCGGCTCGCCCTCGATGGCAGGCAATATCGTGCGCAATATCTCGTGCCGCCGCATTACCTCATTCAAACTCTGCATGAGCGCGCGGAGATTGAGTTGCCCCGTGAAGCGAATGGCGACCTGGCTGTTGTAACTGCTTTCAGGCTCCAGTTGATGAAAGAACCACAACCCTTTCTGAGTGAAAGACAGCGGTAGGGTGGCGTCGCGCGGGGCGCGGCAAAGCGGGGCAGCCGCTAGATCATCACGTCCGCGACCGGCTGCTTCAATCTCCTGCGCCAGCGCGACGATGGTCGGTAATTCAAATATACGGCGAACCGAGAGCTCTATACGAAAGGCTTCCCGGACGCGCGAGACAACCTGCGTGGCGATCAACGAATGGCCGCCGATCTCGAAGAAGTTATCTTCGATGCCGACGCGCTCACGCTTCAGCACCTGGCACCAGATTCCCGCCAGCACCTCTTCGGTCGCCGTGCGCGGAGCTTGTGCGGCGGCGGCAGCATCGCCTTCTTCGCGACCTGGAATCGGCAAGGCCCGGCGATCCAGCTTGCCGTTAGGGGTTAAGGGCAGAGCTTCAAGGATCATGAATCTCGATGGCACCATGTATTCAGGCAACTTCTCGCGCAGATAATTACGCAAGGTCGCAAGCTTCAGGCCGGCCTCTGCTGAATTTGTAACGTAGGCCACAAGATATTTTTCGCCCGCATCATCCTGACGCGCGATCACGGCGCACTGCCGCACCCCATCGTGCTGTAACAGCGCCGCTTCAATCTCGCCAAGCTCAATGCGATAGCCGCGCAGCTTTACCTGGCCATCGGCGCGGCCCAAAAATTCGAGCTTGCCATCTCCACGCCATCGCGCTTGATCACCTGTACGGTAGAGCCGCTTTCCGCCCGTGCTATGTATGTCCGGCACGAAACGTTCGGCTGTCAGCCCAGGCTCGTTTAGATAACCTCTGCCGACGCCTGCCCCGCCGATATACAACTCGCCGATGGCGTTCACCAATACGTCTGTTTGCGTCTTATCAAAAATATAGGCCCGCAGGCTGGCCAGCGGTCTACCCAGCGCAATGCGCTCCCTTGGGGCTTCGCCGGCGTCGACATCCTCCGTGGTTATTTCTCCGGCAATAACTCCTACGGTAGTCTCTGTCGGCCCGTAATGGTTATAGATCTCCACGCCGGCCCTGGCCTCTCTCAGAGCCTTGACCAGTTCGCATCCCACCGCTTCGCCGCCGACGATCACCTTCTTACGCGCCACCGCTTGGCGGCTCGCGCCGACGAGTGCCTCCAGATGGCTCGGCACGATTTTCATGCATTCAATGTCTTCTCTCTGGAAATAATCTCCCAGTCCTTCGCCGTCGCTTATCATGTCCTCGCCGATAAGGTGCAGGGTTCCCCCGGTGATCAGCGCCCCATAGATAACCGTATTGCCGAGATCCGCTGCTACTGTGCTGGTGCCGGCAAATCGTTTGACCTTACTCAGCTTCAACCGTTCGACTGCGGCGAGCGAATAATTAACCAACTGCCGATGCTCAATGGCGACTCCTTTAGGCTTGCCCGTCGTGCCTGACGTGTAGATGACATAAGCAAGATTGCCTGGGCTTGTGAGGGTCAATGGCAGGGCCTGTGTCCTGGCGGCAATTGCAGCGCGACAGGCGTCCAGGTTGATTACGCGCTTAGCACAAGTGTTCAGAGTCTGCGCGGTCTCTGAGTTGGCGATAGCGAGTTTCAATTGAGCGGCTTCAGCAATGGCCGCGAGTCGCGACGGGGGATAAGTGGGATCGAGCGGCAGATAGGCCGCCCCTGACTTGAGCACTGCCAGCAGACTCACTATCAACTCTTGCCGTCGCCCCAGGCAGATGCCGACGACCTCCTCCGCTCCGGCTCCTTCCTCAATCAAATACCTCGCCAGTTGATTCGCTCGCCGGTTCATTTCTCCGTAACTTAAACTCCCTTCCTGGCTCACCACGGCGATGGCATCGGGTCTTTGCCCCGCTTGCTCTTCAATCAATTCGTGGATCAGCCGCTCTGGCGCGACTTCGCTGGCCGTGTCGTTCCACTCGTAGAGCAGTTGATGACGCTGGCCGGGGCTGACGAGTTCCACCTCGCTCAAGCGCCGGTCGGGGGCCTTTGCCAGCGCTTCGATCAGCCTCTCGAATTGCCGCGCCATCCGTTTGATCGTGCTCGCTTTGTATATATCGGCATTGTATTGGATGGTTGCCAACAGACCGTTTTGAGTTTCGGCGGCGACGAACTCGATTTCAAACTTCGAGGTGGTCGTGCATAGCGGCATTGGATTCACTTCCAATTCGCCCATGCGAGGTTTTTGGGTGAGACCGGTCTGCAAAACGAACATCACCTGAAAGATGGGAGAGCGGCTGAAATCTCTGTCCGGCTGCAACTCCTCAACCAACTTCTCAAACGGCACATCCTGATTCGCATACGCTCCCAGCGCCACCTCCTTCACCTTCTTCAACAACTCTCGATAGCTCGCTTCTCCTTTCACCTCCACTCGCATCACCAGCGTGTTCACAAATAGCCCCATCACTCCTTCCACTTCCGCTCGCCGCCGGTTGGCTATCGGCGTCCCCACCACGATGTCCTCCTGCCCGCTGTATCTCCACAACATCACATCGAAGGCTCCCAGCAAACTCATATACAGCGTCATCCCTTCGCTCCGGCTCAACTCCTTCAGCTTCCTCGTCGCCTCTTCTCCTATCCTCATCCTCTCGCTCCGGCCTCGCTTGCTCGTCATCCCCCCTCGCACATAATCACTCCCCATCTCAAGCACCGGCGCGGCTCCCTTCATCTGCTCTCGCCAGTACTCCATCTGTCTCTCCAACTCACCGCTCTCCAGCCACTCTCGCTGCCACACCGCGTAATCCGCATACTGCACCTCCAACTCCTCCAACTCTCCGGCCTCGCCGCCACTCCGCATCTCATACAACTTCCCCAACTCGCGCATCAAGATGCCCATCGACCAGCCGTCGCTGATGATGTGGTGCAGCACCAAAATCATCAGGTGCTCGGTCTCTTCAACCCGCAGCAATCTCACTCGCAGCAGCGGCCCCTCGCCCAGATCAAAGCCCCGCGCCGCCTCCTGCCGGCTGATCTGCTCGGCTCTCTCCTGGCGCTGCTGCGCTGTCTCTCCTTCGACCTCCTCGACCTCCACCACCAACTCTGTGGCTTCGCCGATCACCTGCTGCAACTCACCTTCGCGCTCGACAAAGACCGTCCGCAGGCTCTCGTGGCGGGCGATCATCTGGTTGAGGCTCGCCTGCAACGCCCGGACATTCAGCCGCCCCTTGATCTGGTAGGCCACCGGGATGTTGTAGATCTCGTTGCCCGGCTCCAAGCGATCCAGCAGCCACATGCGTTGCTGGCCGTAGGAGGCCGGAAACTCGTATCTCGCCTCGCTCTTTTTCTCCTGCTCCTTCACTTGCTCTACCCTCGTTCACTTCCCGGCATGGCCGAGGTCTCTGCTGACTGTCGGGCACGCCTCGCCATTCTGCGCATAGCCGGCATCGCTGGCCCTGCCCCGTTCTGCTTGATCTGGTCAACGATCTGGGCGAGTTCCCTAACCGTTGGCTCCTTGAAAAAGGCTTGCAGTGGCACATCCAGCCCCATCTGCTTACGCAGTTTGGAGATCACCTGAGTAGCGAGCAGCGAGTGACCGCCAAGCTCAAAAAAGTTTTCGGTTACGCTGATGGTTTCTCGCTTGAGCACCTCTTCCCAGATGCGGACGAGATCTCGCTCTAATTCGCTACTCGGTGCCTGGTATTGCTGCCTGTCAGTTTCAATATCCACATCGGGCAGGTGCTTGCGGTCAAGCTTGCCGTTGGCGGTCAGAGGCATCTTTGGCAATTGCACAATAACGGCAGGCACCATGTATTCTGGCAGGGTCTGTTTGAGTTGATTCCTAAGCTGGTTGCCATCCACCATACCGTCGGCGGTAACATAGGCTACTAATCGTTTGCCCGTCGACGCGCCTTGCTTCAAGACCACTGCGGCTTGTCGAACTCCGGGCTGCTGTCTCAGTACGGCTTCGACCTCGGCCAACTCAATAAGGTAGCCTCTTAACTTAACCTGATCGTCGCTTCTGCCGAGGTAGTCGATCTTTCCATCTTCTCGCCATCTGGCAATGTCTCCTGTGCGGTACATTCGTTCGCCCGCCGTCTGCGCGTATGGATTGGGAATGAATTTCCCGGCAGTCAGATCGCCTCTGCCGACGTATCCTCTGGCCTGACCTTCGCCTGCCAGCATCAACTCGCCGAGAACGCCAACCGGGCAAAGTTCAAAGTTCTTACCAAGCACATAGGCCCGCGTTTGCCAGATGGGTCGTCCAATGGTAATGTCTCCATCCTGATTTAGTTCGCTCACCGTCGAATAGACCGTATCTTCCGTCGGCCCGTAGAGGTCACAGACACGTTTGATGAATGGCAGTTCACAAACCTTGGTTGCCAGATCGCTCGGCACTGCCTCGCCGGCGAATCCCACGGTTTGTACCGTCGACGGCACTGCTTCTAATTCGAGCAGTTCCCTTACCGCCGAAGAAACCATATTCAGATAGGTAATCCCATGTGGATCGTGAGTTTGAGATAGCTGAAGGGCGTTCTCCGCCAGAATGATCTTTCCGCCAAACGCCAGTGGAAAGAAAATTTCGATCACCGATATATCAAAGCAGATGGAGGTTGATGCAAGCACCCTTGCCAACTCGGAATCGCTAAAGAAACTCCTGGCCCAGCATAAGAATACATTCAGGCTGGAATGCCTGATGGCCACCCCCTTGGGTGTTCCCGTAGAACCTGAGGTATAGATTGTGTAAGCAAGATTACCTGGCAATGCTCGCCGGCCCGTACCCTGCCCGCTTCTGCGGCTGATCGTTTCACGCGATTCGTCTAATTCAATAGATACGGCTCCGACCGGCAGAACGTCGTCGATCATCCCCTTCTGCGTCAGAAGCAGCTTCATTCCCGCATCCTTCATCATGAAGGCCAGCCGCGACGGGGGATAAGTGGGATCAAGCGGCAGATAGGCCGCCCCTGACTTGAGCACTGCCAGCAGACTCACTATCAACTCCTGCCGTCGCCCCAGGCAGATGCCGACGACCTCCTCCGCTCCGGCTCCTTCCTCAATCAAATACCTCGCCAGTTGATTCGCTCGCCGGTTCAACTCTCCGTAACTTAAACTCCCTTCCTGGCTCACCACGGCGATGGCATCGGGTCTTTGCCCCGCTTGCTCTTCAATCAATTCGTGGATCAGCCGCTCTTGCACGACTTCGCTGGCCGTGTCGTTCCACTCGTAGAGCAGTTGGTGTCGCTGGCCGGGGCTGACGAGTTCCACCTCGCTCAAGCGCCGGTCGGGAGCCTTTGCCAGCGCTTCGATCAGCCTCTCAAATTGCCGCGCCATCCGTTTGATCGTGCTCGCTTTATATATATCGGGATTGTAGCGAATCGAACCGTTGATGCCATCGTCGCGTTCTTCCATACCAAGGGCTATCTCAAATTTCGTCGTGTCATAGAAAACCTCTTTTGATTCAAGCGTGAGATCGCCAAATCTTAGTTTGGTCTTGGGCTCGTTATGAAACATGAACATGGCTTGAAAGATGGGCGAGCGGCTGAAATCTCTGTCCGGCTGCAACTCCTCAACCAACTTCTCAAACGGCACATCCTGATTCGCATACGCTCCCAGCGCCACCTCCTTCACCTTCTTCAACAACTCTCGATAGCTCGCTTCTCCTTTCACCTCCACTCGCATCACCAGCGTGTTCACAAATAGCCCCATCACTCCTTCCACTTCCGCTCGCCGCCGGTTGGCTATCGGCGTCCCCACCACGATGTCCTCCTGCCCACTGTATCTCCACAACATCACATCGAAGGCTCCCAGCAAACTCATATACAGCGTCATCCCTTCGCTTCGACTCAACTCCTTCAGCTTCCTCGTCGCCTCTTCTCCTATTCTCATCCTCTCGCTCCGGCCTCGCTTGCTCGTCATCCCCCCTCTCGCATAATCACTCCCCATCTCAAGCACCGGCGCGGCTCCCTTCATCTGCTCTCGCCAATACTCCATCTGTCTCTCCAACTCGCCGCTCTCCAACCACTCCCTCTGCCACACCGCGTAATCCGCATACTGCACCTCCAACTCCTCCAACTCTCCGGCCTCGCCGCCATTCCGCATCTCATACAACTTCCCCAACTCGCGCATCAAGATGCCCATCGACCAGCCGTCGCTGATGATGTGGTGCAGCACCAGAATCAACAGGTGCTCGGCCTCTTCAACCCGCAGCAATCTCACTCGCAGCAGCGGCCCCTCGCCCAGATCAAAGCCCCGCGCTGCCTCCTGCCGGCTGATCTGCTCGGCCTTCTCCTGGCGCTGCTGCGCCGTCTCTCCTTCGACCTCCTCGACCTCCACCACCAACTCGGTGGCTTCGCCGATCACCTGCTGCAACTCGCCCTCGCGCTCGACAAAGACCGTCCGCAGGCTCTCGTGGCGAGCGATCATCTGGTTGAGGCTCGCCTGCAACGCCCGGACATTCAGCCGTCCCTTGATCTGGTAGGCCACCGGGATGTTGTAGATCTCGTTGCCCGGCTCCAAGCGATCCAGCAGCCACATGCGTTGCTGGCCGTAGGAGGCCGGAAACTCGTATCTCGCCTCGCTCTTTTTCTCCT
>Ga0307468_100000048_pt1 | contig 47162 bp, 12 predicted proteins | sample atmdna_FD_203085 | JGI IMG/M metagenome (GOLD analysis project Ga0307468, IMG submission 203085) | Hardwood forest soil microbial communities from Morgan-Monroe State Forest, Indiana, United States - atmos_gases AM2C_05 | ecosystem: Environmental > Terrestrial > Soil > Temperate forest > Bulk...
CGAGCTCGACCGCCGGGCCGCGCGGCTGGGACACCGCTTGCGAGAGCTGGGGGCGCGTCCCAACCGCCTGGTCGCCGTGGTGATGGAAAAGGGGTGGGAGCAGGTCGTGGCGGTGCTCGGCATCCTCAAGAGCGGCGCCGCCTATCTGCCGATCGACGCCACTCTGCCGCGGGAGAGGATCTGGCACCTGCTCGAGCAGGGGGAGGTCGAGTGGGCGGTCACCCAGCCCTGGATCGACGAGGGTCTCGAGTGGCCCGCCGCCGTGGGCCGGCTGCGCATCGAGCCCGCGGAGGAGGCCGGGGACGTTGCCCCGCTGTCGCCCGTCCAGACGGCGGACGACCTCGCCTACGTCATCTTCACGTCAGGCTCCACCGGCGCCCCCAAGGGGGTGATGATCGATCATCGCGGCGCCCTCAACACGATCGTCGACGTCAACCGCCGCTTCGGAGTCACTCCCGAGGACCGGGTCCTCGGCCTGTCCGCCTTGAACTTCGACCTCTCGGTCTACGACGTCTTCGGCCTTCTGGCGGCGGGCGGCGCCCTGGTGCTCCCCGAGCCCTTGGCGTTGCGCGACCCGGCCCGCTGGCGCGAGCTGATCCTCGCAGAGCGGGTGACCCTGTGGAACACGGTGCCGGCGCTGATGGAGATGCTGGTCCATCACGCGTCCGAGCTGGCCGAGCCGGCGGCGGCCGGGCTCGCGCCGCTGCGGCTGGCCCTTCTGTCCGGCGACTGGATTCCCCTGTCGCTGCCCGAGCGGATCCGCGGGCTGGCGTCTCAGGCCGAGGTGGTCAGCCTGGGAGGCGCCACCGAGGCGTCCATCTGGTCGATCCTGTTCCCCATCGGCGCGGTCGATCCCGCATGGCCGAGCATCCCCTACGGCCGGCCCATGGTGAACCAGACCTTCCACGTGCTCGACGAACGGCTCGAACCCTGTCCGGTCTGGGTGCCCGGCCAGCTCCACATCAGCGGCATCGGTCTGGCGAAAGGGTATTGGCGCGACGAGGAGAAGAGCCGCGCCAGCTTCTTCACGCACCCCCGGACGGGCGAGCGGCTCTACCGTACCGGCGATCTCGGGCGCTATCTGCCGGATGGCGACATCGAGCTCCTGGGCCGCGAGGACCTCCAGGTCAAGGTGCAGGGGCACCGCATCGAGCTTGGAGAGATCGAGGCGGCGCTGACACAGTGCCCCCTGGTGCGCACCGCGGTGGTGGCCGCGCCGGGGCGCGAGCGGGGACAGCGGCGGCTCGTCGCCTATGTGGTCCTCGACGACGAGCCGGCGGCGGCTGACGGCGGCGCCGCTACGGTCGCGACCGTCACGGAAGTCGGTCTGCCCGTGCCCTTGCCGCCGGCGCCCGAGGAGCTGCAGACCCTCCGGCGAACCGGCGTAACGCCGGAAGCGGTCCCGCTCGCCGGGCTGGAGAGCCTGCTCGCGAGCGTCATGCAGGTCCGGCTCGACGGGGTGCCACTCCCCAAGTACCGCTATCCTTCGGCGGGCAGTCTCTATCCGGTACAGACCTATCTGTTAGTCCCGCCGGGCAGCGTCGATGGCTTGCCGGCCGGTGCTTACTACCACGATCCCCGGGAGCACCGGCTGGTGGAGCTGGCGAGCGGCGAGCGGCTGACCACGGCCCTGGACGGCGTGCGGGCAGGCGGTGGCGCCGCGCTGCTCCTGGTGGCGCGGCCGTCGGCCGTAACGCCGATGTACGGCGGCCTGGCCCCGGCGTTCTGCCTGCTGGAGGCCGGCTACATGGCGCGCCTTCTCGCCGGCGAGGCCGGGGACGGCGCCCTGGGGCTCCGTCCGCTCGAAGACCTGGAATTCGAGCCGCTCCGGCCGCTGCTCGACCTTGAGGCGGACCAGGTGCTGCTGCACGGCTTCATCCTGGGCCGTATGGCCGCGCCGGCCGGCGGGGATGGGCCGGACGTCTCCGGCTGGCGACCCGCCGCCACCGCTCCGGCCTGGCAAAAGCTGGGGGGCGACGAGGAGAGTGGCGGGCTGCGCAAGACCCTGGTCAACGAGGTCGACCGTCTGGAGTTCAAGTTGTGCGAGCCCGGGGTGCGGCAGGTCCCGCCCGGCGTTCCCCACCTGCAACTCGCGCGGCCGCGGTGGGACGAGGCGTTCCTCGAGGAGCTCAACTTCCGACGCAGCGACCGGGAATACCTGGTCACGCCGGTACCGCTGGAGGATCTGGGCGCGCTGCTCGCTTCGCTGGGTCAGTCCTGCCTGCCGGATGGTCCCGGCGCGCCCTTGGGCTTCTACCTGCACGTTCAGCCGGGACGCGTCGCCGGACTCGCGGGCGGGACCTACCGCTACCAGCCGGAGAACCACGTCCTGGTACCGATTCAGCCCGGGGCGGAGATCGCCCCCTCGGTCCACGACGCTCCCAACCGGGAGATCTTCCAGAGCGCCGCCTTCTCACTGCTCATGGTGGCCGAGACGGCCGAGCTGGAGCCACTCCACGGCCCGTGGTCCCGCGACGTCTCGCTCCTCGAGGCCGGCGCGCTGGGACAGCTCCTGATGACCGTCGGCCCGGCGTACCGCATCGGCCTCTGTCCCCTCGGCTCGATGGCTTTCGACCGTGTACGCCCCCTATTTGGCGTGGACCGCGGCAGCTTCCTGGTCCAACACTTCGTGGGCGGGCGCATCCCGCCGCGCGGCGTCGGTCTCGCGACCGTGGAGGGCACGGTCCGCCGCGTCCGCGAAGAGGTGCCGCAGGTGCAGGAGATCCAGGCCTTCCTGCGCCAGCGGCTGCCGGAGTACATGGTCCCTGCCACCGTGATGGTGCTCGACCGGCTGCCGCTCACCGCCAACGGTAAGGTGGACCGGGCGGGGTTGCCCTCGCCGGATCTCTCCGGCCTCTCTCCCGAGGTGGGCTTCGTGGCTCCGCGGACCCCGGTGGAGGCCTGCTTCGCCGAGATCTGGCGCGACCTCCTCAGCGTCCCGCGGGTCGGCGTCCAGGACAACTTTTTCGCCCTGGGCGGCGATTCCGTGCAAGGCATCCAGTTCCTTGCCCGCGCGCGGCAGAGCGGCTATGAGCTGACCGTGCGCCAGTTCTTCGAGCAGTTGACCGTTGCCGGTCTGGCGGAAGTCGCCCGGCCGGCCGAGGCGACTGCGGGCGAGGTGGACGGCCTCGCGACGGCGGGCCTGTCGGTCACCGACTTCCCCGGTGCCGAGCTGACGCAGCAGGAGCTCGACGAGCTGATCGCGGAGTACGCCGACGAGGAGCCGTTCTGATCATGAGCAAGCCGTCCAACATCGAAGACATCTATCCGCTGTCGTCCCTGCAGGAGGGGATGCTCTTCCATACTCTCTACTCGCCGGAGGAGCGGCCCTATCTCGATCACATCGTCTGCCGCCTGTCGGCGCCAGGCGGGGTGAGAGCCGAGGTCCTGACGGCGGCGTTCGCCCGCGTGGTGGAGCGCCATCAGGCGCTGCGGACCGCGTTCGTCTGGAAGCTGCGCGACCGGCCGCAACAGGTGGTGCTGCGGCGGGTCCGCGTGCCGGTGGAGGAGCAGGACTGGCGCGGTCTGCCGCCCGACGGGCAGCAGCGCCGGCTCGCCGCCCTCCTGGAGGAGGACCGCCAGCGCGGCTACGACCTGTCGAAGCCGCCGCTGCTGCGTTTGAGCCTGCTGCGACTGGACGACGACAGCAGCCAACTCGTCTTCAGCTACCACCACATCATCATGGACGCCTGGTCGGTGCCGCTCGTCTTCAGCGAGCTTCTGGCCTTCTACGGCGCGCTGTCCCGGGGCGAGGAGCCGGTGCTCGAGCGGCCGCGGCCATTCCGCGCCTATATCGACTGGCTGCGCCAGCGCGACCTGTCGCAGGCCGAGGCCTTCTGGCGCCGCGAGCTCGCCGGCTTCGCCGCCCCTACGCCCTTGGCCGTGGACCGCTCCGCGGGAGAGGCCCCGGCGGAGGGAGGGGAGTACAGCGGCGCGCAGGCGGATGTGCCAGCCTCTCTTACCTCCGCCCTCCAGTCCCTGGCCCGCAACCGCCGCATGACGCTCAACAACGTGGTCCAGGGCGCCTGGGCGCTGCTGCTCGCCCACTGCAGCGGCGAGCCCGACGTCGTCTTCGGCTCGGTGGTCTCGGGCCGGCCGCACGAGATCCCCGGGGTCGAGTCGATGGTCGGGCTGTTCACCAATACCCTGCCGGTGCGCGCCCAGGTCGCGGAGGGCGAGCGCGCCGGCGCCTGGCTCGAGCGCTTCCAGGCCCGCCAGGCCGAGTTGCACCAGTACGAGTGGAGCCCGCTGGTCGAGGTTCAGGAGTGGAGCGACATGCCGCGCGGGATGGCGCTGTTCGACAGCATCGTCATCTTCCAGAACATCCCGCTCGACGCGGTGCGCGACCGCGGCGGCAGCGGGCTCGAGGTCCGGATCGCCCAGCACGATCCCAAGAACAACTTCCCGCTGACCTTGATGATCGCGCCCGGACCCGTGCTCTCCATGCGGCTCCTGTACGACGGCCGCTGGCTCGACTCCACGACCGTCGAGCGCCGCCTGGGACACCTGCGGACGCTCCTGGAGAGCCTGGCGGCCCATCCGGACCGGCGTCTCGGGGAGCTGTCGATCCTCGGGGAGACGGAGCGCCACCAGCTGCTCGTCGAATGGAACGACTCCGCTCTCGCGGTGCCGCCGTCCGTCACCCTGCACGAGTTGTTCGCGGCGCAGGCGGGCCGGACGCCGGGGGCATCGGCGGCTACCTGTGACGGCGCCAGCCTCACCTACGAGCAGTTGGAGCGGCGCGCGAACCGCCTGGCGTGGCTGCTGTCTGGCCGCGGCGTGCGGCGCGGCGACGTGGTGGCGCTGCTCGCCGAGCGGGGCCTCGACTTCCTGGCCGCTGTCCTCGCGGTGTTCAAGACGGGGGCCGCCTACCTGCCCCTGGACCCGGCCCATCCCGAGCAACGGCTTGCCCAGGTGCTGGAGCTCAGCCGCGCGCGTTGCGTCCTGGCCGCCGGCCCGTTCCTGCCGGGGCTCGCGGCGGCCGTCGAGCGGCTGCCGGCCGCCGTTCGGCCCGAGATCGCCGCGCTCGAAGAGCTGCTGCAGCGCGACGCCGCGGAGCACGGGCTGCCCGCGGCGGGACCGCAGGGCCTCGCCTACGTCATCTATACGTCCGGCTCGACCGGCGTGCCCAAGGGGGCCATGGTCGAGCATCGCGGCATGCTCAACCACCTCTTCGCCAAGGTCGCGGATCTGCGGCTTGCGGAGCGTGACACGGTGGCGCAGACCGCCTCGCAGTGCTTCGACATCTCGGTCTGGCAGCTCCTGGCGCCGCTGCTCGTCGGCGGCCGCGTACATATCCTGGCCGACGAGGTGGCGCACGACCCCGCGCTGCTGCTCGCCGAGACCGCGAGGGAGGGCATCTCCGTCCTCGAGGTCGTGCCGTCGATGCTGCGGCTGATGCTGGAAGAGATCGAGAGCCGCGGCGCCAGGCCTCCTCTCGACCGGCTCTCGTGGCTGCTCGTCACCGGCGAGGCGCTGCCGCCCGACCTCTGCCCGCGCTGGCTCGCGAGGTACCCGGACGTCCCGCTGCTCAACGCCTACGGCCCCACCGAGTGCTCGGACGATGTGACGCACCACCGCATCGGCGAGCCGGCGGCGGCGGGCCTGTTCCGGGTCCCCATCGGCCGGCCGGTGGCCAACATGCGCCTCCACGTCCTCGACCGCCTGCTGGAGCCTTGCGCCCTCGGCGTGCCGGGAGAGCTGTGCGTGAGCGGCATCGGCGTCGGGCGGGGATATCTGTACGATCCGGCCCGCACCGCCGCGGCGTTCGTCCCCGATCCGCTGGCCGCGGCCGCGGGCGAGAGGCTCTATCGCACCGGCGACCTAGCGCGCTGGTCGCGCGAAGGGTGCCTGGATTTCCTGGGCCGGATCGATCACCAGGTCAAGGTGAGAGGCTTCCGCATCGAGCTGGGGGAGATCGAGTCGCTCCTCGAGCGTCACCCCGCCGTGCGTTCGGCGGTGGTGGTGGCACGGGAGTGGGAGGGGAGCGCCGGCGACCGCCGCCTCGTCGCCTATGTGGTGCGGGACAGCGGCCACGAGACCGCGGCGGCGCCGGACGGCGCGGCGGAGCCGCCGGCCGGGTCCGCAGCGCGGGTCGACCAGTGGCGCGTGGTGTTCGACGAGGTCTATGAGCAGAGGCGGATCTCCTCCGAGGACGAAGCCGTCCACCTGCGGGTCTGGGTCGACAGCTACACCGGACAGCCCTTCCCGGAGGCGGAGATCTTCGAGTCGGTGGAGGACTCCGTCGCCCGTATCCTCGCCCTGCGCCCGCGACGCCTGCTGGAGCTCGGCTGTGGCACCGGTCTGATCCTGCAGCGTGTCGCGCCGTCGTGCGAGGAGTACGCCGGCACCGACCTGTCGCAGGTGGCCCTGGCGGAGCTGGCACGCCGTGTGGAGGGCGCGGAGTGGCGCGACCGGGTCACCCTCCTCGAGCGGCCAGCCGACGATCTGCGGGGGCTGGAGCGCGGCCGTTTCGACGTCATCGTCCTCAACGAGGTGGTGCAGTACTTCCCCGGCCTCGACTACCTGCTGCGGGTTCTCGACGGTGTCGTGGACCTGATCCGGCCGGGCGGCCGGATCTTCCTGGGGGGGCTCCGCAGCCTGCCCTTGCTGCGCGCCTTCCACACCTCGGTCCAGCTCTTCCAGGCACCGGCCGGCCTGTCCCTGCTCGAGCTGCGACGCCGCATCGATGCCTACGCCGCCCAGGAAAAAGAGCTGGCGGTCGATCCCGAGCTGTTCCCGGCCTTGCGCCGGCGGCTGCCGGGCCTCGGCCGCGTCTGGGTGCGGCCCAAGGGCGGCCGGTCGCGCAACGAGTTCACCAGGTTCCGCTACGACGCCATCCTCGAGGTCGGCGCCGCCCCCGCCTCCGAGCCCGCGCGGGAGTGGCGCGAGTGGAGCCCGGAGTGGACACCCGGCTCGTTGCGCGGGCTGCTGGGAAGCGGGCCGCACATGCTGGCCCTCGCCGCCATCCCCAACCCCCGCACCCGCGACGACGCCCGCGCCATCGAGCTCCTCGAGCAGGGGGGCGGCGGCGCGGCCACGGCGGGCGAGCTGCGGGAAGCGCTGCGCGCATCGGCGCCGGCCGCCGGCATCGACCCCGAGGAGCTCCAGGAGCTGGCGCGCGACGCCGGATACCGGGCCGAGGTCTCCTGGATCGACACCGACGCCAGCGGGCGCTACGACGCCCTCCTCGTGCGCTCCGGCCTTGAGGCGGACGGTGTGGTGCCGCGCTGGCGGCCGGTCGCGCCGCAGCCCTGGAGCGCCTATGGCAACGTGCCGCGCGAGCGCCGCGCCGTCCGCGACCTGCGGCCCGAGCTGCGCGGCTATCTCGAGAGCCAGCTGCCCGACTACATGGTGCCTTCGGTGTTCGTGGAGCTGGAGGCCTTGCCGCTGACGGCCAACGGCAAGGTCGACCGCCTCGCCCTGCCGGACCCGGAGACCTCGATGGCCGAGCCGCACGAGGCGGGCCCCGCCCGGACCCCGGTCGAGGAGCTGCTGGTCTCCTTCTATGCCGAGATCCTGGGGACGCAAGGCCTCGGTCCGGGCAGCGACTTCTTCGCCTCCGGCGGGCACTCGCTCCTCGCCACGCAGGTGATCTCCCGCGTGCGCAACACCTTCCAGGTGGAGCTGCCGTTGCGGACCCTATTCGAGGCGCCCACTCCCGAGCTCCTCGCCCGGCGGATCGAAGCAGCCATCCAGGAGAGGCAGGGGCTGTCCGTCCCGCCGCTGCGGCGCGCCGCGGCGGGCTCGGCTCCCCCCCTCTCCTTCGCCCAGCAGCGACTCTGGGTCATGGAGCAGATGGATCCCGGCAGCTCCGCCTACAACCTGCCGATCGCGGTCCGCCTTGATGGGCAGCTGCGGGTGCTGGAGCTGAACTGGGCCCTGGCCGAGATCGTGCGGCGGCACGAGGTTCTGCGCACCACCTTCGTCGCCGTCGACGACGAGCCGGCCCTGGTGATCCATCCGGCCGGGCCGTTCCCGCTCCCCGTCTGCGACCTGAGCGGCCTCGGCGAGGCCGCCGCGGAGGCCGCGGCGCTCCACCTCGCGCGCGTGGAGGCGGCAGCGCTGTTCGACCTCGACCACGGGCCGCTCCTGCGGGCGTGGCTGGTCCGTCTGGCCGCGGACCGGCACGTGGTCCTCTTCACCATGCACCACATCGTGAGCGATGCCTGGTCGATGGGCGTGCTGGTGCGAGAGGTGGCGGCGCTCTATGGCGCCGCCGTGGCGGGCGCACCCGCGCCGCTGCCGGAGCTGGCGCTGCAGTATTCGGATTTCGCCGCCTGGCAGAGAGAGTGGCTGCAGGGCGACGCGCTGGAGCGTCTCCTCTCGTATTGGAAGCGGCAGCTCGCGGGGCCTCCGCCCGCCTTGAAGCTGCCGCTCGACCGGCCGCGGCCCGCGACGCCGGGCGCGCAGGGGGCCGGCTACACGTTCCTCCTTCCCGCCGAGCTGTCGCGCGCCGTCCGGGCTCTCGGGCAGCGCGAAGGGGCCACGGTGTTCATGACCCTCCTCGCGACGCTCAAGGCGCTGTTCCACCGTCTGACCGGCCAGACCGATATCGTGATCGGTACCGACATCGCCAACCGCAACCAGGCGGAGACCGAGCCGATGATCGGCTTCTTCGTCAACCTGCTGGTGATGCGGACCGATCTTTCGGGAGCGCCGAGCTTCCGCCTGGCTCTGGCCCGTGTCCGCGAAGTGTCCCTGGAGGCCTACGCGCACCAGGACCTGCCTTTCGACGTCCTCACCCGGGAGCTGCGGCTCGAGCGCGGGTTCAGCCAGGCGCCGCTGTTCGACCTGCTGTTCGTGTTCCAGAACGCCCCCGTGCAGGCGCTCGACCTGACGGAGGTGGCGTTGCGCCCCTTCCCCGTGGACTACGGCACCGCCCGGTTCGACCTCGCGCTGTTCGCGGAGGAGAGGCCGCGCGGCATCGCCTGCCGCTGGGTCTATCGCACCGAGCTCTTCGATCCCGCCACCATCGCCCGCTTGTCGGCGCGTTATCAGACCTTCCTCGAGAGCGCCGTGGCACGCCCCGATGCCCCGCTGGATGAGCTCGAGGTGCTGAGCCCGGCCGAGAAGGAGGAGCAGGCGCAGGTGCAGCAGCGCAGCTTCCAGCGTTTCAAGGCCCAGCGGCCGCGCGCCGTCGAGTTCCCACAGCCCATGGAGGTGGCGGAATGAGCCGTGAACGCAGCGGCCTCGCCGGCCTCCAGACCCTGGTGAGCGCGAAGCTCGCCGGCCGGATCGGCCTCGCGCCGGAGCAGATCGATCCCGGCGAGCCGTTCAGCCGCTACGGTCTCGACTCGGTCAAGGCGATCGCCATGATCGAGGACCTCGGCCAGGAGCTGGGCCGGCCGCTCTCCGCGACCCTGGCGTGGACCCACCCCACGGTGACCGAGCTGGCCCGTCACCTGGCGGAAGACGACCGCGGGACGGGGGAGGCCGCGGCTCCCGCCGCAGCCGGCCGGCTGCGCGACGAGCCGATCGCCGTCGTCGGCCTCTCCTGCCGCTTCCCGGGAGCTCCGAGCGCCGCGGCCTTCTGGCGCCTCCTCCGCGAGGGCGGCGACGCGATCCGCGAGGTACCGCGCGAGCGCTGGGATGTGGACGCCTTCTACCACCCCGATCCTGGGGTGCCCGGCACCACCAACAGCCGGCGGGGCGGTTTCCTCGTCGACATCGACCGGTTCGATCCACTGTTCTTCGGCATCTCGCCGCGCGAGGCGGCGGAGATGGATCCGCAGCAGCGCATCATGCTGGAGCTGACCTGGGAGGCCCTGGAGGACGCCGGGGTACCGCCGCGGGACCTGGCGGGCACCTCGACCGGCGTCTTCTTCGGCGTCGTCTGGCGCGACTACGCCGACCTCCACCGCGAGGCCCGGGCCGCGGCCACTTCCCACACCGGGGTCGGCCTCGCGCCGGCGATCATCCCGAACCGCGTCTCGTACGCCCTGGGCCTCCACGGCCCCAGCCTGATGGTGGATACCGCCTGCTCGTCGTCGCTGGTGACGGTCCACCTGGCCTGCCGCAGCCTCCGCGAGGGGGAGTCCACCGTCGCTCTCGCCGGCGGGGTGAACCTTATGCTGGTCGGTGAGACCATGGTGGCGCTCACCAAGTTCGGCGGCCTCTCGCCGCGCGGCCAGTGCCGCGCCTTCGATGCCGACGCCGACGGCTTCGTCCGCGGCGAGGGCGCCGGCGTCGTGGTGCTCAAGCCGCTCTCCCGCGCCCTCGCCGACGGCGACCGGATCTACTGCCTGATCCGCGGCAGCGCGGTGAACAACGACGGCGCGAGCAACGGCCTCACCGCGCCCAACCCGCAGGCGCAGCAGGCCGTCCTGCGCCGCGCCTACCAGGGGAGCGGCGTGGATCCCGGCCGCGTCCACTACGTCGAGACGCACGGCACCGGCACGCCGCTGGGCGATCCCATCGAGGCGAGCGCCCTTTCGGCTGTGCTGTGCGCCGGGCGGGAGGCGGAGCGCCCGCTGCTCATCGGCTCGGTCAAATCCAACCTCGGCCATCTGGAGGGAGCGGCGGGCATCGCCGGCCTCATCAAGGTGGCGCTGTCGATGCGGCATCGGCTGATCCCGCCGAGCCTGCACTTCGAGCGCCCTAACCCTCACATTCCGTTCGGCGACTGGCGCCTGCGCGTCCAGACCGCGCTGGCGCCGTGGCCCGACGAGGAGACCCCGGCAATGGCCGGCGTCAGCGCCTTCGGCTGGGGAGGCACCAACTGCCATCTGGTCGTGGAGGAGATGCCGGCCCGGCGCGCGAATATCCTGCCCCTCGCCGCAGCGAGCGCCGCCGAGCTCCAGCATCTGTCGAGAGAGCTCCGGGAGTATGCGGCGACCGCCGTCGTGCCGCTCTCCGAGCTCTGCGCCGTCGCGCGGCCCGGACCGGCCGGGCACCGGCTCGCGGTCTCGGTGCGGTCGCGCCGGGAGCTGGTGGACCGCCTGGACGCCTTCCTCGCCGGCCAGCCTCGCCCCCGTCTCGCCGCCGGCACGGCGGCTGGTGCTCCACCGAAGCTGGTCTTCGTCTTCTCCGGACTGGGCTCGCAATGGCCCGGCATGGGACGGGACCTGCTCTGGGAGGAGCCGGTCTTCCGCGCCTGGATCAACCGCTGCGACGAGGTCTTCCAGCGGCTCCTCGGCTGGTCCGTGCGCGAGCAGTTGAGCGCCTTCGATCCGTCGGGCGTGGAGGAGCGCTGGGGGAAGCGCTCGGAGAACATCGCCATCGTGCAGCCGGTGCTGTTCTCGCTGCAGGTGGCCCTGGCAGCGCTGTGGCGGTCCTGGGGGGTGGAACCGGACGCCGTGGTGGGGCAGAGCCTCGGTGAGGTGGCCGCTGCGCAGGCCGCCGGTGCCCTCTCCCTCGAGGATGCGGCGCGGGTCATCGCCAGCTATGTCCAGGCCCAGGCGCCGACGGTGGACCGCGGCGGGGTGGCCATCATCCAGCTCCCGGCCGCGGAGGTGGAGGAGCTGCTCGTCAGTCAGGACAGCCTGGTGGTGGCGGGCTACAATAGCCCGGTCTCCACCCTGGTCTCCGGCGACTCCGGTGCTCTGGACCTCTTCCTCGCCGGCCTCAAGGCGCGCGGCGTCTTCTGCTCCCGGATCCGCATCAACCTGGCGGCCCACAGCCCGCACATGGACCCCGTGCTCGACACCGTGCGGGAGGATCTTGCCGGCATCCGTCCGCGCCGCGGCGCCGTGCCGCTCGTCTCGAACATGACAGGCGTGCCGCTGCCGGGAGCCTGCATGGGGCCCGACCACTGGGCGTTGAACCTGCGCGGCAAGGTCCTCTTCGCCCAGGCCGTCGAGTGGCTGTCTGGCGCCGGGCATACGGTCTTCCTGGAGGTCGGACCGCACCCCGTCCTCACCGGCACGGTCGCCGAGTGCCTGGAGCCTCTCGGCAGGGAGGGGGCGGTTCTGTCTTCGTTGCGCAAGGGGGAGGAGTCCCGTGGCGCGCTGTTCGACTCGCTGGCAGCGCTGTGGACGCGGGGCTGCCCCGTCGCCTGGGCCCGCCTCCTCCCGGCGCCGGCGGTGGACCCCGGGGCGGACGATACTGGCAGAGAGGAGCTGTTGCCCCTGTCGGCCCGCGCCACGGCGGCGCTGCAGGAGCTCGCCGGCGCGACCGCGGCGCGGCTCCGCGGGGAGGCCCTCGGGGAGGAAGTGCCGTCTCTCTCCGACCTCTGCTACAGCGCGGCCCTGCGGCGCGGCCATCACGAGCAGCGCCTCGCCGTGGTCGCCTCCTCGCGGCGGGAGCTGGCCGACCGGCTGGAGGACTACGCTCGCGGCGACTGGAGCGGGGGCGTCGTCGCGGGCCAGGCGGCGCGCGAACGGCCCCGTCTGGTCTTCGCCTTCTGCGGCCAGGGCGCGCAGTGGCAGGGCATGGAGCGCGAGCTGCTGGCCCGCGAGCCAGTGTTCCGGGAGACCTTCGAGGAGTGTGACGAGCTGATGCGCCCCCACCTCGGTTTTTCCCTGCTGGAGGCGGTGGGGAGCGGGAGGAAGGCGGATGCCCTCGACGCCACGGAGGTGGCGCAGCCGGCGCTGTTCGCCATGCAGGTGGGGCTCGCGTCCCTGTGGCGATCCTGGGGCGTCCTGCCCGACGCGGTGATCGGCCACAGCCTGGGGGAGGTGGCGGCGGCGCACGTCGCCGGAATCCTGCCGCTGCCCGAGGCGGCGCGGATCATCGCCCTGCGCGGCAGGCTGATGGCGCCCACCCGCGGCCGGGGCCGGATGGCCTCCGTCGGCCTGCCGTTCGAAGCGGCGCAAGAGCTCGCCGCGGGCTCTGGAGGACGGCTCTGGATCGCGGCGCTCAACAGCCCGGCGACCACCGTGCTGGCGGGCGAGCCCGACGCCCTCGCCGAGACGCTGGCGAGCCTGCGGGAGCGGTCCGTGACCTGCCGCGAGCTGCGCGTCGAGTACGCCTTCCACAGCCCGCAGATGGAGAGGAGCGCGGCGGAGCTGACGGCGGCCCTGCGCGGCCTGCGCCTACAGCCGGCGGAGCTGCGCTTCGTTTCCACCGTCACCGGCCACGCGGCCGCCGGGACCGACCTCGACGCCGGCTACTGGGGACGCAACGTCCGCGAGCCCGTGCGCTTCTCCGCGGCGGTTTCGGTCCTCGCCGCCGAGGGGTCCGATCTGTTCCTGGAGATGGGGCCGCATCCGGTCCTCTCCGTCTCCATCTCCGAGTGCGCCGAGCTCTCCAGAGCGACCGCCAGGACTCTCCCGTCATTGCGCCGTGGACATGGTGATCGGCGGAGCCTGCTCGCTTCGCTCGGTGCTCTCTACACCCTGGGATACCCCGTCGATTGGCGGGGCCTTCACCCCGAAGGGGGCCGGCTCGTGTCGTTACCGGACTATCCCTTCCAACGCCAGCGCTACTGGTTCGAAGAGGGGGGCGTGTCCATGCCTGCAGCTCCTATCCATCCGGCATCCGACCGGCGCGGCGCCGTCCTGTCCAGGCTCGGGTCGATCTTCTCCGAGCTGACCGGGATCCCGAGCGCCAGGATCGATCCCGGAGCCACCTTCCTGCAGCTGGGCGCGGACTCTGTGGTCCTGCTCCAGGGCGTGCGCGCCATCCAGGATGCGTTCGGGGTCGAGCTGTCCATGCGCCAGCTTTTCGGCGAGCTGTCGACCCTAGAGCTGCTGGGTGCCTACGTCGAGGCCGCCATGCCGGCCCCGACCCCAGCGCCGTCCGTCTCCGCCGCTCCCGCTGCGGCTCCCACCCTTCCGGAGGCTGCAGGGATGGAAGCAATCATCGAGCGCCAGCTGGCAGCCTTCTCGCGGGGCTTTACGGAGCTCGCCGTGCAGCAGCTTCAAGCGCTGGGTGGCGCCCGTCCGGCCGTGCCGCTGCCACCGCCGGCCGCTCCGGCGAAGTCCGAGTCGCCCGCCGCCTTCGTGGCCTACCAGCCTCTCAAGGTCCACGAGCGCTCCGAGCTCGACGCCCGCCAGGCCCACCACCTCGAGCGGCTCATCGCCCGTTACACACGGAAGACCCCGCGGTCGAAGGCGGCGACCCAGACCCATCGCCGCGCCTTCTCCGACAACCGGTCCTCGGCGGGTTTCCGTCCCGACCTCAAGGAGATGCTCTATCCGCTCATCGCCGAGCGCTCCCAGGGCACCAGGATCTGGGACCTCGACGGCAACGAGTACATCGACATCACCATGGGCTTCGGGGTGAACCTGTTCGGCCACCGGCCGCCCTTCATCGAGCAGGCGCTCGCCGAACAGCTCGCCAAGGGCATGCAGCTCGGGCCCCAGTCGCACATCGCCGGCGAGGTGGCGGAGCTGATCTGCGAGCTGACCGGCGCCGAGCGGGTGGCGTTCAGCAATACCGGTACCGAGGCGGTGATGACCGCCCTGCGGCTGGCCCGCACCGTCACCGGACGCCGGCGCGTGGCGCTGTTCAACGGCTCCTATCACGGCCACTTCGACGGCGTGCTGGCGAGCCCCAGCCTCGCCTTCGGGGCCCAGCGGTCCCAGCCCATGGCACCCGGCGTCTCGGCGGGCGCCGTCGACGAGATCCTGATGCTGGAGTACGGCGATCCCCGCTCCCTGGAAGCCATCCGGAGTCATGCCGGCGAGCTCGCCGCCGTCCTCGTCGAGCCGGTGCAGAGCCGCCGTCCCGATCTCCAGCCGCGGGAGTTCCTGCACGAGCTGAGGCGGCTGACGGAGCAGGCCGGCACGGCCCTGATCTTCGATGAGGTGATCACCGGCTTCCGCTCTCACCCCGGCGGCGCGCAGGCCGTTTTCGACGTGCGCGCCGACATTGCCGCCTACGGCAAGGTGTTGGGCGGCGGCATGCCCATCGGCGTGGTGGCGGGCGCCTCCCGCTTCATCGACGCCATCGACGGCGGGGTGTGGGACTACGGCGACAGCTCCTACCCGCGGGCGCAGACGACCTTCTTCGCCGGGACCTTCTGCAAGCATCCGCTGGCCATGGCCGCCTCGCGGGCGGTCCTGATGCACCTCAAGGAGCACGGGCCGGCGCTGCAGCGGGAGCTGGCCGAGCGGACCGCGCGCCTCGCCGCCGGCCTCAACGCGTTCTTCGCAGCGGAGGAGCTGCCGATCCAGGTGGCCCACTTCAGCTCTCTCTTCCGCATCCTCTCGAAGCACAACCTCGAGATCCTCTTCTATCACCTGGCGGAGAATGGCGTCTTCGTCTGGGAAGGAAGGACGCTGTTCCTGTCGACGGCGCACACGGACGAGGACGTCGAGCAGGTGGCCGAGGCGGTGCGTAAGAGCGTCCTCGAGATGCGCGACGGCGGCTTCCTTCCCCCGCGGCGCCGCGACGACCGCGAGCTCCCGTCGCCGCCATTGACCGATGCCCAGCGGGACATCTGGGTGCTGGCCCAGCTTGGCGCCGAGGCCTCGGCCTCCTGTAACAACCAGGTCTGCCTGCGGCTCCAGGGACCCTTGCGCGTGGAGGCGTTGCGTCAGGCGGCGAGCGATCTGGTGGGCCGACACGAGGCGTTGCGTACGGTGTTCGATCCGGCTACCGGGGCGCCCCGCCTCCTGCCCGGGGGAGAGCCCGGCCTGCACGTCCACATGGTGCCGGCTCTGGACGGCCTCGCGCGGGACGAGGCGATCGATGGCCTGCTCACGGCCGAGGCGCGGCGGCCGTTCGATCTCGCGCGCGGGCCGCTGCTGCGGCTTGCGCTGCTGCCGCTCGACGACGAGCACCTTCTGGTCGTGGGGGCGCACCAGATCGCCGCCGACGGCTGGTCTTTCGGTGTCCTGCTGCGCGAGCTGGGGGCTCTCTATACGGCCCGTGTGACCGGCCGCCCCGCTACTCTCCCGGAGCCCACGCCGTTCCGCTCCTACGCCGAGCGCGAGCTTCTCTGGCTGCAGACGGCCGACGCGGCACGTTCCGAGGCCTGGTGGCTTGAGCGCCTGGCCGGCCCCCTGCCCGTGCTCCGCCTCCCCGGCGACCGGCCGCGCCCCGTCTTCCAGACCTACGCCGGCGCCGATGTCCACGCAGTCATCGAGCCCGGCCTGCGGGAGGACCTGCAACGGCTTGCGGCCGGCCGGGGATGCACCCTCTTCATGGTCCTCCTCGCCGCTTTCCAGGCCCTGTTGCACCGGCTCACCGGCCAGGAGGACCTTCTGGTCGTCACCCCCAGCGAGGGCCAGGCCTTCGATGGCGGCCCCGCATGGGTCGGCGACTGCCTGAACCTCCTGCCGTTGCGCACCGGCGGCGGAGGAGATCCGGCGTTCGGCAGCTATCTGGAGCGGGTGAAACAGATGCTGCTGGAGACCTTCGAGCACCAGCGCTACCCCTTCGCCCGCCTGCTTGCGCGGCTGACGCCGGCGCCCGACCCCAGCCGCTGGCCGCTGTTCAACCTCGACCAGCGCCTGCCGCTGCCGGCGCTGCCGGGGATCGCTGCCGAGCTCCGCACCATGCCCAGGAGCTTCTCGAGCTTCGAGCTCGGGCTGAACGTGCTCCCCTCGGGCGACCGGCTCGACCTGACGCTCGAGTACAAGACCGACCTGTTCGACCGGGAGACGGTTCGGCGCTGGATGGGGCATCTCGACGCCATCCTCCGGCGGATCGCCGGCAGCCCGGAGGAGCCGCTGTCGGCCCTTTCCCTGGCCGGGGAGGCGGAGCGCCGCCAGCTCCTGCACCTGGTGGAGGGCCCGCAGAGGCCGCCGTTCCTCGCGCCGCGCACGCCGGTGGAGGAGCGTCTGGCGGAGCTGTGGGAAGAGGTGCTGTGCGTCGATCGTGTCGGGCTCGGGGACAACTTCTTCCAGCTCGGCGGACACTCCTTGCTGGCGACCCATCTCGCCTCGCGGATCCGTACCGCCTTCGCGGTGGGCCTGCCGCTGCGCAGCGTCCTTGAAGCTCCGACAGTCGGCCAACTGGCGGCGGTCGTGGAGCGGGCGCTCCGGGCGGAGCAGGCGGCCGAGGCGCTCCCCCTCGGCCTCGCGCCGCGGGGGAAAGACCTGCCGCTCTCGTACCCGCAGCAGCGGATGTGGCTCTCTGCAGAGCTCGATCCCGCGAGCCCGGCCTGGAACGTACCCATGATGCTGCGCATTACCGGCTGTCTGCACGTCGCGGCCCTGGAGTGGACCCTCGGCGAGGTCGTCCGCCGGCACGAAGCTCTGCGCACTACGTTCCACTCCACCGATCACGGGCCGGTCCAGCGGCTCGCCCCGCACCGGCCGCTGGTGCTGCCGGCCGTCGACCTGCGCGGCCTCGACGAAGCCGCCCGGCAGCTCGAGACGCTACGGCTGGGGCAGAGCGAAGCGCGGACGCCGTTCGACCTCGGCCGCGGGCCGCTGCTGCGCGCGACGCGGCTCTGGCTGGGCGAGGGCGAGCAGGTGCTGCTGATGACGATGCACCACATCGTCACCGACGGCTGGTCGGCGAGCGTCCTCGAAGAGGAGGTGATGGCGCTCTACGGCAGCGCCCTCCAAAGCCGGCCGTCCCCCCTTCCCGAGCTGCCGATCCAGTACGCGGACTTCGCCTACTGGCAGCGCCGGTGGCTCGAGGAGGGGGCCCTGGACGGACAGCGCGACTACTGGCGCCGCCGCCTGAGCGGCGTGCCGCCGCTGCTCGCTCTTCCGGCCGATCACCCGCGCCCCGCCCGGGCGACGTCCCGGGGAGACTTCGGGTGGTTCGTCCTGGCGCCGCCGCTGGCGCGGGAGGTCAAGAAGCTCGGTGAAGCCGAAGGGGCCACTCTGTTCATGACCCTGCTGTCTCTCTTCAAGGCCTTGCTCTTCGTCGCGACCCGCCAGACCGACCTGGTCGTGGGCACCGATGTCGCCAACCGCTCGCGGAGCGAGACCGAGGTGCTGATCGGCTTCTTCGTCAACGTGCTGGCGCTACGCACTCAGGTTCCCCCCGGCACGACCTTCCGGCAGCTCCTGGCGCGGGTGCGCGAGACGGCGCTCGAGGCCTACGCCCACCAGGAGCTGCCGTACGAGGAGGTGCTCAAGGAGGCCGCCGCCCCCTCGCCCCTCTTCAACGTCTTCTTCCTCGTCGAGAACGCCGCAACCCGCAAGCCCTTCGAGCTGCCGGGCGCCGCGATCTCCTCGATGACGTTCGAGAACCCCGTCGCCGTGCGCGACCTCTCGCTCTATGCCCAGGAGAAGCCGGGGGGCATCCTCTGCACCTGGAACTACCGCCGGGAGATGTTCGAGGCCGGCACCATCACGCGACTGTCCAAGGACTTCCAGCGGCTGGCCGAGATCGTCGTGGCAGAGCCGGACGTACGGCTCGACCAGCTCGATCTGCTCACCGGTGAGGAGCGGGAGCAGTCGCTGCTCGAGCGGTCGCAGCGCGAACAGGAGAGGCTGTCGCGTTTCAAACGGATCAAGCCGAAGGGGATGAGCCTCGCCTGAGCGGCGAGCCATCGGCCCGGCGCAATGAAATTTGAACAAGGAGAACTGTCGCTCATGACGATGCAGGGCTTCAGGTTGTCGCCGCAACAGCGGCGTATTTGGGAGCTGGAACAGGTCCAGCCCGGTCGTTTCGCCCATTGCGCGCTGCTCCTCGAAGGCGAGCTCGACCCGCAGACGTTGCGGCGCGCGGTCCAGGAGCTCGTCGACCGCCACGAGATCCTGCGCACCACCTTCCGCCGGCGGGCCGGCCTCAGGGTGCCGTTGCAGGTGATCACCGAATCGGGGGAAGCGTCCTGGTCCGAGCAGAGGCTGGGGCCGCTCGATCCGGCCGGCGAGCTGACCGAGGTCGCCCGGGCACTCGAGGAGCACCGCCGCGGCCAAGTCGACTACGAAAACGGCGCCGTGCTCGACGCGCTGCTGCTGGAGCTGGCGCCCCGGCGGCACGTGCTCTCGTTGCGGCTGCCCGCGCTCTGTGCCGACTCCCGGACTCTCGCCAACGTGACGCGTGAGATCGCCGCCAGCTTCGCGCACGAGGCCGGCTCCGCGGCGGACGAGATGGTGCAGTACCTCCAGTTCTCCGAATGGCAGAACGAGCTGCTGGAGAGCGAAGACCGCGAGGCCGGCATGGAGTTCTGGCGCAAGAAGGATCTCGCGGCCCTGCCGCGCCTGCTGCTGCCGTTTTCCGGCGCGGTCTCGGCGGAGCCGTCCGAGCCCGCAGCCCTGGGCAACTCTCTGGGCCCGGACCTCGTGGCACGGATCGACGCGGCGGCCGCGGCGCAGGGCGCCGACTTCTCCTCGTTCCTGCTCGCCTGCTGGCAGGTCCTGCTCTGGCGCATCACCGGCGAGCCCGACGTCGTCGCCGCCACGGTGTTCGACGGCAGGAAGTTCGAAGAGCTGGAGGGCGCGCTCGGCCATTTCGCCAAGGCGGTGCCGCTGCACGCCCGGATCGAGGAGGGCTTCCGCTTCGCCGACCTCCTGCGGCGGACCCACCAGGCGGTGCAGGAGGCCCATTCATGGCAGGAGTTCTTCGCCCTTGAAGACAGCGGCGGGGGAGAGGCCGTGGCCGCGGCGGTCCCGATCGCGGCGTTCGAGGCGGTGGAATGGCCCGCGCTGTCGGCCAACGGCCTGAGCATCTCGCTCTACCGTCACCAGGTCACCTCGGATCTCTTCCAGGTGAAGCTCATCGCTCTGCGGCAAGGTGAGAAGGCGATCCTCCAGCTCGAACACGACCCGCGCGCCGTCCGTGAAGAGGATGCCAGCGCCATGGCCGAGCAGCTCCTGACTCTTCTCGCGAGCGCTGTAGCCGAGCCGGGGACGCCCGTCGAGGAGCTGGAGATCGTAAGCGCCGCGGAGCGCCGGCGGATCGAGGAATTCAACGACACGGCCGCCGACTCGCCGGCGGGGCTCTGCCTGCACGAGATCTTCGCGGAGCAGGCCGCCCGCAGGCCCGGAGACACTGCCCTCGTGTACGAGAACGAGGTGCTGACCTACGCCGAGCTCAACGCGCGGGCGAACCGCCTGGCCCACCGCCTGCTGGCGCTGGGCGTGGGGATGGAGAGCCGGGTGGCGCTGCTCCTGGAGCGGTCGGCGGACCTGGTCGTCGGTCTCCTGGGCACGCTCAAGGCGGAAGGCGCCTACGTGCCTCTCGATCCCGGTCTGCCGAAGTCGCGGCTGGCCTTGCTCCTCCAGCAGACCGGAGCCTCCGTGGTCGTGGCGCACCAGCGCCTCGTCGAGCTGCTCCCCCCGTATCTCGAGAACCTGATCGTGCTCGACCAGGACACCGCCGGCGCTCCCGCTACCGATCCCACCGGGCGGGCGCTGCCGGAGAGCCTGGCTTACGTGCTTTTCACCTCGGGCTCTACGGGTGAGCCGAAGGGAGTCGCCGTCGAGCACCGGCAGCTCGCCAACTACCTGCACGGCATCGCCCGCCGTCTGGACTTGCCGGAGGGGAGCCGTTTCGCGATGGTCTCCACCTTTGCGGCCGATCTGGGCAACACCGTCCTGTTCCCCTCCCTCTGCGGCGGCGGCACGCTCCACCTCTTCTCCCAGGAGCGGGTGTCCGACCCCGACATCTTTGCCGGGTGGATGAGGGAGCACGCGATCGACTGCGTCAAGATCGTGCCCTCCCACCTCTCGAACCTGCTGGCGGCGTCAAACCCCGAGCCGGTGGTGCCGCGCCGCCTGCTGGTGCTGGGGGGCGAGGCGTCCTCCTGGTCGCTGATCGACCGGCTCCGCGACCTGCGGCCGGAGTGCAGGATCCTCAACCACTACGGTCCGACCGAGACCACGGTGGGTGTGCTGACCCACGATGCCGGGGCAGGCGGCGACCGCCGGGGGGCCGCGGTACCGCTGGGACGGCCGCTGCCCAACAGCCGGGTGTACCTCCTCGACCGGAACCTGCGGCCGCTGCCCACCGGTCTGACCGGTGAGATCTACATCGGCGGGGCCGGCGTCTCCCGCGGCTATCTCGGCCGGCCGGATCTCACGGCGGAGAGGTTCGTGCCTGATGCCTGGAGCGGCGAGCCGGGAGGCCGGCTGTACCGCACCGGCGACCTCGGACGCCTGCTGCCGGACCGCACCATGGAGTTCCTCGGCCGTGCCGACCGCCAGGTCAAGGTGCGCGGCTTCCGCGTCGAGCTCGGCGAGGTGGAGGCGGCGCTACGCCAGCATGTCGCGGTCCGGGAGGCGGTGGTGGAGCTGCGCGAGACCTTGCCCGGGGAGCACCGGCTCGTCGGCTACATCGTGGCGCAGCGCGGCTGGGAACCCTCGCCCTCCGACCTGCGCGGCTTCCTGCAGGAGACGCTGCCCGAGTACATGCTGCCGGCCGCCCTCGTGCGGCTCGAGAGCCTGCCGCTGACCGCCAACGGCAAGATCGACCGCAACGCGCTGCCGGCGCCCGAAGAGACGGCGGCCGAGGACCACGCGCAGTACGTCTCGCCGCGCGCCCTCGGCGAAGAGCTCCTGGCGAGCCTCTGGCGCGACGTGCTCGGCCTCGGCCAGCTCGGCGTGCACGACAACTTCTTCGAGCGCGGCGGCGATTCGCTGCTGGCGACCCAGCTCATGTCGAGGGTCCGCAAGACGTTCGAGGTGGAGCTGCCGGTACGCATGCTCTTCGAGGCGCCCACCGTCTCGGAGCTGGCGGCCCGCATCGAGCGCGCCATCCAGGGCGGCGACCGGCCCGAGGCGCCGCCCATCGTGCCGGTGCCGCGGACCGAGGATCTGCCGCTGTCCTTCGCCCAGGAGCGGCTGTGGGTGATGCACCAGCTCGACCCGCAGAGCGCGGCCTACAACTCCTCCGCGCCGCTGCGTCTCAAGGGCCCCTTGAACGAGCGGGCGCTGGCGCGCGCGCTCGACGAGATCGTGCGGCGCCACGAGATCCTGCGCACCGTCTTCCCCAGCGTCGAGGGCCGCGCGCGACAGGTCTTCCTGCCCCCCGCACCGCTGCCGCTGCCGCGCATCGATCTGCAGGTCCTGCCGGAGAAGCTGCGCGAGCGGGAGGCGCAACGTCTCGCCATCGAGGATGCCGGACGCCCCCTGGACCTCGGCCGCGGGCCGGTCCTGCGGGTCAGCCTCCTGCGGCTCCAGCCGCAGGAGCACGTCATCCTCTTCGTCCTGCACCACATCGTTTCCGACGGCTGGACCACGGGCGTCCTGGTGCGGGAGCTGACCGCGCTCTACGAGGCCTTCGTGCACGACCGTCCGTCGCCGCTGCCCGAGCCGGCCGTGCAGTACGCCGACTTCGCCTACTGGCAGCGGCAGTGGCTGCGCGACGGGGTCATGGACGACCTCATCTCCTACTGGACGCGGCAGTTGAGCGGCGCGCCCGAGTCCCTGGACCTGCCGACCGACCGGCCCCGGCCGGCCCGCCAGACCTTCCGGGGCGCCAGCCTCTTCTATCAGACCCTCCCCGAGCTCCAGGCGGAGCTGCGGGAGCTGAGCCGCAAGGAGGGGGTGACGCTGTTCATGAGCGTGCTCGCGGCCTTCTTCGCCCTGCTGAGCCGCTACTCGGAGCAGGAGGACATCGTCGTCGGCACCGACGTCGCCAACCGCAACCGCATCGAGACCGAGGGCATGATGGGCTTCTTCATCAACAACCTCGTCCTGCGCGGCGATCTGTCCGGCGATCCTAGTTTCCGGGAGCTGCTGGCGCGGGTCCGCACCATGGCGCTCGGCGCGTATGCCCACCAGGACCTGCCTTTCGAGACCCTGGTCAAAGCCCTGCGGCCGAAGCGCAGCCTCAGCCACACGCCGCTCTTCCAGGTGCTGTTCGTGTTGCAGAACACGCCCCCCCTGGAGAGCGATCCCCGCGACCTGCAGGTGAGCCTGGTGCAGTCGGAGGTCAAGTCGTCGAAGTTCGACCTCGCCCTGTTCGTCGCCGAGACCCCGGAGGGGCTGGTTCAGAACTGGACCTACAGCACGGAGCTGTTCGATACCGAGACCATCCAGCGGATGGCTTGGAGCTTCTATCGGCTGTTGCTGGGCATCGTCCGGCAGCCGGACGCCCCCATCAGCCAGCTCGAAATCTTCAGCGAAGAAGAGAGGAACAAGCGGGCCATGGAAAAACTGGAACGTGAGCAATCAAAGATCAAAAACCTGGGACGTTTCCGGCGCAGCTCCTCCGTCGACATGGCGGAGATGGAGCTGGTCAAGACCGAGTACCTGCAGCCGGGGAGCACGTTCCCTCTCGTCGTCAGGCCGAACCTCGGCGACATCGATCTGCCCGGCTGGGCGCAGGACAGCCGGGATTTCATCGACACCCAGCTCGCCAAGCACGGCGCCATCCTCTTCCGCGGCTTCAACGTTACGTCGGTCACCGAGTTCGAGCGCTTCGCGAAGTCGGTCTGCAACGAGCTGTTCGACGAGTACGGCGATCTGCCGCGCGAGCAGGAGAGCGCCAGCGTCTACCACTCGACGCCCTATCCCAACGAGAAGACGATCCTCTTCCACAACGAGAGCTCACACATGCACCGCTGGCCGAGCCGGCAGTTCTTCTACTGCGTCAAGCCGTCGGAGCAGGGCGGGGAGACGCCGATCGTCGACTGCCGGCGGATGTACGAAGCCCTCCCCCCCGAGGTCATCCAGCGGCTCGAGGAGAAGCAGCTGATGTACGTCCGCAACTTCACCGAGGGGCTGGACGTCAGCTGGCGGGACTTCTTCCACACCGACGATCCGGGCAAGGTGGAGGAGTACTGCCGTGCGGCGGGGATGGAGATCGAGTGGACATCGGACGGGCTGCGGACGCGCCAGATCTGTCCGGCGGTCATCACGCATCCGAAGACCGGTGAGAAGGTGTTTTTCAATCAGGTCCAGCTTCATCACGTCTCTTGCCTCGACCCCGAGGTCCGCGAGGCCGTCCTGTCGCTCTTCCCGCTGGAGAGCCTGCCGCGCAATGTCCTGTACGGCGACGGCACGCCCATCGAGGACTCGGTGATGGAGGTCATCGGCGAGACCTATTGGCGCCTGGCGGCGAGCTTCCCCTGGCAGAAGGGCGACGTCATCATGCTGGACAACATGCTGGTGGCGCACGCCCGGAACCCCTTCGTCGGCACGCGCAAGATCGTGGTCGCGATGGGGGACATGATCAACGCATCCGACGTTTGAGGAAGGGGAGACGATCGTGCTCGCAGAGAGAGACAGCGCCAGCCGGGTCACCGGCAGCTTCCCACTTTCGGCACAGCAGCGCCGGCTCTGGCTGCTGGGACCGGAGCCGGAGCGGTACCGCGCCCGATGCGTGTGGGAGATCGCCGGTCCTCTGGACTCCGGCCGGCTGCGGGAGGCCCTGCAGGCGGTCGTCGACCGGCACGAGATCCTGCGCACGGTGTTCCGCTTCAGGAGCGGTCTCAAGGTGCCGTTCCAGGCCGTGCTCGGCTTTCTGGAGCCGGCCTGGGAGGAGCTGGACGAGCCGCCGGCCGGGGTGACCGAAGGGGCCGCCGGCCTGCTGCGGCGTCAGGACGCGGTGCGGCTCGACCTCGAGCAGGGCCCCCTGTTGAGCGCTTCCCTGCTCCGCCTGGGCGAGGAGAGGCACCTCCTCGCGCTGGCGCTCCCCTCGCTCTGCGCCGACGCGAAGAGTCTCGAGAACCTGGGGCGGGAGATCCTCTCCGCCTATACCGACCTGGGGCGGGGACGGGAGCCGGGTGGGGGCGAGCTTCTGCCCTATGCCGACTTCTCCGCCTGGCAGGAGGACCTGCGGCGGGGCGACGACGAGGAGGCCCGCAACGCCCGTGAGCTATGGCTCGGCCAGGGTTCGGCGGCGCTCCCCGGGCTGTCGCGGGAACCGGGCTCGCCGCCGGCCGGTCTGGAGCGCCACGCCTTCGCGCTCTCGCCGGAGTTGGCCGGCGCCGTCGCCAGGCTGGCGGAAAGCCTGGGGAGCCCACTGGAAGCGGTGCTGCTGGCCGCCTGGGGCGTCGTCCTCTGGCGTCTCACCGGCGAGTCCGAGCCGACGGTGGGGCAGGTGTTCGCCGGCCGCAAGTACGAGGAGTTCCAGGACGCCCTGGGGCCCTATTGCCGCTGTCTGCCGCTGCGGGTGGCGATGCGCCGCGAGCTGCGGTTCGGCAATCTGGTCCAGCGCCTGCGGGACGCCCAGGAGGCCGCAGCCGAGAGCCAGGAGTACGCGCCCTTCGACGAGCCGCCGGTGCCCGGCGGCAGGCTCGTCGAGCTCCCCGCCGGTTTCCGCTTCGAGGAGGTGCCGGCGCCCTTCGCGGCAGCGGCCCTCTCCTGGAGCCTGCTGAGCCGGCAGGCCGGCCTCGAGCCCTTCTGCCTCGAAATCTCCTGGGAGCGACGCGGCGGCTCCTTGCAGGCCGAGCTGGCTTACGACCCCGGGCTGTTCGACGGTCCCGCGGCCCGGCGCCTGGAAGAGCGCTGCCTGGCTCTCCTCGCGGCCGCTGTGGTCGATCCCCGGGCCGCTGTGGGCGATCTGCCCGCCGTCGGGCCCGAGGAGAGACGTTATCTGCTAACCGAGCTCAACGATACGCGCCGCGAGCTCCCGGACCATGGCGCCATCCACCATCGGTTCGAGGAGCAGGCACGGCTCCGTCCCGAAGCCCCGGCGCTGGTCTGCGGCGAGAGCCGCATGACCTTCGCCGAGCTCGACCGCGCCGCCGGCCGCCTAGCGCGCCACCTGCGGCGGCTGGGGGCCGGCGCCGAGGACCGCATCGCTCTTTTCCTCGAGCGCTCGGCCGACCTGGTGGTGGCGCTTCTCGCCGTGCTCAAGGCCGGAGGTGCCTACGTCCCGCTCGACGCGTCTTTCCCGCGGGACCGTCTGGCCATCATGCTGGAGGAAGCCGGGGCACGGCTGGTGATCACCCAGCGGTCGCTCGCCGGCGTCCTGCCGGCGGACGCGGCGCGCCCGGTGCTCGTCGACGAGGTCCCGGAGAACGACGCCGGGGACGAAGCGCTGCCGGCGGTCCTGGATGGCGCGCGCCTTGCCTACGTGCTCTTCACCTCCGGCTCGACCGGCCGTCCCAAGGGAGTGGCCATCGAGCACCGGCAGCTCCTGAACTACGTGCAGGCGGTGGGCCGCCGCATGGATCTGACGCCGGGCGGGACCTATGCCACCGTCTCCACGTTCGCGGCCGACCTGGGCAACACCATGGTCTTCGGGGCGCTCTGCCTCGGCGGCTGTCTCCACGTCGTGCCCCAGGAGGTCGCTTCCGATCCGGAGGCGTTCGGGAGCGCCATGCGCTCCCAGGCCATCGACTGCCTGAAGATCGTCCCCTCGCATCTCCGGGCGCTGCTGCTTTCAGACCATCCTCAGGACCTCCTGCCCCGCAGGCTCCTGGTCCTGGGCGGCGAGGTCTCTCCCTGGCCGCTGATCGAGCAAGTGAACGGCCTGGCGCCGGGCTGCCGGGTGCTCAATCACTACGGGCCCACCGAGACCACCATCGGCGTCATGACCCTGGAGGTGACCGGGGGCAGTGCCGGCGCCCCTTCGGCCAGCGTGCCCATCGGCCGTCCGCTCGACAACTGTCGTTTCTACCTGGTGGACGAGGGGCTCCAGCTCCTGCCCGCGGGGCGGCCCGGCGAGTTGCTCATCGGTGGCGCCGGACTGGCCCGGGGTTACCTCGGCCGGCCGGACCTGACCGCGGAGCGCTTCGTGCCGAGCCCCTTCGGGCTGGCGGGGGAGCGCCTCTACCGCACCGGGGACCTCGCGCGCCTGCTCGCCGACGGCACCGTCGAGTTCCTCGGCCGCGTCGACCATCAGGTGAAGATCCGCGGCTTCCGTATCGAGCTGAGGGAGATCGAGGCCGTGTTGCACCGCCATCCGGACGTCTGGGACGCGGTGGTGATGGCCCGCGAGGACGTGGCCCACGAGAAGCGGCTGGTGGGCTACGCCGTGCCCCGCCGGGGGCGCGAGCTGTCGGCGCCGGCGCTGCGCGCCTTCCTGGCCGCGGCGTTGCCCGACTACATGGTCCCCGCTGTCGTCGTGCTCCTCGATACCCTCCCCCTCAACGCCAACGGCAAGGTGGATCGCGCCGCCCTGCCGGCGCCCGAGCGCGCCGAGACCGCCGGATCCGGCGAGACCGCAGGGCCCCGCACCGACGTGGAGAGGACGCTCGCCGAGATCTGGCGCGAGGTGCTCAGCCTCCCTCGCATCGGCATCCACGACAACTTCTTCGAGCTGGGGGGAGACTCGATCCTGGTGATCCAGGCGGTGGCCCGCGCCAACCGCGCCGGCCTGTTGTTCAACCCGAAGCAGATGTTCGAGCACCAGACGATCGCCGAGCTCGCGGCGGTAGCGGGCACCGCGGCCCGCGTGGAGGCGGAGCAGGGAACGGTCACCGGCGAGGTGCCGCTGACCCCGATCCAGCTCTGGTTTTTCGAGCAGGGCTTCGCCGAGCCGCATCACTGGAACCAGTCGGTCCTGCTGGAAGTGCCAGACACCCTGGACGCGGCGCGGCTCGCGACCGCCGCCCGGCTTCTCACCGCGCATCACGACGCCCTGCGGCTGCGCTTCGCGCAAGAAGCCGCGGGCTGGCGGGGGTGGATCGCCTCCGAGGACGGAGGCGCGCTCACCTCCGTCGACCTCTCGGCCTTGCCGCCGGTGGAACGCGGGCGGAGGATCGGAGCGGCCCTGGAGCAGGTCCAGGCGAGTCTGGACCTAGCGCGGGGGCCCATCGCCCGCTTCGTCTTTTTCCCGTTCGGCGCCGGCGAGCCGGGGCGGCTGCTCATCGCCATCCACCATCTGGCCGTCGACGGTGTCTCCTGGCGCGTTCTGCTCGAAGATTTACGGTCGATCGGCGACCGGCTGCTGCGCGGCGAGCCCGTGGCGCTGCCCCCCAAGACCAGCTCGCTGGCGGCATGGGCCGTACGCCTGCGCGACCATGCCGCACCCCTGGAGCCGGCGGAGCTGCCCTACTGGCAAGCTGCTGTATCCGCGGCGGCGCCGCGCCTGCCGCGCGAGGCGATCATCGCGGGGGGCGCCAATACCGCCGGCTCAGCCCGCCAGGTCCTGGTGTCGGTGGAGCCCGAGGAGACCCGAGCGCTGCTCCAGGAGCTGCCGGCCCGCTACGGGGTGCAGATCAACGAGGTGCTGCTGACCGCCCTGGCCCGCGGCTTGGCGCGCTGGACCGGCGCCCCGGATGTCCTCGTCGACCTCGAAGGGCACGGCCGCGAGCCGCTGTTCGACGACCTGGACATGTCGCGGACGGTCGGCTGGTTCACCACCCACTTTCCGCTGCTCCTCACGGCCGGCGAGGACCGCCCGGCCGGTGAGGTGCTGCGGTCGGTCAAGGACCGGCTGCGCCGTATCCCCGGCCGCGGCATCGGCTACGGCCTGCTGCGCTATCTCGGGAGCTCCGGCGCTCTGCGGGGTCTGCCGGAGCCGGAGGTCAAGTTCAACTATCTGGGACAGCTCGACGGCACCGTGACCCGGGCCGGGCTCTTCGCTCCAGCCCGGGAGGGGGTCGGCCCTGACCGCGCGCCGGCCGGGCATCGCAGCCATCTGCTCGACGTCAACGGCAGCGTGATCGGTGGCCGGCTGCACCTCAACTGGACCTACAGCGCCAACCTCCACCGCCGGGAGAGCATCCAGGAGCTGGCGGAGGCGGTCGCCGGCGAGCTGCGGGCGCTCGCGGCGTTGCGGCCGGAGCGCGAAGAGGAGGGCTACAGCCCCGCGGACTTCCCGCTCGCCCGCCTCGACCAAGCCCGTCTGGAGCGATTGCTCGCGGCGGTGCCCGCCGGCGGCATCACGGATGAGCAGGAGCTCCCCGGCAGGCGGATCGAGGACGTCTACCCGGTCTCGCCGCTCCAGGAGAGCCTGCTCTACCACACCCTGGCGGCCCCAGGCTCCGGCGTGGGCTTCGAGCAGAAGGCCGCGCTCCTGGAAGGCGGTCTCGACCTCGACGCCTTCCGCCGCACCTGGCAGGCGGTCGTGGACCGCCATCCCATCCTGCGGACGGCTTTCTTCGCGGACGGCGAGGGGGTGCCGCTGCAGGTCGTGCTGCGCCGGGCGGTCCTCCCCGTCGAGGTGCTGGACTGGCAGGAGCTGCCGGAGGCCGAGCGTCGCGAGCGGTTCGGGGCGCTGCTGGCGGCGGAGCGGCAGAGGGGCTTCGACCCCGCTCGCGCCCCGCTCATGCGGGTCTCGATCGTCCGCGTCTCCGCGGAGGCATTCCAGCTCGTCTGGAGCTACCACCACCTGCTGCTGGACGCCTGGTGCCGCAACCTGGTCCTGCGGGAGGTCTTCGCGCTCTACGACCTGTTCCGCCAGGGTCGTCTGCCGGACCCGCCGGAGGGCCGGCCCTACCGCGACTACATCGCCTGGCTCGCGGGGCGTGACCGCGCCGCCGCGGAGGCGTTCTGGCGCCGCTCGCTCGCCGGCTTCTCCTCGCCGACGCCGCTACCGGCAGTCCGGCCGGCGGGAGCGGAGGCGCTGTCCCGCGCGGGGGAGAAGCCGTACCGCCTGCTGCGCCTCGAGCCGGCCTTGAACGAGGGGCTCGAAGTCCTCGCCCGCCGTCACAAACTGACCCTCAACACGCTCGTGCAGGGTGCATGGGCGCTGCTCCTCGCGCGCTGGAGCGGCGTCGACGATGTCGTCTTCGGCGCCACCGTCTCCGGCCGCCCGCCGGAGCTGCCGGGAGCGGAGTGGATGCTCGGGATGTTCATCAACAACCTGCCCGTGCGGGTGCGGGTGCCGCTCCAGGCGGGTCTCATCCCCTGGCTGCGGGAGCTCCAGGACACCCTGGTGGATCTGCGCGAGTACGAGTGGACCTCGCCTCTGCAGGTGCAGGAGTTGAGCGAGCTCCTGCCCGGCCGGCGCCTGTTCGAAAGCCTGTTGATCTTCCAGAACTACCCCGTTGAGGACGGAGCGCAGTCCAAGGGCGGCGGCAGCCTGCGGGTGGCGGACGTCCGCAGCCGGTTGGAGACCAACTATCCGCTGACCGTGGTCGTCGGTCCCCTTGAGCCGCTGACCCTCCGTCTCTACTACGATCCGGTGCGCTTTGACGACAATGCCGCCGACCGGCTAGCCCGCGGCCTCGAGGCTCTCCTGGGAGGTCTCGCGATGGCCGCCGAAGCCGGAGACCGGCGGTTGGCGGAGGTTCCCCTCCTGGACGAGGCCGAGAGACAGCGGCTCCTCGCGGCAGGCAGGACCATCCAGGAGGCCGTCGGCGACCTCTCCGGGGCGCCCGCCGTGCATCCCGCCTGGAGCCGGCTCGTCGCGGCGGGATGGCGTATCGGGCCGGGCTTCTCGACGCTCTACGGTCCGCGCGGAGGGGAGGCCCATCTCTTGTCGCCCGGTTTGGAGCTGCTGCCGGTGGGAGCCGTCGGCGAGCTGTGTGTCGGCGGCGGCGTGGAGCCCGGAGCGGGGCTGCGGACCGGCGGGTTGGCTCGCCGCCTGGAGGACGGCCACATCGAGCTGTGCGGTCACCTGGAGCGCGGCTGGGCCGTGGACGGCGAGAGGGTCGACCTGGCGGCGGCCGAGATCGAGGCGATGCGCCACCCCGGGGTACGCGAAGCCGTGGCGACGACCTGGGAGGATGCGCTCGGCGATACCCAGGTGGTGCTCTATTTCGCGACCGGCGGCGACCCCCTGCCCACGGTCGACGAGTTGGATGATCACCTCGCCGCCCGCCTGCCGCGCCACGCCATCCCGTTCCTCTACGTCCGCTGCGAGCGCCTGCCGGTTGGCGCGGACGGCATCGTCGACCTCGGTGCGCTGCCGCCGCCGGACCGGGCGGGAGCAGCGCTCGAAAGACCCTATGTCGCGCCGTTCGACGCCCTGGAGCTGCGTCTGCAGCGCATCTGGGAGAGCGTCTTCGGCGTGCGCCCCATCCGTCTCGATGACGACTTCTTCGAGCTGGGAGGGCACTCACTGCTCGCCGTGCGGCTCACCGGCGACGTCCGGCGCGAGCTCGGCGTCAGCCTGCCGCTCGCGGTGCTTCTCCAGGGAGGCGCGACCATCCGGAAGATGGCGGAGGTCCTGCGCCGGGAGGGAGGCGCCGCGCCCTGGTCGCCGCTGGTGGAGATCCAGACAGGGGACGGCAGGGCGCGGTCGCCCCTTTTCTGCGTCCACGCCATGGGCGGCGAGGTCCTGAGCTACCTGGACCTGGCGCGTTCCCTGGGGACGGACCAGCCTGTCTACGGTCTCCAGGCCTACTCCTGGGCAGGTGGCGAGGCTCCCGGCACCCTCGAGGAGATGGCCGCGGCCTACCTCGCGGAGGTCCGGCGCGTCCAGCCCCGCGGCCCCTACCGCCTCGTCGGCTGGTCTTTTGGCGGCATCGTGGCGCTGGAGATGGCGCAGCAGCTCCTGGCCGCGGGCGAAGCGGTGTCCCTGCTCGGGATCCTCGACACCAACCTGGACACCCGCGAGAGCAGCGCCGACACCGCCGAGGTGATCCTGAGGTTCAAGCAGCGCGGCTCCACCCTGACCGTCGACGAGCTGCGCCAGATCGAAGGGGTCGACCGGCAGCTGGCCTACGCCATCGAGCGCGGCGCCCTGCCGCGGGGCCTGGATGCGGCCACCGCTGAGCGGTACGCCAGGGCCGGTGAGGCCAACAGCCGCGCCAAGGTGACATACGTCCCTCGCGTCTATCCGGGGCCCGTGACCCTCTTCCGGGCGGCGGACGGACACGTGACGCGCAACACCGATCCGACCCTCGGCTGGGAACACATCGCGCAAGGGGGCCTCGAGATCATCGATGTGCCCGGCGGCCATAACACTCTGGTCGAAAGACCGTATGTCCAGGAACTGGCCAGGCGTCTGCGGGAGTCCCTGGAGCGAAGCCACATTGGAGGATAGCCCGACATGTTGAATACCTTGCTGCAGGATCTTCGCTTCGCGGCCCGCGGGCTGGTGAAATGGCCCGGGTTCAGCCTCATGGCCCTCTTGACCCTGGCGCTCGGGATCGGTGTCAACACGTCGATCTTCAGCGTCATCAACGCCGTGCTGCTCGAGCCCCTGCCGTACCCGCAGGCGGACCGGCTGGTCGTCATCTGGCAGACCGACCGGCTGCAGGGCACGACCGACGAGCAGGCCTCGGGTCCGGACTTCTTCGATTGGCAGGCACAGAGCCGCTCCTTCTCCGCCATGACCGCCCACTATCCGTGGGAGCAGAGCCTGATCGACGGGACGCACGAGCCCGAGAGGGTCTCCGGCGCGTCGGTGACGCGCGGCTTCTTCGCCGTGCTGGGGATGGAGCCGGCCCGGGGCCGTACGTTCTCGGCGCAGGAAGACCAGCCGGGGGGAGCGAAGGTGGCGGTGGTGAGCCACCGGTTCTGGCAGAGCCGTTTCGGCTCTTCCCCCGGTACCGACGCTACCCTCACTCTGGAGGGCGTCCCCTACCGGGTGATCGGCGTGATGCCGCCCGGCTTCGAGAGCCCGCGCAGCCCCGACGAGGAGATCTGGACGCCGCTGCAGCAGACCGCCGCCACCGGCAACCGGTCGCGGCACAACCTGCGCGTGTTCGGGCGTCTCCGGCCGGACGTCTCGCCGGCCGCCGCGCAGACGGAGATGACCACCATCGCCGCGCGGCTCGAGCGCGAGCAGCCGGTGAACAAGGGCCGCGGCGTCAGGATCGAGGCGGTGCGGGAGTGGAAGGTCAAGGAGATCCGTCCCGCCCTCATGGTCCTCATGGCGGCGGTGGCCCTGGTCCTGCTCATCGCCTGCGTCAACGTGGCGAATGCCCTGCTGGCGCGGGCCCTGGTGCGCTCGCGGGAGATCGCGATCCGCACCGCCCTCGGAGCCGGCCGGCTCCGCCTGATCCGCCAGCTGCTCACGGAGAGCCTGTTGCTGGCCCTGCTCGGCGGCCTCTGCGGTCTGCTGCTCGCCTCGTGGAGCGTCGAGCTCCTCTCGGCGCTCGGACCGGAGAGCATCCCGCGCCTGGCGAACGTGGCGATCGACGGTCAGGTCCTCGGCTTCACCCTCGCGATCACCCTCCTCACCGGTATCGCCTTCGGTCTGCTACCCGCCTTCCAGCTCTCCCGGCCGGACCTCCAGGCGACGATCAAGGAGGGAAGCGGCACGGGCGGTGTACGGCGCCAGCGTCTGCGCGGCGCCCTGGTCATCACCCAGGTGGCGCTGGCCGCGGTCCTGACCATCGGCGCCGGCCTCCTGATCCGCAGCTTCTCGCATCTGCAGCACGTCGAGCTGGGCTTCGAGCCCTCCAACCTCCTCAAGCTGGATCTGAACCTGCCCGATGCTCGCTACCCCCAGCCGAAGGAGTTCCCCAACTGGCCGCAGGTGTTCCACTTCTACGCCCAGAGCCTGGAGCGCGTCCAGCAACAGCCCAATGTGCAGTCGGCGGCGATCGCAATCAATCACCCTCTCAAGGCGGGGTGGACCACCGAGTTCAGCATTGAAGGCCGGCCCGAGCCGCCCTCCGGCAAGCCGGACGAGATCCGCCTGCGCGCCGTCACGCCGGGCTACTTCCGCACCGTGGGCCAGCCGTTGCGCCGCGGCCGCGCCCTGGAGGCGCGCGATGATGCCCAGGCGCCGGGGGTGGTCGTGGTCAACGAGGCCTTCGTCCGCCGCTACTTCCCGAATCAGGACCCCATCGGCCAGAAGCTGATCTTCTGGGGCACTTTCGAGATCGTCGGCGTGGTCGGCGACGTGCGGTTCGCCGGCCTGGCGTCCGAGGTGGAGCCGGCAATCTATCCATCCCTGCTCCAGGTGCCGATGAACGAGGTCAGCCTCCTGGTCCGCACCACCGGGGATCCGTTGCGCGCGATCTCCGCCGTCAAGGAGGCGATCTGGAGTGTCGACCCCGAGCTCGCCCCCTACGACATCGCCCCCATGGACCAGTTGCTCGCGGACGCCACGTCGGAGCCCTACTTCAACATGCTCCTCCTCGGCGCCTTCGCGATCGTGGCTCTGGTGCTCGCCGCCATGGGCATCTACGGCCTGATGCTCTTCTCGGTCTCGCACCGGACGCGGGAGATCGGCATCCGCATGGCCATGGGCGCGGACCGGCAGGCCGTCCTCAAACTGATCATCGGACAGGGGATGACGCTCCTCCTGCTCGGCCTCGCCATCGGCCTGTTGGCCTCCCTCGGGTTGACGCGCCTCATGGCGAGCATGCTTTTCGGCGTGCCGTCCACCGACTGGGCGACTTTCGCGGGCGTTGCCATCGTGCTGGCCCTCATCGGGCTCCTGGCCTGCTGCGTGCCCTCCCTGAGGGCGGCGCGGATCGAGCCGGTGGTGGCGATCAAGTACGACTAGGGGGGTACGATGAGGTCTGCCGAAGGGCTCGACACGCTGCCGGACGATCCGGTGCTCGCCGGCAGCGGCAGCGCCGCGTGGTCCAACCTCAACCGGCGTTTTCTCGCCGCCGCGGCGGAGGACCCGCGGCTGCGCCAGCGCCGCGCGTTCGAGCACGTCCACGCGAACAACTGCTTCCCGATCTACCCGTTCCAGTCGTGGCCGACCTTCCTCGACCGGCAGGCCGTGGCCGGGATCGAACGGATCGCCGTCGGCATGGGCCGGCTGCTCAAGGGGATTCCCGCCAGGCTTCTCGACAATGACGCCGGACGGATCGCGCGTTTCTACGGCATCGAGAGCATCGATCTGGTACGCATGGCGATGGAGGAACCGAACGGCATCGAGGCGGCCCCGGCGCGTTGCGACTTCATTCACACGAGCGACGGCCTCCGCTGCCTCGAGTTCAACTGCGGCAGTTATCTCGGCGGCTGGTACACGCAGGCACTCGCACCCTTCTTTCTCTCCTGTCCTCCGATCGCCCGCTTCCTGACCGAGGAAGGGGTGAAAGCCCACCACCGCAATACGGTGGGTATCCTCTTCCGCCACCTGATCGCCGACACGTTACGGCGGGGCATCTGGAGCGGCGGCGATTTCAATCTCGCCATCGTGATCCATCCCCAGGACCCGGCGCGCGTGGCGCAGCACCAGCCGGAGCTCTACCGCGGCGAGCTCCGCCGCGTCTTCGACGAGCATACGCCCCGGCTTGACGGCCGGGTCTTCCTCTGCGGCTACGGCGACCTCACGGAGCGGGCGGGCGGGCTCTACCGGGGCGGCGACCGCGTCCACGTCGTTCTCGAGCAGCAGCGGTCGCTCACCGAGCGCTTCGTCTACCGAAGCTTCAAGGCGGGGCGGGTGAACCTCTTCACCGGCCCGGTGACGCAGGTGCTCTCGGACAAGAAGGGTCTCGCCCTGCTGTCCGAGCACGCGGAGTCGGACGCCTTCTCCGCCGAGGAGCGCGAGCTCCTGGCGCGGCATCTCCCCTGGACCCGCCTCGTCGCGGCGGGACAGCAGGTCAACTTCCGCGGCGACCGTCTGCCCGTTGACGATCTGCTGCTCCGGCTCCAGGACGACCTGGTCCTCAAGTACTCCCGTTCGATGGCGGGCAAGGACGTCTTCGTCGGCCGGTTCCTCGCTCCTGCCGAGTGGCAGGCGGTCACCCGCCGCGCTCTGTCCGAACCAGGATGGATCGTGCAGGAATACGTTGCGTCTCTCGCTTACACCTATCAAGAGGGCGAGGAGGGGGTCGCGGCGCACGACGTAGTCTGGGGCCCCTGGGACTTCGGCGGGCGCTATGCCGGGTCGTTTCTGCGTATCCAGCCACGGAGCGTGGGCGGGGTGATCAACGTCGGCCAGCAGGCCCAGGTCGGCATCGTGCTCGAGATCGACGAGGAGAGGGGAGGAGCAGTATGAGAGTCGACGCCGAAGCGATGAGCTCCAACGCGACCCTCTCGGAGGTGGCCGGTCGCTTCCTGGATCTCGCCTCGCGCGCGGCGGCGGAGGGGCAGCCTCTCCGCTTCGACAAGAGCGGCCTGCCCCCGTGGGCCCTGCGCTATCCGTACAAGCTCCAGGACTGGCCGACGTTTCTCGACCCCGAGGCCTGCCGCCGGTTCGGGGCAGCGGCGGTCCGGGTGAGCCGCCTGGTCAAGAGTGTCCCGCAGCGCATCTTCGACGGCGACGCCGAGCGGATCTCCGCCTTCTACGGCTTCGCCCAGCCGGACCAGGTCGCCATGGCCTTGAGCGAGCCGAACGGGATCCCGGGCGCTCTCACCCGCGTGGACTGTATCGATGGACCGTCCGGGCTCCGCTGCCTCGAGTGCAATGCCACCGGCTTCCTCGGCGGCTGGCAGGGGACGCTCTTCGCCCGGCGGCTTCTCGAAAACCCCTGGATGCGCGAGTTCCTCGCCCGCAACGGCCTCTCCGCCTCGTATATCGATCCGATGCAGCGGCTCTACACGCACATCGCCGGCGAGGCCGTCGCCGGCTCCCTAGTAACCGGAGACGAGCTGAACGTCGCCTTCCTGGTCGGCGATCACCCGCTGCCGCCGTTCGCTCCAGTCTTCGCCGAAGACTTCGACCGGCTGGTCGGGCATCTCCTCCCGGGGCTCTCCGGCCGTCTGATCTTCTGCCGGGCGGGCGAGCTGCGCAACGAGCGAGGGTCCCTGCTCGCGGCGGGCAAGCGGATGCACGCCGTCGTCGAATACCACGGCGGTATGACGCCGCCGCCGGTCTTCCGCGCCTTGAAGCTGGGGATGGTCAACGTCTACAACGGCCCCAGCGTCCTCCTGCTGAGCGATAAGCGGAACCTGGCGCTCCTCTCCGAGCACGAGGAATCGGACGCGTTCACCGCCGGCGAGCGGGAGGATATCCGGTCCTACATCCCCTGGAGCCGTCTGGTCCGGGAAGGGGCGACGACCTTCCACGGTGAGAGGGTGGTCTTCCCCGGGTTCCTGCTGGCGGAAAGGGAGCGCCTGGTGATCAAGGACGGGCTCTCGACGCGCGGCGAGGGGGTCCACATCGGCGCGGCCTGCGGCGGCGAAGAGTGGGCCGGCATCATCCAGCGTTCGCTGGCGACGGGTTCCTGGATGGCCCAGGAGCTCGTCCCATCGTTTTCCTATCTCTACCAGGAGGCCGGCGGCGAGGTCTCGCCGCACGACCTCGTCTGGGGCCTCTTCGCGTTCGGAGACACGCACGGCGGGATCTTTCTCCGCATGATGCCGCAAGGCCGGGGCGGGATCATCAATTCCGCCCGCGGCGCCTCCGAAGGCCTCGTCTATAAAGTCTCGACCAGAGAGGAGCCTTGATGCGCTGTTGCGATTCGATCCGACCCGCGTTGCTGATTTTCCTGGCGCTCTTCGCCGGATCGCCGGCGGCCTGGGCGGCGGTGGACGTGCGGCTCGGCCGCGACGTGGTGCCGACGTTCGAAGCCGTCCGTCTGCGCCTGGATGCCGACCGTCCCGGCTACAGCGGCTCGGTCCACATGACGCTCGCGGTGAAGAAGCCCACGGAAACGTTCCGCTTCCACGCCGAGGGCCAGACCCTCGAGCGCGTGGCGCTCCTGCGTGTCGGCACGGAGGTCCCGATCCGCTTCGAGCGCGGCGAGCGCGGAGTGGTCACGGTGACCGCCGGCGCGCTGCTCTCCCAGGGGGAGTACCGGCTGGAGGTCGGCTTCTCGCACGTCTTCAATACGCGGTCGGTGAGCCTGTACCGGGCGAAGCGCGGAGAACAGGGGTTCCTCTACACACAGTTTCAGCCGGACGAGGCGCGCGAGGCTTTCCCCTGCTGGGACGAGCCGTCGTTCAAGATCCCGTATCAACTCACCCTCGAGGTCCCCGAGAAACACGAGGCGGTGAGCAACACCCCGGTCGAGTCGCAGGAGGTGCGGGACGGTTGGAAGACGGTGGTCTTCCGCAAGACGCCGCCGATGCCCTCCTACCTCGTGGCTCTGGCCACCGGACCGCTCGAATTCACGCCGATCCCCGGCCTGAAGGTCCCGGCGCGGGTGGTCACCGGACCGGGTCAGGCGCGCCTGGCCGCTCTCGCGGTCGAGATGACGCCGCGGCTCCTCGCGGCCGTCGAGAGCTATTTCGGCACCCCCTACCCCTACGAGAAGCTCGATCTCATTGCCGGTCCGGAGTTCTGGCCGGGGGCGATGGAAAACCCGGGCGCCGTGACGTTCATGGAGAGCATCCTGCTGCTCGATCCGGAACGCGCCACGAGGCTGCAGAAGAGCACCCTCGCTCGGATCGTCACCCACGAGCTGGCGCACATGTGGTTCGGCAACCTGGTCACCATGGAGTGGTGGGACGACCTGTGGCTCAACGAGTCCTTCGCCGAATGGCTCAGCGAGAAGATCGCGGACCAGGTGTACACCGAGCTGCGGGTGAGCTTTTCACGCATCGACCTCGTCCAGGAGATGATGGACCGCGACGCGCGCCCATCGGCGCAGGCTATCCGGCAGCCGATCCTGACGGCCGAGAACGTAATGCGGACGACGGAAGTGGCCTATAACAAAGGCAAGCCCATCCTCGGCATGTTCGAGGCTTACCTGGGCGAAGAGACGTTCCGCAAGGGGCTGCGGGAGTTCCTGCGCGAGCACGCCTGGGGCAATGCGACGGCCGGCGACCTCTGGCGCGCCCTCTCCAGGGCCGCGGGCCAGGATGTGGCCGCCCTGATGGGAGGCTTCATCGACCAGCCGGGCTTCCCGCTGGTGCGCGTCGAGCCGCTGCCCGGCGGCAAGGTGCGGCTGAGCCAGCAGCGCTTCTTGAACGACGGCGTCCAGGGCGCGCCGCTGCAATGGAAGGTCCCGATCAGGCTTAAGTACTCGGACGGCAAGACGGTGCGGACCACGCGCGTGCTGCTCAGCGAACCGTCGCGGACGCTCCAGCTCGAGGGAGTCCGCTCCGTGGAGTGGGTGATGCCCAATCAGGGGGGCTACGGCTACTACCGCTGGACGGCGCCGCCGGAGATGCTCCTCGTACTGGCCAACAGAGCGGGGACGACGATGGAGGCGCGCGAGCGGATGTCCTTCCTCGGCAATCTCGAGAGCCTGCTCTATGCCAAGGCGGTGCGCGGCGATACCTACTTCCAGGTGCTGGCGGAGCTGGCGTCGGATCCGGAGCCCCTGGTCCTCTCGTCGCTGCTGACGGCGCTCGAAGCGGCGAAGCTGCCCCTCGCCCCCGAGGAACTGGAGGATGAGTTCGCTGTCTATCTCCGCCGTACCCTGCGGCCCGCCCTCGACCGGATCGGCCTGGAGAAGAGGGCCGGGGAGGACGGCTCGCTCTCAGGCCTGCGTGCCGGGCTGCTGCGGTGGCTCGGGCGTTTCGGCCGCGACCCGGAGATCCTGGAGTACGCGCGGACGGCGATGCGTCGGTACCTGGCGGACTCCAACTCCGTCGATCCGTCGGTGGCGGGCGTGGTGCTGCAGCTCGCGGCGATGGATGGCGACCCGCAGCTCTTCGACGAATACCGCAAGCGCTTCGAGGCGGCGACCGTGCCGTCGGAGCGCGGCCGCTTCCTCAACGCGCTCGGGAGCTTCCGCAATCCCGAGCTCCAGCAGAAGGCGCTCCGCTATACGCTCGAGGGACCGATCCGGCCCAATGAGTTCTTCCGGATTCCGGCGGGGGTGGGCGATACCGACCACGGGTCGGACATCGTGTTCGCCTGGGAGCGTGAGAACTTCGCGCGCGTCGTCGAGAAGATCCCGCCCACTGTGGTGGCCTATCTGCCGCACGTGGCCGAAGGGTGCTCGGCCGCCCGTCTGCAACTGGCCCGGGATTTCTTCTCGCAGCCGGCCCACAGCGTTCCCGGAACGGCGGAATCGCTGGCGCAAGCCGCCGATCAGGTCAGCGACTGCGTCCGGCTGAGAGAGCGCGAAGGGGCGCGGGTCGAGAGCTACCTCGCGTCCCTCGCGGTCTCGACGGCGGGCACCCAATCAATGAGCCAGGGTGGAGCTTTCAGACTTCGAACACCACCCCTTCGGTCGCGGCAAGGCTCAGATTGACCGCTCCTCCGGCGGCCCGGGGCTGCATCCTCAGGATCACCCCGGCGTATTCGCCGCCGAAGACGAAGGGGCCCCAGATGACGTCGTGGACCGAGCATCCGTGGTCGCCGCTTTGATACAGGTAGGGCCGCGACTCGAGGTGCTCCTGGACGACCCAGCGACCGCCCGTCATCGCGGTGGCGATGGCCTGCCGCCACTCCGGCTCCGGCGTGAACTTGCCGAGCACCACCCCCTTGCCGCCGGCCGAATCTCCCTCCTTGAGGACCATCCGCTCCCGCTGGCTCACCAGCAACTCCTCCAGAGGGAACGACCTCCCTTCGAGCTCCACCGGGCCCGGGACCATGAGGCGGGTCCAGGGGATGTGGCGGCGGATGTGTTCCCGCTCCTCCTCGTTGAAGGCGCTGGTGCCGGCGCGCTCGGAGAGCAACGCGAAGTTCCTCTTGGTCCCGAGGACCGGCGCGACCGGGCCGTTGAACAGCGACAGTTGGGAGGATTTGAAGCTGCGGAAGACAGCCGGCGACGTGAGGCCGGTGATGTTGAGCTCGACCGCCGCGTGGATCCGCAGGCCCCCCATGAACAGGAGGCTGCCCCGGTTGGAAAGGGCGTCGTAGTTGCAGGTCACCATCCTGCCGGACAGGCCTCCCCCCAACTCGGCGAAGACCCGGCCCAGCTCACGATTGAAATGCCGGGCCAGCACTCCGGTCGGATCGACCGGGTGGGTGGTGGCGATGATGAACACGACGTTGATCTCGCCGTTCCGGCTGAGCCCCTTCGCCTGCACGTCGCGAATGATCAGCCGGAAGAGCTTCTGCACCGTGTCGGTGTACGCCACCGGAATCCCGCGGCGGGAGATGAACTCGGCGGTGGCGGGGACCGACAGGTGGAGCTGGGCCAGGATGGAGCTCTCCCAGCCGCCCAGGTTGGGGCTGAAGTTGAACTCGATGCACTTGAAGCCGTCGTTCGTGTCGATCAGGTCTCCCCGGGAGACGATAGTGTCGATGCCGTTCGGCGGGCTGAGGACGATCTCGGCGAGGGACGCGGACGGGAAGCCGTAGAATTCCTTGATCCGGTCCATGTCCCCCTCGAAGATCCTCATCGGCAGGGTCTGCAGGAGACGGTAGGTGGCGAGGCTGACGCGCTGGAGCTCCTGGAGCTTGTCGCGGCCGAGGAAGGTCAGCCATGGCTGCAGGCGATAGGCGAGCAGCTGGTGGTATTCGTTCAGGGGCTGAAAGTGCGACCGGTCGAGAAAGCGCGGATCTTTCTGCGCGACTTCGCGAAATTCGAGGTCGAGATCCGACAGACTGTGGTGCGTGTTCCGCACCTCATCAGACAGAGCCATTCGAACCCTCCATATGGGGGCGAGAGCCTATCATCCCCATCCGGGAGGATAGCCCTGCAGCAGGTCACGCTGGCATCATCGAAAAGCCTTACGTACAATCCCCGGCCAGACGCTTGGCGAGGAGCTGACATGCTGACATCCCTTCTGCACGATCTTCGGTTCGCGGCCCGCGGGCTCGTGAAGTGGCCCGGGTTCAGTACCATGGCGATCCTGACTCTGGCCCTCGGGATCGGTGCCAACACGGCGATCTTCAGCGTGATCAACGCCGTGCTGCTGGCGCCGCTTCCATATCCCGACGCGGAGCGGCTGATGATCGTCTGGCAGACGGACCGGATGAGCGGTTCGGCCGCGGAGCCGGTGTCGGGGCCCGACTTCTTCGACTGGCGTGAGCAGAGCCGTTCTTTCGCTGGCATGGCCGCCCACTACCCGATGGAATTCAGCCTGCTCGACGGAGTCAATGATCCCGAGCGCGTCTCCGGGGGGGCCGTGACTCAGGAGTTCTTTTCGGTGCTCGGCTCGCAGCCGGTGATCGGCCGCTCCTTCTCGCCGGAAGAGGCTCAGCCCGGAGGGGAGAAGGTCGCGGTGGTGAGCCACTCCTTCTGGAAGAACAGCTCCGGCGCCGATCCTTCCCTGTCCAACCGGACCATTGCCCTGGACGGTGTTCCGCACCGGGTGATCGGCGTGATGCCGCCGGGTTTCGTGAGCCCGCGCAATCCCGAAGAGAGGGTCTGGACCCCCCTGCAAGATACCGAGATCCTGAACAACCGGGACCGTCACAACCTGCGTGTGTTCGCGCGCCTCGCGCCGGCTGCCTCCACTGCCGAAGCACAAGCCGACATGAGCGGCATCGCCACCCGCCTGGAACGACAGTATCCGGAAAACAAGGGGCGTGGAGCGCGGGTCGAGGGCCTGCATGAGTCCGTGGTCGGAGACATCCGTCCCGCTCTGCTGGTGCTGATGGGGGCCGTGGTCTTCGTGCTGCTGATCGCCTGTGTCAACGTTGCCAACGCGCTGCTCGCGCGCGCTCTGGTGCGCTCCCGGGAGATCGTCATCCGTACTGCCCTGGGAGCCGGCAGGCTGCGGGTCATCCGGCAGCTCCTGACCGAGAGCCTCCTTCTGGCCCTGGTTGGCGGCGCCTTGGGCCTGCTGCTCGCGACCTGGGGCCTGGAGGTGCTCAAGAGCCTCGGCGCCTCGAGCATCCCGAGGCTCGATTCTCTGGGCATCGATGCGCGCGTGTTCGCCTTCACGGCGGGCGTCTCGCTCCTCACCGGCATCACCTTCGGCCTGCTGCCCGCCCTGCAACTCGCCAGGCCGGATCTCCAGGCCGCGATCAAGGCTGGAGGGGCCGGGGCTGGCAGCAATGTGAGCCGCCGGCGCTTGCGGGCTGCCCTGGTCATCGTCCAGGTGGCCCTCGCGGCGGTTCTGACCATCGGTGCCGGTCTGCTGATCCGCAGTTTCTCGCGCCTGCAGGAGGTCGAGCTCGGTTTCAACCCGCAAGGCCTCCTGAAGCTTGACCTGAGCCTGCCGCAGGCCCGCTATCCCTATCCGGAGGACTACCCGAACTGGCCGCAGGTGGCCCGCTTCTACACCGATGTCCTTGAGCGCCTCCGCGAGGTGCAGGGAGTGGAGTCGGCCGCCATCGGCTTGAATCATCCGCTCAAGGCGGGGTGGACGACCCAGTTCACGATCGAGGGCCGGCCGGAGCCGCCATCCGGGCAGGCGGAGGAGATCCGGGTCCGGTCCGTGACCCCGGGTTACTTCCAGACCGTCGGCCAGCCGCTGCGCAGCGGACGTGCGCTGACGGAACAGGACAATGCCCAGGGCCCGCCGGTCGTGCTGGTCAACGAGGCCTTTGTACGGCGCTATTTTACGAATGAGAATCCGATCGGCCGGAAGCTTGTCTTCTGGGGCACATTCGAGATCGTCGGCGTTGTGGGGGACGTCCCCTTTACAGGGCTGGCTTCACCGGTGGAGCCGGCGATGTACCCCTCGTTGCTCCAGCTGCCGATGAGCGAGGTGAGCCTCCTGGTCCGCACTCGGGAGGACCCCCTGCGGCTGTCCCAGGCCGTGCGGCACGCGGTCTGGAGCGTGGACAGCGAACTGGCACCCTTCGACATCGCGACTCTGGAGCAGCTCCTGGCCGAGGCCACGGCGCAGCCGCGCTTCAACATGCTGCTGCTTGGCAGCTTCGCGGCGGTGGCGCTGGTCCTGGCGGCCATGGGCATCTACGGCCTGATGCTCTTCTCGGTCGTCCATCGGACACGCGAGATCGGCATCCGCATGGCCATGGGGGCCGACCGGCGCGATGTGCTCAAGCTGATCATCGGGCAGGGCATGCTGCTGTTGCTGCTCGGACTGGCGATCGGTCTGGTGATCTCGCTCGGGGTGACGCGCCTCATGGCGAGCCTGCTTTTTGGCATTCCGTCCTACGACTGGGCGACGTTCCTGACCGTCTCCTTCGTCCTGGCCACCGTCGGCTTAATCGCCTGCTGCGTACCCTCTCTGCGTGCCTCCCGCATAGAGCCTGTAGTGGCAATCAAGTGCGAAGGTTGAGGGAAAGCGTGGAGGCGGCCTCAAGGCGCCTCCTCCTCCCACTCCACCACATCCCCCACCCGGATCTCACCCCCCTCGATAACCTGGGTGCAGGCGCCGGCCCGCCAGTCGGGCCGCAGGGCCTGCTGCAAGCCGGGCAGGGCTTCGTCCATGCGCTCGCAGGGAGTGCATTCGGTCCAGATCCGCAGACGGCAGGGGCCGATGCGCAGCACCCGCCCGCGGGTACGGGCGAGGCGGAGGCCGGAGATCAGGAGGTTGGCGCGGCGGGTGGAGGGTGGGAGGGCGGCGCCGAGCTCGGCCATCGCCTCCTGCCACCTCTCCTTTTCGATCAGCGTGACTTGGCGGCGGCCCCCCTGGTTGGCGTTGCCGGCGATCCCTCGCCCCGCCACCAGGGTGGCCGTCTCCCGCGGGTCCATCGGGCCGCGTTTCGCCCGCTTGATCCAGATGGCGCGGAGGCGGCCCGCCTCCGCGCCGTCGTCCTCTGGAAGAGGCGCGCTCAACGACCCTGGCTGGGCGGCGGAGGCGGTGGCTGCTGCTGCGGCGGTGGCTGCTGCTGGCCCTGGGTGCCCTGCTGCCCACCGCTCCCGGCCGGCGCCGGCGAGGTGTAGACCTCGTCGGGCACGTTGGTGCGCACCGCGATGTTGGTGAACTCGATCTTCTCGTCGGCGCCGACCTGGGCGCGCGTGGGAGCGAGCATGATGGGACCGTACTTCTGCCAGCCCTGCCACAGCCAATGGGTCGGCTGGGTGCTGGGGTCCTGGTTCTGCAGGATGTAGGCCCAGCGCTCCATCAGGCCGGTGGCGGGGTTGATGTAGACCCAGTACCGGTCGCCGGGGGTCAGTCCGACGTTGTTGAAGGTCAGGGCCAGCTTCTCGTAACGGACACCGTCGAGCTCCTCCGAGCCCTCATAGGTGAGGTTGACCCCGGGGTCCTGGAGCTTGTACGGCACCAGGAGCCAGTAGGTGTCGTTCACCCATGCCTGGTAGGCGCCCAGGACGAACTGCTGGAGCTGGTCGGACGAGACCGGCTGGCCGTCGAGGTAGGCGGTGCCGCTGCGCCCCTGGTCATCGATGTCCGAGAGCACGACGAACGTCTTGCCGTCGGCGGTCTGCCCTTCGAGGCGGTGCCGGCCGGTGAACCGGTCCCAACAGTGAGCGCGGCGGGCGGCGAAGGTGAAGCAGATGTGGCGCGCCGAGTCCCAGGCCGGCTTTCCGCCCATCGCCTGCAAGGTGGCCTCCGCCAGCTCCTGCGCCGACAGCGGCGGAGAGGGCTGGGCCTGGGGTTTGATCTCCTTCGGCTTCAGCTGGTCCTGGGCCATCCCAGGGGCGGCGAGCAGAAGGAGGGCGGCAAACAACACCGGACCGGTAGTCACGGTCTTACGGATTAAGCTTCCTGGCATTGCGGGGTGCTCCTTTCTCCAGAAGAAGAAGTCATCATCCCAAGACGCCGTGCAAGACGTCCGCCAGCGGCCGCCTGGGGCCCAAAAGGCGACGGAATCGTAGCAGATGTCGGCCTCTTCCCCGGTACAATGCGCCCGCCGGGCCCCTCCCGGCCGGGTGGGAGCGGCGGGCACGAGATCCGCATCCTCTTATACAGACAGGAGACCGTCCGTCCGCGGGCACGGTCTCCGTCCCTGGAAGGAGCCGTTTGGATGAGCGCAGACCGTACCGGTCCGACCAACCGCCTCGCCGGAGAGAGCAGCCCCTACCTGCTGCTGCACCGGCACAACCCCGTCGACTGGTACCCCTGGGGGGAAGAGGCGATCGAGAAGGCGCGGCGGGAGGACAAGCCGATCTTCCTCTCGGTCGGATATTCGACTTGCTACTGGTGCCATGTCATGGAGCGGGAGTCGTTCTCCTCTTCCGAGATAGCAGAAATAATGAACCGCGACTTCGTCAATATCAAGCTCGACCGCGAGGAACGGCCCGACCTCGACGAGATCTATATGACGGCCACCCAGATCCTCACCGATCATGGCGGCTGGCCCAACTCGGTCTTCCTCACCCCGGAGCTGACGCCTTTCTACGCCGGCACCTACTTCCCGCCGGACGACCGCTACGGCCGTCCCGGGTTCGCCCATGTCCTGCACGACCTCGCCCACGCCTGGCAGACCCGGCGGGAGGACGTCGAGGAGCAGGCCAAGGAGATGGAACGGGCGATGCGCCGCTATCTGGAGGAGCGGACCCGCCCGGCCGCGGCCCCGCCCGACCCGGAGGTTGCGGAGCGGGCGGTCGACGCCCTGGCCCGGCGGTTCGACCGCCAGTGGGGCGGCTTCAGCACGGCGCCCAAGTTCCCGACGCCGTCGAACCTCTACCTGCTCCTCGAAATGGCGGGAGAGCGGCCCGAGGCCGGGCCGATGCTCGCGGCGACGCTCGATCAGATGGCGCGCGGCGGCCTCTACGACCAGCTCGGCGGCGGCTTCCACCGCTACGCCACGGACGGCGAGTGGAAGATCCCCCACTTCGAGAAGATGCTCTACGACAACGGCTTCCTGCTGGAGGTCTACGCCCGCGAGCACGCCCGCGCCGGCGATCCGCAGGCGGCGCGGATCGTGCGCGAGACCGCCGAGTGGATCGCCCGCGAGATGACCTCGCCCGAAGGGGCCTTCTGGAGCGCCATCGACGCCGAGACCCACGGCCACGAGGGGGCCTACTACGTCTGGATCCGCGACGAGCTCGACGCCGTGCTCGGCGAGGAGGACGCGGCCTTCCTGGCGCCGGTCCTCGGTTTCGAGGGCCCTCCCTTTTTCGAGGGGGACCACTATGTCCTCCACCTGCCCGAGCGGCTCGAAGAGGTGGCGCGCCGCCGCCGCATCCCCGAGGACGACTTCGTGCGCGACGTCAAGGCGCTCGAGGGGAAGCTGCTCGAAGCGCGCTTCCGGCGCGACCGGCCGCTGACCGACGACAAGGTGCTCGCCGACTGGAACGGCATGGTGATCGCCGGGCTCGCGGTGGCCGGCGAGCTGCTCGGCGAGCCGGGCTTCATCGAGCGCGCCGCGCGGGCGGCGGACTTCGTCCTCACCCATATGCGCGCCGCGGACGGGACGCTGCTCCACTCCTGGCGCCAGGGGACGGGCAAGATCGCCGCCTACCTCGGCGACTATGCCTTCCTGGTGCGCGGCCTGCTCGCCCTGCATCACGCTACCCGCGACGAGAGATGGCTGCGCGCGGCGGTCGACCTCACCGAGGAGCAGATCCGGCGGCTGCGCGACCTGCACGGCGGCTTTTTCGTCGCCGGCGAGAGCCCGGACGTCCTGTTCCGCAGCAAGGAGGTCTTCGACGGCGCCACCCCGTCGGGCAATGCGATCGCGGTCCTCAACCTGGTCGACCTCGCCGAGCGCACGGGCGAAGCGGTCTGGCGCACCGAGGCGCGCGCCGCCCTGCAGGCCTTCGCGTCGCTGATCGAAGGCCATCCCGACGCCGTGCGGATGCTGGCGATCGCCACCCGCCGCTACTGCCTCTCCGAGCCGGACCGGGGAGACCTGGCGCACCAGGCGCCGGCGAACGAGAGCATGGAGGAGCGGGCGTCCCACGAGCGCGACGCCTCGGCCGCCGGGGTCAACATGCTGGAGAAGGAGGCGGAGCACCTGGTCTCGGCGCGGCTGGAGATGCTGGAGCCCGCCCCGGAAGACAACGGATGGCGGCCTTTCCGGCTGGTGCTGGAGATCGATCCCGGCTGGCACATCCAGGCCAATCCCGCCTCGGAGGAGTACCTGATCGCCACAGAGGTGCGGGCCGAAGGCGTGGAGCT
>Ga0307468_100000049_pt1 | contig 47048 bp, 15 predicted proteins | sample atmdna_FD_203085 | JGI IMG/M metagenome (GOLD analysis project Ga0307468, IMG submission 203085) | Hardwood forest soil microbial communities from Morgan-Monroe State Forest, Indiana, United States - atmos_gases AM2C_05 | ecosystem: Environmental > Terrestrial > Soil > Temperate forest > Bulk...
GCCAGTTGATAAAAGGCGGTTGGCGTCTGATTGAGGACGGTGACCTGCTCGGCCAGAAGCCGGTGGTAGAAGGCGTCTGGGGAGCGGCGCAGGGCCTCGGTGACCAGCACCAGGCGAGCGCCAAAGAGCAGAGCGCCCCAGAGTTCCCAGACCGAGAAGTCGAAGGCGAAGGAGTGGAAGAGGCACCAGACATCGAGGCGGCTGAAGGCGAACTGGGGTTGAGTGGCGGCAAACAAGCGCGTCAGGTTGGCGTGGGAGACGGCGACGCCTTTGGGCCTGCCGGTCGAGCCTGAGGTGTAGATGACATAAGCGAGATTGTCAGCGACGGCGGGGCTGGCGAAGGCGGTCGCGTCCATCTCGAAGGTCGCCGAGGCCGCCGCTTCTTCAAGCACCAGGAGTTCAGCGCCGACGGCGATGGCCGCTGGGCGGGCGAGTTCGGCGAGGGTGGCTTGGGCCAGCACCAACTGAACGGCGGCGTCTTGGAGCATGGCGAGCAGCCTGGCAGGTGGGCTGTGGCGGTCGAGGGGCAAGTAAGCCGCACCGGCTTTGAGCACGGCCAGAAGGCTGATGAGCATCAGCGGAGAGGGCTCGACGAGCAAGGCGACAACCTGATCGGGGCCGATGCCGAGACGTTGGAGGAAGCGAGCGAGTTGGTTGGCGCGGCGGTCGAGATGGCGATAGCTGAGTTGCAGGCTGCCGTCACAGACAGCGATGGCATCAGGGCCGAGGTCGGCCTGCTGCTGGAAGAGGTCGTGGAGGGTGAGAGGGGAGGGGAAGCGAGTCTGAGGATTCCAGGTGTAGAGCACCTGCTGGCGTTCCGCTTCATCCAGCAACGATAGTTTAGATAACGAAAGGGTGGGACTGCTTGCGATTGACTGCATCAGGTTGGCGTAGTGTCGCAGCAGGCGCTTGATTGTATCGCCTTCAAATCGCGCGTCGTCGTATTTGATTTCCAGCAGCAATTCTTCACCGGGCTTGATGATTACCGTGAGCGGGTAGTTAGTCCTCTCATATGAACGCACGTCCGCGATGTCGAGGCTTCCGGTCTGCGAAAGCGCCGTTGTGTCAATGGGGTAATTCTCAAAAACGACGATGCTCTCAAATAGCGACATGCCATGCGACACATCGCTCCACGACTGCACATGTGCAAGCGGGCTGTATTCGTATTCGCGCTGTTCAACCTGCTGTTGTTGAAACTGCCGCAGCCAGGCAAGCGCCTGCTCTTTGCTACGAAGCTGGACGCGAACCGGCAGGGTGTTGATAAATAGCCCGACCATCATTTCGACGCCCGGCAATTCGGCAGGCCGCCCGGAAACGACCGCGCCGAAGACAACATCGGTTTCGCTGCTGTAGCGACTCAACAGCAGCGCCCATGCGGCCTGTGCAATCGAACTCAAGGTCAATTGATGTTGCCGCGCAAAGGATTGCAGCCGGACGGTCTGCTCTTGAGAAAGCCGCTGTTGTGCAGATTGCGTGGCGTCTTCGCGGGGCACCGTAGAAGTCGCTTTCGTGGCGGGCAATGGCGTCGGCCCGGTGAATCCACCGAGCGTTCGCCGCCAGTATTGCTCAGCTTGCGACATGTCCTGTTGCTGTAACCACGCGATGTACTCTTTGAACGGGCGCGTTGGCGGCAAGCTAACATGCCGTCCTTCACCGAATGCTTGATAGGTGGCGAAGACTTCGCCCAGAAGTAACGACAAACACCAGCCGTCGAGCAACAGGTGGTGATGGCTCCAGATCAGTTGATACTCGTGCTCGTCGGTGTGCAGGAGAACGAGACGCATGAGCGGCGCTTGTGTAAACTCGAAGCCGCGCTGGCGGTCGGCTTCGAGTAGCTCCTCGAACCGCTGGCGTTGCGCGTCGCGCGGTAGGTCGCACCAATCCTGAACCTCTAAAGGCAACTGCGCGTCGCGTTGCACGACTTGCAGTGGCTTATCCATCTCTTTCCAGTAGAACGACGTGCGCAGCACCGAATGCCGGTCTACGACCTGCTGCCAGGCTTGCCTGAACCCGGCCACGTCCAGCGGCCCGCGCAAAGTGCAGCTTAGTTGTTCAACATACATTCCCGACTGCGGGGAACGCAGGCTGTGAAACAACATCCCCTGCTGCATCGGCGACAGTTCGTAAATTGACTCGATATTCTCAACCTGCATGACTGAAGCTGCTCCCTGCTTGCTCGCTTAATTGGCCGGCTCCGGCTTGGAGCCGCTGATCATAGAAAGAAACCGGTTAAGTTCAGACTGGTTCAACCTGGCTTCGGGGAAATCCGAAGGCGTTGCTCCTTTTACGCCCTCCGCACGACAATGCGCGATCACCTTGCGAAGCCCCGCGAGATAACCCTCCGCCAGTTGTTCAATCGTTTCCTGCCGGTGCATGTTCTCACTGTAATGGAAGCCACACTGCAACTGCCCATCGCTGATGCTGGCTTCAATTTCAAGCAAGTGGCTGCGCGGGGCCGCACGGCTGCGCGTCGCTCCGGGCGACTCTGGCGCTATGCGGAAGCCGGCAGCGGCGTCCAAAGCGGCATCGAGTTGGCCCAGGTAGTTGAAGCTCACCTCTGGTCTGCTGAATTCATCCAGTCGCTTTGCCGCTGCCTCTTCGCTCAGGTAGCGCAGCACGCCATAACCGACGCCACGACCGGGTATGGCTCGCGTCTGTTCCTTCACCCGCTTCAGACGCTCGCCAACATCGTCTCCCTGATCTAGCTCCAAAGCGACCGGGTAAGTAACCGTGAACCAGCCGAGCGTCCGCGAAAGATCAACGTTGCCAATCCCCTCTTCCCGGCCATGCCCTTCCACCTCGATCAACAGGTATGGCGCATCCATCCAGCGCCCGAAGGCTTCGGCCAGCGCCGCCAGCAAAGCATCGTTGATTTGTGTGCGGTAGGTGCCGGGAACCTCGTGGAGCAGCGCGCCGGTTTCTTCAGCACTCAAACGCACGAGCACGGATTGCGCTGACGATTCGAGGTTTATGCCCGTCGGGTTGTCCAGCGGAATTCGCGTGAAAGGTTTGCTCAACTGGTCAAGCCAATAATCCAACTCCGCCAGCGCGGCTGCCGAGCCGGCATAGGCTTGCAGGCTTTCGGCCCATTGTTTGAAAGAGGTTGTTTTCGCTCTGAGACTCAATGCTCGCCCGGCGCACAGATCGTCGTAAGCCGCTTGCATATCTTCCAGCAACACGCGCCACGAGACGGCATCAACAATCAGGTGATGGATAATGATTAATAAACTCCCGCTCTTGCCCGCGCCGAGATCGAACCAGCAAACCCGCAGCATCGGCCCCGCAGACAGATCAAGGCTCGCCTGCAACTCTGCGGCTATGCGCTCGATGGCTCGGCGCTGTTCGGACTCAGACTCGCCCCCCAGGTCAACCACCTCGAAAGGCGGTTCGCCGCGCTCAACCGCATGGACTTGTCGCCAACCGTTTTCGTCTTTACGAAAGCGCATTCGCAAAGCATCGTGGTGTTCGAGCATTCGCCCGATCACCGTTCGCATGACCGCAGTATCGAGCTTGCCTGATGATTCCAGCATCACCGCCATATTCCAGTGATTTGGCTCGCTGAACTTCTGGTCGAAAAACCAGTGTTGGATGGGCGTCAGCGGCGCGTCGCCGCCGATCATCCCCTGTTCCGCTGCCACCGCTTGCTCAAGGCTGGCGACATTTGCCAACTCGGCGATGGTCTGATACTGAAAAAGCTGCCTCGGAGCCAGTCGCAATCCCGCCTCTTTGGCACGGGCGACGATTTGAATGCTGAGAATCGAATCGCCGCCGAGACTGAAGAAGTTATCGTGAATGCCAACCTGCTCGACGCCCAGCAGATCAGACCAGATTCGCGCCAGCGTCTCTTCGACCGCAGTGCGCGCCGGCGCATACTCCGTCTCAGCCGCAGACCCGATCACCTCCGGCTCAGGAAGCGCCTGGCGGTCGAGCTTGCCACTCGGCAACAGTGGCAACGCCTCCAATCTCACGAGCCACGTGGGCACCATGTAATCAGGCAGCCGCTCGCTAATAAATTCACGCAGTTCGCTATCCGTCACCGGCTCACCCTTTGCCGTGACTACATAGGCCGCAAGCCGCTTTGTGCCCTTCGCGTTAGTGGTCAGGGTGACGACCGTTTCTCGGACTAGCGGATGCTCGGCAATGGTCGTTTCGATTTCGCCCAACTCGATGCGCAAGCCGCGTATCTTCACCTGCCTGTCCGCGCGGCCCATGTAAGCAAGATTACCATCCGCCATGCGGCGTGCCTGGTCGCCGCTTCTATACAAACGCGCCCCCGCTTGCTCGCTGAATGGATCGGGAATAAAACGATCCGCCGTCAAATCGGCGTGGTTCACATAAGCGCGCGCCAGTCCTTTGCCGCCGATGTAGAGGCCGCCCGGCACGCCAACCGGCAACGGCTCAAGACCATCATCCAGCAGATAGACCGCGACATTGTCTATCGCTTTGCCGATGGAAACCGTTTCGGAATTGTGATCTGTCATACATATCCAGTACGTGGTGTCTACGGTCGCTTCCGTCGGGCCATAGAGATTCACCAGGGTCGCTGATGAGCGCGCGATGAAGCGTTCTTTCAGCGTCACAGACATCGCCTCGCCGCCACAGTAGACGCGCCGCAACGCCCGACAAGAGACAAGCTCAGGCTCGTCAAGCAGGACATGAAGTAAGGTGGGGACGACGTTGATAAAAGTGATGTCGCGCTCGGCAATCATCTTCGCGAGATAGGCGCTATCCTTGTGCCCTTCCGCTTCGGCTTGAATCAATTGCGCCCCTGCGCAAAGCGGCGCAAAGATCTCGCAAACCGATACGTCGAAATTCAGTGAAGTAATTTGCAATACTCGCTCGGTTTCATCAAGCGGGTAGGCATGGCGCTCCCATAGCAAGCGATTGCAGATGGATCGGTGCGTCACGGCGACGCCTTTGGGCCTGCCGGTCGAGCCTGAGGTGTAGATGACATAGGCGAGGTTATCAGCGACGGCGGGGCTGGCGAAGGCGGTCGCGTCCATCTCGAAGGCCGCCGAGGTCGCCGCCTCCAGCACCACAACCTCTGCGCCGACTGCGGCAGCCGTCGGGCGGGCGAGTTCGGCGAGGCTGGATTGCGCCAGCACCAACTGAACGGCGGCGTCTTGGAGCATGGCGAGCAGCCTGGCAGGTGGGCTGTGGCGGTCGAGCGGCAAGTAAGCCGCGCCAGCTTTGAGCACAGCCAGCAGGGCGATGAGCATCAGCGGAGAGGGCTCGACGAGCAAGGCAACGAGCTGATCGGGGCCGAGGCCGAGGCGCAGCAAGAAGCGAGCGAGTTGGTTGGCGCGGCGGTCGAGGTGGCGATAGCTGAGTTGCAGGCTGTCGGCACTAACGGCGATGGCATCAGGGCCGAGGTCGGCCTGCTGCTGGAAGAGGTCGTGAAGGGTGAAGGGGGAGGGGAAGCGAGACTGAGGATTCCAGGTGTAGAGCACCTGCCGGCGTTCCGCTTCATCCAGCAAGGTCAGGGTGCTGAGGCGGCGTTCGGGATGGGCGACGATGCTCGCCAGCAGGTTCTTGAAATGGCCGATCATTCGCTCGATAGTTTCACCCTTGAACAGGTCGGTGGCGTATTCGAAGTGACCAGTCAGCCTGTCGGCATTCTCGGTCAGCGCCAGCGTCAAATCGAACATGGCGGTCGCGGCGTCCAGCTTCATCTCACGCAGCTTCAGCCCTCGAAGCTCGGCTTCCTGCTCTTGAAAATCGAGGTAGACAAAGCAGACTTGAAACAGCGGGTTCTGTGCGGTGTCGCGCTCCGGCTGTAATTCCTGCACAAGCCGGGCAAACGGCAAATCCTGGTGGGCATAAGCGGCAAGCGAAGACTCGCGCACATGCGACAGCAATTCGCCGAACGTCATATCCGCACGCAGTCGCGTTCGCAGCACGAGCATGTTCAAAAAGTAACCGATCATACTCTGAATTTCAGGATGATTACGGTTGGCGATGGGTGATCCAATCAGAATATCGCGCTGGTTTGAGTAGCGAAACAGCAGCACATTGAAGGCCGCGAGCACCGTCATGAACATCGTCGCTCTTTCGCGATTCGCGAGTTCTTTCAAGGCCCGCGTCAGGTCTTCTGAAATCGTCAGGAAGCGGCTTTCGCCGCGATAACTTTGTGCTGCCGGGCGAGGGCGATCTGTAGGAAGCTCAATGCTCGTCGGAGCCCCTGCGAGCAGGCTTTTCCAGTGGGCCAGTTTCGCTTCGAGGAGATCGCCACTCAGCCATTGGCGCTGCCAGATAGCATAATCGGCGTACTGGATGGGCAAATCCGCAAGCGGCGAAGTCCGGCCTGCGGCATAGGCGTCGTAGAGCGCAAGCAGTTCCTGATTGAATACGCCAAACGACCAGCTATCCGCGATAATGTGATGCATAGCGACGACCAGCACATGCTCGTCTGCGCCGAGCCGCAGCATGCGTGCGCGCACAAGCGGCCCGCGCGACAGATCAAACGGGCGGCTAATCTCCTGCGTCGCCAGCCGCAGGGCTTCCTGCGCCGCGCCCGTTTCGTGCGCGATGTCTGTGACCGGCAGCGGCACGCTGAGCGACGGCGCGACGACCTGCACAGGTCGTCCGTCTATCGCGCGGAAGGTTGTGCGCAGCACTTCGTGGCGACGCACGATTTCATTGATGGCACGTTCAATGGCCGCGATGTCAAGCCTGCCGGTCAGTCTCATCGCTGTGCTGATATTGTATGCTGTATTACTAGGATCAATCTGATCGACAATCCAGAGTTGCTCCTGATCAATTGAAAGCGGGGCGGGGCCCGCGACCGTCCTTTTGCCGATGCCCTGGGGCTTTGGCAGGCGCAGCCCCTTCTGTTTGAGACGCGCTTCGAGCAGCGTCCGTTGTTGCGGGGAGAGGGCTGATAGTCTTTCGTAAAGCTCGCTCATCTCAGTTTTCCTGGGGATCAGTTCAGGCCGCGCGGCGATGCGGCTGACCCGGATGATAGGCGCGCTCCGTATGCGCTTTGATCTCTTCAAGCGTGAACCATGCGGGCTTGAACTTCTGCTCGGAATAAAGTCGCGCCTGGTCAAAGTAGTGCGGCGACTTCGGGTCAGCGCTCTGGCCGAAAACCAGCAGCGAGCGCGCCTGGATTTGTGGGCCGAACTCAACGACGCTCACGTAAGATGCTCCCAAGAATCCATAGCGCCGCTTCTGGCCCTTTTCGGGCCGATTATGAAAGTTGAAGATCGTACCGACCCAGTCTGGCCCGCCGGCGATGGGAAGACTTGGCCGCGCATCGCTGAAGGCTTCCTCGCCCAACGTGTCCGCGCGCTGCAAGCGGTTGATCTCGCCCCAGGTGACGCGCCAGGTGCCGAAATCGCGATTGAGGTCGGCGGCTACTTTTTCTAGAGCGCGCATTCGCCGCCACGCGCCGTCATCGCCCGCTTGCCGAAAATCATCAACCGCCTCGATCCATAGCTCGTAGATCGTCATCGCCTTTGAATCGGCGGTGCTCACACGATGCCACGACCGCAGTTCAGCGATGAGCGGTTCGAGCCTGGCAGCGCGCGCGGCGTCCTCTTGCCGCAGCTTCTCCCATTCTTCAACGATGCGCGCGATGACGCGCTCGGCTTCGCCCACCGTCGTATCGAATGCGGCGCGCGACCAGTCGTCCAACGAGAACTGTCCTTGTGATTCGAGCAGGCGACGAGAGGTGCGGGCGCGCGGCGTATCCGGCTCGCTGCTCATATAAGCGGGATATTTCTCTTTAAGCGGATTGCCGTCGCTCGTCGTCAGAAACGGTGTCGAGTTGCAGTTCTGCAAGTAACCCGACGCCGGGTTGGTCATCTGCGGCAATTCCTCGAATGCATGATAACCTTGCCACTCGGTTTCCGGGTTGCTGCCATCTACGGGAAGCGCCCACAAGAATTTCGTTGAGCGGCGCGGCACCGCAGCATTGTACACATAAAAGATATTGCCTTCGCGATCAGCATAGATCGTGTTGAACATAGGCAAGGCTAGCCGGCTCATTGCTGCTTTGAACTCTGCCAGCGAGCGCGCCCGCCCCATCGCATACCACTGCTCAAGCAGGCCGCCTTCTTCCAGCTTGGCTAGCTTGAGGGCGATGCCCTTGCCATCTTTCATCGAGATCAGCGGGCCGTGATGCGTCTTACGCAATTGCACGCCCCGCGACACCATGCCGCTGTCTGTATGTAACTTTACATTTTCAGTCCAAGCGACGGCGGTGCGATGCTCGCTGCCATAGCGATAAGCAAGCGGGTTGTTGCTATCATCGAACTTCTCTGAGTAGAGCGTGAAGATGCTAGGGTAATTAACCGTGTGGCTCCAGCCGAGAACATCGTTGTGGCCGAGCACGGGAAAGGGCAATCCGAAGGAGGTTGCGCCGGATAGGTTCCAGCCCGCCTCACTGTGCAGATGGCCTTCATAAAACTGTGTCGGCCCGAAGAAGAAGACGTGGGGGTTGATGAGCAGCAGGGCATGGCCGCTGGCGCTCTTGCGCGGGCCGACCGCCCACATGTTCGAGCCGACCGGCGATTGCGCGGCGCGACCGGCAGGCAGCGTGCTGAGGTCGCTGACCTGTAAGCCGCTCGCTTCGATAACGAAGAGCTTGTAAACTTCAAAGCGCGCGAAGGCCACCACCTGCCAGCCCTCGAAGCGCGAAATCAATAATGGCTTGACGCCTTGATTATGCGCCAGGAAGTAATTCAACCCCGCAGCAAAGGCCGCATAAAGTTGCCGCATCTGCACGGGCGCGCGGTTATATTCGGCAAGCGCCAGTTTCGGCAGTTCCAGAGCACGCACGATCAAATCATCCGGCAGCGCCTTTGCGCCATGCACTTCGGCAGCGCGTCCGAGGGCGCGAATGTAGTTATCTTCAATCTGCCGAAAGTTGTCTTCCGCCTGCGCATAAGCAAACCCGAATACACAGTCGGCATCGGTCGGCGCAAATATATGGGGGACACCGAAGTTGTCGCGGCGGATCGTCACCGCGTGCGCGCTGGTTTCGGCCCCTGTGCGGCTCCCGGCGGCGCGCGCCGGCCACGCCATGACTGTCAATGTGATAAAAACTACAGCAAGCACACGCGGTGTGAGGCCGGAGCCGCCGGCGTATTCTTGCGGGCGTGTCTTTAGAACCTGCTTTATGTAATCCATTTCGCTTATCATTTTCTCCTGCGCCGAGCGCCTGAAAGCCTTCAGAGTCCAGGGCCACTGCGCTTGCCGCGTTTAAGGCAACTCGGCAAGCGGGCGGTCGGCATCGCTGGCGATGGCTTCAAGCATTGAGACGAAATGCTCCAGCATGCGCCTGATGCTTGCCGCCTCGAAAAGATCGGTGTTGTACTCGAACAACGCATCGAGCCCGGCGCTTTTTTCGGTCAGCGCCAGCGTCAAGTCAAAACGCGACGAGCCGTTATCAGGATTCAGCCCGGTCGCCCGCAAGCCCACCTGATTCATCGCGCCGAGTTCGGGAAAATCGAGGTAGATATACGACACTTGAAATATTGGGCTGCGGCTGGGATCAGGCGGCGGCTGCAACTGTTTGATGAGTAATCCGAACGGCATATCCTGATGGGCAAACGCGCCGATCACCGCAGCACGAACCTGCTGCAACAGTTGCCGGAAACTGAGATGGCCGGCGAGTCGCGTGCGCAGAACGATCATGTTCAATAAGTAACCTAGCATACCAACGGTTTCGGGCCGCTCGCGGTTGGATATAGTCAGGCCGATGAGGATGTCGCCTTGCTGCGAGTAGCGGTAAAGCAACAAATTATAAGCCGCCAGCATGGTCATAAACATGGTCGCGCCTTCGCGCTGCGACAGCGACTTGAGCGCGGCCAGCAAGCGTTTGGGGATCAAGATGTGCTCGCGCGCGCCGCGAAACTGTTGCACGGGCGGGCGCGGGTGATCCGTCGGCAGTTGCAGAACCAGCGGCGCATCGGCAAGTTGCTGCTGCCAGTAAACGGATTGCGCCGCCAAGGTTTCTCCTTGAAGCCACTGGCGCTGCCAGGCGGCAAAGTCGGGAAATTGAACCGGCATCTCGGCGAGCGGCGACGGCTCGCCTTTTGAGAAGGCGTCATAGAGCACCGCCAGTTCCTCTTCGACTAGCACCGCAGACCAGCGGTCGGTGATCGTGTGATGCAGATTGATGTAGAAGACATGATCCTGCTCGTCGAGGCGCAGCAAGCCGACGCGCACCAGCGGCCCGCAACTGAGATCGAAGGCTTTCCCCGCAGCGAGATTGACGCGCCTCATGGCTTCTTGAAGGCGCTCGCTTGCCGGCAATGACATGAGGTCGTCGACCGGCAGAGGAAGTTGCAACTGCGGGGCGATCACCATCACCGGGCTTCCGTCTATCATGGCAAACGTGGCGCGCAGGATTTCATGGCGACGAACGATCTCATTGATAGCCCGCTGCATCACCGCAACGTCGAGCCGCCCTTCGAGACGGCTGGCGGTATAAATTACATAAGCCGGATTGCCCTCGGCGCTCTGGTTCAGTGACCACAACCGCTCCTGGTCGTAAGACAGCGGGCAGTTATTCAACGGTTGCCGCCTGGGAATCGCCTGCGATTGCGCCAGCGCCTTGCGAGCGTCGAGTGACTGCTGTTTGAGGCGTGCCTCAAACAAGGCGCGTTGCGTCGGCGACAGCGCGGAGATTCGTTCCGATAAATTCTTCATAGCGTCTCATCGTTGGCATGCGAAGCCACCGAAGCTATGCGGCGCTCCGGCATGTGCTCAGCGACTCGCGGTGGTCTGCTGCGCATAGTGGGCTCGCAACTCGTTCAGATAACCGAGGCTCTGCATCACGGAATTGAAATCGAGTCCAAAATCAATGAGGCAGGCGATGTCGTTGACGCCAAGTTCGATCAAGTGGCCTATCAGGCGACTGCATTTATTGGGCGTGCCGATCAACGTGCCATGCTCGAAATAATGCTCGAAGGCTTTTGCGACGATGGTCTGCTTATCTTCTTCCGTCACCTCATCGCCGTCATAGCCGAAGTTGGCGAACTGGTTGATGTACATGCGCAAGTAATTCATTAGCGGCGCGCGTGCCCTCTCCTTGACCGCCCGGTTGCTCTCGCCGATGAAAGTATGTGCCATCACACTAACGATTCCCTGCTCAGGGTCATGGCCGTGGCGCGCACGGGCCTGGCGATAGAGCTTGATCTTTTCGCGCAAATCGTCAGGCGAATAGCCGACCAAGGCGGCCAGAATGTTCGCGCCGATCTCGCCTGCCTTCGCCCAGGTCTCGGCATTGCCGGCGGTCGTCACCCAGACCGGCAGGCGCGGCTGAATCGGGCGCGGGAATGATCGCAGCGCGGCTTCATTCTCATTGATGCCTTTGAAGCAGACCGCCTCTCCGGCCCACAGTCGTTGCACGGTGGCGATGGATTCGTACATGACATGCTTGCGGCGCTCGTAGTTGTCAGGCGCGAAGATGAAATCATTCGGATGCCAGCCCGATGCAATTGACACGGCCACCCGGCCTTTCGACAGGTTGTCAACCACCGCCCATTCTTCGGCTGCACGCATCGGATGATGTAGCGGCAGCGCAATGCTGCCGGCGCGAATCTGTATGTGCTCCGTGATCACTGCCAGTGCCGCGCTCAACACCGAGGGGTTCGGGTAGAGTCCGCCGAAGTCTTGGAAGTGGCGCTCCGGCGTCCACACCGCCGCGAACCCATGCTCGTCAGCAAAGCGGGCGCTCTCCAACAACAGGCGGTACTTGTCGTGTGCCGTGTTCGTGCCATCGTCGGAGAAAAAGTAGAGGCCGAATTGCATCGCCCCGGCGCTGGCACGCTCCTTCCAGTGATTCAACTCTTCCGGTTCATCTGCGGCCACCGCGCTGGCGATAGCTTCCGCCGACGCGGCTGGCGAAAGCTCAGACAGTCCTTGCTGTTGAAGCCGCAGTTCCAACAACCGACGTTGCTCCGGTGACAGCGCCGCCAGTCGCTTTGACATGTCATTCATCCGCTCTCCTCCTACGGCTGATCCGCGCCCGATTGCAATTGCTCAAGCTGCGAGCGCAGGTCGTTGGCCGACAGCCCTTCGATCTCCTGTAACAACCGTTCGATCTCGGCGAGCTCTCGTTGTCTTGCCTGGCCCTCGGCGAGGCTTGCGGCCAGCCCGGCAATCGTCGGCGACTCGAAGAGTTTGCTCAATGGCAACTCAACTGCGAATGCCTTGCGCAACTGCGACACCAGTTGAATTGCCAGCAACGAATTCCCTCCGAGTTGAAAAAAATCGTCGTGGATGCCGATCTGTTCGATACCGAAGAGTCGCTCCCAGATTTGCGCGGTCGTCTGCTCGACCTCGCCGGTCGGCGCGACATACTCGGCTTCGATGGCAGGGCGAGCCTGCACAGGCTGTGCCTGCGCGCCTTCCAGCATGTCGAGCAAGCCGGAAGGAATCACGGCGCTTTGCCGGCGAATCAACGCTTGGAAGTTTTGTGTAGCGACAATTACTTGTGGCTCTGAGCGCGCAAGAATCCGGCGCAACGCCTCGAAGCCATCAGCGTAGCTGACGCCATAGGTCGCGCGCGTCTGTCGCAGTTGCTCTTGCAAGTGCGGTACAGCGCTCATTGCCGCCTCTTGCCAGTCTTCCCATTGCGGCGTGTTCCAGTTGATGGCCACCGTCAGGCCGCCATCTCGCGCCCGCTGCGCTCGCGCGAATGCGTCCAGAAAAGCGTTCGCGGCACAGTAATCTACCTGACCGAAGACGCCGCTGATGGCCAGCGATGAAGAGAACAGCACCAAGAAATCCAGCGGCGTGTCTTTCAGCGCGCGCTCAATCACCAGTGTCCCTTTCACTTTCGGAGCGAGCACCGGCTCGGCCATCTCCGGCGTCTTCAATTGCACGAGCCCGCCGCCATTGATTTCGGCAGTGTGCAAGACACCGTGAATCCTCCCAAAGCGTTCGCTGGCGCGCGCCACGAGCGATTGCATCTGCTCAGCATCGGCAACCCTGGCACTGGCGACCATCACTTCAGCGCCCGCCGCTTCGAGAGCCAAGAGTCGCTGAATTTTTCGGCCAGTCTCCGCTTCCTCTGGGTGCGTCGTCGGCCAGTCGGCCCAGTCTTCGCGCTGAGGAAAATCCATCTCTCCGGTGAGTACGAGCTTTGCTCGCACGGATTCGACGAGGCTCTCGGCGAGCGCGAGGTCTATCTCTCTGAGGCCGCCGGTCAGCAGATAGACGCCGCCCTCGCGCAGGCGCGTCGTCTGCGTTGCTTCAGCGGTGTATGGCTGCGGCTCAAATACCTGCACCCATCGATAAGCGCCGCGATAGGCGACCACCGGATCAGCGACATTGGCGGCGGCTTCATCGCAAAGCTGAGTCGCCAGCCGCTCTTCAGATTCGCTCTTCTCGGCTGGGCGCACCACGTCAATGCAGCGACAAGAGAGGTTGGGATATTCCAGCGTAATGACTCTGCAAGGCCCGATCAGCGTCGCCTTTTCTGGCGCGAGCAATTCTTCGCCGGTCACGTCCTGCAATCCTTCGGCAACGACGCTGATGCGAACAGCGTCGCCAAGCAGTTCTTCGCCGAGCGCCTGCGCCAGAAAGATCAAGCTGTAAAAGCCCCGGTACTGCGCGGCCTCAAGGCGTTCGCCTATTGACGCCACCGCATCGGCAAGCCTGTTGCCGTCGGGCTCGCCGGCGTTCCAGAGATGCAGCACGAGGTTCGGCGTCTTGTCGAGCGCTTGAATCTCTCGAATGAGGCGGCTGTAATCCTGGCGCTGGCGCGGATCGATTATGTAAGATTCATCACTAATTTTGGCGAATGCGTCTCCGGCCTTTGCTTCGACGACCGCCTGCCCGCGCCTTTCCAGTTGATGGCGGACTTGCGCGGCAAGCGCTGACCCATCGCTGAACAATAGCCAGCACGATTTCGCAGTCACCGCCGCTTGCCGGATGTAATCATCGAGCAACGGAGAACGCTTCCACGAAGGCACATAGAACCAGTCAGTGAGGTTCGGCTTTCTCGTCAACAGGCTCTCGGATTCAATGGCTCCCGGCGCTTCTGGTTTGGCCTCGATCCAATGGCGCTGGCGCTCGAACGGGTACGTCGGCAGCGGCAGGCGTCGCCGCTGTTCAGGCGCATAAAGTTGTTTCCAGTTGACCTCTACGCCGGCAGCCCACAACTGTCCGAGCGCCGCTAAGAGAAACTTATCGTCGGACTGCTCGGCCTTCGCCGGGCGCATTGTTGAAACTACCTCAGGCTTGCCTGGGTACTGCTTGATCGTCGCGCTGATCGTTTGTCCGGGGCCGACTTCGAGCAGGAGCAGTTCCGGCTCCTTCAACAATTCTTCGACCCCCTCGCGAAATCGCACCGTCTGTCGCAGGTGATCGGCCCAGTATTCGGGGCTGGTGGCTTCTGCCGCGCTGATCCAGCGCCCGGTGACGTTAGAGAGAAAAGGTATGGCGGGCGCATTCAAAGTAATGCGCTTTACTAATTCCAGGAAGTCTTCGCGAATGGGAGCCATCATCTGGGAATGAAAGGCATGCGAGGTGTGCAGTCGTCGACACCCGGCGATGCCGCCACTGAGTTCGCGCTCCAACTGATCTATCGCCTCCGTCGGGCCGGAGACGATGCAAAGCGACGGCGCATTGACGGCGGCAAGTGCGAGAGGCTTGTTCTCAAGCAGCGCCTTCACGTCCGGTTCACTGAGGGCGACGGCAAGCATGGCCCCTGCGGGCAATTGCTGCATCAAGCGTCCGCGTGCGGCGACCAGCAACAAGGCGTCTTCGAGCGACAGGACGCCGGCCAAGCAGGCGGCAACATATTCGCCAATGCTGTGACCGAGCATCGCCTGCGGGGTCACGCCGCAAGCGATCAGCAGCTTGGCGAGCGCCCATTCGACGGCGAAAAGCGCCGGCTGCGTGACGGCGGTTTGCTCTAGCCGCTGGCCAGTGCGCTCGTCCGGCGACGCCTCGCCATAGAGCAGGTCGCGTAGGTCGCCGCCGAGGTGTGGCCGTAGAATTTCCGCACAGCGATCCATCTCGGCACGAAAGATAGGTTCAGCCCGGTAGAGGTCGCGTCCCATCTGCGCATACTGCGTTCCCTGACCTGAGAAAATGAGGGCGACGGGTCGCTTCCGGCGCTCCTCTACGGCGGTCAGCATGCGCTTCGGGTCGGTAAGCATGGTGGCCGCTTCTGCTGCGTTGCGGCAGACCAGGGCGCGGCGATGCGCGAACGTCCGGCGACCTGTTTGCAATGTGTAAGCTACATCACCGAGATCGACGTTCGGGGTTTGCTTGAGATAAGCCGTCAAGTTATTCGTCGCGGCTTCTAACGCCGTCGCCGTCCTCGCCGAGAGCACGAGCAGATGATGTGGTCGCGAAGATTGCGAAGGTTCGACGGCGGGCGCTTCTTCAAGGAGGATGTGGGCGTTGGTGCCGCCGATGCCGAAGGAACTCACCCCCGCACGGCGCGGGTTGGCGTGCCATTCACGCAAACAGTCGTTGACGTAAAATGGGCTGTGCGCAAAATCAATCTGCGGATTGGCCTTCTGGAAATGCAGACTCGGCGGCAGCGCCTTATGCATGAGCGCCAGCACGGTTTTGATGAACCCGGCAACGCCGGCAGCCGCGTCCAGATGGCCGATATTGGTCTTCACCGAGCCGATGGCGCAGAAGCCGGTTTGCTCAGTCTGCGCGCCAAAGGCCCGCATCAGCGCCGCCATCTCCACAGGGTCGCCCAGAGGCGTCGCCGTGCCATGCGCTTCGACGTAGGAGATGGTTTCCGGCGCAACGTCGGCCATAGCCATGGCTTCTTCGATCACCGCCGCCTGTCCCTCGACGCTCGGCGCGGTATAACCAACTTTGAGCGCGCCGTCGTTGTTGATCGCCGACCCTTTGATGACGGCAAGGATCGTGTCACGGTCGCGCAGCGCCTCCGGCAAGCGTTTCAGCACAACGACGCCAACGCCGCTGCCGCTCAGCGTGCCGCGCGCCTGTTCGTCGAAGGCCCGGCAATGACCATCGGGCGAAAGGATGCCGCCCTCTTGATAGAAGTAACCTTGCTTTTGCGGCAAGCGAATCGAGACGCCACCGGCCATCGCCATGTCGCATTCATGATTGAGCAGGCTCTGCGTTGCCAGATGGATGGCGACCAGCGAAGTTGAACAGGCCGTCTGCACCGTGAAGCTCGGCCCTTTAAGATTCAGCTTGTAAGAGACCAGTGTGGCGAGGAAGTCCCGGTCATTAGAAATCATGGTTTGGAAGGGGCCTACAGACTCCACGGCTTCGCGGTTCGGCAGCAGGTTATCCATTAAGTAGGCATTGCTGCTGACACCGGCAAAGACGCCGATGCGCCCGGCGTACCCTTCCGCGTCATAACCGGCGTTTTCCAGCGCCTGCCATGCATGTTCAAGGAAGAGTCGTTGCTGAGGATCCATGATCTCGGCTTCGCGGGGAGTGAATCCGAAAAATGCGGCGTCGAATATCTCTACCTCGTCAAGCACTGCCGCAGCCTTCACATAAGCCGGGTCAGCCAGCGCCGTCGCAGCGACGCCCGCCGCTTCAAGTTCGGCATCAGAGAAGAATGAAATTCCTTCGACGCCATCGCGCAGATTGCGCCAGAATTCATCCAGCGTCGCGGCCTTCGGGAACCGCCCGGCCATGCCGATCACCGCCACTTCATAAGCCATCTTCTCCGAACCATTCATTTCACAAACTCCTTCACGATCCTATCCAACAACCCAACCTTCACGCGGGCGCGACGGTGCGGATTGACTACGGAGAGAGGCAATCGTTCGGCTTCCCACCTGAAGGCGAGAAGGTTCTCATGCCGCCCGTCTCGCCGGCAGGCGAAACGCCACGCCCCTCGCCCGGTTGATCCCTAACGACAAGGGCCGGCAGCGAACCCGGCGAGTTAAAAATCGGCACAGGCCGCCGACGCACAACGACCGAACGTCTGTCTCTTTGCGTTGCGCTTGCTGCCTGCCCTATGAAATCGCCTGGCCTATGCCACGAAAGAAATGCGTCCACAGCGTCCACATCTCTTCGGCACTCGCGACGATCTGCTGCTGTTCCTCTGCGGTAAATGGTGGCAGCAGCGTTTGCGTCGAACTCTCGACGTGCTTCGGCTCCTGATTCACGTGAATGTCAATCCACGGCAAATCGTGCCGGCCTGTGCATTCGCACACGATCTGGCCGATAGTGGAAACCATCGCCAGGTCGGCAACCTCGGTCGCATACATAAAGCCGAGGCCGGATAGAAAGCTCGCGGAAGCTTGCCGATAACCGGTGACCAGCTTTTCGGTGTGTTCCAGCGGCGGCGCTTTGGCGACCTGCTCAGCGGTAAACCCGGCATTGACCATCGTGTCTATATAAATCTCTTCGTGAGCCCGCCGATAATCGCCTTCACCCAACTCTTGCCACAATATCCTGGCAATCTCGGCCTGCGTCTCGACGTTCGGAGCCAGAGAAACCAGCCGGGAGAGAAAGACCGGGAAATAGTGCAACGGGTGAAACCACTGTCCCAGTATGGTGGCGACGCGCTCGGCGGACGGCGTGCCATCGGATTCTTTCAGACGATTCAACTCCTCGATCAACCCGCGCCGCTTATCGTTGCGCGCCAGTCTTTCAAGTAATTTTCCCGTCGTCGCTGCTGATGTCATGATGCTTTTCTCCTGTGCAGAAAGTCTTTTTGTCATTACATGAATTACCGCTGGAACTCTCGCGGGCGCATCGCTACCAGTTTCGCCGCGAGCCAGTCGCTCATTCGCTCAACCTGATCACTCGTCACGGTGTCTCTGTGGCCATTTCTTTTGTCCCCTTCTTATGCAGTCTGACCTAGCGACCCTTTGTCTTGTGACGCGCCCGACCGGCGAGCGATTCGCGGCGCGCGCGTCCTCGTGCGAGGTTTTCACTTTGAGCCGGCAATTCGCCCGCCTTCCGGCTCAGGTGCTCAGCGATTAAGCGAACCGTTGGAAACTCGAATAACTTGATGATCGGGAACTCGCGCCCCAACGTCGCTTGCATCTTGCTGTGGATTTGAATCAGTAACAGCGAGTGGCCGCCGAGATCGAAGAGATTATCGTAGACGCCGACGCCATCCACCTCTAACCCCTCTTGCCAGATGGCGGCGATGGCCCGCTCAAGCTTGGTAGTTGGTGCTACAAATTGGCCTCTCGCTTTATCAATAGAGTCATCCGGCTGCGGCAGCCGGTGGCGATCCACTTTGCCGTTCGCCGTCATCGGCAGTTGATCGAGCAATACGATTGCCGCCGGCATCATGTAGGACGGCAGTTTTTGGCGCAGTTGGTTTCGCAGTTCCTCCGCCGTCGGCGACTGTCCGGGTCTGGAAACGACATAAGCCACCAGTTGTTTGCCGGCGGAGGTATCATCCTTGACGATGACAATCGCTTCAGCGACCGCCGCCGAACGGCTCAGCGCTGCTTCGATTTCGCGCAACTCGACGCGGCAGCCGCGAATCTTTACCTGATCATCATCGCGGCCAAGATATGCAAGATCACCGCCAGGCAGATAGCGCACAAAGTCACCTGTGCGGTAGAGCCGTGCGCCCGGAGTCCGGCTGAACAGGTTGGGCAGGAATTTTTCGGCAGTGCTGGCGGCTCCCCTGACGTAGCCGCGCGCCAGCCCCTCGCCGCCAACGTATAACTCGCCTGTGACGCCGATAGGGACGGGGTTCAGGCGCGCATCCAGCACGTAGACGGCGGTGTTGGCGATGGGCTTGCCGATGGGCGGATTGCCATGCTGCTGGTTAGTAGTTTCGATTACTGCGCTGGTAGCCACAACCGTGCTTTCTGTCGGCCCATAATTATTCACCAGGAGGAAGCGATGCTCAGGTTGCGGCCACCGGCTGAGTTGGTCGCCGCCGGTCATCAGATAGCGCAGCCTGACATCACTCAATCGCGGCTCATTCAATACAGCTTCGGCCATCGGCGTCGGCAAGAAACTGACGGTCACCGCTTCGGCAATCATCCATTCAACGAACGTTGCCGGATGAAGCCGCGTCGCCTCATCAGGAATATGCAGGCTTGCTCCGGCTGTCAGGCATGACCATAGCTCCCACACCAGCGCATCAAAGGTTAATCCCGCCGCCAGGCTCATGCGGTCTGTGCAGTTGACCTGATAGGTTCGTTGATACCAGCTACACAGATTGATCAAGCCGGCGTGCGCAACTTCGACCCCCTTCGGACGACCTGTCGAGCCGGAGGTATAGATAATGTAAGCGAGATTACTCGGCTCGGTCAGGGGCATCGGATCAGCAGTGCTTTCATGGTCGAGTTCTTCAAGGAGTCGATCAAGGCAGACGACCCGCGCCTTCAATTCAGGCAAACCTTCGCAGAACCGCTCTTGGATCAGCAGCACAGGCGCTTGCGCGTCTTCCAAGATATATTCGAGCCGGTCGTTGGGATAAGCCGGGTCGAGCGGCACATAGGCCCCGCCCGCCTTCAGCACCCCCAGCAGCCCCACCACCATCTCCACACTGCGCTCCACACACACTCCCACTCGCGCCTCTGGCCCCACTCCCTGCCGCCGCAGATAGTGCGCCAACTGATTCGCTCGCCGGTTGAGTTCCGCATAGCTGACCTGCTCGCCTGCCCAGTGCAGCGCCACTGCCTCAGGCGTGCGCGCGACCTGAGCCTCGAAGCGCTGCGGGAGGGTGTGGCGCGGATAGTCAGCCGTGGTGGCGTTCCACTGGTCGAGCATCTGGCGGCGCTCGCCTGGCGTCAGCAGCGGCAGATCGCTGATCGCCTGGCCTGCATTCGTGACAGCGGACTGCAACAGGACGGCATAATGATTCAACATACGAATGGCTGTCGCTTCATCAAATAAATCAGCATTGTATTGCGCAGCGATAGACAGGCCCTCCTCAGATTCTTCGACGACAAATGTAAGGTCGAACTTCGCCGTCCGGTTGTCTACGTTCATCAACTGCAACGTCAACCCGGTCAGTTCAAGCGCCGGCAGCGGCATGTTCTGAACCGTGAAGGCAACTTGAAACAGCGGCGCGTGGCTGAGCGCGCGTTCGGGGCGCACGCTCTCGACCACCTTCTCAAAGGGAATCTCCTGATGCGCGTAAGCGCCAAGGGCGACGGCCCGCACCTGGCGCACCAGTTCCCTGAATGTCGCGCCGCGTTGCAAAGCCACTCGCATGACCAGTGTGTTAGTAAACAGGCCGATTAGTCCTTCGACGTTCCTGTGGTTGCGATTGGCGACCGGCACGCCAACCAGTATGTCGTCCTGGCCGCTGTATCGGTGCAGCAAAACATTGAAGGCGGCGAGCAGGCACATAAACAGCGTGGCATCCTCGCGGCGACAGACCTCTTGCAACTTGTCGCGCAAATCTCGGCGGATGTCTATAGCGACACTGCTGCCTTGATAGCTCTGCACGGCGGGCCTGGGGCGGTCAGTTGGCAGCGACAACACCGGCAACTCGCTGCTTAGCTGCCCGCGCCAATACGCCACCTCGCTATCTAGCCTGCCGCTGGCCATCTGCTGGCGCTGCCACGCCGCATAGTCGCCGTACTGGATGGCCAACTCGGCCAGCGGCGCGGGGCTGGCGCTGACCAGCCCGGCATACAGCCGCGCCAGTTCTCGCACAAAGAGCGCCAGCGACCAGCCGTCGGCGATGATGTGGTGCAGGGTCAGCAGCAGGACGTGCTCGTCGGTCTGAAGGCGGATGAGCCGCAGTCGCCACAGCGGCGGCTGGCTGAGGTCGAAGGGCTGCTGCGCCTCGGCTTGCGCCATCTCCCACAACCTCGCTTCGCGGTCGCTTTCGCTTGCCGTTGCGAAATCCTCAATAACCAGTCGAGATGATTTGTAGTTCTCAACACATCGTATGATCTGCCCCTCATTGAGCGCGAAGCTCGTGCGCAAGGATTCATGCCGGCGAAGAATTTCATTGAAGCTCGATTGCAGGGCCGGCAGGTTCAGTTGCCCGCGCAGGCGCACGGCTGCCGGCATATTGTAAGCCGCGCTACATGGATCAAGCTGGTGCAGAAACCACATGCGCTCCTGCGCGAAGCTTGGCACGTTGCGGCGATCAATCGGCGCGGGGGCGAGCGACTGCGATTGCCTGATCTGATCGCCTTGCGCCTCGGCAGCGACCGCTTCAGCAAGCTCCGCAACCGTCGGATGCTCGAAGAGCTTACGCAGCGGGAAGTCGCTATCGAAGGCATCGCGCAGGCGCGAAATCAGCCGCATCGCGATTATTGAATGGCCGCCGAGATCAAAGAAATTATCGTGAATGCCGAGGCGCTCGACGCCGAGCACCTCCGACCAGATGGCTGCCAGGATTTCTTCAATGGGATTACGCGGCGGAACATAATCAGTGGCTAGTTCCAGCCGCTCGATAGCCGGCATCGGCAAAGCGGCGCGATCAACTTTGCCGCTTCGCGTCAAGGGCAACTCGGCGACCGTCAGAAATGCCGAGGGCCACATATAGCCGGGTAGTTTCTCTCGCAAATACTCGCGCAACTCGCTGCCGGACGGCTGCGCCCCTGACTGCGGTACGATATAGGCCACCAGTTGCTTTAGGCCGGGCTTATGCTCCCAGGCGATGGCGACCGCCTGGCGCACAGCCGTGTGGCGCTCCAGGGCGCTTTCGATCTCGCCTAACTCGACACGAAAGCCCCTGATCTTGACTTGATGATCGCGCCGCCCCAAAAACTCGATCACCCCGTCAGCCAGATAGCGCGCCAGGTCGCCCGTGCGGTAGAGCCGCCCACCGGCTTGCCCGCTGTAGGGATCAGCTATGAACTTCTCTGCCGTCAACTCCGCGCCATTGAGGTAGCCGCGCGCCAGGCCGTCGCCGCCGATCACCAACTCGCCGGCCACTCCCACCGGCACCGGCTCCAGTCGCTCGTCCAAGATATAAATCCGCGTGTGCGGCAGCACCTTGCCTATTGGCGGCAGACGCGGCCAATCCCTAGCGTCGCCATCAAGCACAAAGGCTGTGGCCGCGTGCGTCTCGGAAGGGCCATAGTGATTGTGGAGTGTGCAATTCGCGAGGCGTGTAAAAAACCGCTCGATTTGCGGCGTGATCTTCAACTGCTCGCCGGCAGTCATAATCTCGCGCAGACTGTGAGGCAGGATGTCTCTGGCTTCGGCTTGCTCTGCCAGTTGTTGCAGCATGACCGGAGGCGCGAATAGCCGTTCGATCTGCGCGCTTTCGAGCATGCGCCCGAACCGCTCAGCATCTTGTCGCGTCTCTTCCGAAACCAGCACGAGCGTGCCGCCCGAACACAAAGTCGAAATGATCTCTTGAAACGACACGTCAAAGCTCAACGAAGCGAACTGGGCGGTTCGCGTGCCGGTCGTGGCGCGCGAGCTTTGTATCTGCCACCAGATCATGCTGGCGATTGGCCCATGACTCATTGCCACGCCCTTTGGCCTGCCCGTCGAGCCTGAGGTATAGATTACATAAGCGAGATGATCGGCTGCCGCGTCGATTTCCGGGTTCGTTGTGGTCTCTCCGGCGAAGGCCGTTTCAATATCGGATAAACCAACGACCGGCGCTTCGACCTGTGGCAAGAGAGGCAGCAAGGATCGCTCCGCCACTAACGCTCGCACGCCGTCGAGCATGAAGCGCAGTCGTTCTTTCGGGTAGCTCGGATCAAGGGGCACATATGCCGCGCCTGACTTCAATATTCCAAGCAGGCCGATCACCATATCGAGCGAGCAGTCGATACACATTCCCACCAGCAGGTCAGGCCCGCTGCCAAGCCTCTTGAGATGATGCGCCAGGCAGTTGGCGCGGGCATTTAACTGGCGATAGGTCAAGCAGCGGTTGCCAAACTCGACCGCCACCGTGTCGGGCGTGCGTTCGGCCTGCGCCGAGAACATCAGATGCACACAGGCGTCGCGCGGGTAGCTCGCCGTTTCAGCGTTGAAGCCATCCAGCAGGAGGCGGCGCTCGGTCTCGGACAGTAATGGCAGGTCGGCGATCCGCCTGCCGGGGTCGGCGACCGCGTGTGTAAGTAAAACCTCAAAATGCTCTGCCATGCGCCGAATCGTCGGTTCGTCGAAAAGGTCTGTGCTGTATTCCCAACTGGCGATCAGCTTGCCATCTTCTTCCGACATGGAAAGCGTCAATTCAAAATGCGTCAGGCCCGTCTGCACTTCAAACGGCGTCAGGCTCAGGCCCGGTAGGGCCAATTCGCCGCCCGGCGCATTCTGTAAAACGAATAACACTTGAAACAGCGGCGAGTGACTCAAATCGCGCACAGGATTCAATTGCTCGACCAGCGACTCGAACGGCAGGTCTTGATGGGCGAAGGCGTCAAGGGCCATCTCGCGCACGCGCGCCAACAACTCTCGAAAACCGGGGTTGCCGCTCAGGTCAGTTCGCATGACCAGGGTGTTGGCGAAAAAGCCGATCAAGCCTTCGATCTCCGGCTGATTGCGACTGGCGATGGGCGAGCCGACCGTGAGGTCAGTTTGATTCGCGTAGCGCGCCAGCAAAGTTTGCAACGCTGCCAGCAGCGCCATGTACAGCGTCAGGCTTTCTTGCGAGCACATCCGGCGCAATTGCTCTGTCAAAGCCGGCGACAGCGAGGTATGGATGGTTGCGCCACGGAAGCTTTGCACCGGCGGTCGGGCGCGGTCGGTCGGCAACTCAAGCGCCGGCCTTACGCCGTGCAGTTGCTTTCGCCAGTAAGCCAGTTGCTTCTGGAGGGCTTCTCCGCCTAGCCATTGACGCTGCCATGTGGCGAAATCCGCATACTGAACATCCGGCTCGGCAAGCGGCGACGGCTGGCCTTGCAGGAAAGCTTCATAGAGCGCCGCCAACTCGCGCGTGAGGACGCCCATTGACCAGCCATCCGTGATAATGTGATGCATCACGACGGCGAACACATGAGCGTTTTCGGCTTCCCGCAACAAGATCGCTCGCAGGAGCGGCCCGCGCGTCAGGTCGAAAGGCCGGCGCGTATGTTCGGCGAGAATGTCTTGCATACAAGCCTCGCGCCGGCTCTCGATGATTTCAGTAAGATTGATTACTTGCAGCGCAATAGGCTCGAAGTGATGAATGACCTGCATGGCCGTGCCGCCATCGCTATGAAACGTCGTGCGCAACGATTCGTGCCGGCGGATGATCTCATTGATCGATTCTTCGAGAACCGCCGCATGAAGTTCGCCCGTCAGCCGCACGGCAGCCACCATATTGTAAATGGCTTTTTCAGCCTCCAGTTGATCGAGGAACCATAACCGCTCTTGCGCGGATGAGAGCGGCGCGCAGTTGCCGCTCGTTCGCCGAGTGAGCGGCGCGTGGATGCTCAGATCGACCATCCGTTGAGATTTGATCCAACTGGCCAGCGTCTCGACCGTTGAATGCTCAAACAACTTGCGGACCGGCACTTCCACCTGAAAGGCAGCGCGCAAGCGCAATGCAACTTGCGCGGCGAGCAGTGAGTGTCCGCCCAGATTAAAGAAGTTATCTTGAATGCCGACGCGCTCAAGGCCGAGGGCGTGTGACCAGGTGGCAGCCACGACCTCTTCCATCGGGTCGCGCGGCGCAACCCGGCGATCATCAAATTCAAGCTGGATGGGTTGCGGCGCGGGCAAGGAGCGCCGATCAATCTTGCCGCTCGCCGTCAAGGGCATACGCTCCAGCACCACACAGGCTGACGGCACCATGTAGTCTGGCAATCGCTCTCGCAAATATCCGCGCAACTCTTTCTCAGAAACCCTCGCCCCGGCATCCGGCACTACGTAAGCCACGAGCCGTTTGCCGCCCTGCACCTCTTCGCGAGCTACGACCAGACACTCGCGCACCGCCGCGTATCCCGCTAGCACGGTTTGCACTTCTTCAAGTTCAATGCGGAAGCCCCTGATCTTGACTTGATGATCGCGCCGCCCCAAAAACTCGATCACCCCGTCAGCCAGATAGCGCGCCAGGTCGCCCGTGCGGTAGAGCCGCCCACCGGCGAGCCGACTGTAGGGATCAGCTATGAACTTCTCCGCCGTCAACTCCGCGCCCTTGAGGTAGCCGCGCGCCAGGCCGTCGCCGCCGATCACCAACTCGCCGGCCACTCCCACCGGCACCGGCTCCAGCCGCTCGTCCAAGATGTAGGCTTGCATGTTCGAGATCGGCCCGCCGATAGGCACCGTTGACAGATCAACCTCACGGCGGCAGCGCCAGTCTATGCAGCCGATGGAGGCTTCGGTCGGGCCATAAAAATTATGTAATGCACATCTCAATCTCTCAAAAGCGCGCTGCATGGTTTCAAGCGGCAGCGCCTCGCCGCCGCAGACGACGCGCCGCAGCGAGGAGATTCCCTTGATGCCCTCCTGTTCAAGAAAGACGCCGAACATCGAGGGAATGAAGTGCAGCCCGGTGACCTGGTCATCAAGAATTAATTCGACGAGATAAGTGGCATCCTTTTCGCCTCCGGGCTGCGCTATGCTGACGCTCGCCCCGACCATCAATGGCCAGAACAGTTCCCATACGCAAGCGTCAAAGCTGAGCGGCGCTTTGAAGATCAAGCGATCTGACGGTTCCAGTTGATGCGCGTCCTGCATCCATAACAAGCAGTTCATCACCCCGGCGTGAGTTACCAGCACCCCTTTCGGTTTGCCCGTCGAACCGGACGTGTAGAGGATGTAGATCAGGTTGTCAGAAGATGCGTAGACGTTCGCATTGCCCTCTGCCTCAGCGGCAATCTGCGGAGCATCTCTATCCATACAAACCGGCACGGCGTCGCATCCGCCAACGACTGCGAGGAAGCGCTCCTGGGTTACTATCACTTTCACGCCGGCATCGTCTGCCATGTATTCGAGCCGGTCGTTGGGATAAGCCGGGTCGAGCGGCACATAGGCCCCGCCCGCCTTCAGCACTCCCAGCAGCCCTACCACCATCTCCACACTGCGCTCCACACACACACCCACTCGCGCCTCCGGCCCCACTCCCTGCCGCCGCAGATAGTGCGCCAACTGATTCGCTCGCCGGTTGAGTTCCGCATAGCTGACCTGCTGGCCTGCCGCACGCAGCGCCAGCGCCTCAGGCGTGCGCGCCGCCTGTGCCTCGAAGCGCTGCGGGAGGGTGTGGCGCGGATAGTCAGCCGTGGTGGCGTTCCACTGGTCGAGCATCTGGCGGCGCTCGCCTGGCGTCAGCAGCGGCAGATCGCTGATCCTCTGATCAGCATTTTCAGCGATGGCCGCCAACAGGGATCGATAATGCACGAGCAAGCGCTTTGCCGTTGCTTCATCAAACAAGTCGGTGCTGTATTCAAGCGCCGCTATCAACCCCTCCTCAGATTCGCGCATCTCCCAGGCGAGGTCGAACTTGGCTGTCGCCGTGCCAATCTCCAGCGGTCGCATGGTCAAACCGCTCACCTCGATTGTCGGCAACCAATCGGCGCGCAACGCGAACATGACTTGAAACAATGGCGAGTGATCAAGGGTGCGTTCGGGCCGAAGCTCTTCGACCACCTTCTCAAACGGCACGTCCTGGTGATCATAGGCATCCAGCGCCACTTCTTTCATGCGACTGAGAAATTCCCTGAAAGTAGGATTGCCGCTGAGATCGGCGCGCAGCACCAGCGTATTGACGAAGAAGCCGATCAGCCCTTCCAACTCCTTGCGATTGCGATTGGCGACCGGCGTGCCGATAACGATCTCACGTTGATTGCTGTACCTCGCAAGCAGAACATCTACGGCTGCGAGCAGGCACATAAACAATGTCGCCCCTTCGGAACGGCAAAGCTCTTTCAGCCGATACGTGATTTCCTGGGTGATCGATATGCTGGTGGATGCTCCCCTGTGCGTCTGCACGGCGGGCCTGGGGCGGTCAGTTGGCAGCGACAACACCGGCAACTCGTTGCTTAGCTGCTCGCGCCAATACGCCACCTCGCCATCTAGCCTGCCGCTGGCCATCTGCTGGCGCTGCCACGCCGCATAGTCGCCGTACTGGATGGCCAACTCGGCCAGCGGCGCGGGGCTGGCGCTGACCAGCCCGGCATACAGTCGCGCCAACTCACGCACAAAGAGCGCCAGCGACCAGCCGTCGGCGATGATATGGTGCAGGGTCAGCAGCAGGATGTGCTCGTCGGCCTGAAGGCGGATCAGCCGCAGTCGCCACAGCGGCGGCTGGCTGAGGTCGAAGGGCTGCTGCGCCTCGGCTTGCGCCAGTTCCCGCAACTTCGCTTCATGCTCGGCCCTGGGCAGTGAGCTTATGTCTGATATGGGGATCGGTATCGGCGATGGCGGATGGACGACCTGCCCAGGAGTATCTTCAATAGTGACAAAACCCGTGCGCAACGTTTCATGGCGGCGCAGGATGGCGTCGAGGCTGGCCGCCAGAGCTTGCATATCGAGACTGCCCTGCAACCGCAGCCCGCCAGCTATATTGTAAGTTGCGCTACCCGGATCCATCTGTTCAAGGAACCACAATCGGCGCTGCGCGAAAGAAAGCGGGGCCGGCTGGCCCGGCGCTCGCCGTGGAATGGCTTGGCCGTCTGATGCCCGAATGCCTTCTTCTTCGAGCAGGTATTCGAAGAGTTCGAGATCGGCGGCGGCGCTCAACGCATCTTGGATGAAGTGATCCTTGTCGCTCATCGGTTCCTGTCCCCACGCTTTTGCTGCAATGCTCTTTCGCGCTCGTCAGCCGACATGCGGCGCAGCTTCATATAGACCCGCGCGATCTTTTCCGCTTGCCCCGGCATCGTCTCGTTGCCGCTGACCGCCGCCGCGAATTGCGCGACGGTTGCCGACTCGAAGAGGGTTTTCAACGGCAATTCCACTTTAAAGACCTGGCGAATTGCTGAAATGACGCGGGTCGCCAGTAACGAATGTCCGCCCATCTCAAAGAAGTTGTCCTGAATGCTGATAACTTCGACCCCAAGAATCTCGGCCCAGATGGCGGCGATGCTCTCTTCCAGGGCATTGCGCGGCGGCGCGGCCCCCGTTTCCGCTGCGGGCGCGCGATTCAATCTTCGTAGCGCCGCGCGATCAACCTTGCCGTTCGCTGTGAGCGGCAAGCTCTCCAACATCACGAAGGCCGCCGGCACCATGAAGTCGGGCAGGGTTTGCCAGAGCATCTGACGCAGATCCCCATCGGAGAGCGGCGACTGCGAAGTAAAAGTGAGATAGGCTACTAACTGATTATCCCCGCTGGCGCTCTCCTGTAGCAGCACGACCGCTTCATGAACGCCGGTCATCTGCCGCAAAACGGTTTCGATTTCGCCGAGTTCAATGCGGAAGCCGCGCAATTTCACCTGATGGTCTTGGCGACCGAGGTAATCAATTCGCAAATCTGCAAGGCGTCTGACCACATCGCCAGTTTGATAGAGTCGCGCTCCGGGCTCACTGGCGAAGGGGTCGGGGATGAATCGTTCGGCGGTCACCTCCGGGCGGTTCAGGTAGCCGCGCGCCAGGCCCGCTCCGCCGATATACAGTCCCCCGGCAACCCCCGCCGGCAACGGCTCGGATAATTCGTCCAGCACATAAGTGCAGGCATTGGATATGGGAGAACCAATAGGAATCGAGATTACATTTTCGCCAATCGCCTCAACGACATCGAAGGTGGCGTAGGTCGTCCCTTCAGTCGGCCCGTAAACATGCAGAAAGCGGCAAGCAGGTGCGGCCCGCAGCGCCTCGCGCGCCCATTTCGGATCGGCGGTTTCGCCTCCGAACAGCGCCGTCCTCAAAGACTGAAAGGCGCGCGGTGACTGTCGCGCCATCTCGTTAAACAAGGCGGTGGTCAGAAACAGCGTGGTGACTTGATGGGTAAGGAGGTGCTCGGCTAGGCGCAGCGGCGGGAGGGCCATCTCCGGCGGAATCATGGTCAACCGGCCACCGTTCAGCAGTGCGCCCCATATCTCGAATAACGCGGCATCGAAGGAGGCGCTGGAGAGTTGCGCGAAGTTATCGGTCGAATCGGGCTGAATGTAATTCGTGCTCCTGACCAGACGGTTGACGGCCCGGTGCGGGATGGCGACGCCTTTGGGCCTGCCGGTCGAGCCAGAGGTGTAGATCACATAAGCCAGATGCTCGCCTTGAACGTAGCTGGCGAGATCGGCCACCTTTTCGGCGGTGATATGTCGCGGCTCGCGGTCAACATAGATCACTCGCCCATCATAGGCTGGCAAGCTATCAGAGAATTCCCGGCGCGTCAGCAACAGGCGCGCTCCCGTATCTTCAAGCATGAAGCGCAAGCGTGTTTTTGGGTAAGCCATGTCGAGTGGCAGACATACGCCGCCGGCTTTGAGCACGGCGAGCAAAGCGATCACCAGATCGGCGCTGCGCGGTAGAGCAAGGCCCACGGCTGATTCCGTCGTGACGCCATTCTGGCGCAGATGATGCGCCAGGTGATTGGCACAGGCGTTGAGTTCGCCATAGCTCATCACGCCCGACGGAGACGCCACGGCAATGGCGTCAGGCGTTCGTCTCGCCTGTTGCTCAAACAATGCGTGAATGGCCGCCGATGCCGGGTATTCACGCGCTGTGTTGTTATGCGCGACGAGCACCTCTTGACGCTCGCGCTCGTTCAACATCGTCAACTCGCCCAGCCGCTGCCCTGGGCTCGCAACGATGGATTCAACGAGGGACTGTAGATGATCGAGCAGACGCGCAGCGCCCGTAGCATCAAGGTAATTACGATCATACAAAAGTTCAAATCGTAGCTCTGCCCCAGGCATCACGACGAGCGTCAACGGGTAGTTGGTCTTCTCAAAGGAACGAACCGTCTGGATGTCGAAGCTCAGGTTCTTCTTCACTGCCGCCGCATCCAGCGGATAATTCTCAAAGACGAGAATGCTCTTGAACAAGGGCGTGCCGCGCGCCACCTCGCTCCATTCCTGAATCTTCACCAGCGGGCTGTACTCATATTGCTGCGCCTCCACCTGCCAGGCGCGCAGCCGCTTCATCAGGGCCAGCGCCGTCTCGTCAGGCGAGAGCTTGACCCGCACCGGCAGCGTGTTGATGAATAGGCCAATCATCTCTTCGACGCCGGGCAACTCTGGCGGGCGGCCAGAAACCGTAGCGCCGAATACTACGTCGTGCTTGTCGGCGTGGCGGCCAAGCAAGACGGCCCAGGCCGCCTGAACAAGCGTATTCACGGTCAAGTGCTGTTGCCGCGCCATCACTTGCAGGCGCGCAGTTGACGACGCGGCGAGCGACCTTGCAAGCCTCGCCGATTGATCTCCCGCCACACCGTTATCGCCACGCTCAAAAGGCAGCGGCGTCACCGTGGTGAAGCCCTTCAGCATTGCGCGCCAGAACGATTCGGCCTGCTCGATGCTCTGCTCATGAAGCCACTTGATGTAGTCGCGGTAGGATCGCTCCTGCGATAATTGTACCGGCTCGCGCTTCTGTAATAATTCATACACTGAAAAGGCTTCCGCCAGAAGCGTCGAGAAGCTCCAGCCGTCAATGAGCAAGTGATGGTGGCTCCAGATGAACTCGAACGCTTCATCGCCGAGGCGCAGCAGCGCAAAGCGCATCGGCGGGCTCGCGAATAACTCGAAGTCTCGGTGAAGATCAGCTTGCAGGAAGGCTTCGAGACGTTCACTCCGTTCTGCCGTCGGCAGAGCGCGCCAGTCGGCTTCAAACAGCGTCAGCCGGGCGCTGCGATGAACGACTTGCAGCGGCTCATCGAGATTCTCCCACGCGAAGGTCGTGCGCAGCGCCGCATGGCGGTCAATCATCAACTGCCATGCGCGTGCGAAGCTCGCCATATCCAAATGTCCGCGCAGGCCGAGAGCCAGTTGCGCCACGTACATGGCGGACCGGGGCGCGTAGAGACTATGAAAGAGCAATCCCTGCTGCGCCGGTGAAAGCGGATAAATGTCTTCGACATTGCCGGCAGCCGCGAGCAAGTCGGCCAATTGCTTTTGATCGAGCTTCGCCAGCGGAAAGTCCGCCGGGCTACAGCCATTGCCGGTTGCGGGTTGACTATGTTCAATGAGCCGTTCGAGGCGTTGTAAAAAGTCCTGCGCCAGTATGTCAATGGTTTCGTGGCGATGCCGGTTGCTGCTGTATGTCCACTCGAACTGCAATCGTCCGGCAAGCACGCCGCCATTAATTTCGATGAGGTGGCTGCGCTTGGCGTCCGGACAGCGGAGAGGCCCGACGGCGGCGGGCACCAGGTTCAGCAATGTGAGCCCCGCGAACGCCTCGTCGAGCCGCCCAACATAGTTGAAGCTCACGTCGGGCACGGGCAGCTTTCGCAGCGGCTCTGCTACGAAAGGCTCGGCATTCAGATAACGTAACAACCCGTAGCTGATACCACGATGCGGGACTTGCCGGCGTTGTTCTTTGACCGCCTTTAACGCATCGCCGGGCACAGAACCGGCTTCCAGAGCCAGTTTCTCCGGAAAGGCATTGGTGAACCAGCCGACCGTCCGCGACAAGTCTACGCTGTCCTGCCATTCTTCTCGACCGTGTCCCTCCACCTCGACCATGAAGATGTGGCCGCCTGTCCAGCGAGCAAAAGCGCCGGCCAGCGCCGTCAGCAGAAGGTCATTGATCTCCGCGTGATATGCCTGCGGCAGATCATAGAGCAAGCGGCGCGTTGGCGCTTCGCCAAGTGAAACGGAGAGCGTGCGCGCCGACCCTTCGCGGTTTTCGCCAAGCGCAAAATCAATCGGCAGCAATCGTCCCTCTTCTTCATATAAAGCGAGCCAGTAGTCCGCCTGCTCGCGCACCGGCGAGCTTCGCGCGGCTTCAGTGAGGTGTTGCGCCCACTGCATAAATGAGGTCGTCTTCAGAGGCAGGCGGACAGATTCGCCGCGCTCAAGCTGCTGGTAGGCGGTCTCGAAGTCTTCGAGGAGAATGCGCCACGATATGGCATCCATAGCCAGATGATGAACGATAATGAGCAGCCGGTTCGCCTGCCCTTCGCCCATGTCGAAAAGCAATAGACGAATCAGCGGCCCGCGCGCGAGGTCAAATGTTGTTTGAGCCGCCGCGCTCGCCTGCCGGAGCGCAGCCCCCTGTTCGCTCGCCGGCACGTCGGAAAGATCAAGCGCCGCAAACGGGGTATGATCGTCGACAGCGACCATGCCTTGCTGCCATCCCGCCGGCGTGTTGGTGAAACGCAGCCGCAAGGCGTCGTGATGTGCCAATAGACTACGTAACGCGCTCTCGACCAGCGAAGGGATCAAGGGTGCGCTGGTTTCAAAGAGCAGGGCCATGTTCCAGTGATTGACATTTGGCGATTGCTGCTCGAAAAACCACTGCTGAATCGGCGTTAGCGGCACCTCGCCGATGACCGGGCCTTGCTCAGCGCGCTCGCTGTGATGATTGACCGACATAGCGGCAAGCTCGGCGATGGTCGGGTGCGCCAACATCTGTCTCGCGGACATCTCCAGCCCGGCCTGCCGCGCTCGCGCGATCACCTGAATGCTGAGGATCGAATCGCCGCCAAGCTCGAAGAAATTATCGTGGACGCCGATGCTTGGGAGCTTCAAAACACCGGCCCATATTTCAGCCAGCCGCCGTTCGGCGTCGGTCTGCGGCAGCGCGGTAGTCGGGATGAAGGGCGACCGGGCATGTTCCGGCTCAGGCAATCGGCGGCGATTGACCTTGCCGCTGTTGGTTCTCGGAAATTCATCGAGCAGCAAGACCGCCGACGGAATCATGTAATCCGGCAACCGCTGTTTGAGAAAGCCACGCAGATCATCGCCGGTCAACATCGCATCTCGGCTGCGTGCATAAGCCACAAGCCGGCGTCTGCCCGGCGCGACTTCTTTCGCCAGCACGGCGGCTTCGTCAACCGACGGGTGTTGGCGCAATGCGGTTTCAATTTCTCCAAGCTCGACACGAAAGCCGCGCACCTTCACTTGCTGATCGTTGCGCCCCAGGCATTCGATCTCGCCGTCAGGACGCCAGCGCGCCACATCGCCGGTTCGATATAACCGAGCGCCAAGCTCGCCGGTGAACGGATGAGGAATGAACTGCGCCGCCGTCACATCCGGTCTGTTCAAGTAGCCGCGCGCCAAGTTGACTCCCGCGAGGCACAACTCGCCGGGCAGGCCAATGGGCATCGCGTGCAGACGCCCATCGAGGATGTAGGCCCGCATATTGCGCACCGGACGGCCAATCGGCACTTCGCTCAAGGCAGGTGATGATTCGCCGGGCGATTCCCAGTATGTCGCCGCGATAGTCGTCTCAGTCGGCCCATAGGTATTAACCAGGCGGAGGCCATCATAAGTAATCTGTTGCCACACGAACAGGCGCTCGGCCAGTGCTCGTTCGCCGCCGACAATCATCAGGCGCAAACCGGCGAGCGCCGCCCAATCCTCTTTTGTCGTGTTGATTACTAATTCGTGCCAGTACGCCGTCGGCAGATCGAGCACGGTGATTGCCGACCGGCGGCACTCGTTGATGAACGACGAAGCGGAATCCATCATGACAGGCGAGCGCAACACGAGATGGCTGCCCCGCGTCAGCGCCATGAAGATTTCTTCGGCGCTGGTGTCGAAGCCGATGGCCGCGAATTGCAGGACGTGATCATGCTCAGCGATGCCGAGCCCTTCGCCCATCGCATCGACATAGTTGACTAGAGCTTCATGGGGAATCATCACGCCCTTTGGTCTGCCGGTGGAGCCAGAGGTGTAGATGACGTAGGCGGTATTGCCAGGGAGCACGCGGCGCGGCGGCGGATCGCATACGGGCGTTTGCCAATCTTCATCGAGGCAAACCAGGCTTGCGTTGATCTCGGTGAGCCGGTCAGTCATCTGCCGTTCAGCCAGCAGCACGGTCGCTTGCGCATCATCAACCATGAAAGCCAGTCGCTCGCGTGGGAGTTCCACATCAATGGGCACGTATGCGCCGCCGGCTTTGAGCACGCCAAGCAAACCGATGATCATCTCGACCGAGCGCGATGCGTAAACCGCGACTCTCGATTCCGGCGTGATACCGATATGCCGTAAATGGTTTGCCAGCCGCTCGGCCCGTTCATTGAGTTGCTTGTAGCTCAACTGCTGTCTTTCATCACTGACGGCAACCGCGTCGGGAGAGCGTTCGGCTTGCCCCGCAAACAGATCATGGATGCAGCGGTTCGCGGGAAACTCGCCCGCCGTGTCATTCCACTCGATGAGCAGACGCTGTGATTCTGCCGGACTCATCAACGGCAAATCGGCGACCCTACATTGCGGATTTGCGGTGACATTTTCAATGAGCGTTTGGAAATGATCTGCCATGCGCGCGATGCTCGCGGCGTCAAACAGGTCGGTGTTGTATTCCAGAGAGAATGCCAGCCCCCCTTCCCGTTCGGCTGCCGCCAGCGTCAGGTCGCACTGCGCGACTCGCATGCCGAGCGCCGATGATTCAAGATCAAGCGAACCAAGTCGCAGTCTTGCGCCGCTTTCTCCGAGCGCAAACTGCGCCAGCCCCGGCGCGTTCGCCAGGTGCGATTTATGCAAAACGAACATGGCTTGGAATAGCGGCGAGTAGCTGGCGTCACGCTCCGGTTGCAGCCGCTTCACCAGCAGGGCGAACGGGTAGTCCTGATGCGCGAAGGCTTGTAGCGTCATCTGCCGGGTCTGGTCGAGAAATTCGGCAAAGCTCAGGTTGGCCGCGAAGTCGGCGCGCATCACCACAGGGTTGACGAAGTAGCCGACCAAGTCGGCAAACCCGGCGCGGCTCCTTCCCGCCGTCGGCGACCCGACGATAATGTTATCTTGATTACTATAACGATGCAGGAGCGTTTGAAAGATCGCCAGCAAGACGACATAAAGCGTCGCCTCGTGGCGGCAACTGAGCGTCTTCAGCCTGGCGGTCATTTCGGCGCTGATGTGAAATGCCTCTGCCGCGCCGCGATAGGTTTGCAGCGGTGGGCGCGGGCGGTCTGTAGGCAGATTGAGCGCCAGCAAATCGCCGGCAAGTTGTTGTTGCCAGTAAGCCCATAAGCATTCGCCTTCCCCGCTGGCAAGCAACTGTTCCTGCCAGCAGACATAATCCGCATACTGATAAGTCAGCGGTGGAAGTGACGCGGCGCGGCCATCTTTTTCGGCATCGTAGAGCGCTCCCAGTTCGCTCATCAGCACGGCGAGTGACCAGAAATCAGCTACAATGTGGTGTATGCACAATAACAGAACGTGCTCGGTCTCCGTCTGTCGGAAAAGGTGAATGTGCAGCAGCGGCCCGCATTCCAAATCGAAGGGACGGTGTGCCAGTTCGACCAGCCGCTCGTTCAGTTGCGACTCGCCCCACACAGCGGCATCCTGATAATCGAAGGCCACCTCCGCTTCTCTGTGAACCAGTTGCGCCGGCTCGCCCAGCACCGCGCTGAAGGTCGAACGCAGGCAGGCATGGCGATTGACCAGTCCCTGAAACGCCCGCCGCAAAGCAGCGGCGTCCAGAGGCCCTCTGACCCGCGCCGCGTTCGCAATCGTGTAGGCGGCGCTCGCCGGCGAAATCTCATGGATATACCAGAGCGCCTGTTGCCCACGGGAAAGCGAATGCTCAGGGACAACCTCATCATCAGCGCCCGGCGTCGAGGGCGATTGGTGAGAAGACCGCGCCCGCACCGCCAGTTCGGCGATGCTCGGACTCTCAAGGACGCTGGCCATCGGCACAACGACGCCAAGAGCCGCTTCGAGGCGGTGGGACAACTCGACGGCTAGTAGCGAATCCACACCGTATTCGCTGAGAGGCCGACGCCGGTCTATCTCTTCGGCTGGGCAGCCGAGGGTTGCGGAAAGCTGCAATGTAATCCAGGTCTCAATTTCTTCCTGGCTCGCCAAAGCGGCTAGCTTGTCAAGCCGGGAGGCTGGCGGCTCAACGTCCGCAGGAGCCTGCCATTCGGCAATCATGTCGAGGCGGTGTTCGAGGAACAGCCGCCGGCAATCGCCTCGGCGCACCTTCCCGCTTGAAGTCTTCGGCACGCTGCCGGCAGGGACGAGCACGATAGTTGCAGGCTGTAGGTCATGGGTTTCGGCGACCGCCCGGCGAATGGCCGCGATGACCTCTCGCGGATCGGGCTTGCGGCGTGGCTTCAACTCTTGAACTACAACAAGCTGCTCGCCGCCATCCGTCATCTGCCTGGCAACAGCAAAGGCGGCTCCTGACTCCGCCCGTAAGTCAGTGTGGCTCGATTCGACCGTGCGCTCGATGTCCTGCGGATAATGATTCCGCCCGCGAATGATGATTAAGTCTTTCAACCGGCCCGTCACGAACAACGCTTCGCCCCTCAGGAAACCGAGATCGCCCGTCCGCAAAAACGGCCCTTCGCCAGAATCGCGCAAACGAGCTTTGAAGGCACGCTCCGTTTCATCAGGCCGATTCCAGTAGCCGACGGCGACGCTCGGCCCCGAAACCCAAATTTCACCGACCTCATCGGGCGCGCATTTCGCCGCCGACTCAGGGTTGACGATGGCCAGTCGAGTATCAAAGCCGACCTGCCCCGAACTCACCAGCAGGCGGCAAGGATCATCTTCGCGCTCGCTCTGTTCGACAACGTGATGCTGTTCGAGGGCGTCGGCGCGGACGCGGCAATAGACCGGCTCCTGCCTTTGCGCCGCACCGCTGACTTTCAGCGTTGCTTCGGCAAGCCCATAAGCCGGATAGAGGGCTCGCCGTTGAAATCCGCACGGCGCGAAGGTCTGCGCAAAACGTTCCAACGTCTCATGGCGAATCGGTTCAGCGCCGTTGAAAGCGACGCGCCAATGGCTCAGGTCGAGCGTGGCGCGTTGCTCGGCAGAGATTCTGCTGACGCAAAGGTCATAAGCGAAATTCGGCCCGCCGCTATGAGTGACGAGATGCTCGGAGATCAGTCGCAGCCAGCGAAAGGGCTGTTGCAGGAACGCTGTGGGCGACATCAACAGGCCGAGCATGCCAACATAGATCGGCTGTAGGATTCCCTGAATCAGTCCCATGTCATGGAAGTGCGGTAACCATGACAGGCCGACGCTGGTGCTCGTCTGCTCAAAGCCCTGGTTGATGTAGGCGCAGTTATGCAACACATTCGCGTGTGTCACCATCACGCCTCTGGGCGTTGAAGTCGAGCCGGAGGTGTATTGCAGGTAAGCTAGGGCCTCGGCAGTAATCGGCGGTCGCCGCCATTGTTCTGCTCGATTGAGGTGAATATCATCCGTAGCCAGCCAGCGCATGCGCGCCAGTCCCGGCGCTTCGGCCAGCAGCCGCTCGGAGCGTGAGTGGATGCGCGAGGTCGTGAGCGCCAATCGCGCCTGCGCGTCGGCGGCGATGACCTGTAGCCGTTCGCTGCTTCGATGCAAGCGCGGCGGGTAAGCAGGCACGGCGATGACGCCGGCATAGAGGCAGCCGAACAGCGCCGCCACGTACTCAAGGCCAGCCGGGTAGCACAACATAGCGCGCTCGCCCGGCGCGGCCAGTTCTTGCAGCCTGGCGGCGATGGCCCGCGCTCGCAGATCAAGCTCGCGGTAACACGGGCCGGTGTTGCTCGCATTATCCTCACTCAGAAACTTGAATGAGATGCCGTCGGGGTCTGAGAGAGCGCGCGCTTGTAGCAACTCAATCAGGGTCGCGGGCTGAAAGCCAGAGTCGCCGGGGCTTTTCGAGCACAAAATCATCAAGGCACACAAACCAGTTACGAAGAAGTTTCCGCCAGTACTTCCGAGCGCCGGCAATGGTCGGCCACTGCGCCGATAGTTGCTCAATTCACATTGCGGACTGCAAGCGTGACGCAGGGAGAATGCTTTGCCACAACCGGTGCCCGCAACCATCCATGTCAGGGCATACCGAGAGCAGTCGCATCTTCAATTCAAAGAGTGAGGAGAGCAAGAAAGGGCAAGATCGCTGCCATCCGATCAAAGCGCACAAAGCAATTCAACGGTCGCTGCAAGGAAACCTGCAAGCCCCCTGCCATGGGCTGTAATCAGGACTTCCTATTCATAGCGCAGGGCGGTCATCGGATCGACCCTGGCTGCACGCCACGCCGGAATGTAACAGGCGGCCAGTACCACTCCCGCCAGCAAGGCGGGAACCACCAGGAAGACCAGCGGATCTTTGGCGCTTACGCTGTAGAGCATGCTCGTCATGAACTGCGTCAAAAGCAAAGCGGCGAGCAGACCGATGGCGATCCCCCAAAGAGCGAGCTTTAATCCTTGTGCGATGATCATCCCCAAGATCTGCGGTGCTTGCGCCCCCAGCGCCATACGAATGCCAATCTCGTGTGTGCGCTGGCTTACAGAATAAGAGATTACCCCATACACGCCTATGACTGTCAAGGTGAGCGCCACGGCAGTCAGGATACTGATGAGTTGCGTATTAAATCGTGGCCGGGCGACCGAATCGGCCACCACTTGGTTCATCGTGCGGACATTGTACAGCGGCTGCTCATCGTCAACTTCGCGCACTTTGTCGCGGATGATGGCGGCCATCTTCATCGGGTCAGCCGCCGTGCGAACCAGCAGCGCCAGATCCTTCCAGGGAGTCTGCGCGTAGACCAGATACATCTGCAAGTCGGGCTGCAAATTCAAGCCTTCGTAATGAACATCACCGACAACCCCGATGACCGAAAGCCAGTCGCCGCTACCGAAGTCTTTCAAGGTGACGCGCTTGCCAATGGCATCCTGGCCGGGCCAAAAGCGCTCGGCCATCGCTTGATTGATGACGACGACGCCGGTTGAATCCTGCCTGTCCTGAGTGTCAAACCAGCGACCGCGCAAAAGCGGGATGCCCATTGTCTGAAAGAACGACGGGCTGATGATTTGAAACTGTGCGTTGTTGACTTGCCCGGAAGGCTCTGTCGGTTGCCCCTCGACCGCCAACGTGCTGGTCGGCACCTGGCCGCTCAAGGGCACCGTGAAGGAGGTCGCCGCGCCCTGCACACCGGGCAAGGCTGAAACTTTTTCGAGCAGGTCACTGGTGAAGGAGATGATCCGATGGCCCGGTTTGTACTTGGGGCGCGGCAATGCCAGTTCCATCGTCAACAGGCGTTCAGTATTAAACCCCGGTGCGATGCGCTGCAATCGGGCGAAGCTCTTGAGCATCAATCCCGAACAGACGAGTAGAACAAGCACTAGCGCCACTTCCGACATCGCCAGCGCGTTGCGCAGGCGTCGCCCGCTCGCGCCTTCGGCAGAGGTCTTGCCACCCTCTTTCAGCGATTCGTTGAGATCGATTCTCGAAGCGCGCAGGGCCGGGATGATGCCGAAAATGACGCCGGTGAGCAATGACACCACCAGGGTGAAAGCCAGCACCCGCCAATCGAGACGGGTCTGTTCAATGCGCGGGATATTTCCGGGACTGAGCGCCACCAGAGCACGGATGCCGACCCACGCCAGCGCGAGCCCCAGCAGTCCTCCCATCGAGGCGAGCAGCAGGCTCTCGGCAAGAAATTGCTGAATCAACCGGCGGCGACTCGCTCCCAAAGCCGCACGCACCGCCGTCTCTTTTTGTCTGGCGGCAGCCCGAACTAACAGCAGATTGGCGACGTTGGCGCAGGCGATCAACAGCAGAAAAGCTACAAGGATGACAAGAATGATCAGGGCCTGGCGAATGTCACCGACAAACCGCTCGTGCAGCGGTATTACCGACACGCCCCAACCGGCGTTGGTCTCCGGGTATTGTTGCGCGAGACGGTCGGCAATCGTCTTCATCTCGGCGTTCGCCTGCTCAATGCCGACGCCCGGCTTGAGCCGAGCAATGACGCTAAGGAAGTCGAGGCCGCGCGGGGTTTTTTTGATGTCATACCCCGGAGGCACCCATATTTCCACGGTTTTTTGATTCTCTGGAGAGGGATGCTGGAACGACGCCGGCATGACGCCGATGACCGTGTGCGGCAGGCCATCGAGCATGATGCGGCGTCCGATGATCTCAAGGCTCGCCCCAAAGCGGCGCTGCCATAAGCCGTAGCTCAAGATGGCGACGTACTGCTTGCCCGGCAACTCTTCATCGTCAGAAAACACGCGCCCAAGAATCGGTTGGCCGCCGAGCATATGAAAGAAGCCAGAGGTCACGACACCGCAGGGCAGCTTTTCCGGCTCGCCCTCGCCGGTCAGCGTCGGCAGCCAAGGGTCGAAGGCCACTAGCTCCTGAAAGGACTCGTTCTGGCTTCGCCAATCGACAAAGTTCGGAAATGAAGCGAGCTCTTGTTGGATGCTGCTCGATGAATTATTGGCCCAAATCCAGACCAGTTGGTCGGGCTGGTCATAGGGCAGAGAGCGAAGCAGGACACTGCTCAACACGCTGAAGATCGCCGTATTCGCTCCAATTCCGACGGCGAGCGCCACGACAGCCACGACGGTAAAGCCCGGCTTAGCCCGCAGGCTGCGGAGCCCGTATTGCAAGTCTCTGATGAATGATTCCAACATCATCACTACCCTCTTCATCTCCCTGGCCGCACCTGGCAATCGTCAAAGCGGGTGCGGCCAGTCAGCAGATAGATTTTCCGAACGGTACGTGTCGCCAATAGGCTTGAACAGGGACGCCTTTCAAATTCGAGTCCGATAACACCTTTCAAAACCTTCTATCGCAAAATCAGAAAACTGCAACTAACAAAGGGCACATGGCAAATCTACGGCCACTCAAAACAGTTCGTCCAGCCGCCTATCACAGCAACCGCCACACGCCACAGAGACAGCGTAACCGCACATTATCGGAGGTGGGTTTTATTTCCTCACCGTTCAATCAATTCATTCACTCAGCTTCGATTCGATTCTACGGTCTGGAATCAGCCATACTAGCGCCACAAAAATATAGATGGCGTCGGATATCCACTCGTGGACGAAGGCCGACGGGATAGCCACCACGTACAACACCATTGACAACTTCCCCTTCATATCGTTACCCACCGCTTTTGCGAGCATGGAGTCCGCGCCTTCCTGCGCGACGATCAAGGTTTGAAGGATCGTGTATGCGATGGCCGACAGCAACAGCACCACTCCATAAACAGCGGTCGGCAGCGGAGCAAAATGATTCTCTCCCATCCAGCCTGTGACGAATGGCACGAGCGACAACCAGAACAACAGGTGCAGATTCGCCCACAGCACCTTGCCGTTGATCCGCTCGGTGACCTGGAGCATGTGGTGATGATTGTTCCAGTAGATGCCTAGAAATACAAAGCTCAGGATGTAGGTCAGGAACACAGGCAACAGTGGACGCAGGGCTTCCATGTCCGCGCCGTGAGGGATTTTCAACTCCAGCACCATGATGGTGATCAGAATGGCGATCACTCCATCACTGAAGGCTTCGAGCCGGCCTGTATCCATCAGCCCCTCTCCTTAATGAGGTTGCGTGCGCCTCACCAGCGCCCGACGAAATTGCCCAGATAGATTCTCATCTCTTCCAATGTTTTGATTGCTTCATGCATATAGCGAAGACACCTAAATCCAAGAGGGAGCGGCGACAGAGAGTCATCAGATCGTTATCGGACGTAGATTTGATTTACTGTAACCGCTCAGGGCTATCGTTGTTCGTAACGTCAATTACTGTCTCTCTCCTTTCACACGCAAAAGAAACGTCGCTTTTCAAGGCGTAGAGGCTTCATCGCTCTCAAGTTTACCTCTCAACTCCAGCAACTCGCGCTCACGGCTCAACTCGGCAGCCAGATCAGCTTCGCTCGGCAAATATAGTTGATAGCGTGAGGCAAATATCTGCCGCTCTCCTTCAGGTAAAGTGTAGCGCACCACCGCATCGTTCTTCTCGGCGCACAGCAGTATGCCGATGGCCGGAGCCTCCCACTCTTCCCTCACCTCGCGCGTGTAGTAGTTGACATACATCTGCATCTGCCCGATGTCTCGATGCGTCAGCTTAGCGATCTTCAAGTCAATCAACACGAACGCTCGAAGCAGCCGGTTGTAAAAGACCAAATCAACGTAAAAGTGATCGCCCTCAATCGTGATCCTCTGCTGGCGCGCGACGAACGAGAAGCCTTTGCCAAGCTCCAATAGAAATTCCTGAAGGTGATCTAAAAGTGCCACCTCAAGTTGTGATTCACTAAGCGCCGGTGATTCCTTCAGACCTAAGAACTCAAGAATATAAGGGTCTTTAACGAAGTCCTGCGCTTCGTACCTCTCGGCCCCGGAGCGGGCGCGCGTTATCACCTGCCCTTTGCGCGTACTCAAAGCGGCGCGCTCATAAAGCATCGAACTGATCTGCCGTTCCAACTCACGAGTTGACCAGTTCTGCTTCGCGGTTTCCTGCTCGTAGAAGGAGCGGGCTTCGGGCCTGTCCACTTTGAGCAACAAACGATAATGCGTCCATGACAATTCTCGACGCAGTGCGTCGAGAATTTGCGGAAAGCTCAGATAGAACTTTCGCATATGCCACAGATTAGATTTATCGAATCCCTTATTGCCGTCCGCCTTCAGTCGCTCTGCCAGCGATTCGATCAACTGCTCGCCGTAACCGGCGCGGTCCTTACCCCGCTGCTCTTGCTCAACAATGGCCTGCCCCACGAGCCAGTAGGCGCGCACCATCTCGACGTTCACCAGCCGTGTTGCTCGCCCACGCGCTTCATCGAGGATCGCACGGACTTGCGTGTAGAGATTGCCTGCGTCCAGCATCTCAGCATTCCCGCTTTGCGGCGGCGCGAGCGCGGCACTCTTTCGCTTCGAGGGCAATCTCTTCTTTCCCTTGCTTTGCTTTTTCACTTTACCCAATCATCCTTACCATCTCTCAAATCTGCTGCGCGTCGAACCGTCGCCTGTAATCATCGCCGTCAATAGCGACCGTCTGGCACATCTGATACAGCCGACTCCTCAGCCGTACACCAATGCGATCTTCCAGCGTTTCGCTCTCACGCCCAGATCGTTCATCCAGGTAATTGCTCGTAAAGATCGTCAGACGCCTGTCGTTGTAGCGGGCGCGGATGATTTGCAGCATCGTGTCAAGCACCCACTCGGTCGGCTTCGACGCGCCTAGCTCGTCGAGCACCAGCGCCTCGGCATCAAACACCGGGGCGAGAATTTCCAACTCTGAGGTGTGCATGTTCGGGTTGTACGACGCCTGAATCGCTTTGAGCAGAGCACCGAAGTCATAGAACAAGCACCGCACACCTTTGTCCAGCAACTCGCGCAGGACGGCGACGGCCAGGTGCGTCTTTCCTACCCCGCAACTCCCCATCAACAATAGACCGCGTCCGTCGCCTGGATGGTTCTCTACGAGCCGGTAAGCGTGATTGAAAGCCCGAAGCTGTGAAGCGTTTCCTCTTACCGGTTTGTAATTCGACAGTGTACACCCATCGTAGAGTCGAGGTAGGTTCGCAGCTTTGACGAGACGGAGCTTCTGGTCTTCATTACGACAGCGGCAGGGTCGCACCCCTTTATCCGGCACGAACTCCCAAGTCGTCCCAGAGCAGAATGAACACACCGAAGGTTCTGTTCTCGTCGAACGGTTAGAGAATTGAGCAGCTTCATTCCTGGTCTCATCAGGAACGACGAATAAGTGTTGAGCATTCTGGCTAGAGGTCATTGTTTTCCCTCCTTGAGTTTTGAGCAAACTCGCTTGCGAGAGTTAAAGACTCTGCCTTGGCGCAGATTTTTTGGGCATCTTCCGGCAGTAGAAATCCTCCGGCTTCGACGCTCATCTCGAAGAGCGTGCGGTCAATCGTCTGGCCCTGCCTCACCAGCAGCGCTACGCAACTCTCGGCTAATTCGGCGATATCTTCGTCGGTCAGTGGTCGCGGCTTGGTCTCCGTGGAGATATGTTTACCAACCTCACGGCTGTCAGTGGGAGCGCGCTCGCGGCCTCTCGAACGCGGATCACTCAGCACCCCGTAGCTGCGGAGCACGTCGTAAGCTGAACGTTGCGCCACCCGGATCGCTTTGGGCATTGCATGAGTGATGAACCATTCGCGCGTGCGCTCGTGTTCCTGCGCTACTGCTGATCTCATCTGCGCCATAGCTTCCCTCTTGATCTGTTCAACTATCGAGGCACTGGAGATGGCGCTTGCCTGGTGTGTCCGCTCAACTTTCGGTTCAGTTATTTTCGGGGCGAAGAGAGGCAGCCGTGTCTGATTCTGGTCTTGATCGGATAATTCTCTATCGATTTCACCCTCCGTAGCGCCGTTTTCTGGCGCGCGGAATTCTATATCTATTTCTCGATTCTCTAAGAGAGTATCCTTAAAGGTTGTTCCTGTTTCGGGAGTACGAACCTCAACAGCGGGAGTAGGAAGTAGGCGTAAATTTTTTTGACGCTCGCGTTTGCCGATTGACGACGTAGCGCGGTTGAGAAAAATTCTGATGCCTGCGCCGTTCTTACCGGCGTAATATCCAATAACCCCCTGCCGGTGCATCCAGTCCAACGCCTTCTTCGCGGTCGTGTTGCCGCAGCCAAGCAGATTGACGAGTTGCTGCCAGGCGGTATACGGCTTCTCTTCCCCCTCATTGCCGCAGAACCTCAACACGCCCTCACTCTCCCAGTATCGGGACGGCGCGTCAATCAGCGTAAGGTATAAAATACCCATTTGACGGGTTACTTTCTTGGCCTCTTCCGACTTCAAAACCTCGATTGCTTCACGATCAATCTGTCGGAAGTTCTTGCGGTATTCGTCTTCGTGCAGGGTCGTTCGCCGGACAAATCGCTCAACATGCGAGGTCATCATAGTCAACTCCCTTTTTAATTAGGGCTTGACAGCGAAACCGATTTACTTTTTAATACACAAATACCGGCTCGCTATCGAAGCGAGTTAAGTTTTGACCTGAAGCGCTCGGAGTCGTCAAACTTGGAGCTTCAGGTCATTAGCTTTTTTAGACGCTAGGAGAGCACTCTTTACTCTCTCGTTCTCTTCGCTCTACTTCCCTACTTTCTGGAAATACTCTTTCAGCGCGGACGAAATAATATCTTGTTTCGCCTCCCCCGTAAGTGTGGACACCCATCCCAGCCTCTCCAGAACTTCAGTCTCAATCTTTACGGAAGTAACCGTGTACTTAGGATCGAGCGAGTAAGGCTGGGCCAAGAGATCAAGCAGCGCCTGGCGTAGCGGGACGCCAGTGATAGGTTGGTTACTACCAGTAGTTTTTGCTACCCTGCTACGAGTAGCTCGAGTTATTATACTACTTGTAGTGTCAGTTTTCGTTTTATTATCTCCCGAATTCGCCGCCGAAACATCCTTCGTTCGCCCCGCACGGCGGCGATCACTGTCAATGATCTTGCCCATGAGATCGCCGCTGGGCCCGAGTACGTCGCTCAGTCCTTGTTTCACAAGCTCACGATCTTTTTTAGCCAACGCACACCTCCTCGGCTAATGATTCGTAAGCCTGCGCCGCTTTACTCTTCGGCGCGTAGTACGGAAGCGGACGTCGAGCCGCGTGCGCAGAAGGTATATCTTTGGCGCGGGGGATAGCCGAGCGATACACATCCCCACCAAACCGTTCCCGCAGACCTTCCTCGATTGTCTGACTCACGTTCGTGTGGTCGGTTCGGCAGGCGACGATTTTCGGCGCTGGCAGAGAGAGGTTGACCTTACGAACCTCCTGCATTGTCCCCATCAGCTTAATCATTCCCCGGACTGAAAACACAGACATATCAACCGGTACGATAACATCGGTCGCCGTGACAAGCGCGTTTATAGTGATCATATCTAGCGAGGGGGGGCAGTCTATGATGATGTATTTGAAGCGAGGCATCACGGGCAGCAAAGCGTTCTTCAGCAGCGCTTCGAGTCCTACCCGCCCGGCCACACGCCGCCACGTATCGGCCAGGTCTAAGTTTGCCGGGACGAGCATGAGGTTCGGGGGAGGAGGACCGACCTGCAAAAAGGTTTCCACCAATGGGTAATCGTCAACGAAGACGTTGTATAAAGTTTTCTCCTGGGCGTCCGGGTCGAAGCCGAACGCCTGGGTCATGTTGGCCTGAGGGTCAATGTCAACTGCAAGGACCGGAGCGGAGCGCGCGATGATGGCGGCTAAGGCAACCGCCGTTGTAGTTTTGCCGACGCCCCCTTTCTGGTTGGCGATGGCAATTACGCGAGTCTCGCCAGTCCCGCGACTCTGAACGATCTTGGTGCCGAAGATGGACATCAACTCATCGCGCTCGACGCTCAGACGGCCCCCCTTCTTATAACCGGTGAGCCGTTTATCTCGGATATAATTGCGGAGCGTCTGGGTGCTCACGCCAGCTTGGATGGCAGCTTCGGATAAATTAATCAAGTCCATACCTTCCCATCCTTTTTTTAAGTTTGCAATATATAACAAAAAGCAAACCCAAGGTCAACATGTTTTTTTGAGTCGAAGTCATGGCGGCGGCATAGATTCGTGAACGGCGGAAGCCTTCTAACTTTATGAAAAATCACGGTAAAATGATAAAAAGCAAAATACTATCGCGCTACAATACTACTTTAATATCATAATACCCTGTTCATCTTTCGCTCAATTATTCCCGCAGTGGAGTCTATTTATTGGACTTCTTACGTATGAATGGAACTTGATCAGGATTCCAGCGAGCTTGAAATGATCGGCTTACTTTACTACTAATAGCTTTAACTACGAGTAGTATTTAAGACCAGCTTTAAAGATTAAGGGGGGATTGGCAGCCTCCTGACCGAAAGAATTTTTTTCAGCCATGCTCTTAATAAGGGTAAATTTGCCCTTAATCATCCAGGGAGAGCATGACGTAACCGCGATCAATCAAAATTAGGAACTCAGGTGCGCCGATGACGAGGAGACCAGTTACACTCTAATCAACGCGCAGTTTGAAGTGGACGCAAACGAGCGTGTTATTCAACACCCAGTGCTAGAACATTTGAATATGGAACAAGCCTCCTAAAGCCTCCGATACCGCATTCTGATTCTCCAACGAAAGCAACTCAGGGCAGGCCCTTTACTGGTTAATAAACTCAAGGCGTTTCCCGCAGGCATTCAAGGGCTGAGAAGATGGTCACCATTTAAGCAATAAAGCCGCGTTGCCTCAAGTGTTTAACATGTTTCACGGTTACTCGATACTGATTCCGGTAAATGATTTTTCCAGAATTATTCCTTGATTCGAATACCCGGAAAGCTCTATAAATAAAGCCGGCAGGACCAGCAAATTCGCTCCACAGGAGTTTCCTTTCACGATGCCTTCTGATAGCCTGGTGAACATCGGCGCGGACACTCAGCTTGCTCCTTTCAATCCGCGCACCGCCTCGCCCTTCGTCAACAAGTCTATCTCAACTGAGACCCGGCGGCTCTACCATCGCGTGATCAAGGAATTTTTCGCCTTTATTGGCTATAAACACGAAACCCTCATCAACG
>Ga0307468_100000050_pt1 | contig 45899 bp, 10 predicted proteins | sample atmdna_FD_203085 | JGI IMG/M metagenome (GOLD analysis project Ga0307468, IMG submission 203085) | Hardwood forest soil microbial communities from Morgan-Monroe State Forest, Indiana, United States - atmos_gases AM2C_05 | ecosystem: Environmental > Terrestrial > Soil > Temperate forest > Bulk...
TCTTCTGGATGTAAGCGGTTCTCTTCGAACGCTTTGGATGTATCGAGATGAGGAGGTTGTCTTGGCGAGTAATCCCCCCGACGAGTAGATTTCTAGTTGCACTTGAATCCTGCTTGATGAGCTTAGACGGTGAAAGAAAGATCAGCTAAGATTACTTGCGCTCCCTCACTCTTGCTTGCCTAGCTGTCAGGGTGCTCTTGGTTGGATCTCCAGTTGGATCGGGATGGGGCTCTATTTTAAAGTTTCTTCATGCTTTTGGGAGTGCAGTTGGTTCGTTCTACTCCTGGCCTTTCCTGCGTATCCTGCGCTAGAGCATACTTCCTATGGTATAGCGTATCATGGAGGTGCTTGAGTTGTAACATGTCAAGATATTGACAGTCTCGGGACTTCGGTGTACTATTGGCTGCGCTGATTCAGGCTGTCTCTCGGTACAACGAGGGAAGCCGTCTGATGGTGATGGAGTCTATGGGGTGCCGCAAAGGTATAGGTAGGGTTCCAAAATCTTACCCTTCGTTGAGCGCTGGTCTTCTCTGTAATCATTAGAAAAATCAGACAGTAGAGTCCTCGCACTCTGCCTGCCAATTTGCAGGGCTGCGTGGCAGTTGTGTGCCGACTCTGAGGGTTCCGGGATTTGTCCCGGAGCGTTGTTGTGGAGTTCGTTTATTTGTTGACTTGGTTTGAAAGGGAGATGAATGAAGGCGGAAGAGATGATTGCTGAGGTATTAGGCGATGAGCAGGCGAAGAGGCTAAACCGTTTGACTGACCGGAAGAGGAAGGCTGAGGGGCTTGAGGCAGGATTCAGGCTCCTCGGCGAGAGCTACTGCGCGGATCGAATCCGAGACTGTTCAGGGCGTCTCGTATTTTCTAGGGAGGCGGAATCAGGCGAGCTGCGGCTCAAGACGGCTTATAGATGCCACTGCGCGTGATGGAGGTATGGAGCCGGTGCGCGTCTCCCTGGGATAGGTCGTTCATCCTCCGTTCGCCGAGCGCGGGAAGGATGTACTTGTCGAGGGCTTGCCGCATGCGGATGACGCTCTTCCGCTTCGTCGTACCCGTCTTCTCGTCCACCATGCTCATGTGGGCGATGAAGTCTGCGGCGACTTCCGCGACAGTCGGCTCTACGATCCGTCTTTCCGCTCGAACGGTTCCCGGGTCCTGACCGTCTTCGAGCTGGCTCCAGTACCCTACCGCCCGCCGTCGAGCGTCTTCCAGCGTCACGGTCCCGGGAGTCGTCTCTACCCCGGGCTCCTTCGGGACGGCGGTCCCCAGAGGGATTTTCCGCTGCTTCCCGCCGTAGCTGTAGCGGAAGACGAAGGCGCCGACCAGATCGACACCGAGCTGGGAGGCTGGCGTGGGGAGGTCGAGGCGTGAGCCGCATCCCACGCCCCTCACCTGGAAGCGCCGCAACTTCGCTGTGCTGGAATCTATGGGGATGGTGGACCGTCTCACGGCCCTTGCGGTCTCCGGGCTCGTCGCCGGTCCCTTCGCCATCTACCCTTCTCCCCACGGCGCGGGGCCGCACACGCTGATATACCTGCCCTCCCAAGCGAAGCTCATCGATCTACGGTTGCAGGCGGCGTGCAGGGACGCGGCGGAGCAGTTTGCCGCCTTGGACCTAACCCGGAAAATTCACGAAGGGGGATGACAAAGCGGGCGTCTTTCGGTTAAATCTTAGTCTGCCAAGACGTTAAAACGACCAAACCGAGGACGCCCACCATGACAGAGTGTATCGCATCTGCGTGCCTTCCCTTCCACCCGGCGTTGCCCGTCGTCGTAGAGTTCGATGCACCCGAGATCTCCTCCGATGGAGGGGCTCTGCTGCTGCGCCAACTGGACGAGAGACTGGGTCTGACGGCTGGCTTTGCCGCTTGCCTGCCCAATCAGCGGGCTCCCCAACGGGTGTGCCACCCCCGGCAGGAGCAGGCCCGGCAACGGATCTTCCAGATCGCCCTTGGCTATGCGGACTGCAATGACGCCGACCGGCTGCGCCTGGACCCGGTCCTCAAGCTCACCTGCGATCGCCAGCCCGGCGATCTGGCGCGGCTGATTGTTGGAACCCATGCGGGTATTTCGAGCACCGCACGATGTCGGCATTCCTCGGCGAGTTGATGGACAGGGTGGGCCTCAAACCGTGGCATCCGAAGTTTCCGGAGCGGTGCCGCGAGCAGGCGGAGAACCGGAGCTCCGCTGCAAGGCCGAGCGGCTGTTGATGCGGTGGCGAGCGGTAGAAGGGCCTGGTTCTGGAAAGAGCCAAGCTAGGCGCGCTTCTTTCGTTCTGGCAGCCGGCCTGGGGCGACGCGATCTACGTCGTCACCGTCCGCAACCTATGGCTCTCGGCGCGCTCCCTGGATAGGTGAAAATCCCTGCCGGATTGCGGAAACGGATCAGCATCGTCGGCGCTAATCTCCTCCGCTGGCAAGACTCTATGCACGATTCTGACCGGGATGGAGGGAGCTTCAAAAAAGATTTTCATTTCCTACGAGGAGCTGCTGCGCGCACCTTGCGAGCAGTGCCGCCGCCTCGCCGCGTTCCTCGGCGACCGGGATCGCGGACGGCGCGGAGCGTGGCGAGCACATATCCGAAGCCGTGGACCCGAAGCTCCGGAACCACTGCGGCTCCCTTCCGTTCCAGGATTTCGAGGAGGCCCCCCACAGCCAGAAGAATCTCTACGAGCTCCTGCTGGCGAAGACGCGCAATCCTGAGGCGCCCTATAACGCTTCGTGCTATCCGATCTATCCGGGTTGGCGCGAATACCTGGACATCCTGCACCTCTTCTCCAGGTTCTACGACCAGACGGGGCCCCTGCTCCACTCGCGTGCTTTGCACGTTCTGGCCGCGACGTAACGCCACGCCCTTGGGCTATCGGAGAGACCCCAGAGTCTTCCGATCGATTCGGCCGAGCGCTCGGGCAAGCCGGCGCAGCCCCTCCTCCAGATTCGGCGTCGACCCTCCGAAGCCGAGCCGGACGTGCCCGGCGCAGCCGAAGCAGGTCCCGGGGACCAGCAGCACCCGTTCGACCTCCGCGAGATGGCGGCAGAACGAGACCTCGTCGGTGACGTCGTTGAGACACGGGAACGCACAGACACCGCCAGTGGGCCGCACCCACTGCACGCGGTCCTGGTGGGCGTCCATCCAGACGGCGACGATCTCCCGGTTCCTGGCCGCCTGCCGGCGCCGGGGTTCTAGGAGGAGGTCGCCGTTCTCGACCGCCCGTCGGGCGATGAGTTCTACGAGAGGTGAGAGGTGAAGCGTCAGGTAGTCGCGGAGCCGCACGAACCGCTCGAGGACCTCCGGCTCGGCGAGACACCATCCCACGCGGAGGCCGGGCAGCCCGTAGGACTTCGAAAGGCTGCCCATCGAGAGGCTCCGCTCGTAGATCAGGCCGGGGTCCGGAAGGGGAGCCTGTTCATAGGTCATCTCGGCGAAGACGCAGTCCCAGACCAGGTAGGCGCCGACCCTCGAGGCTATGCCGATCAACTCCCGCTGCTGCTCCGGCGTCACCGTAGTCCCCGTCGGGTTGTGGGGAAAGTTCACCACGATCATTCTGGTGCGCGGGCCGATGAGGGCCCGGGCCTCGTCGAGGTCCGGGACGAAGGCGTTCTCGAACCGGAGGGGCCAGCGTCGAAGGTGGCAACCGATCGACTCCGCGACACCGTAGAGCTGCTGGTAGAGGGGATCCAGGACCACCACCTCGTCCCCCTCCTCGAGCAGCGAAACCATGGTGAGGAAGTTGGCCTCGGTCGCCCCGTGGGTGACAATGACGCGCTCCACGGCGCCTCCGGCCCAACGCTTCGCCACGGCTTCCCGGATCTCCGGCCCGCCGAGGGTGCGGCTGTCCTGGAACAAGACCCCGTCGAGCTCCTCCTGCGTGATACCCAGGAGAGCCCGGATCTCTCCCAAGGAGTAGTCTTCGACCCCGCTGCTGCCGATGTCGAGTTCGACGGCGAAGTAGTAGGCTCGCATCCAGTCTTCGAGCAGGGCGGGTGCCAGGCGCGTCCGCAACATGTAAGACATGATCGCTCCGCCGTCACATCAGGAGCCTGGATTCGGCCGAAGTCCTGGCGGCCCGCGAGCGCCGCAGGTCGCGCGTGATGTTGACCCTCTTTAGCCAGCGGTCGGTGCCGTCGAAGCGCGCCTTGAAGGGGCGGCGGCCGTGGACCGCCTTGAAATTGTCGATGAAGCAGATATCCCCCGCCTCGAGGGGCAGGTCCTGGATGAGGCCGTCGACGAGACGGATCAGGCGGTTCAGGGCCTCCCGCGCCTCCGGGTCTTCGGGCTCGTCCATGAAGTAAGGGTCGAGGCGGGAGTAGGGCGCAGCGGGGCTGCCGAAGAGCACCGCGACTTTCTCCGGGCTCGTCCTCATCTCTTCGATACGGTCGTGCGCCACCCCGAGCTGGTCCTGCTCGGGGTCGACCCGGTTCTTCCGCAGGTGGGAGTTGTCCGGACGGATCGTGAAGTGGGGCTGGAAGAGCACCTCCAGGGTGCGCGCGTCCAACTCCGCGACGTCGAGCGCCGCGATGGTAGTGGGGACCCTGTCGCGATTGCGCATGCACATCATCCCAAGATAGTCGCCGCGGAAAGAATGGAACGCATCCTCGGTATGCCAGTTTAGCTCTTCGGTACTGCCGCTGCCGAGCTGTTCACCTTGATGCTCTTTGATCGGGGCGATATCGTGCACCAACGCGCCGTCCTGCTGTGTGGCCCAGGCGATCGGATCCCCCAGCAAGAAGGCCAGCAGCACGAGCAGGAACTCCTCGCGCAGGGGAATGACGTGTCTCTGCCGCTCTTTCCAGTGGGAGGGCGTCGGACCGATCCTGGAATCATCGAGCGGGTAGCCGGAGATTACACAAAGGGCCGAGGCCGGCTCTTTGAGGCGGAACTCGTTGAGTGCGCGGCGCACCGCGCGCGGGAGCTCATGGGCGAGGACCGGCGCCTCGGCGAGAAATTCAGGATCTTCGGCCGACCCATAGAGGGTCGAGAGATCGTCCAGGAGTGCCTCGACGCTTTTTCTGTCCTCCTGACTCAGTACCACTCTTATCATTCCACAACTTCCTTTCGTCGGCCGGCCGGACCGGTTTACCCAGCTTCGCGGCTGCGCTGGCTAGAATTCCTCGGATCTCAACGGAACAGCGGTCTGGCGAGCGAGCCGCACTCGGGAACTCGGCATGGCGAGACGACCGGCTTAGGGCAGAGATACCCCGTACGGACGGGAAAACCGAGCCACGGACATTTCTGCGTAGTACAACCGAGGGATCTCCCTCTCTTCCTTCCGAGCTTCGCAACGGCGGCTCAAACGTGACTTACGGCAAATATCAAGCTGACTTGGGGCTCCCTGAACCCGTCGAACCATCCGCAGCATATCCTAATGGAGGTGGGAAATGTTAAATTGCTCGCTTTTTATTTTTTTTTATGCGAAAATGGGGAAGTCAGCCGAGCGGAGAGGTCAAGCCGCCAGGGTAGAAGAGAGGTAGAGCTTTTGATCAGTTTTTCTTATATAACCGCCACGCTGGTAATCGGGAATCTCGCCACCGCCAGCGTGCCAAGTGGCAATCATGCCGATGTCCATTACACCACGCAGCTCAAGTTCAACAGTGAGACCAAGGTCGAAACGGCTCGCTACACCGCCCAGAACAACATGAGGTCTCGTGGGGCTTCAGCGATCCCTCGGGCCAGCGTGTCACTTTAGCCCACTAAGGCACAGGGTTGGTTGAGCGTACAAATTCCGAAGATTCCGCCGAGTTACGCCACAGTCCACCAGTCAGCATCGCGCAGACGCGAATGGAGACGGTATCCACGTCGCAATGAAGGTAGTCGTCGGAGGTTCTCTGTTCACGTGCAATACGCTGGTGGACGTGCTTCGCGCGCGGGCGAGCCATCAGGCCAACCGCTGCGCGTATACCTTCCTGCGCGGCGGGGAGCACGAGGAAGATCGGGTCACCTATTCGCAACTGGATCAGAGCGCGCGTTCGATCGGGAGCTCTATCCAGGAGCTTGGAGGAGCGGGAGAGCGGATCGTGCTCCTGGTGCCGCAGGGGATCGAGTTCCTAGCCGCCTTCCTGGGTTGCCTCTATGCGGGCGCGGTCGCGGTCCCCTGCTATCCTCCGGGCTCTCAGCGCATGATGCCGCGGATCGGGGCCATCGTCGAAGATGCCCGGCCGTTCGCCGCGGTGGTGGCCCGTGCGGCGCTTCCCCGCATTCGCGCTTGGCTCTGTGAGGTACTGGGCCCCGGCGCTCCCGTCTGCCTAGCAATCGAGGACCTCGCCGCCGGTAACGATGAGGACTGGCGGCCGCCGTCGCTCGACGGAGAAGCGCTCGCCTTCCTCCAGTACACCTCCGGCTCCACGACGTCGCCGCGCGGCGTCATGGTCAGTCACGCGAGCCTGTGCCACAACGAGCGGATGATCCAGCGCGCCTTCGCCACCGGTGAAAACTCGGTAGTCGTCGGCTGGCTGCCGCTCTTCCACGACATGGGCTTGATCGGCAATGTCCTGCAGCCGCTGTGGGCCGGCTGTCCGTCCGTCCTGATGTCCCCGGTCGCATTTCTGCAGCGGCCCGTGCGGTGGCTTCAGGCGATCTCGCGCTATCGCGCGACGGTCAGCGGCGGGCCGAACTTCGCCTACGACCTCTGCGTCCGCAAGATCGACCTCGAGCGGGAGGAGGACTTGGAGCTGGGAAGCTGGGAGGTGGCGTTCAACGGCGCCGAGCCGGTGCGGCCCGAGACCCTTGACCGCTTCGCGGCCGCCTTCGCGGGCCGCGGTTTCCGCCGCTCCTCTTTCCTCCCTTGCTACGGCCTCGCCGAGGCCACGTTGCTGGTCAGCGGCGGCTCCCCTTCGGCGCCGCCGACCGTCCGTAGCTTCGCGCGGCGGGAGTTGGAGGGGGGCGGGGCGATTGAGGAGGGGGACGGGGTGAGACTCGCCGGCTGCGGACGACCGCCGGAGGATCTCGATCTGGCCATCGTCGATCCGGCGGCCGAAGAGCCGCTGGGGCCGGGCCGCGTAGGGGAGATCTGGGTAGCGGGACCGAGCGCTTGCCGGGGTTACTGGCAGCGCCCGGAGGAGACGGCGGTGACCTTCGGAGGGCGCCTCCAGGGGCACGCGGACGTTCCGTTCCTGCGTACCGGCGACCTCGGGTTCCGCACCGGTGACGGAGAGCTCTTCGTCACCGGTCGGCTCAAGGATCTCGTCATTCTGCGCGGCCGCAACCACTACCCCCAGGACATCGAGCTGAGCGTCGAGGCGAGCCATCCGGCGCTGCGCACGGGCGCGGCCTTCGCCGTCGAGGTCGAGAGGGAGGAACGCTTGGTCGCCGTGCACGAGGTCGATGCGGGAAGCGAGGCGGACCTCGCCGCGATCGCTGATGCCGCCCGCCGTGCCGTCGCCCAGGAGCACGAGGTGGTCCTCTACGAGCTGGTGCTGATCCCGGCCGGCAGGCTGCCGCGGACCAGCAGCGGCAAGGTGCAGCGGCGCGTCACCCGCGAGCGGCTGGCCGGCGGCGACCTCGGGGTCCTCGGCCGCTCCACCCTGTCCGCGACGAAGGGGGGCGATCCCGAGGTTCTGGTCCCCGACGAGTCCGGGGAGGAAGAGGGCGGAGAGCGCGGCCTCCTGGAAGTCTTCCGACAATCGGCCGCCCTCCTGCTCGGGCTCCCGGGCTCCGGGCTGGACCCGAGACGACCGCTGACCGCCTACGGTCTCGACTCCATCACCGCGGTCGAGTTCCAGCACGAGATCTGGCTACGCACGGGCGTCGCGCTGCCGCTCGCGTCGCTGCTCGACGGGGCGAGCCTGGAGGCTCTCGCGGCTCTGGCCAGCGCGGGCTCGGCCGCGCCCGCCGTCCCCTTCCAGGCCGCGGCGGCGGGTCCGCTCTCGTACGAGCAGAGGGCCCTCTGGTTCCTGGACCGTCTGGCGCCGGGGAGCGCCGCTTATCACATCGCGGGAGCCGCCCTGGTCGCGGATCTCGACGTTGAGCGGCTGCGCGGGGCCTTCCGGCGTCTCGTGGAACGGCACCCCAGCCTGCGAACCAGCTTCCCGACCGTCGGCGGCGAGCCGGTGCAGTGGGTACACGACACGCTCGAGGTCCCGCTCACGGTGGAAGACGCCGCGGAGTGGGACGGAGCGCTCTTCGCCCTCCGCCTGCGCGAGGAGGCGGAGCGCGGCTTCGATCTTGAGACCGGTCCCCTGCTGCGATTGGCGCTCTACGCGCTGTCGACGGCGCGGTACGCGGTGCTCTTCGTCGCGCACCACGGCATCTGCGATTTCTGGTCTCTGGGCATCGCGGTACGCGAGCTGGGAGAGCTTTACGCACGCCCGGAGTCCGGCCTCCCGCCGCCTCCCGCCGCCACCTATCTCGATCATGTGGAGCGGCAGCGCCTGATGCTCGTAGGCGAGCGCGGCGAGGCCCTCTGGCAGTACTGGCGCCGGGAGCTCGCCGGCGATCTGCCGGTGGCCGATCTGCCAGCCGACCGCCCGCGCCCGCCCGTCCAGACCTACGAAGGGGAATCCCGCGCGTTCGTCTTAGCGACCGCTCTAGGGTCCGAGGCGCGGGCGCTCGGAGCGGCCCATGGAGCGACTCTCTACATGGTCCTGCTCGCCGCGTTCCAGGCTCTGGCGGCGCGCGTCACAGGCCGCGAGCAGGTGCTGATCGGCTCACCGACCGCAGGCCGCGAGACGGCCGACATGGCAGGGGTGATCGGAGACTTCGCCAACCCGGTCGTGCTGCGCGCCGATCTCGCCGGCGATCCGAGCTTCGAGGAGATGGTGGCTCGCGCACGCCGGACGGCGCTCGGCGCCTTCGCACACCGGGATTACCCGTTCGGTCTCCTCGCCGAGCACTTGCGGCCGGCGAGGGATCCGAGCCGTTCCCCCATTTTCCAGATCGGCTTCGTCTTCTACCAGGACCCCTCGTGGGCGGCGGAGGGGCTCTCCGCCTTCGCCCTGGGGGTGCCGGGGGTCGAGATCGCGGTGGGTCCGCTGCGGCTGGAGTCGCTCGCGGTGCGCCCGCGGGCCGCGCAGTTCGATCTCATGCTCCATATGGGGGAGTTGGAGGCGGGCCTCGCCGGCTCGCTGGTCTACAACCGCGACCTCTTCGATGGCACCACGGTCGCCCGTTTCGCGGCGCACCTTCAGGTGATCCTGGAGGCGGCCGTCGTGCGGCCGGACCTCCCCCTTTCCGGGCTCCCGCTGCTCGCCGAGGCGGAACGCCACCAGCTCACCCGCGAGTGGAACGACACGCGGGCGGAGCGGCTCCTGGAGGGGACCCTCCCCGGGCTCTTCTTGGAGCAGGTGGCGCGCTCCCCTGGGGCCGAGGCCGTGGTGTTCGCGGCGGGGAGTCTCACCTACGACCGACTGAATCGGCTGGCGAACCGGCTGGCGAACCGCCTCCGCACGTTCGGGGTGGGGCCCGAGACCCTGGTCGCGGTCGCCGTCGAGCGCTCGCTCGAGATGGTCTGGGGGCTCTTCGGCATCCTCAAGGCGGGTGCAGCCTACGTGCCGGTCGATCCGGACTACCCCGCGGAGCGGATCGCCTACATGCTGGCCGACTGCCGGGCGCCGGTGCTCCTGGTCACCCGGCGAGCGGCTGCATCGCTCCCTCCTTATGACGGCGCCCTGCTCTATCTGGACGAGCTCGGCGAGGCGGACGAGGAGAGCGAGGAGGAGCCCGCGGTCGAGGTGCTGCCGGACCATCTGGCGTACGCCATCTACACCTCGGGCTCGACGGGGCGGCCGAAGGCGGCGCTCAACACCCATACAAGCATCGTCAACCGGCTCCTCTGGATGCAGGAGGAGTACCGACTGACAGCGCGTGACCGCGTCCTGCAGAAGACGCCGTTCAGCTTCGACGTCTCGGTTTGGGAGCTCTTCTGGCCCCTCCTCTGCGGCGCCAAGCTGGTGGTCGCCCGCCCCGGCGGGCATCAGGACGCCGCGTACCTGGCGCGCCTGATCCCGGAGGAGGGGATCACCGTCCTGCATTTTGTCCCCTCCATGCTGGAGGTCTTCCTCGACGAGCCGGCGGCGGCGGGCTGCGGCTGCCTGGAACGGGTGATCTGCAGCGGCGAGGCGCTGCCATTCGCGCTCCAGGAGCGGTTCTTCTCCCTTCTGGGCGTGCGGCTCCACAACCTTTACGGCCCGACCGAGGCCGCCGTCGACGTCACCCATTGGAACTGCCGGCGGGAGGGCGGGAGGCGGCTGGTCCCGATCGGCCGCCCGATCGCCAACACAGCGATCCATCTTCTCGATCGGGAGCTGCGGCCGGTGCCGGCCGGCGTCGCGGGGGAGCTGTGCATCGCGGGGGTCGGGCTGGCGCGCGGCTATCTGGGCCGCTCCGATCTTACCGCCGAGAGGTTCGTCCCGCACTCCGTGGCGGAAGTCCCCGGGGCGCGGCTGTACCGGACCGGCGATCTCGCCCGGTTCCAGGGCGACGGCGTCCTCGAGTTCCTCGGGCGGATCGATCATCAGGTGAAGCTGCGCGGGTTTCGCATCGAGCCGGAGGAGATCGAGTCGGCCCTCCGCGGTCACGCCGGCATCAAGAGCGCCGCGGTGCTCGTGCACGAGTTCCCCGGGGGGGACCGTCGGCTTGTCGCCTACGTCGTGCCCGCGGGTGAGGGCGCGACCTCCGAGGAGTTGCGCCGCCATCTCCTGGCGCGCCTGCCGGACTACATGGTCCCCGCTGCCTTCCTCCCGCTCGCTGAGCTGCCTCTTTCACCCAACGGCAAGCTCAACCGGCGGGCCCTCCTGGCGCTGGAGGCCGGCGGACCGGTCCTGCAGGAGCCCGCTCACTTCCGCACTCCTCTCGAGGAGATCGTGGCCGGATCGTTGGCCTCCGTCCTCGGGCGCGAGCACGTCGGGCGGCACGAGGACTTCTTCGCAGCGGGCGGCCACTCGCTGCTGGCGGTCCGCGCACTGGGGCGGATCGGCGCGGCGATCGGGCGCGAGATCCCGGTGACCGCCCTCTTTCATCACCCCACGACAGCCGGTCTCGCCCGGAGCCTCGAAGCGGTCCTGGCGAGCGAGAAGGGAGAAGCGGTGCTGCCGGTCCGGCCCGCGGCGAGACGCGAGGCCATGCCGCTCTCCTTCGCCCAGCAGCGGCTCTGGTTCCTGGATCACCTCGAACCCGGCAGCCCGCTCTACAACTGCCCGCTCGCCGTCCGCCTGAACGGTGCTCTCAATCTCCCGGCGCTCGCGGCCTCCCTGGTGGAGGTTCGCCGGCGCCACGAAGTGCTACGAACGACCTTTCCGGTGGTGGGCGACCGGCCGGTCCAGGCGCCCTCGCCCGACGCCTCGCTGGACCTGCCAGTGGTCGACCTCGCGGCCCTCGATCCGAAGCTCCGCGAGGCCGAGGCCGCCCTCTGGCGGACGGACGAGGCGCGGCGGCCGTTCGTGCTCGCGGCGGGGCCGCTGCTGCGAGCGCTGGTGGTGCGCCTGGCCGCGGACGATCACTTGGTCCTGTTGACGCTCCACCACATCGTCTGCGACGAATGGTCACTGGGAGTGCTGGCGCGCGAGCTGGGCGCTCTTTATTCCGCCTTCGTCGCCGACCGTCCGGCGCGGCTTCCGGAGCTCCCGGTCCAGTACGCCGACTTCGCGGTGTACCAGCAGGAGCGGCTCGTGGGGGAAGCGCTCGCGTCGTCTGTGAGCTACTGGCGGCGGGAGCTCGCCGGCGCGCCCGTGTGGCTCGAGCTCCCCGTCGACCGCGAGCCGGCGGTGTCGAGCCGCCGCGGCGCGATCCATCGCTTCGCCGTGCCCGCCGAGCTGTGCCGCGGCATTGAGGGGCTGGGCCGCGAGGAGGGGGCGACGCTGTTCATCACGCTGCTCGCGGCCCTTCAGCTCCTGCTCTACCGGAGCAGCGGCCAGGAAGACCTGATCGTGGGCGCAGACATGGCCAACCGCAACCGCCCCGAGATCGAAGGTCTGGTCGGCTTCTTCATCAACCTGCTGCCGCTGCGCGGCGACCTCACGGGCAACCCGCCCTTCCGCGAGCTGCTGCGACGGGTGCGTCAAACGGTCCTCGGTGCCTATCTCCACCAGGACGTGCCGTTCGACCGCCTGGTGGAGGAGCTGCGGCCGGAGCGCGTGCCCGATCAGACGCCGTTCATCCGTGCGGTCTTCTCGTTCCGTCCCGCGGAACGCCAGAGGCTCGAGATGTCGGGCCTTGAGGTGACGGCGCTGGAGCCCGAGGGGGAGCTGGCGAAGCGGGACCTCACGCTCTTCATGGAACGGTACGCCGGCGGCCTGTCCAGCGGCTGGGCCTACCGCGCCGACCTCTTTGACGCGGGCACGATCGCGCGCCTTTCGGGCCGGTTCGAGACGCTGCTCGCGAGCATCGTCCAGGAGCCGGATGGGCGCCTGGATGCCCTCGAACTCGAGCCGGTCTCCGCAAGGAGACGCCGCGAGCAGGCGAGGGTGGAGCGCAAGGCCTCCAAGCTGGCCCGGTTGCTGGAGCTCCAGGCCGGCGGCACGGGGGCCGAGGCGTCCTGAACTGGTCGCGAGAACCTGGATTCCAGCTCGGAGGGAAGGCTGACTATGCAAGGCATCATCAACGATCTACGCGTCGCGTCCAGGCTTCTCCGGCGCAGCCCTGTCCTGACGCTGACCGCGATTTTCACGCTGGCGCTGGGGACTGGAGCGGTCACCACGATGTTCAGCGTGCTCGAGGCGGTGCTGCTCAGGCAACCGGCCTACGAAACGCCGGACCAGCTGGTGGTATTGCGCCAGACCGCCAACCGGGAGGGAGCCGAGAACCTCTCGGCCGCCGATTTCGTCGACCTCAGCAGCTCCGGCGCGAGCTTCGCCGGGATGGCGGCCTATACCAGCACCAGCGTCAGCCTGACCGGTAGCGGGGAACCCGAGCGGCTCCCCGGCCTCTTCGTGACCGCCGACTGGTTCCGACTGCTCGGCCGCCAGCCGCTGCTAGGGCGGGGCTTCCTCGCTGGCGAAGACCGTCCCGGCCATGATTCCGTCGTGCTCGGCCACGGGCTCTGGGGGCGCCGCTTCGCGAGCGACCGCGCGGTGATCGGGCGGACGATCGTCATCAACGGCGAGAAGCGCACGATCGTCGGCGTCATGCCGGCCGACTTCGAGTCGATCGACGAAGAGGAACTCTGGCTGCCGCTCGTCTTCTCACCGGAGGACCTCGCCAATCGCGGCAAGAGCTTCGTGCACGTGCTCGCCCGCCTGCGTCCGGGAGTCGACTTGGAGCGGGCACAGAGCCAGCTGGATATCCTCGCTGGCCGCCTGGAGAGGCAATATCCCACGACCAACCGCGGGCGCAGCTTCCGCGCTATCCCGCTCCAGGAATGGCTTGTCGGTGATCTCCGTCCGACGCTCTGGATGCTGTTCGGCGCCGTGGGCTTCCTTCTGCTCCTGGTGTGCGCCAACGTCACCCATCTCGAGCTGGCCCGCGCGGTGTCGCGCCAGCGCGAGGCGGCGATCCGGAGCGCGGTTGGCGCCACCCCCGGGCGCCTGGTGCGCGAGCGGCTCGCCGGAGCGGTCTTTCTGTCGCTCATCGGCGGCGGCTGCGGCGTCCTCCTCGCGGTCTGGGGAACGCGGCTGCTGGCCGTCCTCGATCTCGGCGACATCCCTCGCCTGAGCCAGACGCGCATGGACAGCCGAGTGCTCGCGTTCACCCTCCTCGTCTCGCTCGCGAGCGGGATCGCCTTCGGCCTGCTGCCGGCGCTGCAGGCTTCGCGCACCGACCTGCAATCGTTGCTGAAGGAGGGCTCCGGCCGGGCGACGGGCGGCACGGGCCGCCGTCGTCTGCGCTCGGCCCTGCTGGTTTCGGAGATCTCCCTGGCGCTGGTGCTGCTGATCGGCGCCGGCCTCCTCGTGCAGAGCTTCCGCCGGCTGCTCGCCGTGGATCCTGGCTTCCAGTCGGATCGCTGCCTCGCGATGCGCGTGGTCCTGCCGCAGGAGACTCCCCACACCGCCGCCGCGGCGTTTTCGCAGCAGGTGATCGAGCGGCTGCACCAGATCCCGACGGTGCGCGCCGCCGGCTTGGTGACCAACGTGCCGCTGACGACCTCCCGGCTTTCGATGCCCGTCACCTTCGAGGGGCGGGCCGCCCGGCCGGGAGAAGACGTCACCGCCGACTATGACGCAGTCACGCCCGGGTACTTCCAGGCCATTGGCATGCGCCTGCTGCACGGACGGGGGCTCACGGAGACCGACGACGCCAGGGCGCCGAAGGTCCTGGTGATCAGCAAGGCGATGGCCGACCGCTACTGGCCGGCAGCTGATCCGATCGGCCAGCGCTTGAGCTTCGACGGCGCGGAAGGCCCCTGGTGGATGATCGTCGGCGTCGTCGCCGACGTGCGCCGCCTCGGCCTGAACTCGTCGCCGGCGCCGCAGATCTACGCCCCCTTCGCCCAGGACCCGTGGTTTTTCATGACCTTCGTAATGCGTACCGACACCGATCCGGAGGCGGCGACCCGCGATGCCCGCCGCGCCGTCTGGGCGGTCGCGCCCGACCAGGCGATCGCCTGGGTGCGGCCGATGGAGGAGGTACTTTCCTCCTCGATCGCCAAGCCGCGCCTGAGCATGACTCTGCTCACCGTCTTCGCCGCCATCGCCCTGCTGCTGACCACGGTCGGCATCTACGGCGTCATGGCGCAGTCGGTCAGCCAGCGGGTCCAGGAGATCGGGGTGCGGATCGCACTCGGGGCGGACCGCGGCAACCTGATCTGGATGGTCCTGCGAAACGTGCTCAACCTGACCGCTATCGGCCTGGGGATCGGGCTCGTCGCGGCCCTCGCCCTCGGCCGCGTCCTGTCGAGCTTCCTATTCGGCGTGAGCGCCTCCGACCCTCTGACCTTCACGGCGGTCGCCGCGCTCCTGACCGCCATCGCGCTCATCGCCACCTACATACCCGCTCGACGGGCGGCGGGCGTCGCGCCGAGCACGGCCTTCAAGAGCGAATAGAGACCTGCGGAACAAGGAGACGTATGCAAGCAAGGCAAATCGACAAACTGCAGAAGTTTCTCAACGCTGAGCCCCGGGCGGTCGACGCCGGCGGCGAGGAGCTGGTGAAGACCGGCGAGCTGCGGCTGGGTAAGACCCGCCCCCTGCTTGTCGAGCCCGCGGTGGCGGCTCTCGACCTGACGGGCTGGGCGCGCGAGAACCTCGCCTGGATCGAGGCCCGGCTGCGCGAGAGCGGAGCCCTGCTGCTGCGCGCCTTCAGCGTCTCGACGGTGCCGCAGTTCGAGGAGTTCGCGCTCGCCATCTGCCCGGACCTCTTCGGCGAGTACGGAGACCTCCCTTCGGAGCAGGGGGGGGAGAAGGTCTACCGTTCGACCCCCTACCCGGCGAGCAAGATCATCCTCTTCCACAACGAGAGCTCGCACATGCACCGCTGGCCGCTCAAGCAGATGTTCTTCTGCGTCCAGCCCTCGCCGCAGGGGGGCGAGACACCGATCGTCGATTGCCGCGAGCTCTACCGCGCGCTCCCCGCCGGGCTGGTGCGCCGCTTCGCCGAGAAGAAGCTGCTCTACGTCCGCAACTTCTCGGAGGGGCTCGACGTCAGCTGGCAAGACTTCTTCCGCACCGAGGACCGCAGCGCGGTCGAGGCATACTGCCGACAGGCCGGGATCGCCTGGGAATGGACGGACGACAGGCTGCGAACCCGCCAGTCGGCGGTGGCGGTGACGAAGCACCCTAAGACCGGCGAGGACCTCTTTTTCAACCAGCTTCAGCTCCATCACTCCTCCTGCCTGGAGCCGGAGCTGCGCGACGCGCTCGGCGCGCTGTTCGCGGAAGAGGACTTCCCGCGCAACGTCTACTACAACGACGGCTCCCGCATCGAGGATTCCGTCATGGCGGAGGTCTCCAACGCCTACTGGGCCACGTCGGTGAAGTTCCCCTGGCAGGCGGGGGACATCCTGCTGCTCGACAACATGATGATCGCGCACGCCCGCCTGTCCTATACCGGCCCGCGCAAGATCGTGGTGGCCATGGGCGAGATGTTCCAGATGAGCGATCTGGTGTCATGAGGGGCTTCCGGCTGTCTCCCCAGCAGCGGCGGCTCTGGCAGCTCGGCGCGGAGGCGGCCGCCTGCCGCGCGCAGTTCGCCCTGGTCCTCGCCGGCGCGGCGGGCGGCGAGACGCCGCGCCGAGCCCTGGAGCTGTTGGTGGCGCGCCACGAGATCCTGCGCACGACGTTCCATGGCGACGCCCCCGGCCTCCCGGTGCAGGTCGTGGAGGCGGCCGGAGATTTCCAATGGCGCGAGGCCGGGCCTCTCGACGAGCGCGGGTTCGAGGATCTGCTGGCCAGCGAGCGGCGGGACGCGTTCGATCTCGCCGCGGGTCCGGTGCTGCACGCCTGCCTCGCCTCGCTGGCGGACGGGCGCCAACTCCTCGTACTGACCCTGCCGGCGCTCTGCGCCGACACCAGCAGCTTGCACAACCTGGCCGGAGAGGTCGCGACGCTCTGCGGCGGCGGGATGCTCGCGGCGGACCCGGTGCAGTACGCCAAGTACGCCGAATGGCAGAACAGTCTGCTCGAGGAGGAAGAGGCCGGACAGGGGCGCGACTTCTGGCTCGGGCTCGGGCTCGCGGCCCTGCCCCCTCTCGTGCTGCCCCTGGCCGCAGCGTCCGCGCCGGGGGAAGCCCATGTCCGGCGCTCGGTTCCGGTCGATCTCACCGCCATCCCGGCGGCGCGGCTCGACGAGTGGGCCCGGACCGTCGGGGTCTCGGTGGCGGAGCTCCTGCTCGCCGTCTGGCAGGGGCTCCTCTTCCGGATGACCGGCCAGGTCGATCTCGCGGTGGGGGTCGCCTGCGACGGCCGCGAGTACGAGATCCTCGCCGGCGCCGTCGGGCCGATCTCGCGCTACCTGCCGGTGCGGGCTAATCTCGATCCGGCGCTCGGCCTTGGCGAGTTGGCCCACACGGCCGGCGGGCGCCTGGCCGAGGCGCGCGAGTGGCAGGAGTACTTCGAGGACGAGTCGGGAGAGGCGCTTTTCTCGTTCGACGAGCCGGCGGCCGGTGTTCAAGAGCTCCTTGCGGACGACGTCTGCTGCGAGCCGTTCCTGGTGCGGCTCGCGGCCGCGCGGCGCGCCGGCGGGATCGCCGTCGAGCTCGCCTACGACCCCGCGCGGCTGGACGCGGATGCGGCCTCCCGCCTCGCGGGCTCCTTCTCCCGCCTCCTCGCGGGTGCTCTCGACCGCCCGGGCGCGGCTCTCGGCGAGCTCGAGGCGGTGGGGGAGAGCGAGCTCCGGGAGGTCGTCGTCGACTGGAACCGGACCGCGCGGCGGTTCGCGGGCCCCGAGTGCGTACACGAGCTCTTCGCCCAGTGGGCGCGGCGCTGTCCAGAAGGCGTGGCGGTCGTCTGCGACGGGCGCGAGATGACGTATGGCGAACTCCACGCGCGATCCAACCAGCTGGCGCACCGGCTGCGGAGGCTGGGCATCGGCCCCGGTGCCCGGGTCGCCCTGCTCCTCGACCGTTCGCTCGAGATGCTGACCGCGATCTGGGGGGTGCTCAAGGCGGGGGCGGCCTACGCGCCGGTCGATCCGACCCTGCCGGCCGAGCGCGTCGGCTTGCTGCTCGCGGGCGCCCGCGCCGCGATGGTGCTGACCAAGGGGGCGCTGGCGAGCGGTCTGCCGGTCGCGTCCTCCCCGTCGCTGCGGCTCGACGAGGTCGCCGGTGACCTCGATCGCGAGCCGACGGACGACCTCCCGCCGCTCGCGGCCGGCGGCGACCTCGCGTACGTGCTATTCACCTCCGGCTCCACCGGCGTTCCCAAGGGGGTGGAGGTGGAGCATCGCCAACTCGCCAACTACGTGCGTGGGATCTCCGAGCTCATCGACCTCCCTCCCGGCAGCGGCTTCGCGATGGTCTCCACCTTCGCCGCGGACCTCGGCAACACCGTCCTCTTCCCGGCGCTCTGCGGCGGCGGCCGGCTCTTTGTGGCGACCGAGGAGCGCGCCTCCGATCCGGAGTTGCTCGCCGCCGATTTTGACCGCTTCGGGGTGGACTGCATGAAGATCGTCCCCTCGCACCTCTCGGCCCTGCTCAACGCCTTCCGTCCAGAGCGGCTGGTGCCACGCGCGCTGCTGATCCTCGGGGGGGAGGCGCTGAGCTGGGAACTCGCGGAGCGGGTCGCGGCCCTGGCGCCCGGTTGCCGGATCCTCAATCACTACGGGCCCACTGAGACCACCGTGGGCATCCTGGCCTTCCCGGTGGAGCATGGCCGGCGCTGTCCCTTCGCCGCTGGCGTGCCGCTGGGCCAGCCGCTGCCGAACACGCGGGTCTATCTCCTCGACGCGGCGCTGCGGCTGGTCCCGACCGGCATGCCCGGAGAGCTCCACGCTGGCGGCGCCAGCTTGGCGCGCGGGTATCAGGACGCGGCCGGGCTCACCGCGGAGCGGTTCATCCCTAATCCGTTCGGCTCCGATGCCGGCGCCCGTCTCTATCGCACGGGCGACCGCGCCCGCATGCTGCCGGGCGGCCAAGTCGAGTTCCTCGGCCGGGTCGACCGGCAGGTCAAGGTCCGCGGCTTCCGGGTCGAGCCCGGCGAGGTGGAGGCGGCGCTCAGGTCGCATCCGGCGGTCCGCGACGCCGTCGTAATGCCAGGCGCCGAAGCCGCGGCGGTGGGCGCCCTGATCGCCTACGTGGTGGCGGAGGAGGGCGCTGCAACAGGCGAGCGGCCGTTCCGGCTGCCCAACGGCCTCGAGGTCTTTCACCTCAACAAGAACGAGACCCTCCACCTGTACCGGCAGATCTTCGAGGACCGGATCTACCTGCGCCATGGGATCGAGCTCGAGGACGGCATCTGCGTGTTCGACGTCGGGGCGAATATCGGCCTGTTCAGCCTCTTCGTCCACCGGATGTGCCGCAATCCCCGGATCTATGCCTTCGAGCCCAGCCCGGCGAGCTTCGAGACGCTGCGGCGCAACGTCGACCTGCACAGCCTCGACGCGCGCCTCCATCAGGCCGGAGTCGCGGCCGGCCGCGGCACCGCCACGTTCACCGTCTATCCCCGGGTCTCGGTGATGTCGGGGTTCCATGCCGACCCGCGGGAAGAAGAGCTCCTCTTCCGCGGCTACCTCGCCAACCAGCAACTCGCGGGGGTTCCCGGAGCGAAGCTGCTGTCCGGCGAAGCGGACGAACTGGTGGCCGACCGCTTCGCGAGGCAGGAGATCGTCTGCGAGCTCACGAGCATCTCCGACGCCATCCGCGAGCACGGCGTAGAGAGAATCGACCTGCTCAAGATCGACGCCGAGAAGTCCGAGCTCGACGTGCTCTCCGGCATCGCCGCGGAGCACTGGCCGCTCATCCGCCAGGTCTCGGTCGAAGTGCACGATATCGGCGACCGGGTGCAGCGAATCACCGAACTGCTCGCCGAGCAGGGCTTCGCGATGAGCTGGGAGCAGGACGAGACGCTCGGCGGGACCGCCATCTTCCATCTCTACGCCGTCCGGCCGCGGAGCCGGGCGGCGGTGCCCCCGCGGGAGCTGCCGGCCGCCGTCTCGCGATCGGCCGCCGCGCTGCTCACGGCCGAAGAGCTGCGCCAGTTCCTGCGCCACCGGCTCCCGGAGCCTATGGTCCCCGGACGTTTCGTCTTCCTGCCCGAGCTGCCGTTGACGCGCAACGGCAAGGTCGATCGCGCGGCCCTGCCCGATCCCGAGAAGGCTCCGGCGGAGCGCCCGGGAGCGGCCGCACCTTCCACCCCGGAGGAGCGGCTGCTCGCCAGGATCTGGGGCGAGGTACTCGGTCTGCAGGAGGTGGGGGTTCACGACAATTTCTTCGAGCTGGGGGGGGACTCGATCCTCGCCATCCAGGTGGCCGCAAAGGCGAGCCGGGCCGGCCTTCGCATGGCCACCCGCGACATGTTCCGCCATCAGACGATCGCCGATCTCGCCGTAGTGGCGGCCGGGGCCGACCCCGGCCCCCTCGCCGGCACCGGGCCGGTCAGCGGTCCGGTGCCCCTCACGCCGATCCAGCGCTGGTTCTTCGAGCGGCAGCCCTCCGATCCCCAGCACTTCAATCAGGCGATCCTGCTCGAAGTCCGCGGTCGGCTCGAAGCTCGGCACCTGGCGGCGGCGCTCGCGGCGCTGATCGCCCACCACGACGCGCTACGGCTCCGCTTCGTTCGCGAGGAGGGGGGCTGGCGGCAGGAGAATGCGCCGCCCGGCGGCGACGTCCCGCTCCATCTCTTCGACCTCTCGGTATTCGCCGCCGCGGAGCAGTCTCGCGCGGTGGAGTCCCTGGCACGGGACCTCCAAGCGAGCCTCGACCTGGAGCGCGGGGAGCTCGTCCGCGCTGCCCTCTTCGAGCTGGGGGCTGGGAGGTCCGGGCGACTGCTCCTCATTGTCCACCATCTTGCGATCGACGGCGTCTCCTGGCGCATCCTCCTTGAGGACCTGGAGCGTTCGCTCGACCGGCTGCGGCAGGGCCGGCCCGTCGAGCTGCCGCCGCGGACGACTTCCTTCCAGGGCTGGTCGGAGCGCCTGACGAAGCTCACGCGTTCCGGCCGGTTCTACGAGGAGCTGCCGCACTGGCTGGCCACTCCCCCCGCGCCGGTCCCGCTCCTGCCTCGCGACGGCTCGCGGGGCGCCAACACCGTCACCTCGGCGCGGGTCGTGAAGGTCGCGCTCGCGGCCGGCGAGACGGCGGCCATGCTGCAAGACCTTCCCAGGGTGGCCCGCACGCAGATCGACGAGCTGCTGCTGACCGCTCTCGCGCTCGCCTGCCGCGAATGGACGGGGAGCGAGACCTTGCTGGTCGACCTCGAAGGGCATGGCCGCGAGGAGATCGCCGACGACCTCGACCTGTCGCGGACGGTCGGCTGGTTCACCACTCATTTCCCGGTCTTCGTCGACCTTGCGAAGGCGGGGGGAGTCGGCGAGGCCCTGGGCCAAGTCAAGCCGCAGATGCGCCGGATCCCGAACCGGGGGATCGGCTACGGCCTGCTGCGCTACCTGAGCGAGGGCGGAGAGGCGCTCGCCGCTCGGCCGGAGCCCGAGATCAAGCTCAACTATCTCGGCCAGGTCGATCAGGTCCTGGCGGAGTCGCCGCTGCTCGGCCCTGCGTGCGAGCCCGCGGGCCCCATGCGCAGCCCGCGCGGCCATCGCGGCCATCTCCTCGAAGTCGACGCCATCGTGCAGGATCACCGCCTTCACGTCGCCTTCACCTACAGCGCCAATCTCCACCGGGAGGAGACCGTGGAGCGCCTCGCGCAAAGCTTCGTCGCCGCTCTGCGGTCGGTCGTGGATCACTGCCTGTCAGGTCCGGCGGAGGGCTACACCCCCTCTGACTTTCCGCTGGCGCAACTCGGTCAGGATGAGCTGGACGCGGCCTTGCGAGAGGTCGATTTCGGAGAGCGAGGATTCTCTTGAGCACCCGGGCAGTCACCCCGCGGCAGTCCGTCGAGGACATCTATCCGCTGGCTCCCACCCAGGAGGGCATGCTGTTCCACACTCTTCATTCCCCGGAGCACGGCGTCTATCTGACCCAGTACACGTGCTTGCTCCGCGGCCTCGATCTCGGCCTGTTCACCGCCGCCTGGCAGCGGGTCATCGACCGCCACCCGGCCCTGCGCACCGCGTTCGTCTGGCGCAGCACCGCCAAGCCCATGCAGGTAGTTGGACGGTCGGTGGAGCTCCCGCTCGAAGAGCGCGACTGGCGCCACCTGACGGCGGAGCAGCGGGAGGCGGAGCTTGAGGCCTACCTGGCGGCTGATCGCAGCCGGGGGTTCGAGCCCAACCGGGCGCCGCTCACCCGGCTGGCCGCGATGCGGATCGGTACCGGTGCGTACCGGCTCGTCTGGTCCTTCCATCATCTGATCCTCGACGGCTGGTGCCGCGCGATCGTTCTCTCCGAGGTGCTCGCCGCCTACGGCGCGCTCGCCGGCGGGAGCGAGCTCCGCTTCGCGCGCCCCCGCCCCTACCGGGACTACATCTGGTGGCTGCAGCGCCAGGACCTGGTGCAGGCGGAGGCGTTCTGGCGCGAATCGCTGCGCGGCTTCACCGCGCCGACCCCGTTGCGCGTGGACCACCCGCCGGCCGGCGAGGCCGAGTCCCACGCCAGCCGCTCCACCCTGCTCGCGGCGGCTACGACCGAGGAACTGCTGGGCTTCGCGCGCCGCAACCGACTGACGCTGAGCACCGTCGTGCAGGGCGCTTGGTCGCTGCTCCTCGGGCGCTACAGCGGCGAGCCGGAGGTGGTCTATGGAACGGTTGTCTCTGGCCGCCCCCCGGAGATCGAAGGGGTGGAGTCGATCGTGGGGATGTTCATCAACACGCTTCCCGTGCGCGTGGAGATCGCCGACGCGCCGCTCGCCCCTTGGCTCGGGCAGTTGCAGCGCCGGCAGGCGGAGATGCGCCATTACGAGTACAGCCCGCTGGTGCAGGTGCAGAAGTGGAGCGAGGTGCCGCAGGGGACGCCGCTCTTCGAGAGCATCTTCGCCTTCGAGAACTTCCCGCAGGAGGAGGGTTTCGCGAACGGGCTCGAACTTGAGGACGTCCGCTCCATCCAGCGGGGCAACTATCCGCTGGCCGGGGCGGCGGCTCCCGGTGAGCGGATGCTGCTCCGCCTCTTCTACGCCTGCAACCGCTTCGATCTGGCGACGATCGAGCGGGCCTTGGGTCACTTCCAAACCCTCCTCGAAGGGATGGCCGCCGCTACGCCCGGCACCCGCCTTGGCGATCTCCCGCTGCTGACGGAAGGCGAACGGCGCCAGGTGCTCCTGGAGTGGAACGGCGGCGTCTGCGACCTGCCGGGCTCCTGCTTTCACGAACTCTTCGCCGCTCAGGTCGCGCGCACGCCGAAGGCGATGGCGGTGGTCTCCGGAGCCGAGCACCTCACCTACTGGGAACTCGACGAGCGGAGCGACCGACTGGGCCACCACCTCCGCCGGCTGGGGGTCGGCCCGGAGGTCCGGGTCGGGCTCCTGCTCGAGCGCTCAGCGGCGGCCGTGGTCGCGATGATGGCCGTCTGGAAAGCCGGCGGGGCCTACGTCCCCCTGTCGAGCGGTCTGCCGGCGGAGCGGCTCGCCTTCCTGCTCGCCGATGCCGGGCTCGCCGTCCTGCTCACCGACCAGCGGCTGGCCGCGACCGTTCCGGAGACCGCCGCCCGGGTCGTCCTCCTCGACGCCGACCGCGAGCGGATCGCGGCCGCGGTCCCCATCGGCCAGTGGCCCGTGGCCTCGCCGGAGAACCTGGCCTATGTCATCTACACCTCGGGCTCCACCGGCCGGCCGAAGGGCGTGGCGGTGGAGCACCGCCAGCTCACTCATTACGTGGCGGCGATCCACGAACGGCTGGGGCTGCCGGCGGGCGCCACCTTCGCCAGCGTCTCGACGCTCGCCGCCGACCTCGGCCACACCACCCTCTTCACTCCGCTCTGGACCGGCGGCTGCCTGCACCTGCTCTCCGCGGAGGACGCCAGCGACGGCGAGGCGATGGGCGACTATTTCGCGCGCCATCCGATCAGCTGCCTCAAGATCGTCCCCACCCACCTCGCGGCGCTCATGGAGTGCCGCCATCCGGAAAGCCTGCTGCCGCGGTGCCGGCTCGTCCTGGGGGGCGAGGCGGCGGATGCCAGGCTGGTGCGCCGGCTGCGCGAGCTCGCGCCGGAGTGCGCCCTCTTCAACCACTATGGACCGACCGAGAGCACGGTCGGGATCCTCACCCATCGGGCGAGGCCGGCCGAGAGCGAGGCCGGCGGGGCTCTCCCTCTCGGCCAGCCGCTCGGAGAGAGCCGGGTCTACTTGGTCGACGCGCAGGGTCAGCTCGCCCCGGTGGGCGTGCCGGCCGAACTCTGCGTGGCCGGGCCCAGCCTCGCCCGCGGCTACCTCGGACGGCCGGACCTCACCGCCGGGCGCTTCCTTCCCGATCCGTTCGGCGCCGAAGCCGGCGGCCGCCTCTACCGCACCGGCGACCTCGCGCGCTACCTGCCGGACGGCGTGATCGAATTCCTCGGCCGCATTGATCACCAGGTGAAGATCCGCGGGTTCCGCGTCGAACCCCAGGAAGTCGAAGCGGTCCTCGCCTCTCATCCCGGCATCGCCGGGGCCGTCGTAACGCCCCGGCAGGACCCCTCCGGGGCTTGCCAGCTGGTGGCCTACGCCGCTCCCCGGCGGCGGATCGCCCCGGCGGCGGGCCGCCCGCTCGAGCTGCCCTCCGGCCTCGCGGTCCACCACCTCAACAAGAATGAGACCGAGCACCTCTACCGGCAGATCTTCGAGAGCCAGATCTACCTGCGGCACGGCATCGGCCTCGCCGAGGGGGCGTGCGTCTTCGACGTCGGCGCCAACATAGGGATGTTCACCCTGTTCGCCCACCACGTCTGCGAGCGGCTGCGGCTCTTCGCCTTCGAGCCGAGCCCGTATGCCTTCGACCGGCTCGCGGCCAACGTCGAGCGCTACGGGCTGGAGGCCCGGCTCTTCGCCTGCGCGCTGTCGAACCGGGAGGGGACGGCGGAGTTCACGATCTACCCGCGCGCCTCGGTGATGTCGGGGCTGTACGCCGACCAGGCGGCGGAGGAGGAACTCTTCCGCGACTACATGGTGGCCCAGGAGCAGGAGGGGGCGGCCCACGCGGCGGAGCTCCTGCTCCATGCCGACGAACTCGCCGCGGGACGCTTCGAAAAGCAGATCGTCGAGTGCCCGCTGCGCACCGTCTCGAGCGTCATCCGGGAGCACGGGATCGAGCGCATCGACCTGCTGAAGGTGGACGCCGAGCGGAGCGAGCTGGACATCCTGGAGGGTATCGAGCCGCAGGACTGGGCGAAGATCCAGCAGGTCACCGCCGAGGTGCACGGCGACGGGCGGCTGACGCGCGCGGTGGAGCTGCTCCAGAGCCGGGGCTTCGAGGTGGCTCTTGAGCAGGACCCGTCGCTGCGCGACACCAGCATCCATCACCTCTACGCCCGCCGCCCGGGCCCGGCGGTGGACGGCCGGCGGGAGCGGCCGTGGCGAACGCTCGTCCCCGCGCCGCAGCCGGAAGCGGTCCCCCCGGAAGAGCTCCGCGAGTACCTGGCGAGCCGGCTGCCGGACTACATGGTCCCGTCCCGCATCCTGCTGCTCGACGGCCTGCCGCTCCTTGCCAACGGCAAGGTCGATCGCGCGGCTCTCCCCAGTCCCGAGGAGAGCGCCACCCGCCCGGCGACCGCGGAGGATTCCTTCGTGGCGCCGCGCACCACGGCCGAGCAGTGCCTCGCCGGGATCTGGTCGGAGGTCCTCGGAGTGGAACGGGTCGGTATTCACGACAACTTCTTCGAACTCGGGGGGGACTCGATCCTCAACATCCAGATCGTGGCGCGAGCCCATCGCGCCGGCCTCCGGCTGAGCCCGAGCCAGCTCTTCAAGCACCCGACCGTGGCCGAGCTCGCGGCGGTGGCGGGCGCGGTGGCGGCTCCCAGGGCGAGTTCCCAGGCTCAGGTTTCTGGCGCCGTTCCGCTGACCCCGATCCAGGCGTGGTTCTTCGAGCGCGAGCTCGCCGACCCCCACCACTTCGCGATGCCGCTCCTGTTGGAGCTCCGCCGGGCGATGCCCCCGCCGCTCCTCGAGCGGGCGCTCGCGGCGCTCCTCGATCATCACGACGCCCTGCGCCTCGGCTTCCGGCGAGAAGCCGGCGGCTGGGCGCAGTGGAGCGTGTCGCCGGGTGAGTGCCGGGCGGCGCTCGGAGTCTGCGATCTCTCGGCCCTGCCGCCGGATCTCGCGGGTCCCGCCCTCGCGGCGGCCGGCGAGGCGCTGCAGGCGGGCTTCGATCTGGGCCACCCTCCCCTGGTCAGCGCCGGCTTCTTCCGGCGCGGCGGCGGTCGCTCCGACCTCCTGCTCCTCGCCGTCCACCACTTGGTGGTCGACGGGGTCTCGTGGCGGATCCTGCTTGAGGATCTCGCCACCGCCTGCGACCAGCTGCGGCGCGGCGAAGCCGTCGCCCTGCCGCCGCAGACTACGTCGTTCAAGGCCTGGTCGGAGCGGCTGCGCGCGCACGTGCTCGCGGGTGGGCTGGCCGCCGAAGCCGACCACTGGCGCGCGCTGGCAGGGACGTCCACGGCGCTGCCGGTGGACCTCGCCGGAGGCCCCGACACATCCGGATCGGCGCGCTCCATCTCGGCGGCGCTGTCGGCCGAGGAGACGGAGGTCCTGCTCCGCGACGTCCCCCCGATCTACGGGACGGAGATCCACGAGGTGCTCCTGGCGGCATTAGCGCGTGCTCTCGGCGACTGGGCGGGCTGGGAGAGCGTGCTTATCGATCTCGAGGGGCACGGCCGCGAGGAACTGGTCGAAGGGGTGGATCTCACCCGCACGGTGGGCTGGCTGACGACCCACTACCCGGTGCTCCTCAAGCTGCCGGAGCCCGCCGCGCCCGGTGAGGACCTCAAGGCCGTCAAGGAGCGGCTTCGCACGGTGCCGAACCGCGGCATCGGCTACGGCGCTCTCCGCTACCTGAGTGCCGACGCGGAAGTCCGCGAGGCGTACCGCGCCTTGCCACAGCCGCGGGTGAAGTTCAACTACCTGGGGCAGCTCGACCGCGGGCTGCCGGAGGATTTCCCGTTCCTCCCATCCTGGGAGGATACCGGCGCGGCGCGCAGCCCGCGCGTAGCGCGCGCGCACCGGATCGAGGTCGCTGGCGGCGTGAGCGGCGGCTGCCTCTGGCTCCGCTGGACCTACGGCGAGCGTCACCATCGCGCGGCGACGGTCCAGGCCCTGAGCGACGGGTTTCTCGCCGCGTTGCGGGCGATCCTCGCCCACTGCCTGGCCCCCGAAGCCGGCGGCTACACGCCGTCGGATTTTCCCGAAGCCAATCTGAACCAGCAGGCGCTCGATTTCGTCCTGGCTCAGATGGACGGCGCGGACGAGATCTGAGATGAGCAGAACCCGGGACATCGAAGCGATCTATCCCCTCTCTCCTCTCCAGGAAGGGATGTTGTTCCACGGCGTCTACACGCCGGAGGCGGATCCGTATCTGCGGCAGGTCAGCCTGCCGCTGCACGGCGAGCTCGACGCCCGCGCCCTCGAGCAGGCCTGGCAGGAGGTGGTCGACCGTCATTCGATCCTGCGCACCGGTTTCGTCTGGCAGGGGGGCGACCGGCCGCTCCAGGCGGTGCGCCGCCGAGCGTCTCTGCGCTGGGCGACGCACGACTGGACGGGGCTCTCCCTGGACGAGCGGCGGGAGCGGCTGGCGGGTTTTCTGACGGCGGAACGGCGGGTGGGCCTCAATTTGGCGAAACCGCCGCTCATGCGGCTCGCGCTCCTCCAACTCGAGCCCGAGCTGCATCAACTGGTCTGGACCTTCCATCACATGGTGCTCGACGGCTGGTCGAAGGCCCTAGTCGTCGGCGAGGTGCAGGCCCTCTATCAGGCCCGGATCCAGGGGCGGCAGGCCACCCTGCCTCCTTCCCGCCCCTTCCGCGAATATATCCGCTGGCTGGAGGAGCGCGACCTGAGTGAGGCCGAGCGCTACTTCAGGGGAGCGCTCGCGGGGTTCTCGACCCCCGTCTCCCTCGCCAGCCGGGAGGCCCCCTCGGCATCGTCGCGGACCGCCGGCGACGAGCCACGGGTGCGGCGGCTCCTGCTGTCCGAGGCGGTGACCTCGGCGCTCCAGGAGATGGCCCGGCGTCGGCGGGTGACCCTCAGCACCCTCGCGCAGGCCGCGTGGAGCGTGCTGCTCGGCCGCCTGCTCGGCACCGGCGACCTGATATTCGGCACCGTCGTCTCCGGCCGTCCGCCGGAGCTGCCGGGCATCGATTCCATGGTCGGAGCTTTCATCAACACGCTGCCCCTGCGGGTCCAAATTCCGGCCGCGGGAACGCTGCAGGATCTCCTCGAGTCGATCCAGCGCCAGCAGGCCGAGCTGCGGCAGTACGAGTACAGCCCGCTGATCGACATCCAGGGGTGGAGCGAGGTGCCGCGAGGCCGCCCTCTCTTCGAGATCCTCTACGCCTTCGAAAACTATCCGATCAACGCGCTGGCCGACGAGCGGGTGGACGCTGGTGACGAGGTACTTTCGTTCGAGGCGACCAGCTATCCGCTGACGCTGGTCGTCGCGCCGGGGCGGCAGTTGCGGCTCCAGATCCTCTTCGACGACACGCGCCTCGAGGTCCCGGCGGTCCTCCGTCTCCTGGGCTGTCTCGAGACCCTGCTCACCGCCTTCGCGGACAGCTCTGAAGAACTCCTGCACGCCCTGCCACTGGCGACCGCGGCGGAGCGGCAGCAGACGCTCGTCGAGTGGAACGACTCGCGAGCCGGCTACCCGCGGGAACTCTGCATCCATCAGATCTTCGAAGCGGAGGCGGCGCGCGCTCCCGGAGCGGTCGCCGCGGTTTTCGGCGACCGGGAACTGACCTACGCGGAGCTCAACGGTCAGGCAAACCAGTTGGCCCGCCACCTGCGCCGGCTCGGTGTCGGGCAGGAAGTCCGGGTGGGGGTCTGCTGCGACCGGTCGTTCGACATGGTCGTCGCCCTCGTCGCCATACTCAAGGCGGGAGGGGCGTACCTGTCGCTCGATCCCGCCCTGCCGGCGGAGCGCTTCCGCTTTCTGCTCGAGGACTCCGGGGTAAGGGCGGTCGTGGCGCAGGAGCGCTGGGCCGACCTGTTCGCGGGGCTGCCGTGCGTGCTCCTTGAGCGTCACCGCCACGAGTGCTCCGGTCTGAGCCGTGACGACCTGCCTCCGCACGCCACGGCGGACGACCTGGCGTACGTGAGCTACACCTCGGGATCCACGGGCATGCCCAAGGGGGTAGAGGTGGTGCATCGCGCGGTGGCCCGTCTGGTCAAGGACGCCGGATACGTGAGTCTGGGTCCGGACGAGGTGCTGCTTCACCTCGCGCCTCTAGCCTTCGACGCTTCGACGTTTGAGATCTGGGGGAGCCTGCTGAACGGCGCGCGCCTGGTGATCGCGCCGCCCGGCGAGGTGGATCTCGAGGCGCTGGGGGCGATCCTGCGCCGGCATGGGGTCACCACCCTATGGCTCACCGCCGGGCTGTTCCACCTGATCGTCATGGAGCGCCTGGACGACCTCCGCGGGGTTCGCCAGCTCCTGGCGGGCGGCGACGTGCTCTCCGTTCCGCACGTGCGCCGCTTTCTCGCCGGACTCCCGGACTCCCGGCTCATCAACGGCTACGGTCCGACCGAGGGGACGACCTTCACCTGCGCCTATCCGATCCCGGCCTCGGAAGACTTCGGGGCGACCGTTCCGATCGGCCGCCCCATCCATGGCACGACGGCCTATGTCCTGGACCCCGATCTGCTGCCGGTGCCGCTCGGGGCCGCCGGCGAGCTGTGCATCGGCGGCGACGGGCTGGCCCGCGATTACCTGAACCGGCCGGAGCTGACCGCTTCCCGGTTCATCCCCGATCCGCTCGGCGGCGAGACGGGGGGGAGGCTCTATCGGACGGGGGACCTCGTCCGCCACCTGACGGACGGCCGGATCGAGTTCCTGGGGCGCATCGATCAGCAGTTGAAGATCCGCGGCTTCCGCGTTGAGCCGGGGGAGATCGAGGCGGAACTGGCCCGCCACCCCGGCCTGCGGGAGGTGGTCGTGACCGCCCGCGAGAGCGCCTCGGGCAAGCGCCTGGTGGCCTACTTCGTCGCGGAGAGGGAAGGTACCGTGACTCCCTCCGACCTGCTCGCCTCCGCCCGGCTCAGCCTGCCCGATTACATGGTGCCGGCAGCCTTCGTCGAACTCTCCGAGCTGCCGCTCAACAGGAACGGCAAGGTCGACCGCCGCGCCCTGCCTGAGCCCGATGCTGCGGGAAAGGAGACCGCGCCCGCCTCGCGGCCCCGCGACTTTCTCGAAGAGCAGCTCGCCGCGATCTGGTCCCAGGTGCTGCGGGTCGACCAGGTCGGACTCGATGACGACTTCTTCTCGCTGGGCGGCGATTCGATCCTCAGCATCCAGATCGTGGCGCGGGCGAGTCAGGCGGGGATCCGGATCACCGCACGGCAGATCTTCGAGAGCCTGACCGTGGCCGAGCTGGCCGCGGTCGCCGAGACCGCGCCAGCCCTGTACGGCGCCCAGGGGACGGTCACCGGCCCGGTGCCGCTCACGCCGATCCAGCACTGGTTCTTCGCGCAGGAGCTCCCCGACCCCCACCATTTCAACCAGGCGGTCCTCCTGGAGGCCTTCGAGCCGCTCGTGTCGTCCGCCCTGCGGCGCGCCCTGGAGCACCTCGTGGTCCATCATGACGCGCTCCGGCTGCGCTTCCATCACGAGAAGTCGGGCTGGCGCCAGGAAGACGCCGCTCCGGACGGGACGGCGCCCTGCCTCCGGATCGATCTCGGAGCCCTCCCAGACGGGCCACGACTCGCAGGGCTCGAGGAGGCTGCGACCCAGCTCCAGGCGAGCCTCGACCTTGCCCGCGGGCCGCTGCTCCGTGTCGCCTCTTTCGACCTCGGACATGAGAGCTCGGACCGGCTGCTGATCGCCATTCATCACCTCGCCGTGGACGGCGTCTCCTGGCGCGTTTTCCTCACCGATCTGGAGGAGGTCTATCGGCAGGTCCTGAGCGGCCGGCCGCTCGCTCTCCCTGCCAAGACGGGTTCGTTCAAGGAATGGGCGGAGCGCCTGAGCGAGCTCGCGCGGCAGGACTTCGCCGGCGAGCTGGCCTACTGGGCCATCGCCGCCCGCGCCCGGGTGCCGCCCCTGCCAGTCGACTTCCCCGGGAGGATCGATCGCGTGGCCTCGGCCGGCGTCGTCACCGCCTCTCTCGATGAGGACGAGACGGAGGACCTCCTTCTGGGGGTTCCGCGGTTGCAGCGGGTACGGATCGACGATCTGCTGCTGACCGCGCTGGCGCTGTCGATCGCCGGCTGGAGCGGTCAGCCGAGGCTGCTCGTCGACCTCGAGGGGCATGGCCGCGACGGGGTCATGGAGGGGCTCGACCTCTCGCGGACGGTCGGCTGGTTCACCGCCCTCTATCCGGTGCTGCTCGACCTCGGCGACGCCGCGGATCCGGGGGTGGCTCTCACCGCCGTCAAGGAACAGCTGCGGGGCGTACCCCGCCATGGGGTGGGCTATGGCGTCCTGCGCTATCTCGGCGACGAGGAGACGAGGAGGGTCCTGGCCGCGCTGCCGGAGAGCGAGCTGAGCTTCAACTATCTGGGGCAGCTCGACCGCGTGCTGCCGGGCGAATCGCTCTTCCAGGAGGCCGCGGAGTTCCCCGGCGCGATGCGGGGCCGGGGCGGCCGGCGGCTCCACCGGTTGAACGTCGGCGGCCGGGTCAGCGACGGCCGGCTGCAGATGAAGTGGAGCTATGGCGAGGACCTGTATCGCCGTGAGACGATCGAGGAGCTGGCTCGGGGTTTCATGTCCAGCCTTCGCGCCCTGGTCTCCTATTGCCTCGCGCTCGAGCGGCCGGTCTGCACGCCTTCGGACTTCCCGCTGGCCGGCGTCGATCAGGCGTTCCTCGATTGCCTGGCGGTGAGCGGTCTGCGGATCGCCGACCTCTATCCGCTGTCGCACACCCAGAAGGGGATGCTTTTCCACGTCCTCTCGGAGCCCGGTTCCGAGATTTACTTCGAGCAGACGAGCCATCGTCTGCGGGGCCAGCTCGACGTGCCGGCCCTGCGGCGAGCCTTCGCGCTGCTGATCGAGCGCCACGCGATCCTGCGCACCATCTTCCTCTGGCAGGAGCTCGATGAGCCGCTGCAGGCGGTGATCGAGGGGGGCGAGACGCCGTGGAGAGAAGTGGATGCCAGCACGGTCCCGGCCGCGGAGCTGGAGGGGTGGCTGGCGGCTTTCCTCGCCGCCGACCGCGCCCGCGGGTTCGTGCTCTCCCAGGGTCCGCTGCTGCGCTGGACCCTCATCCGGCTCCCTGACGGCGACCACTACCTGGTCCGCAGCTATCACCATCTGCTGCTGGACGGCTGGTCGAACGCCATAACCCTGGCCGAGCTTCTGGCCTCCTACGAGGCGTTTCGCGAGGGGCGCGAGCCGTTGTCCCCCCGCCGCCACCCTTACCGCGAGTACATCGCCTGGCTGCTCGCCCAGGACGCGGGGGCGGAGGAGGCCTACTGGCGGGGCCGGCTCCAGGGCTTCAGCCGGCCGCAGCCGCTGCCGCGCGATCCGGTGGACGAGACCACCCGGCCGGCCGGAGCCTGCGACAAGCGCTCGGCCGTGCTGGCCGAGGACGCGATGGGGCAGCTCCAGGCACTGGCACGCCGGCATCAGCTGACCCTGAACACCCTGGTGCAAGGCGCCTGGGCTCTCCTGCTCTCCCGCCATTGCGGCGACGAGGACCTGGTCTATGGCGCGACCCTTGCCGGCCGTCCACCGCAGCTCGTGGGGATCGAGACCATGGTGGGACTGTTCATCAACACGCTCCCCGTGCGGGTCCGGGTCGCTCCCGAAGCGCGCCTGATTCCCTGGCTGGGCGGACTCCAGGAGGAGCATCTGGAGCTGCGACAGCACGAGTCGACCCCGCTGGTGGACGCCCAGCGCTGGAGCGGGCTGCCCGCCGGCCAGCCGCTGTTCGAGGCGATCCTGGTCTTCGAGAACTTTCCCGTGGACCCGTCCCTGCGGCAACAGCGCCAGAGCCTTGAGATTCTCGAGCGCCGCTCCTCGTACAGCACCAACTATCCACTAGCCCTGGTAGTGGCGCCCGACCGGGAACTGGTCTTCGAGGCCGCCTATCAGACCGGGCATTTCGCCGCCGTCACGATCGACCGGATGCTGCAGCACCTCACGACCCTCCTCACGGCTTTCATCGCCACGCCCGGGGAGCGGCTCGCAAGCCTGTCGCTGCTCACCGCGGCCGAGCGACAGCAGCTGCTCGTCGAATGGAACCCGCGGGCGGAGTGGCCCGCGGCTTCCTGTCTCCACCATCTCGTCCAACGGCACGCCGAGCGGGATCCCGGCGCGATCGCCGTGGTCTCCGGGTTGGACGAGCTTACTTACCAGGAGCTCGACGACCGTTCCAATCGCCTCGCGCACCATCTGCGTACGCTCGGGGTCGGTCCCGAGGTCCGCGTGGGGATCTTCCTGGAGCGCTCCCTGGACCTGATGGTGGCCATCCTGGGCGTGCTCAAGGCGGGGGGGGCCTACGTGCCGCTCGATCCCGGCGCGCCCCGCGAGCGCTTGGCCTGGATCCTGGAAGACTCCCAGGCGGGCCTGGCCTCGCCGGTGCTGATCACCAAAGAGCGCCTGCTCGCCTCTCTTCCACAGCATCGGGCGGCGGTGGTCTGCCTGGGGAGGGACGGGCTCGAAGTCGCAGCCCCGGCCGGCGCTCCGGCGGTGGAGGTCGGCCCGGAGAACCTGGCCTACGTTATCTACACCTCGGGCTCGACCGGCCGGCCGAAGGGGGTCGCGGTGCGCCATGGCGAGGTGGTCCGCCTCTTGACGACGACCGAATCCCGGTTCGGTTTCGGCCCGGAGGACGTCTGGACCCTGTTCCACTCTTTCGCCTTTGACTTCTCCGTCTGGGAGATGTACGGGGCGCTTCTCTACGGTGGACGGCTGGTGGTCGTTCCGTACTGGATCAGCCGCTCGCCGGAGGCGTTCTGTGAGCTCCTCGTCAGCGAAGGCGTGACGGTGCTCAACCAAACCCCTTCCGCTTTCCGGCAGCTGATCGCGGCGGAAGAGGCGCGCAGGGCGGCCGGAATCCAGGGCGCCTTCTCCCTGCGGCTTGTCATCTTTGGCGGGGAGGCGCTCGAGCTCCAGAGCCTCGCCCCTTGGTTCGAGCTTCAAGGGGACCGCCGGCCCCGGCTGGTCAACATGTACGGCATCACCGAGACCACCGTCCATGTCACCTACCGGCCCGTGGGGTGGAAGGATCTGGTGCAGGGGCGCGGCAGCCGCATCGGGAGGCCAATCGAGGATCTCTCCGTCCATCTCGCCGGTCCCGATCTCGGCCCCGTGCCGATCGGCGTTCCGGGGGAGATCCTGGTGGGCGGCGCCGGCTTGGCGCGCGGCTATCTCAACCGCCCCGAGCTGACCGCGGAGCGGTTCATCCCCGACCCCTGGAGCGGCGGACATGGGACGCGGCTCTATCGCTCGGGCGATCTCGCCCGGTTCGCTCCCGACGGCGATCTCGAATACCTGGGCCGTATCGATCACCAGGTGAAGGTGCGGGGCTTCCGCATCGAACTCGGCGAGATCGAGTCCGTGCTGCGCCGCCACGCCGGGATCCGGGACGCGGTAGTCCGGGCACGGGAAGACGCTCCGCGCGAGGTGCGCCTTGTCGCCTACGTCATCCCCCCGGAAGCGGCGAGCGCGCCGGACCTGCGAGAGCTCTTGACGCGACACCTGCCGGACTACATGGTGCCGGCGGTCTTCGTCGGGCTCTCCGAGCTCCCCTTGACGGTCAACGGGAAGGTGGACTGGCGCGCTCTGCCGGCGCCGGAAGCGGCGCGAGCCGAGGCGCGGGATTCCTATCGCCCGCCGCGCGATCTCGTCGAGAAGACTCTGGCCGGGATCTGGGCCGAGGTCCTGCGTCTCGAGCGGGTGGGCCTCAATGACAACCTGTTCGCGCTGGGGGGCGATTCGATCCTCTGCATCAAGATCGTGGCCCGGGCCGCCCAAGTGGGGATCCAGGTCACCATCAAGCAGCTATTCGAGCACCCGACGATCGCGGAGTTGCGGCCGCAGGTTCGGACCGCTCCGGCGCTCCTCGGTCCGCAGGAGGCCGTCACCGGGCCGATTCCGCTGACGCCGATCCAGCGCTGGTTCTTCGAGCGGGACCTGCCCGCTCCTCACCACTTCAACCAAGCCGTCCTCCTCGCGGCGCTGGGGGCGGTGGAGCCGGCGCTCCTCGGCCGCTCCATGGAGCACCTGGCCCTGCATCATGATGCGTTGCGCCTGGTCTTCGAGCGGGAAGGGGAGGGCTACCGTCAGAGTGTTTCCGCGCCGTCCGCCATGGCGCCCTTCTCCCGCGTCGATCTCTCCGCTCTCGCCGGGGCGGAGCGCGCGGCCGGTCTCGAAGTGGCGGCCGCCGCGCTGCAGGCCAGCCTCGACCTCTCCCGGGGACCGCTCCATCGCGCGGCTCTCTTCGAACTGGGGCCGGGAGAGCCGGATCGGCTCCTGCTCCTCTTTCACCATCTCGTGATCGACGGCGTCTCCTGGCGCATCCTGCTGGAGGACCTAGAGACCGTCTATCGGCAGCTCGCCAGCGGCAAGGAGCCCCGGCTCCCCGCCAAGACCTCCTCCTACAAGCGTTGGGCTGAAACCCTCGTTGATCTCGCGCATGAGAGACGGTTCGACGGTCAGCTCGCGGACTGGCTGGCCGTATCGTCGGACATGCCCGCGCCGCGTCTGCGCCTGGACTTCCCCGGAGGCGCCAACAGCGTCGCCTCGGCGCGGGCGGTCGAAATCGCGCTCGGCGAGGAGGATACCGCGGCCCTCCTGCGCCAGGTGCCTCAGGCCTACCGCACCCAGATCAACGACCTCCTGCTGACCGGGCTCGGGCTCGCCCTCGCGCCGCTGAACGACGGGCAGGGGGTGCTCCTCGACCTAGAGGGGCACGGCCGCGAGGAGCTGGCGCCGGATCTCGACCTGTCGCGGACCGTGGGCTGGTTCACAGCAATCTTCCCCTTGCTCCTCCAGTCGGGCGATGCCGCCGATCTGGGTGGAGCCCTGAAGACGGTCAAGGAGCGACTGCGGGCCGTGCGCGACCACGGCGTCGGATACGGCGTGCTGCGGTACCTCGGGGGCGAGGATGCACGCCATCGGCTGGCGGAGCTTCCGCAGAGCGAGGTGAGCTTCAACTACCTCGGCCAGCTCGACCAAGCCCTACCCGAGGACTCCCTGTTCCGCCCGGCCGCCGAGTCCCCCGGGCCGTTGCAAGGCTCGGGGGGAGAGCGCCGCTGGCTCCTGGACGTCAACTGCTGGGTCACCGGAGGGCGGCTGCGAGCACGGTGGGGGTACAGCGCGAGCCTTTACCGCCGGGAGACGGTCGAGGCCCTGGCGGAGAGCTTCCTGGGCCAACTGCGTTCCCTCGTCTCCCACTGCCTGGCCCTGCGGGTCCCGGGTTGCACGCCGTCCGATTTCCCGCTGGCGAAGGTCACTCAGGAGGCTCTCGACCACCTGGCCGGGAGAGGGCTCTGGATCGAGGACCTCTATCCGCTGTCCCCCACGCAAAGGGGGATGCTCTTCCACACCATCTCGGCGCCCGGATCGGAGACCTACATCGAGCAGGCGGGCTATCACCTGCGGGGAGATTTCGACCCGCCGATCCTGCGGCGGGCCTTCCAGGTGCTCGTCGACCGCCATCCAATCCTGCGGACCGCCTTCTTCTGGGAGGAGTTCGAGGAACCGCTGCAGGCGGTCCTCCAGGAGGTCGAGGCATGCTGGGAGGAGCGGGACGCCCGGAGCCTGTCGCCCGCCGAGCTGACGGCGTGGCTGGACGACCTCCTGGCCGCCGACCGCCGGCGCGGCTTCACGCTCTCCCGGCCCCCCTTGATGCGATGGACCCTCGTCCGCCTGGCGGCGGAGGATTTCTACCTGATCCGCACCTACCACCACGTCCTGCTGGATGGATGGTCCAACTCCTTTCTCCTGGGCGAGTTGCTGCGCCTCTACGAGGCCTTCCGCGGGGGCGCCGAGCCGCGTCTGGAGCCCGTGGCGCCCTACCGGGACTTCATCGCTTGGCTGGGCCGTCAGGATCCAGCCGCTTCGGAAGCGTTCTGGCGGCGCGAGCTCCAGGGGTTTAACCAGCCGAACCGGCTGCCCCGCGAGCACTCCCCGGCCCCTGGCCCGGTCGAGACGTACGGCAGGGAGCTGGTCTGGCTACCGGCCGCGGAGACCGAGGCGCTGCGGGCCCTGGCGCGTCTCCACCAGTGGACCCTGAACACCATCCTCCAGGGTGCATGGTCCCTCCTGATGAACCGGTACTGTGGCGAGGATGACTTGGTCTACGGCACCACTGTCTCCGGACGCCCGCCCGCCCTGGCCGGCGTGGAGAAGATGGCGGGGATCTTCATCAACATTCTTCCCATTCGGGTCCTGGTCCCGCCGCGCCGGCCGCTGTCCTCCTGGCTGAGCCGGCTCCAGGAGCATCAGGCCGAGCTGCGGCAGCATGAATGGACCTCCTCCGAGAACGTCCAGCGGTGGAGCGAGATCCCCACGGGCCAGCCTCTCTACGAGGCCCTGGTGGCGGTCGAGAACTATCCGATCGATCCCTATCTCCAGCAGCAGCACGAAGGGATCTCGATCGTCGACCGCCGCGCCGCTTTCCGCAACGACTACCCGTTGACCGTGTTCCTGGTGCCGGGAGAGGAGCTGCGCATCGATTTCGTCTTCCATCCCTCCTTCGGAGAGGTACCGGGGAGGATGGCACGGCAGCTCCAGGCTCTGCTAGGCATCCTTCCGGTCTCGCCGGACCGGGCCGTCGGCGATCTGCCGATCTTCACCCCCGCCGAGGAACGCCAAATTCTGACCGAGTGGGGAGAGGGGGAAAGAACCCCGCCGCCCCCCTGTCTCCATGATCTCGTCGCGGCCCAGGCGGAGCGCTCCCCGGATGCGGTGGCCGTGACCTCCAGGCGAGGCTCCCTGAGCTACCGCGAGCTCAACAGCCGGGCGAAGCGGCTGGCTCTCCGGCTGGCGCGGCGCGGCGTGAGGCCGGGCCAGGTCGTGGGTGTCTGCCTGGAACGCTCCCCAGACCTCCTAGTGGGAGTCCTGGGGGTGCTCGCGGCGGGCGGCGTCTACCTGCCACTCGATCCGGAAGACCCGCCGGAGCGTCTCGCGGCGCTTCTCGAAGATTCCGGGGTGGAGGCGCTGGTGGTCACGGAGCGCTCGGCGGCGGCGCTGCCGGCCCACGAAGCCCCAGTGATCGTCTTAGAAGAAGGCGGGGCGCCGCAGGAGGCTGAAGAGGCGGCCCGGAGCCTTTCGGGTCCTGGCGACTTGGCCTACGTGGTCGATGCCTCCGGTTCCACGGGGCGGCCCAGGTGGGTGCAGGTGGAGCACCGCGGCCTCGCCAACATCCTGCTGGCGAGCGCGCGCCGCTTCGAGCTCGCTTCTGGGGACGCGATGCTCGCGATCGCCTCCGCCTCCCTTGATGTCTCCCTGTTCGAGCGGTTCGCTCCCCTCGTGGCGGGCGGAAGGGTGGAGATCCTGAGCCGCGATGAGATTCTGGACCCCCAGCTCCTGATGGAGGCCCTCGGCCGCGCGACGCGCGTCCTCATGACGTCCGGCCTGCTGCGGCAGGTGAGGGGCTGGACGGCCCAGGACGGGAACGAGGGCTCTCTTCACCATGTCCGCACCGTATTCGTCGGTCTCGCGGCGGCGGCCGACCTGCTTCCGGACCTGTGTCAGACCTTCCCCGCGGCGGATGTCGTGGTCCTCTACGGAGCCCCCGAGGTCGCCCTCTTCTGCGCCAGCCATACGATGGGCAGTGACCTGCCGGCCGGGATCCGTCGGGTCGGCAGGCCTTTCGACAACGCCACCCTGCGGCTGCTCGACCGCAACGGCCGGCCGGTTCCGGTCGGGGTGCCGGGAGAGATCCACGTCGGCGGCGCCGGGGTGGCCCGCGGGTACATGGGTCGGGGAGACCTGACGGCGGAGAGCTTCCTCGCGGAGGCCGGGGGCGGGCGCCTTTACCGGACCGGCGACCTGGCGCGCTGGCTGCCCGGTGGAGAGCTCGACCTCCTGGGGGGCATCGGCGAGGAGGCTGGCGCCGGCGGCTTCCGCGCCCAGGGGAGGGCGGCGAAGGAGAGGCGGTCCGCGCCGAGCCTGATCGCGATCGAAGAGGTGCTCTGCGGGATCTGGGAGGAGGTCCTGCATATCGAGCGGATTGGGGTGGAGGAGAACTTCTTCGAGCTGGGGGGGCACTCGCTACTGGCAACACGAGTGTTGTCGCGCGTGCGGCAGACGTTCGAGGTGGAGGTGCCGCTGCGCGTCCTCTTCGAGAAGCCGATGGTGCGCGACCTCGCCGCGGAGTTGGATACCGTTTTGCGGGGGCGACGCCCGGCCGAGGCGCCGCCGATCGTGCGCGTGCCGCGGGACCGCGATCTGCCACTGTCGTTCGCGCAGCAGCGCCTCTGGTTCATCGATCAGCTCGAGCCGGGGAGCCCAGCCTACAACATGCCGACGGCGCTGCGGGCGAGTGGGCGGCTGAGCGTCGAGGCGCTGGCGCGGAGCCTGACTGAGGTCGCGCGTCGCCACGAGCCGTTGCGCACGGTCTTCCGGCCGAGTGAGAACGGCCCGCTTCAGGTGATCGAGGCCCCGGGTCCCATCGACCCGCCGCGGATCGACCTGTCAGGCCTGGGCGAGCCGGAGCGGGAACGGGAGGTCGGGCGCCTGGCAATCGAGGAGGCGCGGCGGCCGTTCGACCTCGGCCGGGGTCCACTGCTGCGGTCGGCGCTGCTGGAACTAGGCGAGAAGGAGCACGTGGTGCTCTTCACGCTCCACCACATCGTGAGCGACGGCTGGTCGACCGGGGTACTGATCCGCGAGGTGAGCGAGTTCTACGAGGCGTTCCGGTCGAGCCGTCCGAGCCCGCTGGCGGAGCTTCCGATCCAGTACGCCGACTTCGCGGTGTGGCAGCGGAATTGGCTGTCCGGGGAGGTGCTGGAGCGCGAGCTCTCGTATTGGCGCGGGAAACTGGCTGGAGCGCCGCCGGTGCTCGAGCTGCCGACGGACCGTCCGCGCCCCGCGGTGCAGAGTTTCCGCGGTGGCCGCGAACCCCTGGAGCTGCCCGCCAGTCTCTGGGAGTCGTTGCGTGCCTTCAGCCGGCGCTCCGGCGGGACGCTGTTCATGACCTTCCTCGCCGCCTTCCAGGCACTGCTGTCGCGGTACTCGGAGCAGCGGGACCTCTGTGTCGGGACGCCGGTTGCGGGCCGCAATCGTCTGGAGACGGAGGAACTGATCGGGTTCTTCGTCAACACCCTGGTGCTGCGTGGAGACCTGTCGGGCGATCCGGGCTTCGTCGACCTGCTGGGCCGGGTGCGGTCTTCGGTCCTGGAGGCGCACGCCCACCAGGATCTCCCCTTCGAGATGCTGGTCGAAGAGCTCCAGCCGGAGCGCAGCCTCAGCCACGAGCCGCTGTTCCAGGTGGTGGTGGACTTCCACAACCAACGGCGCGATCCGCTGGTGCTGACGGAGCTGGGCTGGAGTCCCATTCGGGCCGAGCAGGACATGGTCCACTTCGACCTGATCCTGACGGGGGTCGAGAGCCCGTCGGTCCTGAGCGGGCAGCTCGAATACCGGACCGACCTGTTCGACGCCGTGACCGCGCGGCGGATGCTGGGTCACCTGGGGAGCGTCCTCGAAGGGGTGGTCGCCGACCCCGCGGCCAGGATCTCGGAGCTGCCGCTGCTGAGCGTCGCGGAGCGCGAGGAGCTGAGGGCAGAGTGGTCGAAGCTGGCGAGCTTCGGGCCGGCGTCGTGCCTGCACGAGCGGTTCGAGGCGCAGGCTCGGCGCTCGCCCGAGGCTCCGGCGGTCGTTCTGGATACGGAGAGCCTGAGCTACGGCGAATTGGATCGGCGGGCGAACCGTCTGGCGCGCGAGCTCCGGCGGCGAGGAGTGGGTTCGGAGGAGGTAGTGGGGATCTGTCTCGAGCGGTCTCTGGAGCTGGTGGTGGCGGTCTTGGGCGTGCTCAAGGCCGGAGGCGCCTATCTGCCACTCGATCCGGCGTACCCCCAGGACCGGCTGAGTTTTCTGTTGAGCGACTCTGGCGCACCATGGATGATCACGATGCGTGCCCTGGAGGGCTCGCTCCCCGAGTCCGGAGCCGGTCGGATCTACCTGGACGAGGAGGGGGAGTGGGGCGCGGACGAGAGTCCGGTGGTGAGCGGGGCGAGCCCGGAGAACCTGGCCTATGTGATCTACACCTCCGGCTCGACGGGACGGCCGCGAGGGGTGATGGTGAGTCATCGCAACGTCGACCGTCTGCTGTCGGCCACGGAAGGTTGGTTTGGTTTCGGGCCGCGGGATGTCTGGACGCTGTTCCACTCCTTCGCATTCGACTTCTCGGTCTGGGAGATGTGGGGAGCCCTGGCCTACGGCGGGAGCCTGGTGGTGGTGCCGTACTGGGTGAGCCGCTCGCCGGAGTCGTTCCACCGGTTGCTGGCGCAGGAAGGGGTGACGGTGCTCAACCAGACACCGCCGGCGTTCCGCCAGATGATGCACGCGGACGAGAAGTCGGGGGGCTCTGCGGAGCTGCCGCTACGTCTGGTGATCTTCGGTGGCGAGTCGCTGGAGATCGGGAGCCTGCGCCCGTGGGTGGAGCGGCACGGGGCTTCGCGTCCGCGGCTGGTCAACATGTACGGGATCACCGAGACGACGGTGCATGTGACGTATCGCGCGTTGAGCGAAGGGGACGTGCTCGGCGGGATCGGGAGTGCGATCGGGCGTCCGATCCCGGATCTGGTTCTGCGGGTCCTGGGCCGGGGCCTGGAGGCACAGCCGGTGGGGATTTCTGGGGAGCTGTGCGTGGGCGGAGAGGGGTTGGCTCGCGGCTACCTGGGCCGTCCGGAGCTGACGGCGGAGCGCTACGTGCCGGATCCGTGGGCGAGCGCGCCGGGCTCGCGTCTTTACCGGTCTGGGGACCTGGGGCGGCGCCTGGCCGATGGCGACGTCGAATACCTGGGACGGATCGACCTGCAGGTGAAGGTGCGGGGGTTCCGCATCGAGCTGGGGGAAATCGAGGCGGCGCTGTCGAACTGTGCCGGCATACGGGAGGCGGTGGTGATCGTGCGGGAGGACGAGCCGGGAGACCGCCGGCTGGTTGCCTACGTGGTGGGGGAGACGGAGGTCCCCAGCGCCTCGGAGCTGCGGGAGGCGTTGCGCCAGCGGCTCCCCGAGCACATGGTCCCGGCGGACTTCGTGAGTCTGGAGGCGTTGCCGCTGACGGTCAACGGCAAGGTGGACCGCGCGGGCCTGCCGGCGCCGGACCGGTCGGGCGCGGAGCTCGCGACGGGCGAGGAAAGGATGCGCAGCCCGTTCGAGGAGGTGCTGTCGGGGATCTGGGAGGAGGTGCTGCGCCGGGAGCGGGTGGGGACGGAGGAGAACTTCTTCGAGCTGGGGGGGCACTCGCTGCTGGCGACGCAGGTGATGTCGCGTATCCGCCAGGCGTTCGGAGTGGAGCTGCCGCTGCGGATCCTTTTCGAGAGGCCGACGGTATCGGGTCTGGCGGACGAGGTGGAGCGCGGACTGCGGGGTGGCGAATCGGCCGAGACGCCGCCGATCGTGCGCGTGCCGCGGGATCGGGACCTGCCGCTGTCGTTCGCGCAGCAGCGCCTCTGGTTCATCGACCAGCTCGAGCCGGGGAGTCCGGCCTACAACCTGCCGGTGGCATTGCATGCGAGCGGCCGTCTGGATGTCGGTGCGCTGGCTCGGAGTCTGTCCGAGGTAGTGCGCCGGCACGAGCCGCTGCGCACGGCATTCCGCGCGGGGGCGGAGGGTCCGGTGCAGGCGATCGGCGAGCCTGTCCCGGTGGCGCTGCCACGGATCGATCTGTCAGGTCTCTCCGAGACGATGCGCGCTCCGGAGGTCGGGCGGTTGGCGTGGGCGGAGGCTCGGCGGCCGTTCGACCTCGGTCGGGGCTCGCTGCTGCGGGTGACGCTGTTGCGGCTGGAGAACGAGAAGCACGTGGTGCTGTTCACCCTGCACCACATCGTCAGTGACGGCTGGTCGACGGGTGTGCTGGTGCGCGAGGTCAGCGCGCTGTACGAGGCGTTCCGCCAGGGTCGTCCGAGCCCGCTGGCGGAGCTGCCGATCCAGTACGCCGACTTCTCTCTCTGGCAGCGGCAGTGGCTGTCGGGGCCGGTGCTGGAGCGGGAGCTGTCGTACTGGCGCGAGCGTCTGTCCGGGGCGCCGCCGGCGCTGGATCTGCCGACGGACCGTCCGCGTCCGGCGGTGCAGAGCTTCCGGGGGAACAGCGAGCCGCTGGAGCTGCCGGCGGAGCTTTGGGAGTCGCTACGGTCGTTCAGCCGGCGCTTAGGGGGGACGCTGTTCATGACACTGCTGGCGGCCTTCCAGGTGCTGCTGTCGCGGTACTCGGGTCAGCGGGACCTTTCGGTGGGCACGCCGATCGCGGGTCGCAACCGCCTGGAGACGGAGGGCCTGATCGGGTTCTTCGTCAATACGCTGGTGCTGCGGGGGGACTTGTCGGGGGAACCGGACTTCGGGGCGCTGCTGGAGCGGGTGCGCCAGGCGGTGCTGGAGGCGCACGCCCACCAGGACCTCCCCTTCGAGATGCTGGTCGAAGAGCTCCAGCCGGAGCGCAGCCTCAGCCACGAGCCGCTGTTCCAGGTCATGCTGCACCTGGAGAACCTGCCGCCGAGCACCCTGGAGCTGCCGGAGCTGACGTTCGCGCCTCTGGCGAGCTCCACCAGGACCGTCCACTTCGACCTCGTGCTCACTCTGAAGGAGAGCGGCTCCGCCCAAGGGCATCTGGAGTACCGCTCCGACCTCTTCGATCGCGTGACGATCGCCCGCCTGGGAAGGAACTGGTCGCGTCTGCTGGAGGCATGTCTCGCCGATCCCGCCCGCCGGCTTTCCGAGGTCCGCCTGCTGACGACGGCCGAGGAGCGGCAGATCCTGGAGCAGTGGAACGACACCGGCCGTCTGTTCCCGAGCACGGCCGCGATCCACGAGCTGTTCGAGGCGCAGGCGCGGCGCACCCCAGCGAGTCTGGCGGTAGTCTTCGAAGACGAGTCCCTGACCTATGCCGAGCTCAACCTCCGCGCCAACCGGCTGGCCCACCGGCTGCGCGCGGTCGGAGTTGGTCCGGAGGTGATCGTCGGGATCTGCCTCGACCGCTCGCTGGACCTGATGGTCGCCGTGCTGGGGGTGCTCAAATCGGGCGGCGCCTACCTGCCACTCGATCCTGACTACCCCGAAGAGCGGCTCGCGTTCTTGCTGCAGGACACCAGGTCCCCCGTCCTGCTGACCCGCCGCGCGATCGCCGCCGCGCTGCCGGTGGACGGCGTCACGGTGCTGTGTCCCAAGGAGGAGGGGTGGACGTCCGAGGCCGGCCAGGACCCCGCGCGCAATGTCACGCCCCAGAATCTCGCCTACGTGATCTACACCTCGGGCTCGACGGGCCTGCCCAAGGGGACCGCCATCTCCCACCGGTCTCTGGTCAACTACACGCTCGATATCGCGGAACGGTTCGGGCTCTCGCGCGAGGACCGGATCCTGCAGTTCGCGTCGATCGGCTTCGACGTCTCGGTAGAGGAGATTTTCCCGACTTGGCTGAGCGGAGCGACGCTGGTGGTCGAGCGCGAGGATCTCCTGGCCTCCCCCTGGGAGCTGCTCCGGATCCTGGAAACGCGCCAGGTGACGGGTCTCGAGCTGCCGACCGCCTACTGGCACGAATGGGTCCACGAGCTGTCGATCTCAGGAGCCGCTCTCCCGAGTTCGGTACGGTTTGTGATCATCGGCGGCGAGCGGGTCTCGGCCGAGAAACTGGCCCTCTGGCAGATCCACGGAATTCCTTTGATCCAAGTCTTCGGGCTGACCGAGGTGACGGTGACCTCCACGGTCTACCGGCTCGAGCCGTGGGCGGATCCCTGGAGCGCCGCGGGCGAGCTGCCGATCGGCAGGCCGGTGGGCAACGCGCGGGCCTACCTGCTGGACTCCGCTGGGCAGCCGGTGCCGATCGGCGTGTCCGGCGAGCTCTACCTGGGGGGCGAAGGACTGGCTCGCGGTTATCTGAACCGGCCGGATCTCACCGCGCAGCGGTTCGTCCCCGATCCGTTCGCGGTAGAGCCGGGAGAGCGCCTCTACCGCACGGGCGATCTGGTCCGCTACCGGCCGGACGGCGAGCTCGAGTACCTGACCCGGGTCGATCACCAGGTCAAGGTCCGCGGCTATCGCATCGAGCCCGGTGAGGTCGAGGTGGCGCTCCTCAGGCATCGAGCGATCCGGCAGGCCGCGATCGTCGTGCAGGAAGGGCGCGGCGGCGAACGGCGCCTGGTCGCCTGCTTGGCGGCCGAGGCCGCTCAGCCGCCTTCGGTCTCCAGCCTGCGGGAGTTCCTGCAGGGCTTCCTTCCGGATCACATGGTGCCGTCCGCCTTCGTCTTCCTGGAAACGCTGCCGCTGACGGCCAACGGCAAGGTCGACCGGCGGCGGCTGCTCGAATCCCTGCACCCCTCCCACACCCGCGCCGGGCGGCCGACCGCACCGTCGCGCACGCAGCTGGAAGCGGTGCTCGCCGGGATCTGGGAGGAGGTGCTGCGGATTGACCACATCGAGGCCGACGACAACTTCTTCGGGCTGGGCGGGCACTCGCTGCTGGCGACGCAACTGGTCTCGCGGATCCGCCGGGCGTTCCGGGTGGAGATCCCGCTGCGCCTGCTGTTCGAAACCGCCTCTTTCGCCGAGTTGGCGGCCGCGCTCGAACGGGCCATCCACCTAGAGAGCGTCCCCGTCTCTCCCCCAATCGTGCCCGTCTCGCGCGCTCTGGACCACCCGCTGTCGTTCGCGCAGCAGCGGCTCTGGTTCATCGACCAGCTTGAGCCCGGCAGCGCCGCGTACAACCTGCCGGAGGCGTTGCTGCTGAAGGGCCGTCTCGACATCCCGGCCCTCGCCTGGACTCTCGACGAGAGCGTTCGCCGGCATGAATCGTTGCGCACGGTCTTCTCGACGCGGGAGGGGATCCCTCTCCAGGTGGTCCGCGACCCCGCGCCGACGAGCCTGCCGGTAGTGGACCTCCAGGGGCTCGACCGCGAGCGCCGCGAGGAGGAGGCCCGTCGGCTCGCCGTGGCGGAGGCGAGGCGGCCGTTCGACTTGGAGCGCGGCCCTCTGATGAGGGCGACCCTGGTGAGGTTGGAGCCCTCGCGGCACATGGCGCTGCTGTCCCTTCACCACATCGTGAGCGACGCTTGGTCGATGGAGGTTCTGGTGCGGGAGGTGGGCGCGCTGTACAACGCGCGCGTTCAGGGGCTGCCCGTTCACTTGCCGGAGCTCGCCGTCCAGTACACCGATTTCGCGCACTGGCAGCGGAGCTGGCTGTCCGGCGAGGTGCTGCGACTCGAGCTCGCGCACTGGCGGGACAAGCTGGCTGGAGCTCCGGCTTTCCTCGATCTTCCCAC
>Ga0307468_100000051_pt1 | contig 45889 bp, 35 predicted proteins | sample atmdna_FD_203085 | JGI IMG/M metagenome (GOLD analysis project Ga0307468, IMG submission 203085) | Hardwood forest soil microbial communities from Morgan-Monroe State Forest, Indiana, United States - atmos_gases AM2C_05 | ecosystem: Environmental > Terrestrial > Soil > Temperate forest > Bulk...
GGTCGCGCTGGCCGCATAATGGGTAAACGCGGCAGAGGAGTTAGCTAAGGAGTTAACTGATTCTGCGGTTGGTTGCAATCCAACGCGGTTTGCCGTAACTGCAATCGCCGGAGGTTTCTTAGGAGGCCACGAAGCACACTTCTTATGGTTCCTTTCAATGCCGCTCGTGGCCCCGCTGAACCGGAGCGTTAGATGCTTGCATGGCGATAGTTCTGGAACTTTGATAGGCAAGGACATTATTGCTAATGTTACAACCTAGAATAGGAGGCATATGTGCGTAAAACTCAAGTCTTGATAGTGCTTATAGCACTTTTTATTGGCGGCCTTGCAGGCAGTAAATTAACTAGCCCTCTTCGGGATACTGCCTATGCGCAACAGCCTGGTCAGCAAGGGCAAGAAGTTAATCCCAGATGGGAATATTGTCTTATCACCCTTGAAACGCTTGGTTCTCAGGAGGCTGGATCAATCAGAAACAGAGCCGTCATCCGTTACCTGCAACCTGCTGGATATAAGAGTGAGATAGTAGAAGTTACGACTAAAACCGCTATTCAAGAAGAAGCTGACAGGGCCGCATTAGGACGCGCGACTGCAAGACTTGGATTAGAAGGATGGGAAATGATTGGAGAAATAGCCCAGCAGAGAGGAATATATCTAAAACGGCGGCAAAAGTCATAAGAAAAGCGAGGGTTACAATGCCAAGCCGCATCTAACGCCGCACATGCACCGGAGCGCGGGCAGCGCAGTTCGCATGGTTTCATTCAGTGCCCTTGCGCGCGCCCGCTGATGCGCGACGTTAGGCAGCGCTCTTCCAGGGATCGCGGAAGATCCACCCGTGCAGATCTTCATCAAGGAAACTAGGATTCCGTTCATGGACCCGAATTCCCACGAGGCCCTCCTTCGGCGGCAGGAGGCAACAATGCTGACGTGGCGCGGCCCGGCACTGATGCTGTTTGCGCGCGCAGCTTGTGCTGTGGGAGCGCAAGCCGTTGTCGCAGCCGTCTTCGCCCTGCGAGCATCGCCGACTCCTTGGCATGACGCTGAGCCATGGCTGCCGGTGTACGGGACATTGATCGACGCCGGATGCCTGGCGCTGCTTTGGTGGCTCACGCGCCGCGAGGGCATCCGCTTGTTCGATCTTGTCGGCTTCGAGCGGATGCGTCTCGTCCGCGATACGCTGCTCGGCTTCGCGCTCATCCCTGTTAGCCTCGTATTCATTCTTGGTGGCATCTATGCGGTCGGTTGGCTTTTGTATGGGACGCTCACGCCGCCGTACCTCTTTGGGCTCCTGCCATTGCCGGGCGCGCTCTATGGCGTGCTGGTGTGGCCGTTCATTTGGGGGCTGACCGAGCAGATGACCTATAACGGCTATCTGGTACCCCGCTTCCAGGTTCTTTGTCGGAGTACGAGCCTGGCAATCGTATTTGTAGCGCTCGCCTGGTCGTTGCAGCATGCCTTCATGCCGTTGACCTTTGATGCGAAGTTTATGGCTTTTCGCCTGTTGGCGTCGGTGCCAAACACGGTCTTCCAAACGCTTTTGTATCTGCGACTTCGCCGCTTGCTTCCGTTCGCGATTGCGCACGCCCTGATGGATGGTGCGACCGTGCTGATCCCTGTGCTTGTTCCGTCGGTGAGGGCATGATGAGGCCGTTGCCATGGCGTTAGACCCACGCCCGGCTCTGGCGTTTCAGTGCAATTAATAGCAGATCAACAGGGATGAGAGTATATGAAGTTTGCTGGTACTTGGCACATAGAAGAGATGGAGATGTGGGACGAAGTTTATTTCAACATGGAAGTTCAGGCTTACATAAAGATTCGTCAAGATATGAACGCCATTCCGAAGGAGACCCCATGATGGACACATACCTTTATCAGAAGCCCGGAAACGACTACGACAGCCTCTCGTTCCAAGATTTGTTGGAAGCCCGCGAGGCCTATCACGTCCACCTGATGAACTACCCGCACGTGGTCGCCACCGCCGTCGGCAGGTACCGCATACGGACCGAGGACTCATGGCCCGATGCCGACGGCACCGTGAAACACAAGGGGACCGGCCCGCGGACCCTCGGCAACTCCGAGGTCCGTCCGTACTCTTGGCCGGCGATACTGGTGTTCGTGGATCAGTGGGTGGATGTCGCGGCGTTTGGCAAGGACAAGCGCTACAACCCCAGCCAGATGGTCCCGCCCACCCTCTACCTGCCGAGCGGCAAGAAGGTTCCGGTCTGCGTGACCCTGGTCGAGAAGGTCGCCCAGACCCCGCCGACCCCGGAAGTCCGGTTCCCGCTCAACAACATCGGCGGCGGCAACCCGATCATTGCCGACGTTCAGGGGCGGGAACACGTCGCCACCATCTCGTGTCTGGTGTCCGACGGCCACCGGACCTACGCCTTGACCAACCGGCACGTCGCCGGCGACCCGAACGAGGTGTTGTACTCGCAGCTCGGCGGTCGGAAGCTGCCAATCGGTCGGTCCAGCGGGAAGCAACTGACCCGGCTGCCATTCACCGAGGTGTACCAGGACTGCCCCGGAAAGGACGTCTTCCTCAACCTCGACGCTGGCCTTATCGACATCGACAACCTGAACGTCTGGACAGCCAGGGTTCACGGGATCGGCACCGTTGGCCCGCTCGCGGACCTGCCTCCAGCCCGCCTCTCACTCTCCCTGGTCGGCTGCCGAGTGCTTGGGTTCGGCGCTGCGAGTGGCCGGATGGAAGGCGAGATCACAGCCCTACTCTACCGCTACAAATCGGTTGGCGGGTTCGAGTACCTCGCCGATTTCCTGATCGGTCCACGGGGTGACCGCGAGTCCGGCGGGTCCAAAAGACAAGGCCGGTCTCAGCCCGCGCTGCTCACACGCCCAGGTGATTCTGGCACCCTCTGGGTTTTCGACCCTGTTGATCTAGACCGAAAACCTGGGAGGCAAGAGAACGAGCCGCCCCCCGTGTACCGACCGTTTGGCGTCCAGTGGGGTGCCCAAGTGTTCACCGAGGGCGCGGCGACCAGCTACGCGCTGACCACGGCGCTGAGCACCATCTGCAATCTGCTTGATCTTGACCTCGTCCGGGACTGGAACCTCGATCAGACTGACACTTGGGGATCGGTCGGCCACTTTTCGATCGCGTTCAGCGTCGCCGGGAGCCTGACCAACAAGCACCTCAAGACCTTGATGTCTAAGAACGCGGAGATCATCAGCCCGAGCAAGGATGACATCCTGAGCAGTGAGTTCAAGGGAATGGGCTCGAACGACTTCGTTCCCTTGGCCGACGTGCCGGACATGTTCTGGAAGCCGCGAGTCGCCAAGCAGGGATTCGCTCGGGCGATGGAGGGGCCGAACCACTTTGCGGACATGGACCAGGTCAGAGAGGACGACGGGCAAGACCTGCTGCACCTGACTCAGGACGACGGGTTCATCGACCCAGACAAGTGGAACGCCTTCTACAGTTCCGTCTCCGACATCCTGACCGGGGAGAAGATCAAGCCTCAGCATCGCGGGTTGCTCCCGTTCCGGGTGTGGCAGATCTTCAACGACATGGTCAGGCTCATCAAAGCCGGGAAGGTCGCCGAGTTCGTCTGTGCCGCAGGCGTCTTGACGCATTACGTCGGGGACGCCTGCCAGCCGCTCCACATCTCCTACCTCCACGACGGTGACCCAGAACAGCCGGTGACCAGTACTGTCCACCACCGCGACGGCACCAACGAGGAGCAGGTGAACCCGCTCGGCAGCGGTGTCCACTCCGCCTACGAGGACGCCATGGTGAACGCCCACCGTAAAGAGATCCTGATCGGGCTGGCCGCCACGCCGAAGATAAAGGCAGCCGAGTTAATCCAGACCGGGTTTGAGGCCGCGAAGGCGACAATCGGGATGATGCGGACGGTGTTCGAGCGGATCCCGCCGCGAAAGATCGTCCAGTTCTACATCGACAGCGACGCGAAGCCGAAGCAACTGGCCGAGGACATGTGGGCGGAGTTCGGGAACGGAACGGTCGAGTGCATGCAGGACGGCGTCCACCTGCTGGCCATCCTCTGGCAGAGCGCTTGGGTAGTGGGCGGCGGTGACCAGACGATCCCGACCTCGGCACTCAAGGCGCTCACCCGGCAGAAGGCGATGAAGATTTGCCAGGACGAGAACTTCTTGCCGTCGATGCCGGTCGGCAAAATCGGAGACATCCTTCGGCAACCCGTCTGATTCGGAATGTCGATAACCATTCCTGGGGCCGGGAAGAAAAAGGCTTGGGAAGGTTGGGAGTCGAATTGAGGCTAAACCGGGCCGAACCAGACGCCGCAGCAGACTGGCCGGGCATGGCGACTTTCCTGGGATTGTAGCTCACTCGGCCCCGCCGGCTGCTGAACTTAATCGTTAGGTGCTTAAACTCAGGAGCAAGCGAGTAAGCGAATAACAAAGCGAGAAAAAAGTTAGTCAGCCTGAGTCAGAGATAAAAGGAAGCCGCCTCATGATCTCATAAATAGCTTGGTTGTGAAGCCAAATAAAAGAGAGGCTAGCTACTCGACAAAAGAAACACAGAGCTTTGTAAGGTTCGGGTCGCGAAGCCAAAAAAGACGAGGCGTCTGATTCCTTGAAAACGCGCCTAACCCCTGTTGAACCGGAGCCGCGCCAGCGCGTGCTTCGACTACTCCCAATGTCTCAGGCGCGGCCCGGTTAACCGGGCCGTTAGCCGAAGATGTCTTTCACCTTGTCCATAATGCCGCGCTCTTGTGGATTATCTTTTTCGAGCTTCGCCAGTTCTTCAAGCAACCGTCGCTGCTCGCGCGACAAATTCGTCGGCGTCATGAGATTCACCGCCGCATACAGATCGCCGCGACCGCGACCGCCGAGCACCGGCATGCCTTTGCCTTTCAGGCGAAAGACCGTGCCGGTCTGCGTGCCTTCTTCGACCTTCACGCGTTCTTCGCCGTCGAGCGTCGGTACGGTGATTTCGCCGCCCAGCGCCGCCTGCGCGAAAGAGACCGGTATCGAGCAGTAAAGATTGGCTTCGCGCCGGTCGAAGACTTCGTGCTCTTTGACGTGGACGATGACATACAAATCGCCGCGCTGCGCGCCCGGCTCTCCGGCTTCGCCTTCGCCGGCAATGCGCAGCCGCGAGCCGTTATCGACGCCGGCAGGCATCTTGATTTCGAGCGTCTTTTCGCGCTCGACGCGGCCTTCGCCGTGACAGGCGCGGCAATGATTCTTGATCACCTTGCCGGTGCCGCGACAGGTCGAGCAAGTGCGCAGGACGGACAGGAAGGCTTGCTGATAGCGCACCTGGCCGTTGCCCTGGCAGGTCGAGCAACGCGACGGCTGTGAGCCTTCCGCCGCACCGCTTCCGTGACATTCATTACAATGTTCCAGCCGGGGCACGCGAATCTTCGTCTTGACGCCCTGCGCCGCTTCTTCCAGGGTGATCTCGATGTCGTAACGCAGATCAGCACCGCGTTGCGGGCCGCGCCGCCCTTGGCGTCCGCCGAACATATCGCCCATGCCGCCGAATCCGAAGAGGTCGCTGAGAATGTCTTCAAATCCCGGAAAGCCCTGGCCGAAGCCCGCGCCTGCGCCCGACACCGAGCCGACGCCGGCGTGGCCGAAGCGGTCGTAACGCGAGCGCGTCTCGGCTTGTGATAACACCTGATAGGCTTCGTTAATCTCTTTGAATTTCTCCTCGGCTTCTTTGTCGCCGGGATTCTTATCAGGATGGTATTGGATGGCTAGACGGCGATAGGCCTGTTTCAGTTCCTGTTCGGTCGCGCTGCGCGTCACCCCAAGCAATTCGTAATAGTCGTGTTTGCTACTCACTTTATCCGTTAGTTCCTGGTTTTTAATTTCTGGTTTCTGGTTGCCGATTGCCGATTGCCGTCAAGGAGCCGGCGACCAGAAACCAGGAACCAGAAACCAGGAACCAGAGTATAGCAAACTCTACGACAGTTCCGTAACGGGCGTCGCATTTTCTTCTTCTGACGAGGCATTGGAGCCCGGCGACATCCCCGTCGGTCGAAACATCGCATCGGTGATGATGCGCGCCGCGCGTTCAAGCTCTTCAAGCGCATAGCGCACTTCGGTGCCGTCTTCAGAGACGACGGCGCGGCGCGCGCTGTCGAGCGTCTGGCGCACATATTCCTGATCTTTCGGCTGCAACATCCAGCCGAATTCGCTGAACGAGCGCGCGGTGTTCTGCATCAAGCCTTCCAGGCGGTTGCGCGCCAGGATGACTTCTTTCAAGCGGCGGTCGACATCCGCATTGCGGCCCGCTTCTTCGATCAAGTCGTAAATCTCTGACGCCGACAACCCGGAGGACGGCGTGATGCGCATCGCCTGTTCGAGTCCGGTCATCTTATCGCGCGCCGACACCGAAACGATGCCGTCGGCATCGACTTCAAAACAGACTTCGATCTGCGGCAGGCCGCGCGGCGCTCCCGGAATGCCGACCAACTCGAAGCGCGCCAGGCTGCGATTGCCGCTGGCGATTTCGCGCTCGCCTTGCAGCACGTGAACTTCGACCACCTGCTGGTTGTCGGCGACCGTCGTGAAGATCAAGCTCTTCTTGGTCGGTATCGTCGAGTTGCGTTCGAGAATCTTGGTAAACAATCCGCCGCGCGTTTCAATCCCCAGGCTGAGCGGAATGACATCGAGCAGGATCAGATCCTTGACATCGCCCGACAGCACGCCGGCTTGAATGGCCGCGCCAATGGCGACGACTTCATCCGGGTTGATTTCAATCGACGGCTCGCGTTGAAAGATGTCGCGCACCCGGCTGATGATGATGGGCGAGCGCGTCTGGCCGCCGACCAGCAGCACCTTGGTCACCTTGTCTGCCGACAGCTTGGCATCGCGCAAGGCTTTCTGACACGGCGCTACGGTGCGCTCGGCGAGGTCTTCAACCAGTTCTTCAAACTTGGCGCGCGTCAGCGTCTTGTTGAAATGCTTCGGCCCGGTCGGGTCGGCGGCGATGAACGGCAAGTTCATCTGCGCTTCGGTGACCGTCGATAGCTCGCACTTGGCGCGCTCGGCGGCTTCTTTCAAACGCTGCAAGGCCAGGCGGTCGTTGCGCAGATCGATGCTGGTCTCTTCATGAAAAGTTTCGATCATCCAGTCAACGATGCGCTGGTCGAAATCTTCGCCGCCCAAAAAGGAATCGCCGCACGTCGACAGCACTTCAAAGACGCCGTCGTTCATCTCCATGATCGACACGTCGAAGGTGCCGCCGCCGAGGTCGTAAACCGCGATCTTCTCGTGCTCGCGCTTGCCCAGCCCGTAAGCCAGCGCCGCCGCCGTCGGCTCGTTGATGATGCGATGGACGTTGAGGCCGGCGATCTTGCCGGCATCTTTGGTCGCCTGCCGCTGGATGTCATCAAAATACGCCGGCACCGTGATGATGGCTTCGGTGACTTCATCGCCGAGGAATTCTTCGGCGGCAAGCTTGAGCCGTTGCAGCAGAATGGCCGAGATCTCCGGCGGCGAATAATCGCGCCCGCGCACCCGCACACGGCAATCGCCGTTCGAGGCTTCGGTAATTTCGAAAGCGCAGACCTCAAGCGCCCGTTGCACTTCCGACGAATTGAACTTGCGCCCCATCAAACGCTTGACGGCGTAAATCGTGTTCGCCGAATTGGTGATGGCCTGCCGCTTGGCGATCTGACCGATCAGGCGCTCGCCTTTTTCTGTAAAGGCAACTACAGACGGCGTCGTGCGCCCGCCTTCTTTGTTCGGAATGATCTGGGTCACGCCGCCCTCAAGAATCGCCACGCATGAATTGGTCGTGCCGAGGTCTATGCCGATGACTTTGCCCATAAAACTGGCCTCCTAAAATCCAACGCTGGAAAGGCATTGCGGGGCTCGGTAACAAGGTAGGGGCGGATGGGAATTTTGGATTTTGGATTTTGGATTACAAAAACAAACTGAGGCGCTGATAATCCAAAATCTAAAATCACTTTTCAGGGCTTGACGCGACTTTCACTTTCGCGGGGCGCAACAACTTTTCGCCAAGCTTGTAACCGCGCTCGAACTCAGCGATCACAGTATTCTCTTCGTGCTCGGTTGAAGGCTCTGCCGAGACTGCTTCGTGGACGTTCGGGTCGAACGCCTGGCCGACCGATTCGACCGGCTCCAGGCCGAACTTCGCCAGCGCGTCATTGAGTTGCCGGTGGATCAACTCGATGCCTTGCCGCAGGCTCTTGGCGTCGTTGCCGTTGTGTTCCAGGCTCGCCAGGGCGCGCTCGAAGTTATCGATTACCGGCAACAATTCGAGCACGACTTCGGCGCGCGAGCGCGCGTAAGTCTCGGTGCGTTCGCGGTCGACGCGGCGGCGATAGTTTTCAAACTCCGCCTGACGGCGCAACAGTTGATCGAGCAGCGTCGAGCGCTCCTGCGACAGCGCGTCAATCTGCGCCTGCAATGCCGTGAGCCGGTCGATTTCGACGGCTGCGGAATCGTTCGACGGCGGCGGGTCGGCTGGTGCCTCGTCCGGCGTCAGGTTATCCTCGCCGGCAGTTTGCTCTTCGTCGTTGTCAGAGAACTGAATCGGAATTTCCTTGGGCTCGTTATCCTGTTTGCTCATCACTTGTTCAACTTCCTGCACTCCGTAACCGGGCATTCATGCTCAAAGCGGACGCGCCGCAAACGGCGAATGATGATTCGTATCCAGCACGCGCGCGAACAGCCGGGCAATATAATCTACAATACTAATGAGTCGCTCGTACTCAATGCGCGTCGGGCCGACGACACCGAGACTGCCGAGCGCGCCGCCGCCCGCATAAAAGCAGGGCGAGGCGATTACCGTACAGCCATGCAAATCGGCTAACTGGTTTTCGCTGCCGATGCGCACGGCGACGGCTTCGCGCCGCGCGTTGTCGATGCACTCATTGAGAATCCTCACCATGCGGCTCTTCTCTTCAAACATCTTAAAGAGCGCACGCATGCGCTCGTTGTCCATAAAATCGGGCTTGGCGATCATGTTTGACGCGCCTTCGATGAACACATCCGGCTGATCGCCGTCCTGCAACGACTGGCTGCATAACAACATGACATTGCGCAGCAACTGGTCGTAGAGGGCTTTTTCTTCGCTCATCCGGCGCAACAACTCATCGCGAATTTCGTTGAGCGTCCAGCCGCGAAAATTCTCTGTCAAATAGCGCCCCGTGCGGTTCAACTCGGCCTGCGTAAAATCGCCTTCGACGTGGATGATGCGATCCTGCACGCGCCCGGCGTTCGACACCGTGATCGCGAGAATGCGCCCGTCCGGCAGCCGCACGAATTCGACGTGATGCAGAATGTCTTTGGCAATCGACGGCGAAATGACGATGCCGACGCTGTCAGACAACTCCGACAGCAAACGGCTGGTGCGCTCCATCAGGCGTTCGGGACTGCCGAGCGTTTCATCATCAAGCAAGTGCTCGTTGATGCGCGCCGCGTCGGATTGCGAAAGCCGTGTCGAATGAATCATATTGTCAACATAGAAGCGGTAACCCTTATCCGTCGGCTTGCGCCCGGCGGAGGTGTGCGGGTGCGTCAGGTAGCCTTCGTCTTCAAGCTCGGCGCAGATATTGCGAATCGTCGCCGACGACAATCGCTCGCTGGACTGCTGCGCCAGCGACAAAGACCCGACCGGCTGCCCCGTGGCAACGTGCACTTTGACAATCGCCGCGAGGATTTCTTTCTTGCGGTCGTCGCTGTTATAACCGCTCCTGTTACGCATAAGAGTCTTACCAGGGGGGCAAGCCCGAACGGAAATTCACGGCTAAAGTACCATCAATACCCCACCCTGTCAATAATATTGCCTTGTATGCTCGGCAACGCGCAAGCTGCGAATATGGCAGAGGGCCAAACGCGCTTCTGCAAAAGAAGGCCGCCAGCAAATCATTAAGACTCGCTGGCGATTTTGTTAGTTACCTGTTGAATAGCTTAATGACTAACGAAGAAGACATCCCAGGCCCAACGGCCAACCTGTGCGCCGCGCGCATCATAAACTTTTGCACGATAACGGAACTGGTTGCCATACGGATCGACGCGCCTTGATGTTTTGTAGTCAAGATCTATGGCAAGGACATTGAGCGATGGCAAGGTGTGCAACTCGGCAGGCTCTGAGATGCCATTATGGTTTACATCTTGCCACAACCGCAGTGCTGAAAAGATGGCGTCTCTTTCATCTATCAATCCATCGCCATTGCCTCCGTGTGAAGGCTTGTCGAAGAAGGCGAGGGCTAAAAATCCATTCAACTCTGATGAGGGTGGCTGTGGGGTATGATTGCCGAACAACTCACTGCCATTATCAATTCTGCCATTGCCATTACGATCTAATGCAAGAAAAGCATCATCGGAGCCAGCCGCCGTCCACCCAATGCGTTCCTTAACCCCCTCTGCATCGATGTCAAAGTCGACGCCGCCGGCTGCACTAGTAAGACTAAATCCATTGCCTTGAATGTCAATTAAGATAGGCGAATTCGGCCCGCCGCAGTTAGGCGTGCCATAGCAAACACATTGTTCAGGGTCCCAGAATCGGCAACTGTTGAGACATGCCTGTCTGTTTGCGGGGCTACAAACCACGCTATAACTGCAATTGCAACCTGAGGGGTTCCAGTCGCCGCCCCCCATCAAACAATTCTCGCATTCTGTGGGATCACAACCCTGCCCACACGCCTGTGTTTGATCACACGAATAAGCTGTATCGTATGAGCAGCGTACCGCTGTACCGTCTACTAGGCAAAGATTACTATTATATGAAATGAAACCAATACACCTGGGATTAGTTGTTGAGGCCGTTGCTTCTAAAAAAATTTGCTTTGTACATGGCCCTGTCTCAATATAAGGACATTTTTCACGCACTCTGTCATATAGCCTACACCGCTGGGGCAGCTAGATTGCGTAGATATCATATTGCTTGCTGTTAGAGTTGATGCCTCTGATAAAAGCGCATAGGGCAATTCCTTTGATCCCTGTGCTTCGGGAGATGCGCGCGCTTTTATAAAGTTCGCCGTCTTGGCTTTTCTCAAATCCACCTGTTGATTCAATGATTGCTTGTTGGAAAACGGCTCGCTCATGTCAAAGCCCGTGCCGTCGCCAAAACTCAACTCATATATCCGCAATGTTACCTTCGTTATCGCAGACACCGACATATTCCTCTTGGCTAGATAAGATTCAATTGCTTTCCAGTTGACTTCAGGTATTTTGAAGAGGTATTTCTCACCCGGCTGGATTGACTTCTCAGTTGCTGCGGCATAGTTGCCGGGTTCCATCAATTCATACCTCCCAAACATGAGGGGAATAATCAGCGCACGATTTATTCCATCTGTATCAATTTCTGTGATATCTGGAAACCTTAAATCTATTTCGAGATAGTAAATCGGCTTGCTGAAGTTATTTTGTACCTCGATTTCCAGGTCTTGCAGCCATTGATCCCCTCCTTGAAGATTTCTAATCGCGGTGATTGCCACTGTGCTTTTCTCCGGCATTTGCGGCGAACGGTTAATAAGGATTTTTCTAGTCTCAATAGTTGGTGTCTGAGAAGCAGTCTGGCCTACGTTGGGTGTAACCGACTGCCCTTCGACGAGGACGAAAAGAGAGATGACGATCAAGGCAGGGAATGTTTTCTGCATTGCGGAAAACAGATTCACTTTGTGAAACATCTCCATTCTCCTTTCAAAACAAAGATCATGCTTGTGGAAACATCAACGGTAAATTCAAAGTTCAGGTAGGCAGTGTATATCACATCCGACAGGATGAAACAAGACAGTTAAAGCAGAGACAGATCAATGCAAGATTCATTTTTTCTAAGCAGAGTGATTCAGAGTGAGATAATGTTTGCGCCGCTGTTGGGATCAAAGCGGCGGATAATCTCGCCGTCGTAGACGTGCAGGAAAATTTCGACTGTAAGCGAGGCTACAGCTTGAAACAGGTGGCCGCCATAAACGCGCATTTCACGGTCGCCAATCGTCGCGTGGCAATGCACGACCGGCGCGCCATCGAGGCGCGCGAGATTGCCTATGGCCGACACCAGTTCCATAGACTCAGGGCCGAACTCGCGCCGCAGGTAGGTCTTCGCCTCCAGGTCTATATAACCGAGCACCGCCTCGCGCACTGCGCCGATTGCCGTGAACGAGGCTGCGCCGATGCGCTCGGCGTCGGCCAGCTTTTTCAGCGACGCGATCATCTCGTCGCCAACGTCCAGCACCATGAGAAAGCCGCTTTCATTGCGTCGAATTTTCATATACGGGTTCCGGTTTTCAGCGGATCGTTGCCGGCGGCTCGGACACTACCGATAACATGTAAGTCCGGCCACAAACAACTGAAAACTAAAAATCACTACTGCTGCCGAGGCGCTTCTTGGCCTTGCGGCTACCGCCGCCGCCGACTTGATCAGTGCCGACGCTGCCCAGCCCTGCAAGCGTGAAGGTCACTGAAAAAGCGCTTTCGTTTCTGAGGCCCGCCTTGAACGTGCCATAGTTGAATTGCATGCCGCAGCAGTCCCAGGCATGGCCGACGTAGCTGCGCGAGCGCAGCAGGCGGCCTTTCGAGATCACCCCGGCGCTGATGACCTGATCCGTGAAATCATAGCTGATGCGCGTACCGCCATACCATCCGCGCAGGCCGTCGCCAAAGTCCACGCCGACATCGATTTGATTGCCCGGAAAAGTTCCCGGCTCGAAACTGTTCGGCGCAATCTCGATGCGGCGCGACAGGTAATAGTCTGCCGAAAATGAAAACTTGTCAGCGCGAAACCCGCCGCCGACCACGACGTTGCGCACCGCGCCGTCTTCCGAACCGACATCCATTCGCAGATCGGCATACACGGTCGATAGCGGACGGTAGCGCACCGCGACATTGACCGGCGAAAAACTGCGCGCCTGACCTCCGAAGGTAAATCCCGACAGGGTGTTGATCGGATAGAACTGGTTGCGGCGGCCTTCGACCAGCGCCCCGCCAAACGTGCGGTCAATGAAATACTTTTGCGCGAGCTTGATGGTCAGGAACTCATAAGCCTGCGACGGAGCATCGGCATTTGTCGCGACGCTTTGCGCCAGTGCCGCATCCGCATCCGCCGCAGTGGCGCTTGCGGGGCGCGCCGTCGCATCAGTAGCATTGCTTACATTCGCGCGATTGCTCTCATCCTTCGCATCATTGCGCGACGCGCGGTTGTCGCCGTTGCGTGCCATCTCGGCCTGTTGCCCGTGTTCAAGCTCAGTCCGCGTCGCTTTGGCATCGGCGGCTGGCGGCGTCGCCGGTTGACTGGCCGGCGGTGGTGATTGCGGTTGTGCCGGCGGCTGGTCAACACTCGTCGGCGGCGCGGCGGTTGCTGCTTGACTGGCGGGCGCGGCGCTGGTGTCAGTGGTTTTGGCTTGCGCGTCGTTTGCCGCAGGCGGCTTTTGCGGGGCGCTCTGATTTGTATCGGTTGATGACGGCTGCTTGTTTTTCTTGTCGCGCTTATCGCGCTGGCTGGGCTGGACCGGCTGCATCTCCGGCGAAGCCGTGACGCCGCGCCGCTTGTTGCGACGGCGGTTGACATCCGCCGTGCTGCGCCGAGCGTAAAAGCGATTCACCAGCGCGTACTCAAACTCATTGGTGTTCGCCACGGCGTCGCGCTCGTCGAAGCGTATGAGATCGTTGAACTGGTCGCCGATGCCGCGAATCAACCGGTAAGTGATATAGGGCTCGATCAGATGCTTGAAGCGCGGCGAGCCGTCATCATTCGTATAAGTCTTTTCGAGCGACGGCGGGCGAATGTCGACGGCGAGTTCTGTGTAGTGACGCGACTGGCCGCCAGAAAGCACGGGGTTTTGCGTCGCCAGGTCAAACAGCCGCACTGTCGGGTCGAATAAAGCATTGGTCGGGTCGAATCGCGGGTCGGCCAGCGAGGTGGCGAACTGGTCGGGATCGAATCGCGGCACCAGCGGATCGAGGCTGCTTGTGTAATATGTCTCACGAAAGCTCAGGCTCGGAGTTATAGCGACGCCGGCGATAGTCGCCAGGGGAATGGTCAATTTCGGCTGGAAGTCGAAGCGTTGAACCGCCGCCGGCGTAACGAAGACATCGCTGCTATCGACGGTCTCTTCACGTTTGAGCGCGCCGATGCTCGAATCAAACGAGAAGTAAACCGGCAGATTGTCGAAGATGCGGCGCGGGTAAAACGTCATATCGATCTGCGGCGCTTGACGGATCTTCACATCGACGTTGCTGCCGCCGCCGACGTTCGCCGGGTTGCGGCTCGGTCGAAAAAGCGTCGTCGTTTCGTTCTTCGCCAGAAAGTTGAAGCTGAAGTTGGGCGTGTTGTTGTAGGCGTAAAACGTCGACTCGCGGCGCGGATCGATGACCTGGCTGATGTCATCGCTGAAGACCTGGCGGAATTCCAGGTTTGTAACCAGAGATACATTGCCGACGGCGACCCATCCGTGCGGCAGAAATTGCTGACCTTCGCCGACAAAGGCGGTGCCGCCCTGGCTCGGCCCTGCCGGCCCGAACAATCGATCTTTGACCGCAAAGACGCCCAGGTGCATATAAGATTTTTCATCGGTCTGGGCGCGAAACTCGACGCCGAATCCGAGCCCGCGCTGCGTGTAGATGTCTGTGCTAAAAGTGATGTCGGCAGAATCGCCGAGCGTTTGATAGTAAGCGAGCTTCAACGTGCGCCCCTTCTGCGTCGAGGTGCCGGTCGACGGCAAGAGGAATCCCGACTTGCGTTCCTTGCGCGTCGCCGGTATCCAGGCGAACGGCAGCACGAAGGCGGGCAGCGTTTTGATATGAAAGACCGAGTTGTGCAGGGTGATGCGGTCGCCCATCTTCAATTCCGCACGGCGCGCATGAAAGCTCCATTTCGGCACGACATCCTCGCACGCCGTAATGTCCGCGTCATAGAGTTCATACGTTGCCGGGCCGGTCTTTTCGACGCGCGTTGCGGTAAAGAAGACGTACTCGCCGGTCTGCGTGCGATTGGTAAACCCGGTGGTCTCCCAGAAGGTGCCGCGCTTCGATTTCCAGTTGATTTCAGCGCGCCGTGCGGTGACGCGCTGATCAGCGCCCTGATCGAAGATGACGTTGCCTTCGGCGGTCATATCGCCGGTCAGGCTGTTGAAGGTGACGTGATCGGCCTGCAAACGAATCTCGCCGAGCGTGGCGTTGACGTAACCTTCATAAACGAACAGGTCGCCGGTCTTCGATTGCGTATCGGCGATGATGTCGACCGTATCGCCAAATTCGCTGCTGATCTTCTTATTGGCGGGCTTGTTCGCCGGTTGCGCCGCCGTCTCCGCAGCGCCGTCTTGCGGCTGGCCGCCGCGCCGCTCGCGCTTTTTCTCCTGCTTGCCTGGCTGATCGTCCTGGCTTTGCTGATCGTCCTGTGAATCCTGTATGTAATTTGCCCTACGAATCATGAAAGAGCGCGGCGCGGCGCTGGCCGTCAGAGCGCAATCCGCGCCGACAGCGGCGATCATTAATCCACACAGCGCGGCAGCAACAACCTTTGACAAACGAATCATTGATTTGAACCGGCTACGAATCTCTCCCACGGGTAATGGCGAGTCTAGCACGCGCTTTGCGAAGGCGGCAATCGGCGCGGCGCGGCGGCTACGGCAAGCAAAACGATTCGCGGACGATTCGTGTTATGCGGGTCATTCGTGGCTTCTCTTATCCTGCGGTCGGTTGCTGCATATCGTTTCATGAATCGATGAATTGTGATAAAAGCATGAGGGACAAAGGGGCAAGCTTCAGGCAGTTCGAAAATGTTCCCATTGCAAGCCAAGGAGTTCGCCTGTAGCTTGAGGGTGTGATGACAACGGCTCTCCAGGAAATTCAAGAAGCGGAAAACCCGACAGCCATTCCTGCGCGCCACCGGCGGCGACTCCTGGCCGTACTTGCGCTGCTGGGCATCACAGCCATCGCCTTCTTCTTCGGGCTTGGCCGCTTGTCGCTGATTGGGCCGGACGAGCCGCGCTTTGCCGAAGCGGCGCGCGAAATGTTTGCCACGGGTGATTACATCACGCCGCGAGTTGCCGGCGAGGCGGCTTTCGATAAACCGGCGTTGCTCTACTGGGCGATTGCCGGCGCGTTTCGCCTGTTCGGTGTGAACGAATTCGCGGCGCGCTTGCCGTCGGCGCTCGCCGCGCTGGTCTGTGTGTTGTTTCTCTATCACGCCCTTGCCAGGACGCTTTCCGAGCGGCTCGCCTGGATCGCTGCGATGGCGCTGGCCACCAGCTTTTTCTTCATCGGCCTGGCGCGTGCCGTCATTATGGATATGACGTTCACTGCGGCCCTGACCATTGCCTTGCTGTGCATTTATCTCTGCTCGACGACCACAGGGCGCACGCGCCTGCTTTACTGGACGACAGCCGCCGTCGCGACAGGAATGTCGGTGCTGGCGAAAGGCTTGATCGGCATCTTTCTCATCGCCGGCATCTCGATCCTCGCCTACGCGCTGACGCGCCAGCCGCGCGGCTTGAGATGGCGCGGCTGGATCATTGGCATGGGAATCGGTATTGTAATTTTCCTTGCAATTGTCGCGCTGTGGTACGTGCCGGTGACGCTGGTCAACGGCCATGCCTTCTTTGACGAATTTATCATCAAGCATCACTTCCGGCGCTTCCTGACGAATCGCTATCAGCACCCGCAGCCCTTCTGGTTCTTTCCGGCAATCACGCTTGCGGGTTTGCTGCCCTGGACGTTTTTTCTGCTTCCGGCAAGCGCGCGGCTGCGTCGCATCAAACCGCGCAGCGGCGAGCCCAAAGATACGTTGCTGACCCTGGCATGGCTATGGCTGATGGTGCCGCTGATCTTCTTTTCAATCTCGCAATCGAAGCTGCCGAGCTACATCCTGCCGGCGTTTCCGGCGCTGGCCATCATCGTCGGCTTTGAGATCGACCGCTTCTGGCGTGGCAACCGCGACCGGCTGCTGGTTGCATCGGCGTGGCTGACCGTGTTGAGCGTGACCATATGCGCGGCGGCCTTGCCCATCTATTTATATCCAGCGGCGCTGTTTGGTCGCCGTCTGGATGCCGTCTTAAGTCTCATCCCGGTCTGCATAGGAATCCTTACGGCGACGGCGATGGCGATGAGCCGTCGCCGCGCGATGATAATCGGCGTCGCAGCGACCGTTTTAAGTTTAGTAATCGGCGCTACAATCGTCGTACTGCCGCATCTGGATGATGAGATCGGACTCAAGCGGCTGTCGCTGACGGTTGCCAGCGAGTTGCGGCCCGGCGAAAAGATGACGTTTTATCAAAACAAGAATTATGCGCCGGTCTTTTATGCCGCAGGCCGCGCCGTCACCAGTCCTGAACGCGGCGAAGGCTTGAACTCGTTCGAACTCAGAGAAGTCATCGCGGCGCTGGAAAGTGAAGCGAGTTTGATAATCATCACCACCGCGAGCAATCAATCTCTCTTCACCGACAATCCGCTGTTTGAGGCCGAGATGATCGCGCAACAGGGCAATCATCGCGCCCTGCGTGTGCGGCTGGTTCGGCGTCAAAAGGAGTCCGGGTCAACTAAATCGACCGCACGACACTGGGACAGAAGATTGGCCACAGAGCCACAGAGCCACAGAGAGAAAACAACAAAATGCTGAGAAAAACCAAAGATTTTTATCCTCTTCTCTGTGCCTTTGTGCCTCTGTGGCAATCTCTTTCTGTGCCATTCTAAGGTTGCCGGAAAGGAGAACTCGAATGGCTGAAAGGCAAAGCGCCGTTTCGCTCGACCACACGGACGCGCCGCCGGAGATACGCGCCGCCATCGCGCGACTCAGCGACGACCTGGCGCACGCGGCGGGAACCAATCTCGTGGGCTTGATTCTTTACGGCGGCCTGGCGCGCGGTCGCTACCGTCCGGGCAAAAGCGACATCAATCTCGTCGTCCTGCTCAATGACACGTCAACGGCAGCGCTCGACCTTGTTGCCCCGCTGCTGCGCGCCGCGTGGCGTGCCTGGCGCGTCGAGCCGTTCATCATCAAGCCGGCGGAAGCTGCGCGGCTCTCTGTAACATTTCCGACAAAACTACTCGACATCTCGCAGCATCACATCGTGCTCGTCGGTGCCAACCCGTTCGCCGACATTCAAGTCTCGCGCGAACAAGTACGCTTGCGCATCGAGCAGAGCTTGCGGAACAGCGAACTGCGCTTGCGACGGCGTTACCTGTCGATCTTCGACGACCGGTCATCGCTTGCGACGACGCTTGCCGATACGGCCGCATCGCTCAAAGTCGAATTCGCCGCTTTGTTACAACTTGTTAATCAAGACATGCCGTCAGAATCGACTTCCGCAGCCGTCTTGCAAGTCGCCGCCGAAGCATTTGATCTCGACCGAGAAACGCTGGCGCGCATTGCGGCGCTGCGCCGCGAAGCCGACCCCTCGGATGATCTGCCGGGGCTCTACAATCGCACGCTTGCCGCCATCGCGCGCGCCGCCGAGATCGTTTCAACTATGGAGTGAAGCCGGTATGTTGATTCTTCTAATGAACCCGCTCGATCTGCCCGGCCCGCAGTTTCTATTGCTCTACGTCGTTCTGATGATTGTCGCAGCCATCATCGCCAGGTTGATTAAGAGAGCCTTGATCAGCCCTCGATGGTCGGACATGCGCCACATCAATGTTGATCCTTTTGAAGCGGCCTATCTGCGCGGCGGCGCGGTAGAGGCGATTAACACGGCCATTGCCTTGTTGGCGCAGAGAAAGTTGCTCAAGGTATCGAAAACCGCGCGCACCATACAGACGACCGCCGCACTGCCCGCCGGGGCGCACTGGTTTGAAAAAGCCGTCCATCACGCGATTGGTTCGAAGGCGGCTCGCAAGCTCAGTGACATTCGCACGTCGCCGCTGTTGACAGATGAGACGGCTCGACTCAGCGAGCGCTTGCAGCAGTGGGAGCTTATCCCTTCCGACAGCCGTTGGCGAATGGCGCGCGTGGGTTCAGCGCTGGTGATGTTTGCCATATTGGTGTTCGGCTTTGCCAAAATCCTCGTCGGCATTTCGCGTGGCCGCCCCGTAGGCATACTGGTGTTTCTCTGCATCGTAACCGGCATCATCACGCTGGCAATTTTTAATATGCGGCCCGCACGCACACGACTGGGCGATCAGGCGTTGGCACAACTTCGCGGCGAAAGCGCCGCGCTACAGATGGCCGCGCGCACGCAGCCCGACCGGTTGGCGGGCCCCGATGTCGCCCTCGCCATTGGCTTGTTCGGCATGTCGGCGCTGGCTTTCGCGGATAACAACTGGGCCGATTTGAAAGCCACTTTAAGTCAACCGCCGCAGATGGGCAGTAGTTCGTCGAGCAGCAGTTGCGGCAGTAGCAGCAGTTGCGGCAGCAGTTGCGGCGGCGGTGGCGGTTGCGGCGGCTGCGGCGGCGGATGAGGCGATCAGCCAAAATTTGTAGTGCAGCATACAATGAATCCTCGAACGCAAATTTCTAATATCGGCATCGGCTGGCGTCCTGAGTTGGCGCTGATGATTGCCCGCGCGCCGCAAATCAATTTCATCGAAGTCGTCGCTGAAAACATTTCGCCTGATACATTGCCGCGTCCGCTCATCCAACTCAAAGAGCGCGGCGCGACTATCATTCCGCACGGCACAGGGCTTTCGCTCGGCAGTGCCGAGCCGCTCGATCAGAAACGGTTGACGCATCTGGCGCGGCTCGCCGAAAAACTTAATGCGCCATTGGTCAGCGAGCACATCGCCTTCGTGCGCGCTGCCGGGCGCGAAACCGGACATCTGCTGCCGCTGCCGCGCACCCGCGACGCGCTCGACGTGCTGGCAGAAAATATTCTTGCGGCCCAGGCGGCGCTGCCCGTGCCGCTCGCCCTCGAAAATATCGCCACGCTGTTCGAGTGGCCCGGTGCCGAAATGAGTGAAGTGGTTTTCATTACAGAAGCCCTCGAACGCACCGGCGCGCGGCTCTTGCTCGACGTGGCGAATCTCTATGCCAACGCGCGCAATCACGATTGGGATGCGACAGCTTATCTCGACGGCTTACCGCTTGAGCGATTGGCGTATGTCCACATTGCCGGCGGCATGACGCGCCAGCATCTCTATCACGACACGCACGCCCATCCGACGCCAGTGGGCGCGCTCGATCTGCTCGAACAACTCTGCGCCCGCGTGCGGCCAACTGCCGTGCTGCTCGAACGCGACGATCACTTTCCGGCAGAAACCGAACTGCGCGCCGAACTCGACGCCATCGCTGCGGCAATCGAGCGCGGCGCGCAACAAAGATCATGGCAGAGCCGGGAATCATTCAATGGTTTGCAGAAGTCTATGGGTTAGTGGCGGCCTTTGATCGCCTCTAAACGGTAAGCGCTATTTTTGCCAGAGGTCTATTCCTGCGGCACCCTGAATTGCCATGTCTGATGACGCACGACAACAACTCGCTTTGATGCAGGCCGAGCTTGTGCGCGCGCTGGTCGAAGGCACGGCGGTGCCGGCAGAGTTTGACCGTCAGCGGCTCACGGCTGCCGCCGAGGCCCTGTGGTTGAAACGTGCGCGTACGGTCGCCCGCGCGTGGCCGCAACTGGCGCGCGCCATGGGCGAAGGGTTTGCTGTACGCTTTGCAAACTATGCGCGCGCCAATCCCCTGCCGCACGATGGCAATCCGCTCGTTGATGGCCGAGCATTCGCGGGTTGGCTTGAGCGTGCCGGTCTTTCAACCGATGAAGGCCGCCTTGAAGCGTTTGCTTTCGATGCGCGCTATCGGATTGGCAAGAATGGGCTCAGCCGTCGGCGCGGCCCTTTACTGCGCTTCCTGCGGCTCAAGGCCATGGGCCGGCTGATTATCGTCGTTCGCCTGCCCAGGCTGGGCGAGCACTGGATGAACTACAAGATTCTTTGAAACATCGGCTGAGGGCGCGCGTGTAAGTCCACTGTCAAACGCAAAGCACAAGAAAAGCGCAAGCTTCTTTGTGTGGTTTGCGCCGCGACGCCTGTGGTATTATTTCACTTGGTTTCGCATTGCCCCAGAAGATCGAGCCGGTCGCAATCAACCGGCCATCAAGTCGGGTTCAATCCCTATGGCTGAATATATTTGCCGTTTAGGCACGCCAACAGGCGAGATCGTCACTCGCACCATTGAAGCGCCTGCCGAGCGCGATTTGCGCGCCAAGCTTGAGCGCGAAGGCTTCCGCATCTTCTCGGTGGCGGCGAGCGGTTCGGCAGGTCTGCGCCGCGCCCTCGGCGGCGAAGCGCGCGGCCACAAAATCAAAACGGATGATTTCTTACTTTTCAATCAGCAGCTTTCGGCACTGTTGCGCGCCGGCTTGCCGATCCTGCAAGCCATCGGCATTCTGCGCAAGCGCGTGGCCAACGAGCAATTGCGACAGGTGCTCGAAAGCATCGAAGAAAAGGTGCGGTCCGGTCTGGCTTTGTCACAGGCTTTTGCACAACAGGGCGATACCTTCCCGCGCATCTACGTCGCTTCGATCCTTGCGGGCGAACGCTCCGGCTCGCTCGACGAAGTGCTGATGCGTTATGTCAGTTTTCAAAAGACGCTCACCGAAGCGCGCCGCAAGATCAAAAAGTCGTTAACCTATCCGGCAGTGCTGTTCAGCGCCTCGATCATTCTGGTGATGGTGCTGGCGACCTTTGTGATCCCGCAGTTCATGAAACTCTATGCCGGCAACGAAGGCAATTTGCCGACGGTCACTGTGGCGGTCGTTGCCGTCGCCGGATTCATCAGCGGCAATCTCACCTGGCTGATCCCTACCGTCATCGGCACGGTGATCTTTCTGCTCTTTTGGCGGCGCACGCCGAACGGCCGTTTGCGGATCGACCAGTGGACATTGAGACTGCCGGTTGCCGGCGAAACCGTCCGCATGCTGACCATCGCGCAGTTCACCCGCAGCCTGGCGACGCTGCTGGCGGGCGGCATCACGCTGCCGGAATCCGTAGAGATTGCCAGCGAATCGATCACCAACCGGGGGCTGCGCAATTCAAGCGCCGGGGTGCTGACGGGCATCCGCGAAGGCCGTCCGTTTACTGACAGCCTCGAAGCCGCCGGCTGGGTCAGCGAACTGGCGCTGGATATGATCGGCGTCGGCGAACGCAGCGGGGCGCTGCGCGAAATGCTTGATGAGGTAGCGAATTTTTACGACGGCGAAGTCGAAGTAAGATTGAATACAATCACAACATTCATCGAACCGGTGATTCTCATCTTCATGGGCAGCCTGGTGATGACGATTCTGCTGGCGATGTACCTGCCGCTGTTTAATATGATCGGCAACCTGAGCGGCGGACGCGGATGAGTAAACAGTGACAAGCGACAGGTGACAAGAGCCAGGATCGCATCAGCTTGTCACTTATCACTTGTCACTTGTCACGGAGAAAAATGGCTGAACAGATCAACAGCAGCGCATCCACAAGTGAGATGCCGGCGGGCGCGGCAAACGGCAAGGGGCCGGGCGAACGCTTGCCTGCCGAGATGTCGCAGGAAGAACTGGCGGCGCGCGAAAAAGCCCGCCGCTACCGTCTGCGTTACATCGATCTGAAGAGCGAAGAGCCGGCTTATCATCTGATTCACGAATTGCCCGTCGAACTGATGGTGCGCCATAGCTTTGTGCCCATGAAGCGCGAAGGCGATCTGCTCTACGTGGCGATGGCCGACCCGACCAATCTGGCGGTCATCGATGAAATCGAAGCGCAACTGCACTGCCGCTTGAAGCCCGGCGTGGCGACGGTCGCGGCGGTTGAAGAAGCTCTCAAGCGCGGCGACACGGCGGCGCGCATGCTGCAAGACGCGACCGCCGGCTTCCGCTCCGACCGCCTGGCGCTGGTGCGCGAAACCGATCAGGGCGAAGAAGTCCTCGACATGGACAGGCTCACCGGCGACGAGGAGATGTCGCCCATTATCAAGCTCGTCTACACAGTCGTGCTGAACGCGCTTGAACGCCGCGCTTCGGACATTCACATTGAAACGCGCGACTCCGATGTCATCGTCAAGTACCGCATTGACGGCGCTCTCTATCGCGCCGCCGACCCCATTGACATCACTCATCACCAGACGATCATTCAGCGCATCAAGGTCATGTCGGAACTTGACATCGCTGAGCGCCGCGTGCCGCAAGACGGTCGCTTCCGCATCATGCTGCGCGGGCGCAAGATTGATTTCCGCGTATCGATTATGCCGGCGGTTCACGGTGAAAACTGCGTCATCCGTATTCTTGACAAGGAACAGATCAACGAAGAGTTTCGCGACTTGAATCTCGACGTTGTCGGCTTCGCGCCGCAGGACTTGAAGAAATTCCGCAAGTTCATCGCCGAACCTTACGGCATGGTGCTGGTCACCGGCCCGACCGGTTCGGGTAAAACGACGACGCTCTACGCCGGGCTGAACGAGATCAAGAACGAAGAGGACAAGATCATCACCATCGAAGATCCTGTCGAGTACCAGCTTCAAGGCGTCACCCAGATTCCGGTCAACGAGAAGAAAGGTCTGACCTTCGCGCGCGGCCTGCGCAGCATCCTGCGCCACGACCCGGACAAGATCATGGTCGGTGAAATCCGCGACTCCGAGACGGCGCAGATTGCCATTCAATCGGCGCTCACCGGCCACCTGGTCTTTACGACCGTGCACGCCAACAACGTCATCGACGTGATTGGCCGCTTCCTGAACATGGGCGTCGAACCTTATAACTTCGTCTCTTCGCTCAACTGCGTGCTGGCGCAGCGGCTGGTACGCATGCTCTGCTCGCATTGTAAGCGATCCTACAAATCCGAAGATCAGGAGTTGACGGAATCGGGTTTGAATCCGGAGAAGTATCGCGAGCAGATTTTCTACAACGCGGTCGGCTGCGAGGTCTGCAACTTCACGGGCTATCGCGGGCGAACGGCGATTCACGAACTGCTCGATGTCACCGATCACATCCGCGAGATCATTTTAGAACGTCGCCCCGGCTCGGAAGTGCGCCGCGCGGCGCGCGCCGAAGGTCTGACGAGCTTGCGCGAATCGGCGGTGGCCAAAGTCTTCCACGGCGTGACGACGCTGCATGAAATCAATCGCGTCACGTTTGTTGAGTAGTAAGCAGCAGGCAGCAGGCCGTTGCTCAGAGATTGCCTGCTTTTGACAAAACGCCAGTGGATTTGGATTCAAAGACACGGCTCAAAATGCTCTCTGAAACGGCCTACCGCCTGCTGTTTACTGCCTACTTTATGTTTATTTTGAAACCTTTGCGTGGTAGAGTAGTTTAACCGAGCAGACACGCTGAGAAATCCGAATGCGGTTGCTGCCCCGATGCGAAACGAGTCACCGATAGTGCGGCTGCCGGCAATCAGTTAAGGTGCGTTGTTCCAGAGTGAGAAATTCAATGTCGAGGTACTGCGTCATGGCAAAGAGTATGCTGAGGATTCAACAGGCGATTGCGCTGGCGTTAGCGTTAATGCTGATGGTGCCGATTGCCGCGCTGGCAAGCGACGGCAAAAAGCATTTCAAGCAGGGCATGCAGTTTGAGGATAATCGCCAGTGGGACAAAGCCGCCATGCAATTTGCGCTGGCGCTGGCGGAAAAACCCTCGAACATCGAATATCAATTGCACCTTCAAAAGTGTCTGGTGAACGCCGGCGCGATGCTGGTCGAGCGCGGCGACAAGCTGGCCGAGCAGAAAGACTACAACGCGGCTTATCAAGCCTATCGCCAGGCCTACTCTTTCGACGCAACCAACGAGATGGCGCTGATCAAAGCGCGTCGCATGCTCGAAAAGCAAGGCTTGCCGACCAAAGACCTGCCGTCAGGCAGCGACCCATCGGGGCCCAAGCTTAAGCCGGAAGACGACCCGAACAAGAAAGCCTCCTTTGTGACGACCGGCGGCGTGTCGACGGCTAACGGCGTCTATTTTAGTGGTCACAATATTCCTGTACAACTTCCGGCAGTGCCGGGCCGCCGCTTCGCCAAGACCGACGTCGTCTATCGCGACACGCCGCTGCTGTCGGCCATCGAGCAACTGGCGCAGACCATGAAGCTCAATGTCATCTTCGACCAGCAGGTCATCAACATGATGCGCGCCCAGAAGGTCAACATCGAATTGCGTGATGTCACTTACCCGCGCGCCCTGGAGATGTTGCTGAAGACCAACAATCTCATGTATGCGCAGCAGGACACGCGCACCATCGTCGTCGCCAGCGACAACCCGCAATCGCGCATGAAGTACGAGCCCTATGCCGTGCGCACCTTCTATATCAAGTATGCCGACATCGCCGACGTGCGCGGCGCTATTCAATCGTCGTTGAACACCAAGTCAGTGACGCCTGTAAAACAACTCAATGCGCTGATCGTCCGCGACACGCCGACCAACCTTGAACTGATCGAATCCATGATCAACTCGATGGACAAGGCGCGCGCCGAAGTGCTCATCGATATCAATCTCTACGAAGTCTCGCGCAACGATCTGCTGCAATTGGGCAATCAATTTAACTCGGCAGACAGCCAGGCCAAAAATCCATTCGGCCTCAGTTTCCTGGGCGGCATCGGGCAAGAAGGAACGATTCTCGGCGCGGGGCCGCGCACCTTGACCGGGCCGTTCGGACTGGCGCTCGGCCTGCCTACCAGCACCCTCAGCTTTTTCCAGGACAAGGGCAAAGCGAAGTTGCTGGCCTCGACGCAGGTGCATGTGCTCGACGATCAGGATCAATCGATCAAGATCGGCCAGCGCGTGCCGATTCAGACGGCCTTCGTGCCGACCTATAACACGGTAGTCAGCACCAATCCCAACAGAACCGGCCAGGTCAATCCGAATGATCCGACTCAAGGCTTCAACAACTTCGGCATTGGCGGCGGCGGCTACCCACAGATCCAGTATGAAAACGTCGGTCTCAACATCGACATGAAGCCCAACGTCTATGAAGACGAAGTGCAGTTGAAGATGAAGATCGAGTCGTCGTCCATAGACCGCAGCACGGGCAACTTCACGCCATCGTTTAACCAGCGCTCGATGTCTTCGATGGCGCGCATTCGTGACGGGCAGACGACGCTGGTGGCCGGGGTCTCGCAGACCGAAGAATCCAAGCGCGTAAAAGGCATCCCCTTCATTGGCTTGATCCCGATTCTCGGACGCTTCTTCTCGACGCCGGATAAAACCGACACCCAGAGCGATGTCGTCATCACGGTGACGCCGCACATCCTGCGCCGCGCCGACATACGCGACGAGGATCATTACGCGAAGTTCTCTGGCGACGCGCAGAATCCCTTCAATCAACTGCGCATTGAGCAGATTCTCTTCCTCGCCGATCAGGAAGATGCGCAGGTGCCGCAGGTGGCAAGCAGCGCGCCGCCGGAGGTGAAACCGGCAGCCGCACCGCCGACAAATACCGTGCAAACCCAAGCGCCGGGAACCGGCGTGGTGGTCGGGCCGATCCCGACGCAGCCACCGGCGGGCCGCCCGGACATTCAGCGCATGCCGGTTTCTGCGCCGGGCGTGCCGCCTCAGTCCGGTAATAATTCGGCCAATCCGAGCCAGCGCAACAAGCTGGATGACGACGATGACGACGATGACGAGGATACGGCCAAGGCACAGCAGAACAACCAGACGGCTCAGCCGGTGATCGTCAGCGTGCGCGCGGCAACGCCTGTCGCAACGCGCGGCCAGGATCTTTACGTCGCCATCAACCTGGTCGGCAACAACGAAATTTCCTCGGCGCACATGTCGCTCAGCTACGACCCGAACCTGCTGGAGCCGAAGAATGTGCGCGACAGCGGCCTGCTGCGCACGGGTGGCGTAGCGCCGGATCTGCAATTCACCGGCGAAGGCGGTTTGTTGAATATTCAACTCGACAAGCCGCAAGGCAGCGGCGGCGCTATGGCGCGCGGCCAGTTATGCCTGATCGTCTTCACGGTGAAGAATCCCGGCACTTCGCCGCTGACGCTCAACGAAGGACAATGCTTCCTGCGCATGGCGAACGGCCAGATGCTGCCGCTCAAGATTCAATCATCGCAGGTCGAAACCCGATAGCCGTGAAGGATGAAGTTTAGTATGCAACGCAAGCGATTTTGGATTAGCCGCGCGCGCCCGGTTCATAGCGACGGGAATCCACTTCTTGTAATCCAAAGTCCAAAATCCAAAATCCAAAATCATCGGGGTTTCACCCTGCTTGAGATCATCATCGTCATCACCATCTTATCGATCTTGACGGCGGCGGCGATTCCGATGGTGCGCAACAGCGTCAAGCGCCAGCGCGAAGAGGATCTGCGGTTGGCGTTGCGCCAGTTGCGCCAGGCCATTGATCGCTATAAAGAGTACAACGACCGCACCAACGGCGGAGCGATTCCTCTGGAATGGAAAACCCAGAGCGGTTATCCGAAAGAATTGAAAATCCTGGTCGAGGGCTTCATCCCGGCCAACGTCGTCGGCACGAGCGGCGCAAAAGTTCGCTTCCTGCGGCGCATGCCCGAAGACCCGATAACCGGCAAGTCCGATTGGGGCCTGCGATCCTACAAAGACGATCCGACCTCCACCTCATGGGGCGGCGAGGATGTCTTCGATATCTTCTCGAAAAGCGATGGCGCGGCGCTCAACGGCACGAAGTACAAAGATTGGTGATCAGTCGGCAGTGAGCAGTTTGGGAGATGCAGTAATGAATAAAGAGTCAATGACAGTTGGAGCAAGGAGTGCCGCGAAGGTTGCAATCGGCAGCAACTGCCGGCTGCCGACTGCTGATTGCCTGCCGCAACAAAGAGGGTTCACGCTGCTTGAAATGGTAATGGTGATGACAATCATCGTCATTCTTGCGGTCATCGGCGTCACCTCGTATCAGCAGGTGCAGTTGAAGGCGAGAGAGACGCTGCTCAAAGAAGACCTGAACACCATGCGCAAGCTGCTTGACCAGTACGAGGCTGACCGCGAGAAGCTGCCGCAATCCCTCGATGACCTGGTGAGCGCCGGGTATATGCGCGACGTGCCCATAGACCCGGTCACCGGCGATAAAGATTGGGCCACCGAGATGGGCGAAGACACAACGTCGCGCGACGGCGGCCAGGGACTCGTCAACATCCACAGCAACGCTCCCGGCCAGGGCAGCGACGGCAAAGCCTATAGCGAATACTGAAGAAAGGGGCCAGGGGCCAGGGGTCGGGAGTCGGGAGCCAGAGATGGGAGACTAGCAAAGGCAATCATTCGCCTCGAACTAGCGTCTTATCCCTGGCCCCCGACTTCCGACCCCTGGCCCCTGTTTCTAGAGATGTCATCATTACAGCGATACTTCTTCGTGCCGACGCCGCCGCCGACGGCTGCCGGCTTCATTGACGATTCCTTCACGGTGGTTGATCTGCGCCGCGCGCGGCAAGGCTTCGCGCTGGCGTCCAGCGCCGTCACGCAACTGCCTTCAGGGGTAGTGACGCCATCATTCGATGAGTTGAATATCCTTGATGCCGGCGAGCTAATTGAAATCATCCGGCAGACTGCCGAAGCCGCCGGGTTAGCGCGCAAGAAAAAATGGTCTGTCGCCTTGCCCGACACGACGGCGCGCTCGTTTGTCGTCCCGCTTGAAAGCAAGCCGGGAAGCCGCAGCGAATTGAATGAAGTGCTGGCATGGAAAATCGAGCGGCTGGTCGCCGCCCCGGCTTCGGAACTGCGCATCTCGCGCCAACGCATCAGCCCGCTTGCCGGACAGGAACGTTATGTTCTCACCGTCGCGCGCGATGAAGTCCTGACGCAGTACGAAGAGATGTTCGAGAGCGTCGGTTGGACGGCGGGCTTGCTGTTGCCGCGTCATGTCGGCGAAGCGCAATGGCTGGCATGGGACAAATCGCCCGGCGATAAGATGCTGGTATCGGCCAATCGCAACGGCTTTACATCGCTCGTCATGCGCAATGGTGAGCCGTTGGTTGTGCGCAATTATCAATGTGAGCCGGAAGCCACTGCCGACGAACTGCACCGCTTCGCGCTCTATTATCGCGACCGACTTGCGCCAACCACCACTGCCCACGCCCTGACCGGAATGCTCGTGCTCGGCAATATCGATGTCAATGAGGCGCAACGCGCCGTCAGCGATGCGACAGAGAGCGCGCCACGAGCGATGAGTTCGAAGGAGTTTGGTTTCGATTTTTCCAGCGAGGCGATTCGCTTCGAGCACCTGGCAGGCGCGGCGGGGCTGGCAACGATTGCCTGGCAATAACCGCGCAACGATTTACTGGATTCAAGTAGACACTTGAATCAAACGCTTTCTTGATCGGCGCATCCGGCTCAACCGATAATCGCCAACTCATAAAAGAGTCCAGCGTATCGAATATGGATACGCTGGACTCTTTATCGTTCAGTGGCGGCCACCCTGTTCGCCGCCCTTGCGGCTCGATTCATGGCTTTCGGTTTTACCGCGTCCGCTGCCTGATTGTTTGCCGCCGCCCGATTCCTTGTTGACGGTTGCCCATGCGCGCTTCTCGGCTTCATCTTCTGAGACGCCACGTTTTTCATAGCCCTCTTCGATGTGCTCGGCCTGTCGTTTCTGCTTGTCCATGTAAGCTGACTTATCACCCTTTGGCATGTTTCCCTCCTGTTCGATGTCAATTCATCAGTGAACTGTTCTGGAATGCTGTACACGTCTCAATGCCCGGCATTCCTGTCTCAATGAAAATAATTGCAAGCCCGATGCCAGCTATTTTCAGATGCGCGATGTCGGACTCATATGCCTAGAGTTTAAGCGAAAATACCTATGCCTCGGTTTAGCTCGGCGAACAAGCCGGTAGTGGTATGCGCATTGCTATTTATGTGATTAGCATGATTAGCAAGGCGGGCGTCGCGCCCGTAAGTAATACTTCAACGAACTAAGGAGAACTTCCATGTCAGCGAACAAGGATCGGGAAAATTGGGAAACAGAACAAGGTGGCCAGAAGGGTGGCCAGCAAGGTGGTCAGCAAGGCGGTCAGCAGGGTGGTCAACAAGGCGGTCAACAAGGCGGTCAGCAGGGTGGTCAACAAGGTGGCCAGAAGGACAGCCAGGGTGGCCAGAAGAGTGGATCGGGCGCACCGCCCAATAAGCGCTGATTAATTCATAGATCGGGCCACAGCCCGTGCAATAAAAAGTCAGGATGAAGTTTGCCGCATCGCGCAAAGTGAAGCCGGCAACTTCTCCTGACTTTTTATTTTGGATTACTGGCTGCGCGGCTTGCCTGTCCAGATGGTCGTCGCGCTTGCCGGCGCAATCGCGCTGCCGACGCCGACGCCATAAAGTTCAACCGACATCGAGAATTTCTTTTTCGATACCAGCCCGACAATCAAACGCACCTCGACCGATTCGCCCGGCGCAAGTTGGCCATCCTCGCCAACGTCGAATGACTGCCGCGCGCCAACGCCAGGCAGCGTTTGCGGATCGCGTGTCAGCAATACATGGCTGCGGTTGAGATCAGTAAGCCGCAGGAACGGGCTGGCGATGGCCACCTCGCCGCGATTGGTAACGCGCAGATTGATCACCAGCCGCAGCGCCCCGCTCACCATCTGATCCGCCGAAGTGTCCGTCCAATTGAGGTTCTGTTTCTCGGAAGAGACGAAACTGATTTCAACATTCGCGCCGACGTTCGCGCCGATGGTGAAATCGGCGCGGCTGTCGCCATAAAGCGCGGTGCCCAGGCTGCCTTCTATCGCTAGTAATCGCAACCGTGCCGTGGTGGTTGAAACATTGGGCATTAGGATCGAATACTTTTCGACGTTGCCCGGAATGTTGTCGACGAGTTGTGTAAAGCTCACGCCGCCATCGGTCGACAGATAAAGTTGCTGCTGCACGGCTTGAAAGCCCGCTTGTCTGGGCAGCGTCCAGGCGACCGTGTAGGGTTCGCCGGCAACCAATCGCTCACCGCCGCTGGGAGAGGCCAGCACCAGGTTGAACGTATCACCGGCTAAGGTGGGCGCTATCTCGTGCACGGCATCCGTGCCGCCTACCGTGCCTTCGCCGTTCGCCTCTTCATAGTTTTGCCACTTGCCCGTGCCGGTCGCGTAGGCGGCGACGGTTGCCGGTAAGGCGTCGAGATTGAAGCCCGCCGCATCGACGCCGGCAACATAGAGCCGCCAGGCGCTCGTCAAGTTGTTGTCCTGCGTGATGACCGTCTCACCGACCCACGTGTCGCTGTCGTAGAGCGTTTGCTGCCAGCCTTCCGAATCGTTGGTCGAGACGAACGTCAATTCGTCATTGCGCTCGTCGCGTCCCATGGTGGCGCGCGGCGGCAGGGCCGTGCGCATGCTCTTCGAGAATTGTAATCTAACCTGCAATGGCCCGGTCTCGATGCCGGGAAAGCGTATATCGGTAATCAACTGGCGCGTACTGCCTGCGCCCTCGGCAGGTTCTACCCAGCGCGCTGCGTAGACGAGTTTCGAGAACGCGCCGTCGGTGCCGACGCTGTAAGCTTTGACCGATTCGAGAATCGGCGGCCCGGCAGCCCAGGTCAAGATGGGCCGCACACCTGCCCAGTTTTCGGCGTTCGTAGGGGCGATCTGATCTTCCGCCAAATCGAAATTGCAGCAGGTCGGGCGCATCTCGATGGTCATAGGAACGGCAATGCCGCTGACGCCGTAAGCATAATCGGTTGACGAGCCGGTCACCTGATAGAGATCAAAGGAGTGTTCCGGCTGGTAGAGTTTGCCGTTGACCTTCTTAATCTCGCTGCTCATCTGCTGCGCCAGTTGCGCTTGCAGCGCAGTGTCGGGCCCGCTGTCGCGCTGGTATCCCCAGGGATAAAGCAGCAACTGGCCGAAGCTATGATAATCGAGTTCGGCGCGAAAGTGACGATTCGGGTCGCTGATGAGCGCCTGCATGACTTTGATTTCCGGCTCGCTTGCAGCCTGCGGCCCGCGATAGATTTCAAGGTTCGCCGGATCGTCGCTGCCGCCGGCATCATCATGTATACAGCTCTTGTCCGACGAACAATAATCGTCGCACGCCGTGTCGCCGCGCAGACGCCATTGGTAATCGTAGTTACGATTTAAATCTGCGCCAACCGTCGAGGCACAAGAGCCAAGCGCGATGGGGCGGCGATTCTTGCGCCACATTCGTGTGCCGTCATTGACGCCGGGCGGGCCGCTCTGGGTGAAAGCCAGGCCGTCGGGATTGACGATGGGGACGATCCAGATTTGCAGATGATCCACCGTCTGGCGCACGAAGGCGTCGCTCGCGTAGTTGTTGATGAGTTGATTGGCGAAATAGATGGGCGATTCAACCGAGATCCATTCGCGCGCGTGGTGACAGCCGGTGATCAGCACGTCGGGTTTATTCGAATTGTCGGCTGCCGCGTCGCGAGTGATCTTGAGCGCGAAGATCTCGCGGCCTTCATAGCTCTGGCCGAGTTTGACGTAAGCGGCCAGATCAGGATGCGCCGCTGCCAGCGCCTTGAATTCACTCTGCGCCTGCTCGTAGCTGTGATAGTGATCGCCTGCGGCCTGGGTTCGCACGTTGCCCGGCTGGTGATCTTTTGTCGAGCGCTCAAAGTTGAAATCTTCGCCGAAGAGTTGCGGCGCGACCCTGGAAAATTCGTCCGTCGTATAGAAGCCGATGAGATGAAAGCCGCGCCGCGTGTATTGCTCTTCGATGTGCGCGTTGATCGAGGCGGCAGAACCGTCCGCTGAAAAGATGTCCAGATAAGCCACCAGCGAATCGCGCTCCATCAGCACGCTTTCGCGGTCGCCGAGCCACGCCGCATAGCCCGCTGCCGGCGTTGTGCGTTTTGTAAGATCAATCACCGCAACGCGAATCAGCGTCGAGCGCGTTGCCGCGTCGCTTTGATAAGTAGGGGTCACGGCGCGCGCCAGCCCGTCGCCCTGCTTCAGGGCTTGCTGCCAGTCGGCGACCGTATCGAAGAGGACTTCGGCGCTGCGGCCCTGGCGCTCAAGCTGCTCGACGAGATAAGGCGGCGCGGCGATCACCGTGTCGGCGGATTGCGCTGACCAGACGCCGAACTCAAGGCCGTAGAGGTCGGCAATGCGGGCAATCTCTTCGGGTGCAGCCTTGACGCGGGCGATTTGCGGAATAAATTCTTTGCGCGCCAGTTGCGACTGCACGGCGCGAAAGGCGCGCCACGCGGCTTTCTGCAATTGCGCATCGGGATGGCGCAAGGCGGCGAGCCAGGTTTCGTAAGCCCCCGGTTCATCCAGTTGGGCAAGCTCGGCAAGCGCCGCTGTGAATTCGCCGGTGCGCGCCGACTTGAGCCGCGCTTCGAGTTGCGCCAGCCGCGCGCGGCGATTGCCGTCAGCCAGTCGTGGGCCGGCTGCTGTAACGCGCGATGGCAAACTCGCGCTCATCAGGAAAAAGGCGAGCAGAACGAATAACAATGATAAAGTCGCCAGGCGACCAACAGCAGAAAACTTCAACTCAATTCCCTCTGATTTGATAATGAATCGATTTCAACAGAAGGGGGCGACGCGGTCAAGAGTATCAGATAGGGATGACCACTTACCAGAGGGAAAGTCTAGACCAGAGGGTCTAAATCAGGCCACATCAGAATAGCACAAAAAGAGATTGCCACCGCAGACACCGCAAGCACAGAGAAGACGATAAAAATCTTTGGTTTTTCTCAGTACTTTTGGTTTCCTCTCTGTGCTTGCGGTGTCTGTGGTGGCCAATCTCCTGTCATAGTTTAGAAAGTCTGTCGCATCAGGACTCGCAAGACTCTCTGGACTCTCTTGTTTGCGTAAAAGTAAGAAAGCCACGGAAGCAGCGCCTCCGTGGCTCTTGATTAACCGTTCAGATAGTGAATGTAGGTCAGGGCTTGCGACGCCTCGCAGGCTTTTCCGGCTCGACTTGCTGCTGCTTCTTCAAATCTTCAAGCTGGCTTTTCACATCGGCGACGCGCTTGTCGGTCGGCGGCGCTTTGGCGACAAAGTCTGCAAGATAATTCACCCCTTCTTGAATCTTGGCTTTTTCACCTGTAGCAACCAGCGCCAGGCCGAGCCCAAACAAGGCATCGACGTTAGCGGCATCAGCCGTCAATACCGCTTTGAAAGCGGCAACCGATTCATCGGTTCGTCCGGCATTAAAGAACATCCTGGCTTTGAGCACATCCCACTTGCCTTTGTTAGCCGGCGTATCAATCGCCGCCGCTTTATCCAGCAACTTCACGGCATCATCAATCAGATCAGTCTCGCCGTACATCTCAACGAGCAATGCCGCGTCTCTTCCCAGCAAGCCATAGTAAACCAGCAATTGATTGTTGATGTTCGGGTCGGTGCTTTCGGTAGAAGCAATATCAATCGCCTTCTTTGCCGTTTCGTAAGCCTTCTCAAAGTGCGGTTTGGCACCGGCCTTGTCTTTGTTATTAAACATCTCAGCGCCGACGTTGTAATGCGTCTCTGACAGTTGCAGCGTGGCCTTATGAGCAACTTCGATAAACGATTGATGCTTTCCGGGATCAATCGCCGCCGCCTGCTCAAACTCGGTGAGCGCTCCCTGATAGTTTTTGGCTTCCCGCAACTCGACCCCGGTTTTGAAATGCTTGATGGCTTCATCGCGAGCCGTCTGCAACGCTGTCGCTTCTTTCACTTTGGCGTCGCGTTCCTTGGCGGCGGCCTCCATTTTAGCTCTGTCGCCAGCCGAGACGTTCGGGGTGGTCGGCGAAGCGGTGCCGCTCTTCAGAGAGGCCAACACCTGATCATAAGTCGGCACACTGCCATCGCCTGGGCTGAGAACGAAATCGAACGGCGTCCCCTGGCTGACCTTAGTGTTATTGGCCCAGGTCGCCTGGCATTCGGGGGCGGAGACGACGAAAAGATAGGTGCCCTGCACGGGTATGCCGAGACGGATGAAGTGACCATTCTTGTCGCTCTTCACGTTCCAGTGACCGGCAACGTCCGTGCGATAAACATCAATCAGCGCATTGGCAACCGGTTTCATGGTGCCGTCGGCTGCTTTGACTTTGACGCTGCCTTCAATCTGCGTTGTCTGGGCGCTCGCGGCAAGCGCGAGCAGCGTCACCAACCCGGCGAGCGTCGCTGCTTTTTTAATGAATGTCCTGAACATCGAAGTTCCTCCGTGAAATCTGCTGGCTTACACACCAGCCACGAAAAATTTTTGCCAATCTGAGATGCTGCCAGCCCGAACCGGTGTTGGCATGAAACTCATGAAAATATTCCAGCGTGAAAGAATTAATCAATCAATTAAGCCGTACATTGAGTGTATCGCAGGCATTTTTGAGTGTCAACGCAACCGCCCGCCGAAAAACCCGCCTTCGCCGTCCTTGCCAATCCGTCGGCAGCTTGATCTTACGCCAGCCCGGCAGGCATTTCGAATGTCGCAGAGACGACCTCTCCAAGCGCCACGAGCCATCGTGAGGCGTGCGTCAGCGCCGTTTGTGATTGCCCGGCGACCGCCAGCAGATCGCGGTTTATCGCTTCAGTCTGCGCTTCATCGAGCGACTCGAAGCATTCAAGGACCGGCATTCGCGCGACGGCAGAGGTCACGGCTTGCGCTTCCAGGTTGATGGCATTTCGGTAGCGTGCACTCGGTGCCGCAGCCCAGGCGACGCCCCGCTCGGCCAGCAAGGCTTGCAGTCGCTGCGCCTCTCTGAGAATGGCCATGAGCTTGGCGCGGTTGTAGTCGATCATTTCGCCGAGCAGCTTCAGTTTTTCTCTTCCGCTGAAGCTTGCTGCATCGCGGCTTGCAAGCACTTCTACCTGATCCAGTGCATCGGAGTCGGCATCCATCTGCGTTCGTTTTGCATGCTCGATTCGTTCAATCTCAGAAAGCGGCGGCTCAAGTCCGTAGCCACGCCGCACCCCACGACAGCGGTCGCTGCCGGCTTCAAACGCTCTGCATGAATTCGGGCGCAATTCGTAAATCGCGCAAACGGCGTGCTGACCGACGCTGCCGGCAAAGGCGATGCAATGCCCTTCAAGCGGCTCGCGGCGCAGCCAGCGCGTCTTCGGCCCGGCGATGTCTTCGGTCTCCCAAACCGTCCACGTCAAGCGGCGCGGCGTCGGATCAATATCCAGCACCGCTACCTGATGAAAATAAGCGCAGCACGCGCCACACGTCAGGCAGTCAGGGACGCCGGCTTGATTCGCATTGAAGAGGCTTTCGGCAACCGTCTCTGTATAAAGACTGGGCCCTTCGTCCGCCACAACCACGCCTGCGCGCCGCCGTGCGAGATGTTCCAGCACCTCTGCGAAGGCCGCTTCGCTCATGCCGCGCTTGCGAGTCAGTTGCACCAGGGCGGTCGGCGCTGGATGCGCTTGGGTGGTCGCAGCATTTTTATACGTATGGTTCATTACAAATAATTGACAAGCCGGTTTGACCGCCGGACGGCTGGCATTGATCGCCTCAGCGCTGGCACTTGGGACAGAAAAAAGTTGACCGCCCGGCGACCACCTGCGCGCGGATCATCGTCTGACAGGTGTGGCATGACTCGCCTTTGCGCCCGTAGACGCGCAGGGCAACTTGAAAGTAGCCGGCATTACCATCGCTATCGCGGAAGTCGCTGAGCGTCGTGCCGCCCTGCCGTATCGCATCGCGCAAGACGCGCTTGATGGCGTCCATCAACCGCTGCCAGCGCGCCCGGCTGATGCGCCCGGCGGGCTTGAGCGGATGAATGCCTGCAAGAAACAGCGACTCGCTGGCGTAGATGTTGCCGACGCCGACAATCACCCGTTGATCCATCAAGAAATTCTTCACAGGCTTCTTCGATCCGCGTGACCGTTCAAAAAGGTAATCGGCCTTACAGTCCGCCGCAAGCGGCTCCGGCCCCAACTGGCTAAGCGGCGGGTAATCGTTCAACTCGGCTTCACCGAGCGCCACGACCAGGCCAAAGCGGCGCGGATCACGAAAGCGCAACTCCAGCCGGTCATCGAGCGAGAAGATAACGTGATCGTGCTTGTCAAACGGCAAGCCCGGCGGCACGAGCAGCAACTGCCCGCTCATGCCTAGATGGATGATCAAAGCACTGCCGCTATCGAAGTGAATGATCAGATACTTGGCGCGGCGCGCGAGGTCTGTAACGCGGCGACCGGCGATCAATTCATTGAGCTTCTCTTCATCAACCGGCACGCGCAGCCGCGCCTCGCGCACTTGAATTTCAATGATGGTTCGACCTGGCAGCCTGGTCAACAAACTGCGGCGGATGGTTTCAACTTCCGGCAATTCGGGCATAAGTTCAGCTACGCTTTCACTGCATTACCTGCTTCGCGCCAGGGATGATGTCGGCTTTCAATGCCTGCAAGCGCCAGCGCGGTCGCTCAAAGTTGTTTCGCTTGCGGCGCTTCGCTACACTGAATCTTCCCACAGGAATGAGATGGATGAAAAGTCACGGCTCAGGCAAACCGCATAACCAGCAACTCACCATCAGCAAGCCAACTCGCAGCAAACTGGTTGCGGCGTTGCTGAACTGGTTTGCGAAACACAAACGCGCGCTGCCATGGCGGGCGACGCGCGATCCCTACCGCATATGGATATCCGAAGTCATGCTGCAACAGACGCAGACGGCGACGGTGATTCCTTTTTACGAAAGATTCCTCAAGCAATTTCCAACTATCGCCGCGCTCGCCTCTGCCGATGATCGGATTTTGATGAAAGCCTGGGAAGGTCTCGGTTATTACGCCCGCGCTCGCAATCTGCGCGCTGCCGCGCAAACCCTTGCCTGCGAGCACGACGGCAAGCTTCCCACATCAATAGATGAGCTTCTGCAACTGCCGGGCTTCGGCCCTTACACCGCCGCCGCAGTCGCCAGCCTCGCCTTCGGTGCAGATTGCGCCGCCGTAGACGGCAACGTCATGCGCGTGCTGGCGCGCGTCTATGCACTTGATGCCGACATTCGCCAGACCAAGACGCAGCGCCGATTGCAGGAGCTTGCCGATGCCCTCGTGCCGGCGGGCCGCGCCGGCGCGTTCAACGAAGCACTGATGGAACTGGGCGCTTTGGTTTGTCGTCCCAAGAACCCTGCATGTCATGCTTGCCCGATTCGCCGTTTCTGTCGCGCCTTTCAAGAAGACCGCGTCGGTGAGTTGCCAGTGAAATCGCGCAAACCCGCAGTGCCGCATCATGAGATCGCCATCGGCGTCGTGCATCGCCAGGGCAAAGTGCTGATCGCGCTGCGCCCGGCTGACGGACTGCTCGGCAACCTCTGGGAGTTTCCCGGCGGCAAACGCAAACCCGACGAGACGCTTGCCGAGTGCTGCCGTCGCGAGATCAAAGAAGAGACCGGCCTTGATATTGAAGTCGGCGAGAGCTTTGCCCTCGTCCGTCATGCCTACACGCATTTTCGCATCACGCTGCATGCCTTCCGCTGCCGCTACACAGGCGGCAGAGCGCAGCCGCGCAGCAGCCAAGCGGTTCGCTGGGTTGCCGTCGATGAGCTTGACGATTACGCCTTTCCGAAAGCCAACAAACAGATCATCGCGGCCCTGCGCCAGTCTCTAGATTATTCATTCTGAATCAGGTGTGTCATTTCGGCCAGTTGGAATATTTTCCGCCAGACCCTCCTTAAAGCAGTTGAAAGCGCAACAGGCATTATGGTAAGGTGCGTGCTCATGCAAATCAGCCGAACTTAAAAAGAATCGCCTTGAATTTCTTGGATTCGAGTCAAAATGGCCGCCACGAACCTCTGGTTATTATGTTTGTGTCATTAAGTCGCCCAAGAATCAGGACTGGGTTTCGGGTTTGTGTCAAAAGCTGATTTGTGAGCTTGCCGAGCCATCATCCTGAAGCAGCACCGTTGGGCTAATTGCAGAAATAGCGAAGTTTAAACAGAAGATTCGGATACACCCAAAAGGGGAATATCAGTTGCTCTTAAATTTTATACGCCTGTGCAGCGGCTCATCGAAGTTGGCCCGAGCCATACAGGTTGCTTGATTCCCGTTTGATCATATGAAAACGACAAGCAAACTGAAAATCTATTTGCGCGAATTCAAGTTTCTCGCCAAGGGCGTATTATCTATCGAGCACCCTATACTGGCTCACATCATTCCCATGCGGCGCTGCAACCTGAGTTGCACCTACTGCAACGAGTACGATGATGTCTCCAAGCCTGTGCCGCTCGATATGATGTACCGGCGGCTCGATAAGCTGGCGGCGCTCGGCACCACGGCCATCATTATCAGCGGCGGCGAGCCGCTTCTGCATCCCGACATTGATAAGATCATTGCGCGCATACGTCATCATAAAATGCTGGCTTGCATGATCACCAATGGCTACCTGTTGACGCAGGAGCGCATACAGAAGCTCAACCAGGCGGGTCTCGAATACATGCAGATCAGCATAGACAACGTCAATCCTGACGACGTGTCGAAAAAAAGCCTGCGCCTGCTCGATAAAAAACTGCAATGGCTTTCCGAGTTCGCCGAGTTCAAAGTCAACATCAACTCGGTCATCGGCGGCGGCATCAAGACGCCTGAAGATTCGCTGGTCATCGGCAAGCGCGCCGTTGCGCTGGGCTTCTCAAGCTCGCTCGGCATCATTCACGATGGCCTCGGCACGCTCAAGCCGCTCAAGGGCGTCGAGCGCGAGGTCTACTTTGAGATGAAGGAGATCGGCAAGAAAGGCCATGCGCGCGTCAACAAGTTTCAGGATAATCTGGTTGACGCCAAACCCAACAAGTGGCGTTGCCGCGCCGGCGCGCGTTATCTCTACATCTGCGAGGACGGCCTCGTACATTACTGCTCGCAGCAGCGTGGCTATCCCGGCATTCCGATTGAGGAGTATACCTTCGAAGACATACGCCGCGAATACAACACCAAGAAGGCTTGCGCGCCCTATTGCACCATCGCCTGCGTGCATCAGGTGGCGACCTTTGACAACAAGCGCCATCCGCAGACGCTGCCGGCAAAAGGCGCGGTGGCGCGCGAGTCTATTCAAACCATTCGCCGAGTTTATCAAATCGAGCAGGCGGAAAAGGCCGAAGCGTAATTGACCATGCGCACTGGCAGGCGCGTGCCGGTGTGCGGAGACTTGTTTGCAGAAGATGAATCTGCGCACCGCTTATCGAAGAGGTGTAATTCAAACCGACGGCGAAGCGCGTGGGAGTTATAGTTAGCTTCGCCAGCGATAGGAGAAAAGAAATGGCAAAAGCAATGAAGTACGTGGAGAAGGGATTTGCAGTGACGGCAAATGCCTTATGGCATATCTATGAGCCGCTCAACCGCATCAAGCCGAATCCGTCTTTCACGCCGAAATGGTCTGATAAGCCGCTGCTGAAGTCTTACCAGAAAACCAAGCCGCCGCTCGGTTGGCCGCGCACCACCGATAGCCTGTGCCCGAAATGTGTGCCCGAAATTCGCCAGCAGATCATCGACGGCAAGCTGCCGACAGAGATTCTGCTCAACGAAAAAGTCGGCGAGATCAAAGCGCAGATCATTGAGCGCGACGGGCAGATTCTGATGGTCAAGGATTGCGAAAAGCACGGCCACTTTGAAGACGTGATGTCGATTGACCCGGCTTTCTCGCAGCACCTTGAAAAAGCCTTTCCGGGCCGCGACATTCGCGCTCATAACGATGAAAAGCTCCACAATCACGGCTCCAGCACCGTCAAACATGGGCGCGGCTCTGTATTGACCATAGACCTGACGAACCGTTGCAACATGATGTGCGATCCGTGCTTCATGGACGCCAATCAGGTCGGCTTTGTGCACGAGTTGTCGTGGGAAGACATCAAGACGATGCTCGACAACGCCATCTCGATCAAGCCGCGCCGGCAGATGTCCGTGCAATTTTCGGGCGGCGAGCCGACGCTGTCGCCGTACTTCTTCGACGCCATTCGTTATTCGCGTAAGGTCGGCTACAATTCGGTGCAAGCGGCGACCAACGGCATCGAGTTCGCCAAGAGTGCGGAATTCTGCAAGCAAGCCGCCGAAGCCGGTCTGCGTTATGCTTATCTGCAATTCGACGGCATCGGCAACGCCGCCAACGAGCACCGCATGGTCGGCAACCTCTTCGATGTCAAGCTGCGCGCCATCGAAAACCTGCACGCCGCCGGCGTCGAGATCGTCCCGGTGACGACAATCGTTAACGGCATCAACAACGAGCAGGTAGGCCGCATCATCAAGTTCGCGCTCGACAATCCGAAAAAGATTTCTTTTCTCTCCTTCCAGCCGGTCTCGTTTACGGGCCGCGATGAAGAGGTCACGGACGAACGCCGTTACGCGCAACGCTACACGCTGTCGCACATGGCACATGACATCAAGAATCAGACAGGCATCGGCGAACCGACGCGCGACTGGTTTCCGATCTCCTTCATGAGCACGTTTAGTGATTGGGCCGATCTCGTGCACGGGCCAAATCACGAGTGGGGCCAGTTGAGTTGCGGCTGCCACCCGAACTGCGGCATCGGCATGGCGGTGATGATCGACAAGGAGACCAAGGAAGCCGCGCCGGTCACGGCCTTCCTCAACGCCGATCAATTCGCCAAAGACTTGATGAAGGTGAACGATGGGGCGCGCGGCAAATTCCTGTCGTTGGTCGGCGCGGGACTGGCGCTGCTGAGAAACTACGATCCGTTCAAAGCGCCGACGCACTTCCGCATCAAAGATCTGATGATGAAGTTCGACAAATCCTTCGGTGCCAGCGGCAAAGATTACGGCAAGGTCAGCGGCGACCGCACGGCTGAAGACATCGAGAAGCGCCGCCGCGACCGTTGGAACTTCCTGTTCATCGCCGGCATGTGGTTTCAAGATCTGTTCAATTACGACTTCCGCCGCACCGAGCAATGTATTATTCCTTACGCGACGCAAGAAGGCGAGATTAGCTTCTGCGCTTACAACACCGGCGTCGGCTGGCGCAATATCATCGAGAAGATGCACATGACGGCGACGCTGACGAAGTGGTACGAAGAGTATGGCCGTCACGAAATCTTTGCCGGCGGCAAAGCCGTGCAACTCAACAGCACGGCACATTCGTTGATTCTCGATGAGGCGCTCATCACCAACGAAGTGCAGCACGATCTTGACGAGCTAGGCATTGCCAAGAACGCTCGCCAGGAGAAGCAACGCGCCCGCGCCATGAAGTTGACCAACAAGGATAATGAGCACATGGCGAAGTTGTATCGCCAGCACATTCTGAAAGAAGAAACCGGGCCGGAGACGCAGATCGTGCAGTTGAAGCTCAACAAGTCGAAACCGCAAACCGACATCACACCCGCCGGCTTCGGCGATTGATTGAAGTAGATCCGAGCGGCAGCAGAATCGCCCGCCGCCATTGAATCAAGAAAAGCCGCTGAGTCAACTCGGCGGCTTTTCTCATCTCTTCCCTTTCCGTAGCCCCTATTGCCCAACTTTAAAGACGATTATATTGATTCGAATTCATACCTCTATAAGGATAAGGTTGATCTTTACCTTGTAACAGAATATGTACATGGCCAAACTTGGGCTGTGCTATAGACATCAAGAAAAATATTTATCCACGAAGAAACACGAAGGGAGGCAGGAGAATAACTGATTTCAAAGGCTTTCTGGTTCTTCGTGATCCTTCGTGTCCTTCGTGGATAAATTCTTTTTCTTTAACGCTATAGTATCTCAGTATGGACTACAGAGACAGAATCACCATTGAGCCAGACAAGTGCGGCGGCAAGCCTTGCATCAGAGGCATGCGAATCACTGTCTATGATGTGCTCTCGCTTGTCCTATCTCTACTAGACAATCGCTATTAGAAGTGATAGAGCTTACCTGTCAAAAGGGTTTACATATAAGCCATTTCGGGTTGAGCCGTATAAGCAAATCAGGTTGGCTGTAATTATTGCAAGAATGACCAGGCAAAAGGGATGCAATCGTCTTATACGGCGAAAAGAGCGTAAAACAATACGCCCATTCAGCCGCCTAAGTAGTTGTTAGACAGCTACGATGAGGAGATGTTATGCACTGGAAAGTTTACCCGATACTTATATCAACTTTTTTGCTTCTGCTCCCAGCATCAACTAAGGCTCAGTCTAATGCCCCTCTTGATGATGAGACTTTGAGCGAATTAACTGTTCTTACCTACTTAAAAAGCTATCAAATTGAGCCGGGACAGTCCCACACCTTCACATTGCTTAAACCCTCTAAGGTTCCCTTTCCCTCCTGGGAGGAAGCCAGAACACAAGTCATCTGGTCGGTAGAGCCACAGAAGGGCGTGCACATCGATCCCATCAATGGTGAGTTGAGAGTCGATAAATCAACTCCTGGTGGTAGCATCTTTGAGGTTAAAGCCAACGTGGAGAATGGTCGTCGTATCCTATCTTTTCAGGTATATGTATTCACCCGTGAATCTCATCCCTTGGTTAATATATGGAAACAGAAGGCCATCGTCCTGTGCAGTTCAGGAAAGAAAGTAATTCCTGATGAACCCATAAGAGAGCTAATCTTTTGGGCTGATGGGACATTCTCCGTCACCTGGCATCCGTTTGAGACATACAAAGATTACTGGGGCAGCTATAGCTATGATAAGAAGAAAGGTAGGATCAGGTTCAAGGTTGAAGAAGGAGGACATATTCCAGCAGACATAGATGGTGAGGGATACTATGCGATTAGGGGTACAGGAGAGTTGATTCTGAAAGGGATATGGTTAGGCAGTAAAATGGAGGAGACCAAGCCAGACGTTTGCAGTATGATCTTTACGCTATCTGATGGTTTGTAGTTGAGCTTGACTGTTGTCGAAGCCGCTGTCTAACCAGCGGTTGCAGCGGAGGCCGTACCGCGCAGTTCGTGTGGTTTCCCGCGATGCCGTTCACGGCCCCGCTGAACGGCATCATTAGGCAACTAGTCTGAATCTAGACGGGTTTGAAACCAAGAATTAAAAGAAGAAAGGGTCGCTAATGAGCAGCCGAAGTATTCTAGAGAATTTAATAAAAGATCTAAAGAGAATACGGGCCTTCTGCATCCGCAAGAATCTTGAGTATGTTCCCGACATTGGAATGCGGTACGTCGTTGGCAACCACGATGCAATTGCATTCTATTTGAAGCAGGTTTACTCAAAACTAGATCAAAATCAGCGTGCAGAACTGAGCAGGCAACACAAAGAATTGGATTACTCGGCAATTAGTGATGACTTTTATGATATTGCAGCGAATCCCATAAGTGACGCAAAGCAGTATTGGCCTCACCCCTTGGTAAGGGCCTTTGGAGTGGCAAAGGAAGATCATATACACATGGTTATAAGAGTTCTCGAATACGCAAAGTATGGCTCTCTCGATGAATATTCTGATGAGTTGGCTATGAGCCCTATTTCTCAATACGGTTTAGAGAACTATTTTGATCCTGAGCCGCTAGCTGTGGAAGATGTCCAGGCAATTCAATGGGAAATATCTGATATTCTCTACCACGAAAAGAAAAAAGAAACACTTGAGGAGTGTAAAAGTATAGGCGTTGATTTTGAGCAGCACAAGATGACATTTTCCAATAACACGTTCCCAGTAATCGTAGATCTCACCACTGCTGCTCTTATCAACTTGCTAAAGCATAAATTGGATTATGATCTCGCCCTCGTTATAATCGGAGCACCGAAAGCAGCAGGTAAGTACAGCAGGTATATCTCAAATCGTCTCTATGAAGAGTTCCTTAAGCTTCTTGTCGACTTTCGTCAATCCATTGAACATGTAATAACGTTCTTCAGTTTTGAAGAACCCGTGAATCTCACCAGGGGTCAACACCTTGAAATTGGCATGCGGGCAGAGAAGCATCTCGAAGTGCTTAAGGAAAAGTTCGAGTCACTTCGGTCTAAGATTTCAACAGTGCAGCCCAGTCCGAAGGCATACAGCGAAGTATCGCAGTTGATCAAAAGGAATGATGGTTTTCAGCCATCAAAGAAAGAGTATAGCTTTACAATAGGAGAACTCACTATGGGAGATAAATACGACGTGGGACAGGCTGGCGCTGTGGGTCCAGGCTCACATGCGCACGATATGAACTTCAACCAAATATGGAATCAAGTGAAGGGCGATCTTTGCCTTTCACAACTCGTGGAGGAGCTTTCGAGACTAAGAGAAGCTCTATTGGAAGAGGCGAAGAATCCTGAACAGTACACTGAGATTGGTGCAGTCGCCTCCGCAGAAATCGAAGCCAAGAATGGGCAGGGGTCAAAGGTTCTAGAGTACTTATCAAAAACAGGCAAATGGGTGCTAGATGTTGCCACAAAGATAGGTACCACCTTAGCCGCAGCAGCCATTAAAGAATCATTGGGCATCAAGTGAGGCAATCTGCTTTTCCAAAAGCCGTTGCCTAACCAGCGGTTGCAGCGGAGGCCGCAGCACAGTTCTCATCGTTCGGCCAATGCCGTTCGCGGCCCCGCTGAACCGCGTTAGACCGCTGAGTGTGTTACCCTTGACCCCTAGCTCGTTAAGGTATATACATAGGCTAAACGTGTAATTATAGGAGCTGTTATATGGTGTCAAAAGTTCAGAGATGGGGGAATAGCCAGGGTCTACGTCTTCCGAAGCATGTGTTAGAAAGTGCTGATATTTCTGTTGGCGATAACGTCGAAGTTATCTCTCAAGAAGGCCAGATCATCATAAAGAAAGTGTCCAAACGCAAATTTGACTTGGCAGAGATGGTTTCCAGAATGCCGCGTAATTATAAAGTGCATGAAGAGTCATTCGGCAAACCAGTTGGCAAGGAAGAATGGTAAATGGCGAAATGCGTCCCTCAGAAAGGCGATTTCATTGCTCTGTCATTTGATCCACAATCGGGACATGAGCAGAAGGGGCGAAGACCAGCATTGGTTATCAGCAATTACCTGTTCAATAAGCACACGGGGCTGGCGATTGTCTGCCCGATAACGAACACGAATAGGAATATACCCTTTCATTTGGCTGTCCCGGACTCATCAACGCTGACTGGCTTTGTTATGGTGGATCAGGTTAAATCTATTGACTATATGACAAGAACAGCCAAGTTCATTGAGAAAGCGCCCGCTGAACTGATAGAAGATGTACTTGAAGTATTAGACGTTTGCACCAAGTAGCGGTCTAACAATCCGTTGCAGCGGAGTTGTTCTACGTGCGATGCACGCACCATGAGGAATGAAACCTACTAGACAGCCAGCGACGCGGGGAGCAAGATAAGCGGTGACCGAGGCGGTCACGAAGACCGTCG
>Ga0307468_100000052_pt1 | contig 45612 bp, 26 predicted proteins | sample atmdna_FD_203085 | JGI IMG/M metagenome (GOLD analysis project Ga0307468, IMG submission 203085) | Hardwood forest soil microbial communities from Morgan-Monroe State Forest, Indiana, United States - atmos_gases AM2C_05 | ecosystem: Environmental > Terrestrial > Soil > Temperate forest > Bulk...
AGAGACCTTCATAATCAGCTGATTGCTAAGCGAATAAGCGACGTTGCACGCCGGGCCAATATTACCTGTAGAAACAGTGAATATTCAATGAAAACGAGAAATGATGCCACTACTTCGACAATAGTGGTATCTTAACCAATCTTGCTGAAATCGGGTATTAATGGGTATATTTGCGGGTATGTGGCAACTGGAAGCCGAAACCCTGCTTGCGAAAGACAGGCAGGGCTGCGGCGATGCCGCACAGAACCCCTTTGATGCAGCGCTCGCGCGGTCTCCAGACCGAGTCCGGAATAGCCGCCGGTGACGATTGCAATCTTGCCGGACAGGTCGATGCCCTTGATAACGTTGTCGGCAGTGGAAGCGGCGTTGAAGCCGGAAGCGATAGGTTTTTGCAAAGCAGACATTAGTACGGATATAACTGGTGATTCTTTCTCCGGCATCTTCAAGTTGGCGAACGCCCAATCTGTCGTATCGGGCGGCTTCGCTTGGAATCTCAAGAAGCTGATGCGAGCCCTCGTGGACAGACTGCCAACGATTCAATTAAGATCAGCAATCTTACAACCGCTAAACCGCATAGGACGAGCAAATGAACTACAAAGATCTCATGCAGGAACTTAAATCACTTGGCACTGAACAGAACCGCAAAACCTACAAACGTCACGGCGTTCAGGACGAGTTGTATGGCGTCAGCTACGCGCATCTTGGAGCGCTAAAGAAAAAGATAAAAGTCGATCACGAACTGGCACAGCAGCTATGGAAATCCGCTGTCCACGATGCGCGAGTATTGGCCACCATGGTTGCCGATCCGGCACAGGGTTCGTCAGTGGTTGACGACTGGGCAAAGGATCTCAGCAGCTATGTCATCACAGACGCGCTGGCGACATTTGCCGCGCAAACTTCTCCTGATCCGAAAAAGATCGAAAAATGGATGAAGAGCAAAGACGAATGGATCGGGTGTTTCGGCTGGTCATTGTTTGCGCGGCTGGCGCGGACGGACGGGCCATTCTCTGATGCAGCATTGGAGCAATATCTGGACACTATTGAACGCGATATTCACCAGGCCAAAAATCGCGTCAAACATTCGATGAACTCGGCGGTGATTTCTATCGGTGTTCGCAACGAAAAGCTGCAAAAGAAGGCACTGGCCGCAGCCGCCCGCATCGGCAAAGTGGAAGTCGACCATGGTGACACCGACTGCAAAACACCAGACGCCGCTGCATACATCCGCAAAACTGCTGCTCACGCCGCCAAAAAGTAGCACAGATCTCAGACTGCCGCTGAGGACTGCCGCATGACTTTTTCACCTTCGACTATATAGGATATATTTTCACCCATAGGGATGTGATTGAAAGTGAAAGATTCATGGCGGCTTTGACTGACGCGGAAATCCCATCGCCCATCACGCACGAGAAAATTCTTGTTGTCTTCAGCGGGCTGCTCCTCGTCATGCTGCTGGCCGCCCTGGACTCGACCATTGTCGCCACGGCTCTGCCGACCATCGTGGGTGAGTTGGGCGGCCTCGCTCACCTCTCGTGGGTCGTCACCGCATACCTGCTGGCTCAAACGGTCGTCACGCCGCTTTACGGTAAGATGGGCGACATCTACGGGCGCAAGGGCGTGCTCCAGGTCGGCATCATCCTCTTTCTGCTGGGCTCTGCGCTTTGCGGGATGAGCCGGAGCATGACGCAGTTGATTTTGTTTCGCGCCATTCAGGGACTCGGAGGCGGCGGGCTGATGGTGACGACACAGGCGGTCGTCGGAGACATCGTCGCGCCGCGCGAGCGTGGTCGCTATCAAGGCATCTTCGGCGCGGTCTTCGGCGCAGCGAGCATCGCCGGGCCCCTTGTCGGCGGCTACTTCACGACCCATCTCTCATGGCGGTGGATTTTCTACATCAACATTCCGCTCGGCGCGCTCGCGCTCGCCGTGCTCGCCATCACCTTGCCGGCGCGCGCGCGGCGCGTGCGCCATTCGATTGATTACCTCGGAGCAGGGCTGCTCGCCGTCGCGCTCTCCGCAATGATTCTCGCCACTGATCTGGGCGGCACAGAGTACCCCTGGTCATCGCCGCCCATCATCGGGTTAATCGTTGTGGCGGCCATTTCTCTCCTCGCCTTCCTGTTTGCCGAAGGGCGCGCTGACGAACCTGTACTACCATTGCGACTCTTCGGCAACCGAGCCTTCTGGATCACCTCCGCCGTCGGGTTGATCGTCGGCTTCGCTTTGTTCGGCTCAGTTACTTACTTGCCTCTTTTCCTGCAAGTGGTGAAGGGAGCAAGCCCTACCGTGTCGGGGCTTCAGATGCTGCCGCTGATGGGTGGCTCGCTCGTCACCTCTATAATCTCCGGACAACTCATCAGTCGGACGGGTCGCTACAAAGTATTTCCGCTGCTCGGTACGGCTTGTACATCTCTGGGGCTTTTCCTGCTCTCGCGCATGAGTACGGAGACCGGCACCGTAACGGCGTCGCTCATCATGCTCCTGCTTGGTCTCGGTCTCGGCATGGTAATGCAGGTGCTCGTCATCGCTGCGCAGAACGCGGTCGAGTACAGAGACCTCGGCGTAGCGACATCCGGCGCAACGCTTTTCCGCCTCATCGGCGGCTCGCTCGGCACTGCCATCCTGGGCGCAATCTTCGCTGCGCGGCTCACTGCTAATCTCTCGCGCCTGCTACCGCCGGGCGCGGGAGGCGCAAGTCTGGGGGCGGGCCTTAATCCGCAAACGCTTTCGCAACTCCCCGCCGCAGTTCGGGTCGCTTACGCGCAGGCATTTACGGCTTCGCTCAACACGGTGTTTCTCGTTGCAACCGCCATCGCTCTCTTGGGATTCCTGCTCACATGGCTGCTGCCGGAGCGCCCACTGCGCGAGACCCTCGCGGCGGCCACCGAGAGCGATATCGGTGGAGATGTCGGCCAGGCGTTCGCCATGCCTACGGGCACTGACCCGCTCGTGCAGATACAGCGCGGACTCTCCGTGCTGGCCGACCGCGATGAGCGGCGGCGTTACGTCGAGAAAATAATCGCCCGCGCTGGCGTAGATTTAAGTCCGGCGGCGGCATGGCTGCTGGGGCGTTTGGAGAAGAACCCGGAGCTTGACCCGGCGAGCCTGGCGCTCGCTCGCCGAATTGAACCTGACCGTATGAATGCGGCGCTGGCCGATCTCTTAGATCGAAGACTTATCGTTGAAACCAATTCTGAGGACGGAAAAGGGCGGAAGCGCGGCTTAACAGAGGAAGGGTGTCGTGTATTCAACCAACTGGTCGTAGCTCGTCGCGAGCACCTGGCGGAACTCTGGCCGGAGTGGTCGCCGGAAATGCGCGAGGAAGTCGCCGACTTAATTCGCCGCCTGGTGCGCCAACTGGTGCCTGAAGCGAATACTGACGATACTAGAACTTTGGAGTCTTAGACCTTGCCCGGTACTGTCTAAACAGATTGATAAAGAGGGGCATATGAACACTGAAACACTTACCTACGAGGCTGACGGTTTGCACATGATCAGCCATCTCTTTTATGACGAGAGCGGGGCCGAGCCGCGACCCGGCGTGCTGGTCTTTCCGGAAGCATTCGGACTCGGCGAACATGCCAAGTCGCGTGCTGAGCGGTTGCAGGCCGCAGATGGCCCGCTATGACGCGAAAGCCGACGCCCGCTCCTGGGCAGAGATGCGCGCCTTCTTCGACGAGATATTCGGCTCGTCGCAAGCTTAGTTCATTGACAGGAATTGTCCGCCTGGAAGTCCACGCCTGATTACTGAAGTCGCTTTGAAGGCCGAAGCGTTCGTATCGCTGAGGCCGCGCCGCCTTGATACTGAATTGCAAACCAGAGTGAGATGAGGTATGAAGAGCACATGCCCAATCCGATCACAGCGAAGCCTCATCTCACGGCGGCAGAGGCGTACTGAAGCTACCACCCGTTCTTTATGTTTTGCCCGGTGCGAAGTTTTTCATCAGCACAAGATCAAATGTCCAGACGCGGCGTGAAAAAACTAGTTGTTTGCCATCGCGTGACCAGTCAAACTGGAGCTTGCCTTCCGCTTTGAGGTCGGTTAACTGATTCGCCTCGCCGCCGCCCAGCGGCTGCATCCAGATGTTGAAAACGCCATTGCGGGCAGCGACATAGGTCAAAGATTGCCCATCCGGAAACCAGCGAACCGAAGGCAAGGGCTCAAGTCCCTGCGCAATATCAAGAGTTTGGTCAGGCTGCCCGCCTTCAAACGGGATGACCGCAATCTTGTACCTGCCGTTAGGCGACCCATCGCGGTAAAAATAGGCGATGCGCTTGCCATCGGGCGATATAGCCGGAACCTCGGTATTGCTGTCAGTCAATTGCACCGGCTCGCCGCCTTCAATCGGCATCTTCCACAGAGCGTAGAGATGCTGATCGGAAGCGACAGAGTTATAGACTATCCATTTGCCATCAGGCGAACAGTGCGGAAACTTCTCGCCGCTTCCTTGGGTCAACTGAATAGGGCTGCCGCCGTCGCTATTCATCCGCCAGATATTGAAGACACCAGCCCGGTTCGAAGCGAAAACGATATACCGCCCATCCGGCGAAACCGCCTGATGGAGGTTTACGCCCGCATCAGCAGTCAGTTGCCTCTGGTTGCTGCCATCGGCATTCATAATCCAGATATCCAAATTGCCGCTGGCCTGGGATGAGTAAACGATCCTGCCATCAGGGGTGTAGCAGACGCTGTCATAAGCCCCGGTTCCGAAGGTAACCTTCCTGGCCGGGTCGGCCTTCCAGTCGTGCGCAACCCATATATCCGAGAGCAGTTCGGTCTGCACCGCGAGCAATGTCCGGGAGTCTGCCGTCAGGCTGATGCTGAGATACGGCTTCGAGTCGCTGGTTAATCTTCGCGCGGTGCCTCCTGGATAGGAGATGTACCATATCTGGTCCGGGGCCACGTGGCGCTCTCGCGCCGTAATCAAAAGACCACTGCCATCGGCAAGCCATTCGACCCATCGGGTCCACGCCCATTTTTGCTGCGAGACAGACTTCTGAGTCCCGTCTTCTACCCGAACGGCGATGATGCTGTTGCGAATGTCATAGGATTCGCCGCTTCCGGCAGAACATGCGATCACTTTGCCATCAGGCGACCAGGCCGGGATTTTGAAATAGTCGGTCATCGGGCGCGTAGCCAGTTTGCGCGGGTTGTTGCCATCCGCATCTGTAATGATCAGCGCGCTTTCGCCGCTGGAGTTGCGAACAAAGGCCATGCGGCCACCATCGGGAGATAAAGTCATCGCCGAATCAATGTCGTCAAGCAACCTTGTCGCCACTCCCCCCAGCACCGGCATTCGATAAAGCGCCCGCACAGGGCGATGCATTTCCACCCGTACAAAGTGAATATGATTACTATCGAGCGAGAAGGTCAATCCTTTATAGCTCACCTCTGCGGGCGGGACGATTTGTTGAGCAGAGGAAGCGGCAACCTCTCTGAGCCACAGACTCTCGCGTCCGGCTTCGACCACTGAATAGATGATGTGCCTGCCATCGGGCGATATGGCGGCTAGACCGGAAGTGCCGGTGCGCGTCAGCGTGGTTACCTCTATTTCGTTCGGAGCCGTCGCGATCCGGCTAGGTTCGACAATCTTATAAACCCAGATCGCGATGCCTGCCGCTCCGATGATGATCAGCACCATGACCAGCGCGGCAACTTTCCTGTGACGTTTCAGGGAAGCGATAATGGATTCGCCTGCGGGCGGCGCGGGCGGCAATAAAGACTCAACTTCCGATGAAGAATCGGCTTTCTGTGCGGTCGCTGCAACGGGGCTGGCATGGTCGGCGCTGATCGCCATCGAATCCGCTTTATCGTCCGGCTCGTCTTCGTCCTGCTCGACTCGCGGCTCGACGATCAGGCGCGGTTGCCTGCGCCCGTCCCGCGTCAGTTCCACCTCGCCGAACGGCACTTTTTTCACCTCGGCGACGAAGCGATAGCCGAGTCTGGAGATGGTGGCGATGTACTGACTTTCCTGACGACTGTCTCCGAGCGACCGTCTCAAGGCGGAGATATTCTGGTTGAGGTTGTTTTCTTCTACCACCGCATCAGGCCAGACGATTTGCATCAGATCATCCTTCTCGATGGTCTGACCGCTTTGCCGGACGAGCGCAAAGAGCGTGTCGAACGCCTTCGGAGTAAGCGCGATCATCTCGCCATCGCGCAGCAGGCGGCGTTTCACAGGATCGAGTCGAAACGGGCCGAATTCGTAAAAGTGCTTTTCCTGGTTAGACATCGCCTCTTTCAGAAATTCTTTCAGAAAAATTCAACGAATTTCTAAGTACTTTCAAACCGCACCCGAGGTAGTTTTCGCAACGAGCCAGTGACCGACACGGCGGTTTGTAAGCCACATAACTGCGCTCATTGTAACGCAAGATACTTGACCGGAGCAATCCAGCGAGGTCCTGCGATTGCGGGAGGAAAATGGTTGACAAGACGGCGAGACCTTAATGAAAGGAGTCGCCCAGTCGCCGGCGACGATGCCCTGAAAGGTTGGCTTTGAGGAAATTATCGACGAAGCAATAAAGGTCCGTCATTTATCTAAGCTCGAAGTCATGGGAGGCATCCTCCCCGTGAAAGATTTCGTTTTGCAACTCGATCTTATGTCGAGTTTGACCGTAGCTCGCAAAAATTAATAGGGAGATTAAAAAATTGTTTACTAATGAAAAGCAACTTCTCCGAGGCGGCAAGCGGATTAAGCGCAGCCTCATGCTGATGGCGTTTGCCATCGTTGGCCTCGCCAATGTCGTCGCTGCTTCAGCCGACGAAGTCACCGCCCGGAATCAAATCACCATCAACTCTTCTGCCAACCATGGCCAGGCTGCCGTGGACGCGCTCGGCAATTTCCTAGTAGCGAACATTACACTACCGAATCGTGATAAAGATCACAATTTATCGAATACGGATATTAGCGCTCAGTCGTTTTTCTATCCCCTCACTATCCCTCCGGTAATGGTGGAAAAAGGCACGCTGGTCCCGGCTTACTGGCAGATCTTTTATTATCGAGGATTGCCTGAAGAAGCGCCTGACGAAAGGGATGTCTGGTTCATCAGCGCCAGAGCCTTGCCAAAGGGCTTGATGCCCGATAGGAAGGTGATTTCAATGACACCGACAGCCACTGGCATGTTTAACTCCACCCTCAGAATAGACCTGGGCAATTACTTTGCCGAGAGCCGCTACGCAATTGTAGTCAAGGCGGTCGCCGCGACGATGCTCGCTGTCTCAAATAACCCTGCAATTGCCGGTCAGACGATAGGCCTGTCGTGGCTAGGCTTTTGACGGCTCAGACGACCCTCCATCACAGGTTCTATCGCAGCGCCAAACTGGGTTAGTTCGCAGAGCCCAGCGATAGCGACCAGACCGCGCAGACTGTTTCTAAAAACGATATTCAAGAAAGCTGTAGATTTATTAAAACCTGCTTAAAAGGCGCAGCGGTGATTACTGTCCCGCTGCCAGGCGACGCCGAAATGTGATCGCCAAGGAGATCTCCTTCGATGGCAAGCAAATCTAATAGTGCCGCTCAGACTATTTCCACACCGCAAGGCGGTGGAGCGCTTCATGGCATCGGTGAAACATTTTCACCAGACCTCCATACGGGAACCGGCAACTTTACTGTCCCCATCGCTACGCCCCCTGGGCGGAATGGATTCCAACCGCAGCTTAGCCTGATCTACAGCACGGGCAATGGAAATGGGCCGTTCGGCCTGGGGTGGAGCCTCACGATTCCCGGCGTGAGTCGAAAGACCTCAAAAGGAATTCCTCGTTATCAAAGCGCCGCCGGCTCACGACAAGAAGACGATACATTCATATTATCAGGGGCAGAAGACCTCGTCCCAGTTGCCGAATCAGACGGCATCATTCGCTACCGCCCGCGAACGGAAGGGCTTTTCGCCCGGATCGAGCACCATCAGTCGCTAGAGACCGATCATTGGGAGGTTCGAAGCAAGGAGGGCCTGGTCAATGTGTACGGAACGCCGCTCGCCCTGCTTGACGACCCAGCCGCCACTGCCAATCCGGAGAATCGAGCCGAGATTTTCAGTTGGAAACTCACAAAGACGGTCGATCCCTTCGGCAACGCCATTCACTACGAATATGAAAGAGATTCCGGCGACACGTCCGACCATCACTGGGATCAACTCTACCTCAAACGCATCCAGTATGCGGACTACACAGACCGCCGCGACGACGGCACAGAGGTCGAGAAGTTCCTGGTCTCCGTCAGTTTTGTCTATGAAGAACGGCCCGATCCGTTCTCCGATTATCGCGCGGGATTCGAGATTCGCACTCGTCGACGCTGCACCAGCATTGAGATCCGCACCCATGCTGACCGCGACCGCCTAGTGGGCACCTATCGCCTGATCTACCTCGACCAGCGCGGGCTGCCGGCGGAACAACTCCCCCTGAATTCGGCGTCCCTTCTCAGCCAGGTTTTCGTCGAGGGCAGCGACGATGAGCGCCACGAGTCGTTGCCGCCGCTGGAATTCGGCTACACGGCGTTCGCGCCGACCGAGCGACGCTATCAAGCGTTCACCGGCCCGGCAGGGTCGAGACCGCAGCGCTCGCTCGGACACCCGGAGTACGAGTTGATCGATCTGTTCGGCAGCGGGTTGCCAGCCGTGTTGGAGTTCAACGAGCAAGTGCGATACTGGCGCAACCTCGGCAGTGGCCGGTTCGACTTCATGCGTACAATGGACGCAGCGCCTGCGGGTGTGCGGTTGAGCGATCCGGGGATACATCTCCTCGATGCCAACGGCAACGGACGGGCTGACCTGATGGTGGTCGAAGGGCTACGCAACGGGTATTACCCGCTGACTTTCGATGGCCAATGGAAGACGCAGGGCTTCGTGCGCTACCGCAACGCGCCGACCATCAACCTCAACGCCCCGGACGTTCGACTGATGGATCTTGACGGCGACGGGGTCACGGACGCGCTCCGCACTGGCTCGCAATTTGAACTCTACTACAACGATCCCGATGTGGGGTGGTCACAACTCGAAGTGCGCGAGCGTGTTGACAGCGACTCCTTCCCCAACGTCACCTTTGAAGACCCTCGCGTCAGGCTCGCAGACGTGACCGGCGACGGACTCCAGGACATCCTCCTGATCAACAATGGGCGGGTGGAGTACTGGCCCTATCGCGGGTATGGCCGGTGGGGCCGTCGCATCACCATGAGCAACAGCCCTCGGTTTGACGACGCCGAGTTTTTCCCCGGCATCGGTTTCGACCCCAAGCGGCTGTTGCTGGGCGATGTGGATGGCGATGGCGTGGCGGACCTGGTCTACGTTTCGTCCGGACACATCACCGTATGGATTAACCAGGACGGCAACGCCTGGAGCGATCCCCTTGTTATTCACGGCACTCCGCCGGTCACCGACGCGACGGCTGTTCGGCTGGCTGACATGCTGGGCACGGGCACCGACGGCATTCTGTGGAGCTATGATTTCGGCGCTTTTACGGACAGCACCTATAAGTTTCTGGATCTGACTGGCGGGCTTAAACCCTACGTGCTTACTCAAATGGACAACCACATGGGAGCCGTCACCCGAATCTCTTATGCGACCTCGACGCAGTTCTACCTGGAAGATTACGACCGGCCTGAAACGCGGTGGCGAACGCCTCTACCCTTTCCGGTTCAGGTCGTGGCGCGCGTCGAAGTGATCGACCAAATCTCCCAAGGCAAACTCACCACCGAGTATCGCTATCATCACGGGTACTGGGACGGAGCCGAGCGCGAGTTCCGTGGCTTCGGCATGGTGGAACAACTCGACACCGAGACGTTTGCCGACTATCACGCCACCGGCGCGGGCGGGCCGGGGACGCAGTTCGAGCCGGTACTCGAAAAGCACTTCTCGCCGCCGCTCCTGACCAAGACATGGTTCCACCAGGGGCCTGTGGATCAGGAGACCGGAGATTGGCGGGAACTCGACTGGTCTCTGGACTACTGGCCGGGCGATCCTCAAGCCCTGGGGCATACAGACGCCGTGAACACATTCCTGCAAACGCTGGACGACCCGCGTCACAGGCGCGACGCCCTGCGAGCCTTGCGCGGAAGCACGCTTTGCAGTGAACTTTACGCCCTCGATGGTACGGCCCGGCAAGATCGGCCCTATACGGTGACCGAGCACGCATACGGCCTGCGTGAAGAATCCGCGCCCGATGCCGGCGACACACAGCGACGGCGAATATTCTTCCCCCACGCTCTGGCCCAACGCACGACGCAATGGGAGCGCGGCGACGAGCCGATGACCCAATTTGCCTTCATTGATGAGTATGACGCTTATGGGCAGCCGCATCGACAGGTCAGCTTGGCCGTCCCGCGCAACCGCGACTATCGCGCGCCGGCCAGCGCCGGCGCGCCCTACCTGGGCACGCTTGCAGAAACTCACTATGCGCAGCGCGATGATGCTCAGCGATATATGGTAACTCGTGTGTCCGGGAGTGCGAGTTACGAAATCCTGAACGACGGCAGCCGCAGCGTCTACGATCTCTACGGCGAGATTCAGGCAGGCACGGCGTCACGAAAGTTGTTCGGGCAGACCTTCAACTACTATGACGGGGAGGCTTTCGTCGGGCTGCCGTTCGGTCAGCTAGGGGACTTCGGCGCGCTGGTGCGCGCAACGTCGCTGGTACTGACGGAGGACATCCTCCTTGAAGCTTATAGCGATCCGTCCGAGGTTACGATTCCCGACCTTATCCAGCCCGACACGGATAGCAATCCAAATGTGCCGGGCATTCCACCCTATCTGCAACCGGCAGGAGTGACGAGATGGCCGGCGGAATACCCGCAAGAATTCCAGGATAAGACGCCCGCGCTGGCCGGCTATACGTTCGCCGATGGTTCAGACCAACGGGCACGCGGCTACTTCACCCACTCCACGCGCGTCGCCTTCGATTTTCATCAACCAGACTTGCCGCACCGTGGACTGCCCGTGATTGTGCGCGATCCGCTCGGCAACGACACCCCGATTGCCTATGACCGGCCCTATCATTTGCTCCCCAATCAAGTGACGGATGCCGTAGGTCTGACGACGACGGTAGAGTATGACTACCGCGTCTTACAACCTCGAATGACGACGGATGCCAACGGCAACCGCCGGGCTGTGAGCTTCAGCCCGCTGGGATTCGTCACCGCAACCGCCGTGATGGGAAAGGAAGGAGAGCCGGTGGGCGATACGCTGGAAGCCCCCGGCAGTCGCCTCGAATACGATTTCTTCGCCTTCATGAATCGGCGGCAGCCTGTCTTTGTGCGTAGCATCGTTCGCCAGCACCACGTCACGGAGGAGGACGTGTCGCTGGCTGAGCGGGACGAGACCATTCAAACCGTGGAATATTCCGACGGCTTCGGTCGGATGCTGCAAACGCGAACGCAAGCCGAGGATACTTTATTCGGCGACGCCAATTTTGGCGGCGGGGTCATCTCTGCGAACCAATCTGCTATGAGTGGGACGGCCACTCACACGCAGGCCCTTCGCGGCGACGATGGAGGAGATGGCCCAGGCGGCCCAGGCGGTGAGATTGACCCGACAGTGCCCACAGTTGGCCGCACCCGTGCACCGGGCGATCCGCCGAACGTGATCGTCAGCGGCTGGCAGGTGTATGACAACAAGGGCCGCGTCGTCGAAAAGTACGAGCCCTTTTTTGCCGTGGGCCTGGACTATGAATCACCGGGCGACGCGCAGTTCGGACAGAAAGCCACGATGTTCTATGACCCTCGCGGCCAGGTGATCCGCACGCTCAATCCTGATGGCTCGGAGCAGCGGGTAATCTATGGCGTCCCGGCGAATCTCGCTAACCCTGAGCAGTTCGCACCGACGCCCTGGGAAGCCTACACCTACGACGCGAACGATCTCGCGCCGCTGAGCAAGAGGCTGGATGGCACGTCGTTGGAGAATGCCGCGCCGACGGCTCATCACTTCACCCCGTCGAGCGTCGTTATCGACGCGCTCGGACGCACGGTTGAATCCATCGCGCGCAACGGGACGGGCCTCGCCGACGGGTTGCGGACACAATCCGCCTACGACATTCGCGGCAACGTCCTGTCTGTGACCGATCCGCTGAACCGCGTCGCGTTTCGCTATGTCTACGACCTCGCCAACCGCCCTTGGCGCGTTGACAGCATCGATGCCGGACTCCGCCGCATGGTGCTGAACGCGGTCGGCAACGAGACCGAGCGACGCGACAGCAAAGGGGCGCTCATCCTACAGATTCATGATCGCCTACACCGTCCGAGCCGCCTCTGGGCGCGCGACGATACCAGCGCCCCGATCACCCTGCGACAACGGATAGAGTACGGCGATGCCGGAGTCCCTGACCAGACCGCCTCAGACCGTGCGGCGATGCGCGCGAAAAACCTATTGGGCCGACTCCATCGCCATTACGACGAAGCGGGCCTGACGACGGCGGCGGCGGCGGATTTCAAGGGCAATGTGCTCGACAAAACGCGCCGCGTCATCGCCGATGCGCCGATCCTGGCCGTCTTTGACTCGGCCCAGGTGAACGCGTGGCGGGTTTCGCCATTCGTCGTCGACTGGCAGCCGGGGCCGCAGAAAACCCTGGCCGACCGCGAAGGCGAGTTGCTGGAGGCGACTTCGTATCAGACCACTTTAAGCGTCGATGCCCTGAACCGCATCAAGCAAATGAAACTTCCTCAGGACGCGCAAGGCCAGCGCCGCGCGCTGCTGCCGAAATACAACCGCGCCGGCAGGCTGGAACAAATGTGGCTGGATGACACCCTCTACGTGGAGCGCATCGCCTACGACGCGAAGGGCCAACGGGCGCTCATTGCGTATGGGAATGGGGTGATGACCGGTTACGCCTACGACCCCCAGACGTTTCGCCTGAAGCGCCTGCGTAGCATGCATTACACGAAACCTGACGATGTCACCTACCAGCCCAACGGCGCGGTCTTGCAGGACTTCGGCTACGATTACGATTTAGTAGGGAACCTTCTCGGCATCCGCGACCGGACGCCCGGTAGCGGCATCCTTAACAACCCGGAGGCGTTGACCGCAGGGGATGCGGCGCTGGCGCAACTGCTGGTAAGTGGCAACGCGCTCAACCGCCGGTTCGACTACGACCCGATCTATCGGCTGCTCGCGGCCACGGGGCGCGAGTGCGACCGCGCGCCCGTCGGCCCGCCGTGGCCGGGCCAGCCGCGCTGCACCGATCTCACCCGCAGCCAGGGCTACACCGAGCGATATGCCTACGACCTCGCGAGCAACCTGCTGAGCCTGGAACATCGCGGCGGCGGCGGGTTCACGCGCGAATTCATCGTGGATGCGGTCAACAACCGACTGCGCCGCATGGAGGTTGGAGATGACGTTTACGATTACGCCTTCGACGCCAGCGGCAACATGATTTCAGAGACCACTTCGCGCCACTTCGAGTGGAATCACAGCGGCCAGATGAAAGTCTTCCGCACGCAGACTGACGGGGCCGAGCCGTCGGTTCACGCGCACTATCTCTACGATTCAGCCGGGCAGCGAATCAAGAAGCTGGTGCGCAAACAGGGAGGGCAGGTCGAGGTCACTCATTACCTGGACGGCGTGTTCGAGCATCGTCGCTGGGGCGGCATGCAGGCCGGTGAGAATAACCTTGCGCATGTGATGGATGACATGCAGCGCATTGCGCTCGTGCGGCTTGGGCCTGCTCATCCTGATGATCCAGGGCCCGCGACACAATTCCATCTCGGTGATCACCTCGGCAGCAGTAACGTGGTTGTCGATTCAAGCGGGGCGCTGGTCAATCGTGAGGAATTTACGCCTTACGGGGAGACGAGTTTCGGGAGCTTCGCGAAGAAGCGGTATCGGTTTACAGGGAAGGAGCGGGATGAGGAGAGCGGGTTGAATTATCACGGGGCGAGGTATTACGCAGCGTGGTTAGGCAGGTGGGGGAGTTGCGATCCAATCGGCCTCGCGGGCGGGCTGAATCTGTACGGTTACTGTGGCGGGAATTGCATAGGCGTAAATGACCCGACCGGCACGCAAGCTGCCAATAACGATATGACCTGCTCGCTCGTGCCGGCTTCTCGCGACGACCCGTCGAATGTGGACGATCCAATGGCGGATCAGAATATCGATCTGAAAACCACCAGCGCATCTGACGAACTCACACCGTTTGAAGAGGCAATCGGAGACGCACGCAGGGGCGGGAATTCTGGATTCCCTGGTGACCCGAACGGCACGACAATCGGGACTGGCCCGGTGTTTTCAACGGTGGGGAAGACGCTGGACGGCGATGATCTGCGTTCGGCGCGGGCGATTGAATGCACCAATCGTAGCGGCGACACCTCCTATGGTTGGGTGACTCATGATAGCCATGCAAATGTCTTTTGGAGTCGGGAGGGCAAACTCCTGGGTGCGTCCTATGACGGAACCGGTTACTCGATGACGCCCGGTTTCCTGGCAAGCCTTCTCAATCCGGTAGAGCTAGGGGCGGGAGCATTGGCGGGAAAATTGGTCGGTCGCGTCGGGGCAGCCGGGGCGGAGGCGATTGCGGACGGGGGCGCGGCCCTCACGCGAGATGTCGTCTCCTCTGCCGCCAGCCACCTACCTCCTATCCCTCCCCCAACCTGGATCCCTCGAGCACTTCGCGGAGGCGGGCGGCTGTGGGCGTCGAAAGGGCTTACCAGCGGAGGTCTCTTCGCTCGGTTTGTCAATGGTTCCAGACGACCCGGTGAACTGGTTACGATTCTCACCGGTACGCATGGAGACAAGTGGGGCAGGATAGGGTTTGGCGAGTGGTTGGGAGTTGAAGGCCAGGGATTCCTGCGCGAGGACATAAAAGCGATTGCACTTAATGGACATGCGATTGGCGTTCGAGTGCTGGATGTCACAAGGCTCTCAGAAAGAGAGTTACAGATGGTCCTTAGTGGAGGTGGTGACATCTACGCAGCCTGGTGTAACAGCAGCTTATCTCGTGCGATCAATCGCGCATTTAATGCGGTGAACGGGCTTGCGCCGTAACCCACTTAGGTTTCGGGCTGAATGCAGAGATACGAATTCCAGAGTTTGGCAAAAACCAAACGACCTGAATATCACAAGAAAAATAGGAGAAAACATATGGCAGTGATTACCAAAACGATCCAACCGGGTGAGAAGAGCAACGAGGTAACTGACATGCAGAAGGCGCTCATCAGTCTCGGCGTCAACATCGCAAGCGGTGAACTCTTCACCGCCACAACCGCAGGAACTTATGGGCCGACCACTCAAGCGGCAATCGTCGCCCTATACACCCGATTCAACTTTCTGGCCTTTCCGGGGCCAACCTTCGGTGCGGATGCGGGCAGGTTGTTGAACATAGCGGTCGGGGCGGAAGCCGGCAACATCGCGGCGTTGCGAGTTGCCGTGCGCGAATCCTTCGCAGCCATCCAGATGTCGCCGCCTGCCGGTTCAATAGAACTTGGCTGGCTGGCCAGGTACGCCACCATCGCCCGTGATTTCACCACGGCGAGAAAACTCCTCGACATGATCCTCGCCAACTCGCCGGTTATTAATGCGCAGGAAAGAGAGAAAATTGGTTCGGTAGTCAACCTCAGCACGCTACAGCCGCCGACGCCCGAACTGTTGAACCCCGAAAATTACTACACAGTCGTCTATGACTACGTACCGAGGAGCACCATCAACTTCCTGGTGCGAGGGGCTTGAACCAACCCGGTATGGTCTGGTCGAAAGTCAATACAACCATATAACGATGACGCAGAAATCTCCGCCACGCATGGCCGAGATCAATAGAAGGAGAATATTAATGGCACGACGAATAATAGACGATAACGGGCAATATCTGCCGCCGGATTTGCCCTTTCCTGATCATGATAGCCCACCGACTCCGCCGCCCGCTCCCGCTGCGGGAACCTCCCAGCGGCTCGCGGATATTATTGAGGCGAGGTTTCGCTGGTCGCAAGCCCTGGATTTCTGGCAGATTGCCAATCAGGAGGCGGCGGTTCAACATTTTGGCAACGCCGAGGTTGCTTATGAAGAAAGTCAGAAAGCCGTAGTCCGCTACTTCGAAAAATTTTACACCTCATCGCCCCTTCACCTGGCCTTCAATATCGTTCCCGATGCCCCCACCGCGCAGAAAGTCAGCGCCGTGGTCACCGCGCTGTTCGACGCGAAAGATCGCTTGCCGGGGCTATGGCAAAACGTGCGCCGGCGGCGGGAAGCGATTACCCTGGAGGAATTGCAGACACCGGATTGGCAGGGGTTCACTCCCGCCGCCGAAGCCCTCTTGAGACTCCCGGCGCATGAAACTGAAACGGTTGAAGAATCATTCACCCGGCAGCGCTCACTCGATTATTTCGCCCTGATACTGGCGACCGTCTTCATCCCGCTGGCGCGGGCGGAGATGAACCGTATCCGACGAAATTTCGACGCCGCCATCAGCGAGTATGAGAGCCTGCTGACGCCTTATCGCAAGCCGTCCAGCGGGGCCCCGCTCGTCTGGCTCACCTGTGATTTCATCGAGCGGCCCTTCGTCCTTTTGGCGCTCGGCGAGACCCGTATGGATAAGGCGGAGGCGCAGTTCAAGGCGGCGTCTCAGGGCAACGCCGAAGCCGCCGTAGCGACCTATCAAAGCATCCTCGATTCATTCGGGAGCCATGGCGCTTACGTCTCGCGGGTCACCAGCGCCCGGCAAACCTTGCTCGATCAGGCCAATCAACCTGTACAGATCACTTCAAACGGGAACGATCTTGCGCTCCAGGTGCTGGGCAAGGACATCACGGTGCCGGGCATCATGTCCAAGACCAGGGAGTTGCCGGGTCTCTCCCAGACCAAGGCCCCAGCGGAATCCTGGTTGCAATTCCAGGAAAGCGTCAACGGTGAGGTGATTGCGGAGACCAATCCGCGAATCTACGCGCTCCTGTTGAGCACTCAGGCGCGCTTGCTACAGATCGAGCAGGGCTTCAACTATCTCGGCTATAAAGATGATTACGTTCCACCCTGGCGCTTTGCGTTTTTGCTGGAACGGGCCCGGTATTTTTCAGACCATGCTAAGAATGCTCAGCGCGATTATCTGAATTTCCTGAACAATGCAGAGCACGAGGAATTCCAGGAGAAAAGCGCCGGGCAGGCGGTCGAGACCGAGAAGGCCAATGTGCGTATCGAAACGGCGAGGGTTGACCAGGTGCAGGCAGAGGTGGCTGCCGCGAAGGAGAGCTGGTCGCTTGCTCAGCTACAGGAACGCGATGCCGGAGCGCGGTTGAGTAATTATCGAGACCTGGATAGCACCCTTTCGAGCCTGGACGAAGAGTCGCTTCAATTGTCCGCCGCGAAGAGCTTTGCCGGTTTTGTACTCGGAGGCTTGACGGAAAATCCGGCTATGGCGATCAGTAGCTTTCTCGATCTTGGTTTTGGAACGTCACAAGAACAGATCAAGATGCAAGCCGCCGCCGCGCAGCGCGACTATGAAAAGAGCAATTTGGCGCTGGCGAAGGCCGAAGCAGCCAAGGCCGCGCAGGTCGCTGAAAAACAGTACAAAGTTGCCCAGACCGGGTTTACCGTTTCCTGTCTCCAACGCCAGGCTGCCTTGTTGCGCCACGAATTCGCCATCCAGAATCTTCAGTACTTGCGCAACCGGACATTGAATGCCGAACAATGGTTCCGCCTCGCCAACGCGATTCGCGGCGTGGCCGACACTTACCTGCGCTACGCTATCGAGTTGTCATTCCTGTGCGAGCAGGCTTATGAATTCGAGGCCGATAAACGCATCAACGTCATCCGCTTCGACTATGATCAGAGCGAAGTGGGTGCTTTTCTGGCCGCCGATTTTCTGATGAGCGACCTCGACACCATCGAGCAGGACTTCATCGTCAATCAGCGGCAGCGGCAGCAAGAGGTGCGTTATGTGCTCTCGATGGCGCGTGAATTTCCCGCCGCTCTGGAGGAACTGCGCGACACGGGGAAAGTGAATTTCACCCTGCGGCTGGATCAGATAGAGAAACGCTTCCCCGGACTTTATAACGTCCGCGTCGGCATGGTGGACGTGTTACCGGTCGCGTTGATGGATTCCACGCGGTTCAGCCTTGACTTGACCCACATGGGCTGCGGCCAGATGCGCATCAAAGGACAGCCGGACGTACCCGTCGGGGTGCAAAGCGAATCGGTTCTCAACGTGAGTGATTTGCCCGCCGCCGGCTACGATTGGACAAAGACGCCGGAAGCATACTGGCCGGTGAAGATCATGGTCAACGGGCCGGAGACGGCGGTCTTTTCGGGGTTGACCCGTCAGGACGCCGCCGCCGCTTTTCCCGTGGCTTCGTCCGGGCAGCGCAACGCCTTCGAGGGCCGGGGTCTGGCCGGCGGCTGGCAGATTGATATGTCGGCGCGCGAAAATCATGTTGTCCCGAATAGCCTGGCCGACCTGCTGATTACCTTTACGGCGTCGGGTTACCACGATTCCGGTCTGCGCGCAGCCATCGACGCAACCAAGCCCCGAACGAACGCGCTGACCAGTTATCTGTCCGCACAGCAGACCTTCCCGGACGCCTTCTACGATTTTAGCCGCACTGGTCAGATGGTGTGGAGCGTGCCACGGGAGATCTTGGCGCTGAACGGCGATCTGGGCCGCTTGCGCAACATCGGCATGAGTGTCCGACCCGGCGCGCCAAACGTGAATTTTAGCCGGCTCATGACGCGGCTGCGCATGAATCTCCGTGTAGAAGGCAGTGGCGACACTCCCACCGGCGTTACCGTGCTCACGTCGGTCCCGGAAGCCTCGGTTACCCAAACCGCACCCTTGACCGTGGCAGTGAGAGCCGCGATGAATACCGCGACGGAACTCTCGTGGGATTTTGGCGACGGCACGCCGATCCTTCGTAGCGTACGTAACGGCACACAAGTAATAGCTCCCGCCGAGGGTACCCACACATACGCCAAACCCGGTCGTTACCTGATGAAGCTGCGCTGCGTTCGCGATGACCGCCTGACCGAATCTCGTATCAGCATTGTGGTTTCGCGAAATCAAAAATTGGGCGATCCTCTGATCATTTACTTGCCCCGCTTCACTTTCGATGCGACCTCGAAAACGATTTCCATCACGACGGGCGGCGCGGTCCAACAGGCAGGGCGGATGGTCTGGCGGGTGGGCGACGCATCGGCTGAAGGCAACTTCCCAACTTTCACATTGAAACCAGGACTCCATACGTTGGACTTCGCAGCGGTGCGAAAGCTGAATTTCAGGGCCTATGGATCTCAGCGTTATGTTAAGGGACTGGCTCCGCTTCCACTGCAAGGACTCAGCGCCACGACCAACCGTACCTTCGACGCGGATGGTAATGAAACGAACGGCACCGGTACGCCGGCGCTGCCCGCCCGCAATGAACTGGCCAAGCGGCTATTCGACAGCGGCGCGATTTCGCCGGAAGACAATTGGACCTTTGAGCTACTCCCCGAGGAAATCCTGGGTCTCCCGGTCGGAACCGCGATCAACGGGGAAGCGCTTGACCTTAGCGACATTGAGGATGTCATACTGTCGATGGAGTATGACGTTACTCCTGGTGCCTAGCGGAATGTGAGGAGGAACGTGGGCCCGACGACAGTGTTCCGGGAGCAGGAAAGGGGACGGCCAATTCCAGCTTGAACAAGGCGGAGTTGGCCGTTGACATCCGTCGAGTAGCGGAATAGGGTGACGCCTTCGAACTGATTGCGCCGGCGGTAATAGGTTGGCTCGCTGACTTCGATCTGCTTACAAACTTGTTCGACGGTCGTGCCCTTGGCGAGTTCGACAAGGGATCGGTTATCCAAAGGAGAAATTAGGTCAATCGTGGCTATTCTTACATCTCCCTCCTATAACTTAGAGATTATTTAGTAATGAAAATCTCTCTTGACATTCTGAAATGATTCGAATATATTGTGGCGTGTTCTAGTCAGCATTAATTCTCTGTGTTACTTCAAGGCATTATATTTCTTCGTTTGAATTTATTAATAAGGATCTTTAGTCCCAATACCCTCTTACACTTTCAGTGCATAAGGGGGTAGTTCATGCCAGTTTCTTCAAATTGGCGATCACTTGAGCTAGTACAGCTACCTCTCCCCCATAGCTTCGTTCGGTCTTTGGGCTCTAACTAGAGGCTTGGGGGTAACTTCTGGCCTTCTGCTCAAGTACACATTTGAGCAGATAATTCCTTTGGGAGGAAACATTACTATGAGAGTTCACTTTGAAGGAAATACGGATCGTCTGAGAACAATGGGAGAACAGGTGATGGCTAACCCTGGAATCTTAGATGACCTGGTCAATAATCCGAAGTCGTTTATGGGTCAGTTCGGACTTGATATAGACGACGAGACGGCGAGGGCCATCCAACTGCAAACTCAGCGTGAAAAGCGGCCCTCTCTTCCCGCAGGGTCTGTTCACGTTGATCTCTAAAGACGGAGACTTAAATCCAACGCTTAACTCTCTCGATGTGACCTGACCCTATTGCTCCTATTTCAGGAGTCCTGAGTCGGAGCGCAAGAGTGAGAAGAATCGCGCGAAAGCTTCAATCCGTAGCGGTATTTGAATGGATTGAAGATAGAACTTCAGGAGGTGAGCGATGAAAATTCATTTTGAAGGAGATGCCGAATCTCTAAAGAAAGCGGGAGAGAAACTGAAGGCTAATCCGAATGCATTAGATGATTTAGCCAATGACCCGCAGGGGTTTCTTCGAAATCTTGGTCTGGAAGTAGACGACGAAACTGCAAAGACTATTCAGTCTCGTGCACAACGGGCCAAAACTTCATCCGCCCAAGCATCTGCCGTCCACGTTGACGTCTAGATCTCTAGATTCGAAGGTCTTTACTGAGCAAAGGTTCTGAGTGTAACTGCACCCAGAACCTTTGCTCAGGTTTTCCTCAGTTAAGTTTTGCACATCTGCAACCTGTCTTGTATGGGTTAACGGCGAGAGAAACTTGGCAGAAGGATTATATGCAACCTGAACTTCATAATTCTTCAAAGAAGAATCATACTTCCCCCCAAGAAATCGTCATCAATTTAACCCTTCGATGCCCTTTAAAATGTGCCCATTGTTGCTTTAGCTCAGATATGTTCCAAGGGGGCCACCTGGATCTGGCAAGCGTTCTGCGAGTCATCGAAGAGGCAGCAGCAGTTCCGACTATAGAAAGAATAAACTTTGTTGGGGGCGATCCTTTCTTACATCAAGACATCATGGAAGAAGCGTTTCACCATGCATCGAGCAAGGGGTTGCAGTGTTCTGCCACCACAAGCGCCTATTGGGCAACTTCAGCCGATAAGGCGTTGAAGATATTGAGCCCGCTTGTTAAATCGGGGCTTAGCCGGATAATTCTATCCTACGACGATCCTCACGCGGAGTTCGTTGCTGAACACAAAATTGTAAATGCTTTTCAGGCGGCGCGAGCCTTGAATATCGAGACTTATATAGCTATCGCTATCGAGCCGGGGGCCATAATCAACCGTGAATATATGGAGCGATTGCTTGGCATTCCGCCTGAAGGAATTGAGTTTGTCAAAGTCTATGAAACTGCCATTAACAGCACTGGCCGCGCATTAGAGGAAGCGACAAAAGAGCAAATTGAATCCAGACGCACGAATGATCTGGCATATCGAGGCCCCTGCCTTTCAATATTGCGTCAGATATCAATCCACTCTGACGGCAAGCTTGTTCCCTGCTGCGGTGTTTTACCCGTTCGAGAGGGATTACAGATGGGGGATATCTTTAATGATAGCCTGGAAACCTCGTTGAGCCAGGCTTACGACAACCCGGTTTTCAAATGGATTGCGTTCGAAGGGCCCGTCGCCATTTTGCGCCAGATCACTGCCTCAACGGACCATCCACTGAGAGACGAAGATTTCGACGGTATTTGTAATGCTTGTGATGTGCTGTTCTCAAATCCAAAATATATGCAATTGCTAAGAGATGCTCTACCAGCTAAAGAGCCTTCGCTTCATTTACAGGAAGAACTCTACAAATCGCTTGGTTTATTTCAACCCCCTGCGACCGCTTCCGACAAAGCTCCTCGGAATTCGCGTGAACTGCCAATTCTGATGGCGAACTCTTTTACCGACGGAGTGAAAGTATGAACCCATCAGTCATCCTGGTATGTGCACCCTTCTTGTCGGTTGTGAGACCTGCTCTTGGTGTGAGCAACATTAAAGCAGCTTTAGAGAGGTCAGGCGTTCAAACATCAATCGAATACTTGAATATCCAATTCGCGAACCGCATCGGTGTCGATGCGCACGAAGACATAGCAGAGAAGTCATCGCCAGTATTGATGATAGGCGAATGGATATTCTCCGAATCGATAAGCCGGCAAGATGACCAATCGCAAGAAGCATACTTCAGATACCTGAGCCAGTTTTATTCCGAAGACCAACTCGTAAAGATACGGTCGTTACGTGAATCAGCCAAAGAATTCGTCGATTGCGAAGCTGGCAGGCTGGTCGCCCTGCGTCCAGCGATCATAGGGTTTTCGTCGATATTCCAACAAAACTGCGCCTCACTGGCACTCGCCGCCCGTGTGCGGGAGCTTAATCCTGACATTGCCATTTGTTTCGGCGGAGCTAATTGTGAAGGGCCGATGGGCCGGGCTCTGATAGAAACCTTTCCTCAAATAGATTACGTTTTTTCGGGAGAAGCCGAATATACCTTTCCCGAATTCGTCCAGCGGTTTCTGGCCGGAACTTCTCCCTTCACGTCATCTTCATCTGTGTATTCCCGATTCAAAAAAGATTCGCCGCCAATGATCGGGCTGACTGGCCTGGGCACCGCGCCGGAGTCGAGAACTACAGTGGAAATGGATGAGCTGCCTACGCCGGACTTTTCAGATTATTTCCGGACGATAGAAACGATCAGCTTTCGTGACCGGGTAGTGCCGGGTCTGTTGTTTGAAACTTCACGCGGCTGCTGGTGGGGTGCCAAGACGCATTGTCGATTTTGCGGGCTCAATGGATCTTCGATGACGTATCGGACTAAATCGCCAGGCCGTGTGCTAAAGGAGTTGGAAGAACTTTACAGCACCTGGTCGGTGCCGCGTTTCGAGGCGGTAGATAACATAATGGATATGAAACACGTTGAGACCATTTTTGGCGTGCTGGGCCAGCAGCAGGCCGATTACCGGTTCTTTTACGAAACTAAATCCAATATGAACTCGGAGCAACTCAGTCGAATCGCTCAGGGTGGCGTGACATGGATTCAGCCGGGCATTGAGAGTCTACACGACGAAATCCTGCAACTCATGGGGAAGGGAGTGACTGGCCTTCAGAACATCCGTCTGTTGCGAAACTGTGTGGAGGTTGGCATCCAACCACTGTGGAATATGTTGCATGGATTTCCAGGTGAAAGGCCAGATCAGTATAAATGGATGGCCGACGTTATCCCTTTGCTTGAGCATCTGGATCCGCCAAACGGATTATCGCAAATCCGGCTTGACCGATTCAGCCCATATTTTGAGCGCGCCGAAGAGCTTGGTTTTACAAATGTTCGACCCATCTTCGCTTATGAAGCCGTCTATGGTCTAGCGCCCGACACCTTATCTGCCATGGCTTATTTTTTCGATGGGGATTCGAAGTTCAGTTACGATGAAGATTATATCGCGGCGCTTCGATTAGCCATTTACGATTGGCGTCAACGAGTCTTTGAGCAAGAGGAGCCGCCCATGCTCTCGATGCTAAAGATCGGCTTGATTATTGTAGTGAAAGATACACGATCCTGCGCCGTAGAGAAATGGCGATGCTTGAGTACGGAACAGGTAATGGTGCTTAACGCTTTCCGGGACCCCAAAAAGATCGAGGCGGCGCTCGGTCGGTTGAAGGAGGATCAGCCTGAGCCGGTTGATTTTTTAGCAATCTTCGATCAGATGGTAAGCTGGAATTATATCCTCGTAGACAGAGACCGCGCCTTGTGCCTGGTGACGGAAACAATTGATGAGATTCACGGGCCACAAAGCCGGGCGGAATATCCGGGCGGCTGGCTCGACGAGTCAGATCAAGCCGCCAGAATCAGTTTTATTGGGGCAAGTAATAAAAAGAATAATGGCTTGTTTAACCCATGGCCATTAGAGTCAGGAGGGAATGCATGAGCGTTGAGGTGAGGCCGCTAGGGGTAAAGTGCAATATACAGTGCCAGTACTGCTACCAGAATCCCCAAAGGGATGCTGGCAATGTTCTCCACGCTTATAATCTCTCAAAGATAAAAGACGCCATCGCTGCTGAGGCCCAGCCTTTTACCCTTTTCGGAGGAGAGCCGCTACTTATTCCGGAACGGGATCTGGAGGACATCTGGCGATGGGGTTTCAGAAAATATGGTGCGAACCGAATCCAAACGAATGGCACCTTAATCAACGAGAATCATATTCGCATGTTCAGAGAGTATAACGTACACGTTGGCATCTCGGTTGACGGGCCGGGAGAGTTGAATGATGTCCGTTGGGCAGGAAGCTTAGAGCAAACCAGAATGGCGTCCGCCAAAACGCAAGCTGCTATAGAACGCCTGTGCAAGGAGAGGATGACCCCGACACTTATAATTACTTTGCACCGGTCTAATGCAACACCTGACAAGCTGCCAGCCCTGCAAGACTGGTTGCTGCGCCTTGAGCAATTAGGTATCGTCAGGGCACGGCTGCACATCCTCGAAGTTGATAACGATGCTATTCGCGCTAAGTATTCTCTTAACGACAAGGAAAACCTTGAATGCATGTTAAGTTTTCTCAAGTTTGAAAGGGAAGCATTGACAACCCTTCGATTCGACCTGTTTCAAGAGATGCAAAATCTATTGTGTGGAAATGATAACGAAACCTCATGTGTTTGGAATGCTTGTGACTCATATACCACACGGGCAGTGCGCGGCATAGAAGGCAACGGCCAGCGTAGTAACTGTGGCCGGACGAACAAGGATGGAATTGATTTTGTTAAATCTGACATTGAGGGCTTCGAGCGCTACTTAGCCCTGTACTACACTCCGCAGGAACATGGCGGCTGCAATCAGTGTAGATTCTTTCTCATGTGCAAAGGTCAATGTCCGGGGACGGCTATTGATGGAGATTGGCGAAATCGAACCGAGCATTGTCGTGTTTGGATGGGACTGTACCAACACCTGGAGTCAGAGATGATGAAGCGTGACCTCATACCTATCTCCAGAGATCTGAGACGACCGCAGCTTGAGAAAATCTTTCTGACACATTGGGCTGAAGGGCGAAACTTAACTATTGCCTGCGCAATTGAAGAACTTTCACAAGATCAGGATGGAAGCAGGGCAAAAAACGAACGCACCTACAATATTCAACCAACGTGAGATTCGGAGAATAAGCAAGTTTATCGAAGAGTTGAATCTGATCACACATAAGAACCCGGCTGGAAGGGTCATAATAAAATCGGCTAACGGTTATGGATCGCTTAGGTTTTCAATTACCAAACTTTACCCGCGTAAGCTGGGTAAGCGACACTGCAAGAAGTATATGGGAGCCCAAGCTACAGCGAGTTGCCGAAAGATGGTTGGATATTCAGTGGCTGGCCATTCTGTCCGGTCTCCGGCGGTGCAGCCTCGCCTTGGTGCCGCCCCAATATTTTGCAACGCGTTCTGAGAAATGGTCGGAACTAGATTTAGATGCCCTCCCGGTTGGCATGGAAATATCGGCGTCCAGCAACTTCATCACGAGCCCTATCAACGAAAAGGCAAATCGATTCGCGTTGCAGGTTGTGGTGGGAAGAAAGCAGGATGTTGAAGAGTTCAAAACTTTCTTAGATATGGACGACCAACAGACGATGGGAGCCATGCTTGGCCTTCCATCTTGTTGTATCCGCTTTGATCAGGAAAGGCAGAGGCAGGGCTTTCTCGATACAATCTGGCATATGTCTGTTGCATCTGTGCCGAACTATAGTGGGGGCTCCGAAATAGAAGTTGCAGGGCCAAATGAGACAAACATATTTTGGCAACCGGTCGGCATTTGCGCTGTCCCTCACCTGCCTTGCAGAGTTGATTGCACCTCGACAGTACAGTTGGGAAAAGATCTGATTGATATTGGCAAAAGCGCAGGCTATGTGGATGAGATGAACTGGCTTTCGGAAATACTTTCCTGGCCGGTCGAGTGGTCAGCCCTACACGGGATTGCGGAGGTCAAAACGCCCGTGTTAAAGATCTCTACTCGAACTGATGCTACGGCTCGCAAGTATACGGTCAGGTGGAAAGGAGCTTCATACCCGCCAGAGGGTGGGCAAGGGCTCAAATTCCCCTATCAAATGATGCACACACCCTATCTGACCGCGTCTCGTGGTTTCCAGCGTGGTTTGGATAATCCCGTGAAAATCCTATCACAGCATAAAGATATACATGCATATGACAACGATTTTAGTTCCCATCTAGCAATGGATATTGCTCATGAACCGATTCTTGAACTGGTGGGGAAGGCGCTCACTGACCGCGACAGAAATGTGTTAGACCTTGGGTGTGGCAATGGGGCGCTATTAAAGAAAATCCACGAAGCTCATCCTCAAACTGTATTGTTTGGCATAGACATTGACCCCGCTAAGATTAAGCGGGCGCAGGCGCTCAATTCGCAATTTGCAGACAACTTCATCTCAGGGGATATGTTTGAGAATGATCTGATATGGCCTGAAGAACGTCGCTATGCGGTAGCCCTCGTGATGCCTGGAAGACTGTTGGAAGTTGATGCCGCCCAGGCTGCGAAACTAAAGCTCAAGCTCAAGCAGCACTGTGACCGGATTCTGGTCTATGCATATGAGGACTGGCTGGTGAAATACGGTAATCTGCAAAAGCTGGCGGATAAGGCTGGTATGCGGCTTTCGGACTTTGATGCAACCGTGAAAGTGAGCCTCGCCGTCATCCCGTGACTGATTTCGCTACTGCCTGCTTCACAGTTGATTTTCGATAAGCTGAGGCTAACAGACGGTTCAATTTTATGGTAAACGAGCAAGGAAAAGTGAAATGAGCTTTGATGAGCCGGACATATCCTGGACACGTATAGCCGAGCCACAGGAGGATCAATACGACTCGTTTGTGGCCATTGAACTGGCCCGCAAAAATGGTTACATTAGAGCACCAATTGGCGACGCTCTAACAGCTTTCGATGGTAAAGTTGCTATACGTGATGATATCGCCTTCCTGGAGCCGAATTGTGTACCAGCGCAGCACGACCATCATAATATAGAAAAGGCTTGCGCCCTGATACGCCTCTGGCCAGCGGCCTTCACCCAGATGCAACTTCTGGTCGAATCGATTAGCGTATTTATGGATACCCGATTCGATATGTACGAAAACTCTATTGGATCGATCTCCTGTCACGGGGATAAAGGATTCGGCTGGATTGCCGCGACCGTTAATAGCGCGGAAGGGCTTGCCCAAGCCATGGTCCACGAAATGGCTCACAATAAGTTGCGGGCGCTGGGGGTTGATCTCGAATCTGCGGAAAGAATAATACTGAATCCGCCTGACGAAAAATTTAAAAGCCCAATTAGATATGACTGCCTTCGGCCTATGCCAGCCGTCATTCATGCACAGTACTCATTTATTTACGTTGCTGCATTAGGTATAGAGATCATCAAAGCAACGCAGAACAAGGAGATGAGTTGCCTTATAGCCGAGCGGGCGTTAGCTGCAAAGCTGCCCAAGCTAAAATTTGGTCTCGAAATCATAGAAAAGAATGCAAAGATTGATCATGCTGGAGCCGGGTTCCTGGAAGGGCTTTTTAGATGGCTGGACCGAGTTTTTGACGACGGTTATCACATACTAAACGAATCTCAAATCCTGCCGCAGACCTTTACACATCCTCTCAACTCTGCCTGAACATATATCTATCTCAGGGTTAAACACCTTCTCTCACCTCCTTAGTTGTTACGTCTGATAATCAATCCCCTATAGGTTTTCGACAACCGCTGTTGATTAGTAGCAATTGTCGTTATCAGACGGACGATATACAAAGTGCGATTCGCTGTCGGGGGCTCTAGATCTCGCTCCCGACTGAGTTCGCCGGCATGCGCTTCTACGCTCGGCAAGTGCGGTGGCGGCGACATGGATTAAGGTTGAGAGGTCATACGACCATCTTATTTTTATAAATACCATCACCTATTTTATAGATGAATAGTTACATGATATAGTTTGCGTCTAATGCTTGGAGAGATCGTAGCCGCGTCAAGGATGCCGGCGCTATTCCACAAAGGTTCTGCGCGCAGCCTGTTTTGTAAGGAGGCAGAGAGATGAAAAATGAAGACCTCAGGGTGGGCTGGGAGAAACTTGACCAGACGGCTGACCCTCGCTCCTTCATACGTTTCCTTGATGCCAACGACGCTGACGAGTGGACTCGCGCACATAAGGGTCGCGCCCTCGCGCTACTGGAAGCACAACCGGGATCGCGTTTTTTGGATGTCGGCTGTGGGACGGGTACTGATGTACGAACGCTGGCGCAACAGGTGGGGCCAGAAGGTAAAGTTGTTGGCATCGATCTCAGCACAGTCATGATTACAGAGGCTCAAAAGCGTGCCGAAGGGTCACACGTGCCTATGGAGTTCAAACAGGCGAGTGTCTATGATCTACCCTTTGCCGATGATACCTTCGACGGCTGCTACTCCTTCCTGACCTTTGATATATTAGAGCATCCCCAACCTGCCTTGGCAGAAGTCATCCGTGTAGTGAAGCCAGGCGGAAGGATCGTCAACAGCGGGTGTGATTATGACACGATAATCGTTGACGCCCCTAATCGTGCTTTGACCCGTACGCTACAGCACTTTTACTGCGATAGCCTCTATAACGGTTGGATCGGGCGGCAGTTACGCGGCCTCTATAAAGAAGCGGGATTACAAGAGATCGCCGTGCTGCCTGACACCGCAGTGGTCACCGATTATGCTTTCGTGAAACAAAGAACGCTACAACCGCTCGTCGATAGAGCACTGGCTGTGGGGATCATCTCGGCGGCTGATGCCACCGCGTGGTTACGCTCGCTGTACGAAGCGAGCCAGGCCGGACGGTTCTTTAGTGCCGGGACTACCTTCATCGTTAGCGGGCGAAAATCCTGAGAATCCAAAGTCCTCAGGTGTAGATTTCCCTCTTCAACTTCCCCTTTCCCGCCATCCTACGGACAGCAAATTGGCTGACCGCCTTAATGCGAACGCGCATCGTTTTATGGTGAAGCTTACATAAAATAACGAGGCACGTAACGATTTTTATTGACATACGAATCTCTTCGTAGTAGCATCGCCATTACCATCTAAACGAGGGGGAATCTCATGGTAAAAGAGATATCGCTGCGTCCTACCGATGGGGAATTGGAAATTCTCAACGTGCTATGGGAGCAGGGCCCCAGCACCGTCCGCGAGATTCACGAAAAATTAATCAGGAATAAGCTGACCGGCTACACCACGGTTCTGAAATTACTTCAGATCATGACCGATAAGGGGCTCGTGAAAAGAGATGACACGCGACGCGCGCATATCTACGTCGCAACCCATGCCCAAGAACAGACCCAGCGGCAGTTAGTGAATGACCTTCTGGAAAAAGTGTTCAAGGGTTCGACTGTGAGGTTGGTGATGCAAGCTCTGGCTACTGAAGAGAAGGCTTCGGCTGAAGAGCTTTCACAGATCCAACAATTGCTTGACCAGCATAGGAGAAATGCTCGATGAACGCTTTTGAGGTTTTCCTTACCAAGCCGTTCTTCCAGCACCTCGGATGGACACTCCTTAATTTTGTCTGGCAAGGTGCTCTGATAGCCGCTCTACATGGCGGCCTGATGATTCTATTACGGCGATCTTCGGCCAATGTTCGTTATCTATTCTCTTGCGCTGCTCTGCTCCTGATGGTCTCTTTTCCATTGATAGGTACATTGGGCGAGTCCTCCTTCTATAAGGATTCTACCGCCAATGAGAACTTGCTTAAGCCTGAAGGCACGGTCGCCGAGCCTTTGCAAAGGTCTGAGACTCAATCAAACGTTAATGCAGTATCAATCCGCCCGAACGAGCATCCTGCACCTGAAAATTCTACCGTATCGCTGCCGCACTTCAGGCTCTCAAAAGGCTGGGCGCAGGAGCAACTGACATTCTTTATGCCGTGGCTGGCGGCAATATGGCTGGCAGGCGTATCGTTCCTGTCACTGCGGCTGATCGGTGAAATAATTACCACGCGGCAACTCAAGCAGGCTGAAATATCACCGTTCATTCAGGTGTGGCAGGATAAGCTTCAATCACTTGCCCGTCGGCTGGAAGTGTCGCAGACTGTGCGGCTATATCAGACAGCAAAGGTGGAAGTGCCCACGGTGGTCGGCTGGTTGAAGCCTGTCATACTGATTCCAGTAAGCGCCATCACATGCATGAATCCGCAGCACCTGGAAGCCCTCCTCGCTCATGAATTGGCGCACATCCGAAGGTATGATTTCCTGATCAATCTGGTGCAAATTGTTGCTGAAACCCTGCTTTTCTACCACCCCGCAGTCTGGTATGTTTCCAATCGCATACGGCAGGAGAGAGAATACTGCTGTGATGATTTGGCCGTAACCGCCTGTGGCGATGTACTGCTTTACAGCAATGCGCTTTTTGAACTCGAAAAGCTTCGCTGCGCGACGCCGCAATTTACAGTTGCGGCTAGCGGGGGATCTCTGCTGCGAAGGATTCAACGACTTGTCATAATATCCGATGCTCCGCGAACTCATTTCAGTCCGATGGCTGCTGCGCTGATCGGGGTTCTCATCCTTCTGAGCCTGCTCAATCCCAGACAAACCACGTTCTTAACTGGCCAGGCCCGAAATACTGAATCAGAAGCCGAGCAGGCTGAGACGAAGCGCGTTAAGGTAGACGGCCCGCTCTCATTGAACCCCGCCAAGGCGGCTACCAACCGGGTTGATAATAATGTTGATAATAAGGTGGCGGCACAAGCATCAGGTCAGCCGGAGACCATGCCAGCTGCCGACTCATCGGACGCTCAATCGGGAGAAAATCAGGCGGGCCGGGACGCCGGAGCATCTGAAGAAGATTTGTTGCCAGGGCTTGCCGCAGAAGGCTACACCAATTTATCAACTGATCAAATCAACAAACTCCGAATCAACGGCATCTCTTTGAAATTCATCAGAGAGATGAAGGCGGCGATTAAGAAAGACCTCTCTATTAATGATCTTATCGGCCTCAACAGCCTTGGCATCTCGGCGAATGACGTAAGCGAATTCAAGCGTCTGGGCTACGCTTCTTTGTCCGTGGCTGAGCTTAATTCGATTGCAATCAACGGCATCACCCCGGACTATATTATTGAGTTGACATCGTTGGGATACGATTCTCTTCCCCTTGATCTTCTTTTAGCTTTCAAACAGCAATCGATTACGCCCGGATTCATTCGAGAGATGAAAGACCTGATTGGCAGCAGGATTTCGGCTCAAGAACTGATTCGCCTTAAAGCCGAAGGGATTACGGCTAAGCTCATTAAAGAATTTAAAGCGCTTGGCTATTCTGCTCTCTCGCTGGATCAACTCTTCGCTTTTAGAGCCAACGGAGTTTCTCCAAGCTTTATTAAATCGATACAGCCAGATTATGCAGGACTGCCGGCTGACGAGTTAATTAATCTTCGCAGGCACGGCATCACGCCTGAGTTTATTGCAAAGCTTAACAGTCACGCCACCAATCCTATATCCATAGATCAACTCGTCGTGCTTTGGAATGAAGGCAACAAGATCAATTCGTCAGCCCATTAACGGCATGAATTTGAAATGAATGACAGCCAAAACAGAAGGGTCATGATCATGACATTGACTACCTTTGCCAGCAAGTTCCTACAAAATTCGCCGATCATTCGAAGACAGTTGATCATGGCGTTGCCGGGTATTAGGAGGTCTTCAAGGAGTATGAGAAAGACGCTCAATAGAAAGACGCGGTTGCTGATGTTCATCGGCCTAGCTATGCTGTTGACCTATATGATCCCGCTACGCCAGGCGAGCGCGCAAGGCTCCTATACAGGTCAGTGGCTGCTCGAATCCAAACCTGGCAGCAATCTACTTTACCTCAAATTAAGTTATGGCACAGCCACGGATGGAAACTCAGCCACCTCTTTCAATGTCGCGCTCGAACAATTACAAGGGCTGACGCAAGCCCGATTGACTGCGGCAAAAGCGCCTGTCAAGTTAAAGCTGAGCCGCGATGCCGGAACCTTCGATTGCGCGGGTGAGTTCGGAGAGGCTAAAGGATCGGGAGATTTTACTTACACTGCCAACCCAGGATTTGCCGCAGAGCTTAAAAAACGCGGCTTCGAGGTTCCCACCGCTGATCAGCAATTCTCACTTGCCCTGCACGATGTGGGCCTCACGATGATTGAGCATCTGCAAAAATCGGGATATAAACGCCCGTCAATCAATCAACTCGTCAGCCTCGGCACTCATGGCGTGAATCTGGAATACCTGAAAGGATTGGAAGCGGAAGGCTATAACCTCGAATCGGTTGATCTGGTGATCAGGACACAGGATCACGGAGTCACGCCGGATTATATTAAAAGAGTCAAAGCGCTCGGCTACAGCAACCTGTCGATAGACGAGTTGATCGGAGCGACCGATCATGGAGTCACGCCAGATTTTATCGCCGGCATTAAATCGTCCGGCTATGATCCCATCGCTTTGGATGAGTTGATACGAGCGAAAGATCATGGAATCAGTCGAGACTTTATCAAAGCGATGAAAGCGATTGGCTACAATGACGTGCCGCTGGATGAGTTGATACGAGCGAAAGATCATGGGGTCAGTCCAAACCTCATCAAAGAATACAACCTGTTGGGATACGAAAATCTTTCACTTGATCAATTGATTCGTATGCGCAGCCACGAAGTCACTGCCGCTTTTATCCGCGAAGCCAGGGCTCGCGGTTTCAACAATCTGACAATCGAGCAGTTGATCAACCTGCGAATTAACGGCCCTGAGAAACAACCCCATTAGCACGATGCCTGCCTTATGAGTATAGGCAGTTCCTATTTAATACAAGGCTCGCTTGCACCCTGGTGGATTGCTTTTAATCGTTCGCTGTGTGCTCAGGTAAGGTGTGTGAAGGTTTTCCAACTGAAGACTAAAGAGGGGTAAGCAAATGGAGATACTCGTCAAGGACATTCGCTACGCGCTGAGGAGCATGATCAAGACCCCCTGGGTCACTTTTGTAGCCGTACTTATGATTGCTTTAGGAATAGGGGCTAACACCGCTCTATTCAGCGTCGTCAATGCTATCTTGCTGCGCACGCTGCCACTGGGCGACCCGTCCCGCCTCGTTGTCGTTTGGGAAACCAACCCGAAGATGAATGTCGGTCCGCGAGGAGGAAGCGAAGTCGCCCTCGCTAATCTGCTCGACTGGGAAACCCAGAGTGAGGCTTTCGAGGGGTTCGCCGCGTTCAGGTATAGCAATTACAATCTCACGGATGTCACTGAGCCGCAGCGGCTTCAGGCTGTGCTTATCACCGCCAATTTTCATTCTGTGGTCGGTGTGCAGCCGGCGCTTGGGCGCACCTTTGAGCCAAAAGAACAGGTCTACGGACAACACCGCGTCACGATTTTGAGCTACGCCATGTGGAAGCGAGATTTTGGCAGCGACCCCAATATTTTGCAGAGGCAAATCTCTCTCAACAGCACGCCCTACACCGTCATAGGCGTCATGCCTGAGAACTTCAATCTACAGTTTCCCTCGACCATGCAGGTGGATCTCTGGATCCCCCTGGTCATTTTCCCTGAGAAGAGAGCAGACCGCAGTACGCACTTTCTTTATGTACTGAGTCGCCTAAAACCCGGCGTTTCACTCCAGCGAGCGCAATCCGAGATGGATTCGGTTGCGAGTCGTCTCGCCACTCAATACCCGGATACGAACGCGGATAGAGGAATCAAGTTAGTTTCTTTGCGCGAGTTTTTGGTGGGCGACACAAGGCCGGCAATCCTTGTGCTGATGGGATCAGTTATATTCCTGCTGCTGATTGCCTGCGCTAACGTGGCTAATTTACTGCTGGCAAGGGCGACGGTGATGCAAAAAGAGATCGCCGTGCGCGTGGCAATCGGAGCGACGCGTGGCCACCTCATTCGACAGTTCTTAACCGAAAGCGTGCTGCTGTCGCTTATCGGCGGAGTCTTCGGGTTGCTGCTGGCTTACGGCGCGGTGAAGATCATTGTGGATTTCAGCCCCGCCAATATTCCGCGTATCAAAGAGACGGTCATAGATACATCGGTGCTCGGATTTACATTGCTCATCACCCTCATGACGGGCATGATCTTCGGAATCGCACCGGCCTTCCAGTCATTGAAGATCAATATCAACGAGTTGTTGAAGCAGGAAGGCAGAGGGATCAGCATGTCGTCAATCAGCGGCCAGTTGCGTCAGATGTTGATTGTCCTACAGGTCGCGCTATCGCTCGTCTTACTGATCGCAAGCGGCCTGATGATCAGGAGCCTGACGCATATTTTGAAAGTCGATCCGGGCTTCAACCCAAATAATCTGCTGACCTTGCAAGTCACACCGGCAGGGCCGAAGTACGCCGATGCCAGTCAGGTGTTAAACCTTTACCAGCAACTCATTGAGCGAGTTCGCGCGCTGCCGGGGGTTCAAATAGCCGGGGCTACATCCATGCTTCCCTTGAGTGGGGCTAATCTTACAAACGGCTTCACCATAGAAGGGCGGCCTCTCTACAATAATCAGCAATACGAGGCGGACTATCGGATCATCACACAGGGATACTTCGAGGGGCTTGGAACGCCCATACTCACCGGGCGAGATTTCTCTGACAGCGATCAGGCTAGCGCGACTCCTGTAGTAATCATCAATGAGACGCTGGCCCGGCGATACTTTCCAAACGAAAGCCCTATTGGTAAACGCATCACCATCACCGACGGAAGATCGGATCTGCGTGAAATCGTCGGCGTAATTAAAGATATAAAACACCTCGACCTCAAAGCCGAATCGAGGCCGGAGATTTATGTCGCCTTTACACAGAACCCTTACCTCTTTATGACGCTTGTCATGCGCGGCCATATCAATCCGCAGAACCTCGTGCCCGCCATCCGTCGAGAAGTAGCCGCGCTCGATAAAGACCTGCCCATCTATGACATTAAGAGTATGGATGAAAGGCTAATCATTTCCGTCGCGCCAGAGCGCTTCAACATGATTTTATTAAGCATCATGGGGGGGCTGGCTCTGATTCTGGCAGCGGTTGGTCTTTATGGCCTGATGGCGTATCTGGTTGTGCAACGGACTCAGGAAATTGGCATTCGTATGGCTCTGGGCGCTCTGCCTGGCAGCATCATCAAGCTGGTGGTGGGACAGGGGCTAAGGCTCACGCTGGTGGGGCTGGGGCTGGGATTGATCGGGGCGCTCATTCTGACCAAATTTATGGCCAGCCTGCTTTATGGCGTCGGCGTTTATGACCCGGTCACGTTTTTGGTTCTGTCGCTGCTACTGGCGGCGACTGCCCTGATTGCTTGTTACGTGCCGGCTCGCAGGGCGGCCAGGATTGACCCAATAGTGGCGCTTCGCGGAGAGTAGAGGTTAACCGTTCCTTGGCTGAAATAATCTTTCGGCTGGAGGTATAGGGTAGAGAGAGGCTGCGGAGCGGTCGTGCGGCTTGTCAATCTAACTGATCTTGTATTTGGGCTAAGATCGGAACCCAGTAGCGTTCAACCACTGCGTTAAGATCATACTCAAGAACGGAGCGGCGTGCGGTTTCGCGCAACCTTCTGGATTCTTCAAGGTCGTTGCTGGACTGATAGGCTTGTTCGATTCTATCGGCAATCGCATCTACATGCGGTAGCCGCCAGGTGCTATCTATCGGGAGTTGCCAGCGGTCGCTCTCATCTTTCGTCACTTTCCAACCGGAAAAGCAAAGCTCGCTCATCGCTGACCAATCGCCAACGATAACCGGGGTGCCGCAAGCCTGGGCTTCGACTATCGGCAATCCGAATCCTTCGCCCATCGTGACCGACAGCAGCGCATTGCTGGCATTGTAAATCAGAGCCATTTCGCTATCAGGAATTCCCAGCAGGTCAGAGTAGAGATCACAAAAAAATACATTCTCGCCAGGTTCCAGGCCAAACTCTACGCAGACCGCTTCCAGGTCGAGGCCGTCTGCGGCGGTTTTCTGCGTTTGCAGGTAGAGCATCGAATCAGGGTGTTTATCGTGGAATCTGGCAAAGCCTTCGATGTTTTGCGGGAAGGCTTTGCGATAACCGCAGTTGGCCGCAACCATAGAAACAATGAACGCCTGCTGCGGCCATCCTAACTTTTTGCGCGCGTCCGCTCGTTCAATTGGCTGAAAGATACTCAGGTCTATGCCGTGTGGTGTATATCGCAGTTCAAAGCCGGCTTCGCGGGCTACCTTTTCGCCAAACCGTGACATGACCATCGGCAGGAACGAACTGCTGACGTTGTTCGCGTATACGGATGGAAAAGGCTCGGAATCTACTGGAAACCACAAAGACCATCTTAACTTCGGGAACTTTCTTTTTAATGATGGCCCATCAATTATGGCTTGTCCGTCATGCAGGCTGAATAGAACGTCGGCGTGCCAGTGCTGATAATGCAAGCCGACTATGGAATTAATATCACCATGATTCATGGGCATGGGATAAACAGGGATTCCGCGCCATTCCAGTATGCCGCAAACCAGACCTGAGTAGGCCGCTATGGCAATGTCGGTTCCGGCCTCTTTTAGCTTCTGGGTCAATAAAGCGGTCTGATTACTGTAACCGCCGAAAGCCCAGGGCTCTCTCGATAGCCACAGAATTCTCACGACTCGTCCGCCTCAGGTTTTTTTTTACAGGCGCAAGAATCGCCAGGTCGCCGTCACCCGGAGTGGAATCCCCTATTCGGGCTGCTTGGCTTTAGGTTGCTTTTCGGCCATAGAGGTTGTGGCAGGCGACATCATCTTTTCCACTTCAGCCGGATCAGACGGGAGGCGGCGGCTCAGTTTCACAAGGCCATCGCCTGTAACCAGATAATTGTCCTCTATCCTGACGCCTATCTTCTCGAATTGGATATATATTCCCGGCTCAATAGTGAACACAGCGCCTACAGGTATGGGTTTGGAGTAGTCGCCAACATCATGCACTTCCATGCCGAGCCAATGGCCCACGCCATGCAAGAAATATTTATCGAGCGGGTTTCCTTCTTTATCGCGCAGTGGACTAGCCTTCATAAACTCCACCGCCGCCATTTGTAATTGCCCGATGGTCGTCTGGTTCGGGACAAAAGCTTTTTCGACTGCCCGTTGCGTGTCAAGCACGAGTTGGTAAATCTCGCGCTGTCGCGGCGTGAATTTCCCAGAAGCCGGGAAGGTACGGCTGAGGTCGCCTGTGTAGTATTTATTCTCGGCCCCTATATCGACGACTACCAGATCGCCCGCCTCGATCTTTTTCTTATTGCGATTGTAATGAATAACCGTAGAGTTGAAGCCAGAGCCGATGATAGAGGCGAACGAAGTCCTCTCAGCGCCATGGCGCATGAAGGTGGCTTCGATTTCGGCCTGCACCTCATATTCATATACGCCCGGTTTGATGGTCGTTGAGGCGGCGCGCATGCCTTCTGCCGTTATGTCGACGGCCTTTTGAATCAGTTCAACCTCTGAAGCTGACTTGATCTTTCGCAACTCATTAAGCTCAGGCGAAAGATTAAAAAGCGGCACATAGGCAGTCGTTCGCAAGATGACATCCATAAACTCTCTCTCCCTGGTCGTCATCGCCGTCACCGCCGCTTGCAGATTCACATAGATTTTTGGTTGGAACTGCTGGCCCGGCAGCCGCCCTTTGAAGGGTGGAGTTGTGAGGATTTGAAAAAGCCGGCTATAAAAATTCTCAGAAGGGGCAACTTCATCAACCCCATATGCCTGCCGCCCCTCGTCTCCGGGGCCAATTTGCGGCCCCGTCCACATCTCTTGAGAAGGGTCGCGCGATGGGACGAAAAGAATCTCTTGACCTGGCTTGCCTGGGATCAATCCTTCAGGGACAAGAATCAAGAACGCATTCGGTGCCTCAACCCCTGTCAGATACATGAGATTATTTTTTTGTCTGAAAGTCTCGATGTCGGTCTCATCTTCCATGCGCGCGCCCAGCACAACGATCAGTCCATCCTTGACTCGCTGCATCAGGCTTTGTCTTCTCGCTTTGTACTCCGATTTAGCCGATTCTTTTAGCGCTTCCGGGTTCGGCTCTCGGCGCGCGTTTGCGGAAGTAGCCGGCGGGACGAGAAAGCAAGCCGTCAATGACAGGATGACGGTTGATAAAGCTAACACAAGACGTGCTCCCCCGATCTGTGATTGATTGGCTCTGGTGATCATTTTATTCATCTCCTACACGGTTGGGTGATTTTTATCTTCAAAGATCAAACTCATGCACGACAGTCCGGCCTCGGCTTTTTCCAACTCCGAAATATCGACCGTTATAACATTAAACCCTCGTTCTCGAAGCGCAGCCGAAGTCTTCGGGAAAGAGCGAGAAACGATATTGGAGCCGTTTATCCTGATTGTATTTGCAGACCAGGGCTCACCCATCGCAGAGACATCCATCAAGCTGAAGCCCTCAAACGGGGAGAGGTCAACCCAGTTCTTATTCGCAAGAACTGTGTTTTCGCCAATGTATGACAACGCGGTTGACAAGTGCAGGCATGCTTTGACCTCGACGGGCCTCACCTGATAATCGAAAGGACGGAGAATCTCGCGTAATTGATTGACGCCCTCAAGATTCGTTCTCGTAGAAAGCCCGACGAAAAGCGTGCGACCGACACGAATCACATCTCCGCCCTCCAGTGTGGCCGGTGGCCTCAGAAACTTGAGCGGGCGGTAGCGCGAAAAAGCAGGTAGCAATTCCTGTATCTCCGACTGCCTCCTGGCCGATCCCATGATTGGCACGACGGCAAGCTCATCGACCACCACCGCCGTATCTTCGACGAATACCGCATCAGGCAACACTTTATCAATCGTCAGTTGAACGACATGCAGATTCAGATGCGCGAGGCATTCTTTATAGGCTTGATGCTGTTGAACAGCCTTTCTAACATCAATGGGTTGCCGTTGCAGGTAAGTCAATTGACAATCCACAATGCTCGGATCAGGCTCTCGTGTAATTGCTATCCGCATAGCCTTGTGTCTCCTGTGGTCTTATTTGTGGTTCGATCAATCAAATCAGCATGGACGCTTTAGATTCTTTTTCAGCGGGAGTGAGGCGCTTTTCGCTTTCTATCTTTCCATAATCCAGCTTGATGATGCGGTCGGCCAATTGATAGTACTTGTCATCATGAGTGATGGCGAGCACCGCTTTGCCTCGGGCCTTCAGCCCCGGCAGCAGGTGGAGGTAGAAGACCTCTTTGAAAAGCGGGTCTTGATCTGCCGCCCATTCATCAAACACATAAAAAGGGCGGTCTTCAAGATAGGCGGTCAATAAAGCAAGCCGCTTCCGCTGGCCTCTTGATAAGTTGGTAGTTGAAAGAACGCCATTTTCGATGTGCACTTTCTCATCAAGCTGTAGCTGCGTCAAATACTCGCGTATCTTCGGTTCGATCTCCGGGTTGTATAGTCCCAATAACCTCTCAAATACAAAAAAATCTGAAAAGACGACAGCAAAATTCTGCCGGTATGATTCGAGCCGTTCATCGGTGATGGGCTGAAAATCCAGTTGTATCCTGCCGCCCTCAGGCTCGTACAATCCCGTCAACAACTTTGCAAATGTTGTTTTGCCGCTGCCGTTGCCACCCACCAGAAAGACCAGTTCAGCGGGATAGAAAGTCAGATTGATCGGCCCAAGCATAAAGCTCTGAGTCCCCGCCTCGTTGTAATAGGTGTGCGTAACATCGATTAATTGCAGAGAGTCCCAGGAAGGGTTGGCGGGCGCGGGGCGCACATGGCTTCCGTCAGGCTGGGATGCTGAGAGCAACATCCCTAATTCGTTGACTTTTTCTACCGCAATATTGGCGCGGCCCAGGTTTGGCAGCATATTCAAAATAATTTGTAGCGGCGTCATGATGTATAGCAGCACAAGCGTGTAACCGGTGAGGGTCTGGGGAAGCGTATGCTTGATAGATGGGAGCACAAATAAAATCAGCCCGATGAGAACGAATATCAAGACCTGTCCCCAGCTATTTGCGGCGGAGTATATCGTATCGCCCTTGATGCTGTTTTGTTTTAGAGACGTAACCGTGTTTAGAAGCTCGTCGGTCAGGAAGGCTTCGCGCCGCGCGCTATGCAGCTTCAACTCTTTGATCCCTTCGGTCAATGCGCGGAAATGTTTGAATAAGGCGTTGGCGTGCTCGCGCGAATGTTTGATATAGCCAAGCGCTTTCAACACAGGAAGCTGATAGCTCAGCACGCCAATCGCCATGAAAGTAAGCAGAATTAACAAGACGAGAGGAGAAAGCCAGGCCATGTAAATCAACGAGGCGATCACCACAGCGATGTTAATGCACAAAACGGGAATGGCAATCAGCGCGCCGGTTATCGAAGGTATATCGTCCGTGAGCGTCGCCAGCAGGCGATGCGTGCCCAGTTCTTCGAGCCGCTTCAACGGGGCAAACAGAATTCGACGGCTTAACTGCATACGGAGGTTTGACACCGTATTTGCCGTAAGACGGGTCAACAGAGATTCGGAAATAAACCTGGAGGTCGGCAGCAATAAGCACATCCCAACGAATCCCCAAATGAGCGCCGACGTGGGTCTGGCTAAATTAGTCAATACGGAACTGATCAAGGCAAGCAGCAGCGCGTTGCTGATTCCGCTTACAGCGCCGGTTATGACGATGAGCGCAAGGATGCCGCGAGATTGGCGGTTCTCCCGCGTATAGGTCAATAAGAAGCGAATCAGTTTCATCGATAATTCCTTCCCCCTTGCACTGAGTAATGATTCATACAGATGACAACGTGGCGCAGGTCAACTGATACAACCGACAGCGCCTATCCGATTTTGTTTGCAGAGGCGAAGCGCGCTTTACAGCAGCAGGGCATCATCCGATAGGGAGGCAACAGGATTCACATTGCGAGCAGATAAAAATTCCGGTCTCCGTTCCTTGTCGCTGACAGGAATGGGAATGTTATCGACGCTGTTGAGCGTTATAATTACCACCACTCTGTCGAATGGAGACATGTTGTTAGGCGAGCCATGAATCATATTCCCATGAAAGAAAAGCACCGACCCCGGCGGGCCTTTTGGCGCAGTAATTCCATGTATCGAGATAAGCTCTGCAACCGTCTCCTTGTCGAGAGAGTATTTCAAATCAGCCGTCAAATTCGATATCCAGTTCTTGCGTATCTTGTAGTCGGGAGGGCCATTCTCCTTTGATGTATCGAGATCGCGGGCATCGACGTTAATGACGCCATTCTTATGTGAGCCGGGGATCAAAAAAACCGGGCCGTTGTATTCGTTGACTTCATCCAGATAGACGGCAACGCTCGTCACACGCGGCGCGGGCATTCCGTCCTCCTTGCGCCAGAACACATAATCCTGGTGCCACTCCCACACATCGCCGCCGAATGCCGCCTTGGCATTGATCTTGAACTGGTAGACATACACCTGACTGCCCAGGATCTGTTCGGCAGGTTCAATAATTCTTGGGTGTCTACTCAGCCGCCCGAAGACTTCGTTACTGGTGTGCGAACCATATACTGAGCGCACGATGTTGCCGTTCTTTTCGACGACTCTCCTGGGACTATCTTCAGCAAATATGGCGGGGAGTTGGGATTTCATGATTTCGATTTCCCGCAGGGCGAAATATTCCGGCAGGAAAACGAAGCCGCCCTCCTCATAGTTCTTCAACTGTTCTTCCGTCAATAACATCTCAATCACCTCCTTCTGATGGAACCACCTCATCATGACCTGACAGCTTCAGAGTCACTTCTTCATCCGACAAGCTCATGATCTGAATGTAGGTCTGAGCAATCTCTTCAACGATTGCTGATGATCCAACCTGCTGGCTGATCGTTTGGACAAGGTCGGCGATGACAGGCGTATCAAAGAGGCTACGCAAGGGCAAATCTATCTGAAAAACTTCCCGCACTCTTGAAATAAATTGAGCGGCCAAAAGCGAGTGCCCTCCCAGATCAAAGAAGTTCTCGTTGATGCTCACTCTTTCGATGCGTAAGACCTCGGCCCACATAATCGCCAAGACCTTTTCTGCGGCTGTCCGGGGTTCAATAAATTCCTTCTCGGAATCCACCCCGGATCGGTCAGGATCGGGCAGCGCCTTCCGGTCAATTTTACCGTTCGGCGTCAATGGCAGTTCTTCCAACATCACAAACGATGAAGGAACCATGTAATTCGGCAGCTTGCTCTTCAGGTAATTGCGTAGCTCGCTGATCGATGGCTTATTTTCTGCCTCCGCAACGACGTAGGCGATCAACTGCTTGCCTGATGATAGATCGTCGCGCGCCACAACCACGTTTTCCTTGATCGCAGGATACTTGCTCAGTACCGACTCGATCTCTTCGACCTCAACCCGGAACCCTCGTATCTTCACCTGATGATCTCTGCGACCGAGGAACTCGATGTTGCCATCCGGCAGGAATCTTGACAGGTCGCCAGTCAGGTAAAGCCTCTCTCCCGGCTGTTGGCTGAAGGGATTCGGGATGAATCGCTCCGCCGTTATTTCGGCCCGATTCAAGTATCCTTGCGCGAGTCCGTCACCTCCGATGAATAACTCTCCGACTACGCCGACAGGCGAAGGCTGGAATTGCTTGTCCAGCACATATAGCTGTGTATTCGAGATAGGTTTACCTATGGGCGGATGAGTTTCCCATTCTTCAGGATCACGGCTCAGACTGTATGAACTGACCACATGGGTTTCGGACGGGCCATAGTGGTTGTGCAACGTCCAATTCTTCATGCGCTTGAACAGTTCTACTATCGGCTTGGTGATGTGAAGCTGTTCGCCGGTAGTAATAATCTCCTTACTACTGCTGAGGAATTCCTCTGTTTCAAAATTGCCCTCATCCCTGGCGTACTCTTCGGCAAGCTGTTGTAAGACGACTACCGGCAGGATCAACTTTTCTATATTGGCCTTGAAGATGAACCAGCCAAGCTCCTGCGGATCCAGCCGCATTTCTTCCGAAATCAAGAAAAGTGTTCCTCCGGCAATCAGGCAGGCGAATATCTCATGGAAGCTGGCATCAAAGCTCAACGAAGCAAATTGCAAAGTTCTCGCGGTGCTCGAATGGATGGTATAGTGCCAGCAGATTAAATTGACCAGGCACCTGTGGGGTAAGACGATGCCTTTAGGTCTTCCTGTCGAGCCTGAGGTAAAGATTACATAAGTGGGGCTGTCACTCATAAGCGGGACATTCAAATTCTCATCGCCATAAAGCGATATGCTGTTCCAATCTCTATCGAGGCAGACAACCTCAACGGGGGATTCCGGCAGCCGAAGCGCCAGGTGTTCTTGTGTAAGCAGAATTGGCGTCTGGGTATCATCAAGCATGAAAGCGAGCCGCTCTGCCGGGTATTCCGGGTCCAGCGGCACATAAGCGCCGCCGGCTTTGAGCACGCCAAGCACCGCTACTACCATCTCGATGCGGCGACTCAGACAGATGCCGACCCGCACCTCGGCCCCTACCCCTCGACTACGCAGATAATGCCCCAACTGATTGGCGCGCTCGTTGAGCTCTCGGTAGCTCAGGGCTTGCTCGCCACTTTCCACAGCAATTGCATCGGCGCTGATCTCGACCTGGGCTTCGAACAACTCGTGGATGCAGGCTTGTCGGGCGAAGGGCCGAGCCGTCTGATTCCAGGTGATGAGGATCTGCTGGCGTTCGCCTGCCGTCAGCAGCGGCAAGTCGTTGATGTTCTGTTCAGGGTTGGCAACGATGCTTTCCAGCAGCACCTCGAAATGTCCCGCCATCCGCTTGATCGTTTCTTCCTCGAACAAATCCGTGCTGTATTCTATCGCTCCTTCCAACCCTTCTCTCGTCTCTGCCAGTGACAAGGTCAGATCGAATTTCGATGTCTTGATCTCCAGCCCTACTGCGCTGATCTCAACTCCCTCCAGCCGCAGTTCTTCTTCCCTCCGCTTCTGATAAACAAACATCGCCTGAAACAGCGGTGTTCGGCTCTGATCCCTCTCCGGCTGTAGCTCCTCTACCACCTTCTCAAATGGCAAATCCTGATGCACATACGCTCCCAACGCCACTTCTCTCTCTCTTCTCACCGCCTCCCTGAAACTCGCCTCCCCTCCCAGATCCGTCCGCATCACCAAGGTGTTCACAAAAAACCCGATCAGCCCTTCCACCTCCTTCCTCGTGCGATTGGCTATCGGTGTCCCCACCACCATATCCTGCTGGCCGCTCAGCCGCATCAGCATCACCTTGTAGGCCGCCATCATCACCATATACTCGGTCGCCGCTTCCTCCTGACTCAGCTTCTTGATCGCCTGGCTCAACTCCCGCCTCAGCCGCACTCTCTGGATCGCTCCCCGGTAGCTCTGCACTGCCGGCCTGGCTTTGTCCGTCGGCAACTCCAGCACCGGCGGCGCGCCCGCCAGTTGCGCCTTCCAGTAGCCGAGTTGGCGGTCGAGTTCATCGCCTTGTAGCCATTGCCGCTGCCAGGCAGCGAAGTCGGCGTACTGCACGGGGAGTTCGGCAAGCGGCGAGGGTTGATCACGGCGAAAGGCGTCGTAGAGAGCGACGACTTCTTTGACCAGGACTCCCATTGACCAGGCATCCGAGATGATGTGATGCATTGACACGATGACTATGTGATCTTCTTCTCCAATCCTTAAGACCTTCATCCTCAACAGGGGGTCTGTTGTCAGATCAAATTCCTGCTCGCTCTCGTGTGCCGCTGCTTGTAAACTCCTTGCATCGTGTTCCTGCGAGGGCGAGTCGGTAAGATCGATTATGGCTATTTTGAAAGGTTCGGCTGGCCTTATGACCTGTATCGGTCGACCATCTAATTGACCGAAGTTAGTCCTGAGAGCTTCGTGCCTGCGGACAATCTCGGTCATGCAGCGTTGAAGAATATCTAGTTTAAGGGGGCCGACCAGCCGTAGCCCTATATGCAGATTGTAGGCAGAGAGTTTGGCCTCTAGCTGTGCTAAAAACCATAGTCGCTGCTGTGCAAATGAGAGAGGCAGTTCTTGATCTCGGCTCACCCTGACGATAGGTGGTGTTTCGACCATCCCGCCGCTCAGCATTTCTGCTTCTATTCTCTTGCTCAGCGTGTTTACCGTAGATGCCTCAAATATGCTCCTCAACTCCATCTCTACGTTAAACGCCTCATCTATCCTCGAAAGCACTCGCATCGCGAGCAGAGAATGGCCGCCCAGATCAAAGAAATTATCCTCTACCCCAACCTCTTCGACTCCCAATATCTCTCCCCAGATCCCCGCCACCACCTCTTCGATCTCCGTCTTCTCTCGCTCCTCCACCACCTCTCGCCTCCTCAGCATCCTTGCCCCCAGCCCTCGCCTGTCCACCTTCCCATTCGGCATCAACGGCATCTCCTCAAGCTCCTCGATGATCCCCGGCACCATGTACTCCGGCAGCTTCTCCTTCATCTCCCTCTTGAGTTCTTCGACTCGCCCTTGCCTGCCCTCCTTCCACACCACATAACCCACCAGCAGCTTGCCTCTCACCTCGTCTTCCTTCACCACCACCACCGCATCTCTGACCTCCTCCTGCTCCTTCATCACCCCTTCCACCTCTCCCAACTCGATCCGATACCCTCTCACCTTCACCTGCTCATCTCCTCGACCCCGATACT